>Ga0137396_10000009_pt1 | contig 57012 bp, 43 predicted proteins | sample czc16metaG_FD_108284 | JGI IMG/M metagenome (GOLD analysis project Ga0137396, IMG submission 108284) | Vadose zone soil microbial communities from Angelo Coast Range Reserve, California, USA - czcobulk3.16 metaG | ecosystem: Environmental > Terrestrial > Soil > Vadose zone | place: USA...
GGCCGTCGTTGCGGTCGGTCGCGGTAGGCTGGTTGGCGAAACCGGCTTCGCAGAGCACCGGGTACATGAAGTTGCCGGAGGCGTCTCCGGTGAAAGGACGTCCGGTGCGGTTGGAGCCGTGGGCCCCGGGCGCGAGGCCGAGCACAAGGATGCGAGCGCTCGGATCGCCAAAGCCCGGAACGGGCTTACCCCAATAGTCCCAGTCGCGGTAGGCACGGCGTTTTTCGCAGGCGATCTGCGCCCGGTAGGCCACCAGGCGCGGGCACTTGGTGCAGGCGATGATTTCGCGGTTGAGGACAGTGAGCCAGGCTGGGCAGTCTTTGGACATCGATCGCTCGTCGTCAGTCGTTCGTCGTTCGGTGATTGGGAATAGAGTTCGCGATCCAGGTTGTGATTCGGCATTGTATGGCGGCGCAGCGGGAAACACGAGACCGATTCCGACCTCTGGAGCCACCCGTTCGGCCGACCGTCCGCCCGAAAGGGCCGGATCGCGGTCGGGCATCGACCTTTCGCGTTTGACGCTTCTCTGCTCCCCTCTTTACACTTAACAGTTGCAGTGCGGGGCTGGCTGACCCCCGCCACCTGCCTGCAGGGGATTCCCCCGAAAGAGCGGTATTTGAAAGGTATCCAGTGAGCCCCACGGAAACGAAAGAGAGCACCAGGCGGGAGATTTCGGTCGAAGTGCCCGCCGCCGAGGTCACGCGCGAGACCGAAGCGCTGATTCAGAAGTACCAGAAACTGGCCCGGCTGCCCGGATTTCGCAAGGGGCATGTGCCGGCTTCGATCATCCGGCAGCGCTTTGCCGAGGACATCAAGACCGATGTGGTCGAGTCGCTGGTGCCCCGCTACTTCCGCCAGGAGGCTGACAAGCAGGGACTGATTCCGGTATCGCAACCCCGGGTTACGGACCTTCACATCCATGATGGCGAGCCCCTGCGTTTCAAGGCAAGCTTCGAGATCCTGCCTGAAGTGAAGGTGGAGGGCTACAAGGAACTGCGCGCCGACAAGCCTGTGATCGAGGTCACAGACGAGGAAGTCGAGCAGGCGTTGAATCACTTGCGGGAGCAGCACGCGACCTACACTGCGATCGAAGGACGCCCGCTGGCGGATGGAGACTTCGCACAGGTGGCGCTCGACGGGAAACCGAAAGTGGGCGAGGGCCAGCCCGTCCATATGGATGACGTGCTGGTCGAAATTGGCGGCAAGAACACCATGCCAGAGTTCAGCGAGCATCTGCGCGGGGCCTCGGCGGGGGATGAAAAGACCTTTGAGGTGAAGTACCCGGAGGATTCCTCCGATCAGCGGCTGGCGGGACAGACCTTCGATTACAGCGTGAAGGTTCTGTCGCTCAAGTCGAAGACTCTGCCCGAACTGAACGACGATTTCGCCAAGGAGTTGGGGGACTTTAGCGGGATCGACGACCTCAAGAAGCGGATCCGCGAGAACATGGAGGCGGAGAAAAAACATACCGCCGAACATGAGGCCAAGGACAAGCTGGTCGCCGAACTTGTGAAACGGAACGACTTCGACGTTCCCGAGGCCATGGTGGACCGGCAGATCGATGTTCGGCTGGAGCGCGGCTTGCGCGCGCTGGCGGCCCAGGGCATGCGGTCGGAAGACATGAAAAAGATGGACTTGAACCGCTTGCGAGCGGGACAACGCGACCAGGCACTGCAGGAAGTGAAGGCATCCCTGCTGCTCGACAAGATCGCAGATCTTGAGAGCGTTGAGGTCAGCGACGAGGAAATCGGTCATGAAATCGAGGCTCTGGCTACGCAGACGCAGCAGACCTCGGAGGCGGTACGGGCTCGTTTGACACGTGATGGGGCGCTCGATAGGATTAGAAACAGAATCCGCAACGAGAAGACCCTCAACTTGCTGTATCACCAGTCCGCGTAGGGCGGACCACTTTCGATCCTCTCCCGCAGGCGCAACCGTAGTCGGGGCAGGAGTGTGGCAGGTGAACTTGAACGATCCAAAGATGATGCTGGTGCCGATGGTGATCGAGCAGACCGGGCGGGGAGAGCGCGCGTACGACATTTATTCGCGCCTGCTCCGTGACAACATCATTTTCATCGGAACGCCGATCGACGACAACATCGCAAACCTGGTGATTGCGCAGATGTTGTTCCTGGCGCAGGAAGACCCGGAGAAGGACATTCAGCTGTACATCAACTCGCCGGGCGGATCGATTACGGCAGGGATGGCGATTTACGACACGATGCAATACGTGAAAAATGACGTGACCACGATCTGCATCGGACAGGCGGCTTCGATGGCGGCGCTGCTGCTGGCGGCGGGCGAGGCGAAAAAGCGGCTGGCGCTGCCCAATTCGCGGATTTTGATCCACCAGCCGTCCATGGGCGGGCTTTCGGGACAGGCGACCGACATTGATATTCATGCCCGCGAGATCCTGCGGATGCGGGAAATCACCAACCAGTTACTTTCGAAACATAGCGGTCAGAAGCTGGACAAGGTAGAAAAGGATGTGGAGCGCGACTTTATCATGAACGCGCAACAGGCCAAGGAATACGGAATCATCGACGATATCATCTACAAGACGAAGTAGAGGTATGATCGGCGTTCGCCGATCGAGGTCTACTGGAGGTCTCGGCGAGATGCGGCTTGCTTGCCGACCGGGCGGAAGGAGCCTGGGGGCGGGCAATACCGGATGATAGAAGGAGTAAAGCCGAGTGAAAAGCCGGTCGGGCACAGACGAAATCCTGCGCTGTTCGTTCTGCCATAAATCGCAGGACGCGGTCGCAAAACTGATCTCGTCGCCCAGCGATTATCCGCGGGCGTACATTTGCGACGAGTGTGTCGCGGTCTGCAACTCCATCCTCGAGGATGACCGCACCACCACCCCAGAGTCGTCCACTCCGAACCAGCTCCCGAAACCGCAGGAGGTCAAGACCTTCCTGGACGAGTATGTGATCGGGCAGGAGCAGACCAAGAAGAAGCTGGCAGTCGCGGTCTACAACCACTACAAGCGGATTTTCATGAATCGCCAGAAAACCGGCGATGGGGTCGAGCTCACCAAGTCGAACATCATGCTGATCGGCCCGACGGGCACGGGCAAGACGCTGCTGGCGCAGACGCTGGCCCGCATGCTGGATGTGCCCTTCGCGATCGTGGACGCGACCACCCTGACTGAAGCCGGGTATGTGGGTGAGGATGTCGAGAACATCATCCTCAAGCTGCTGCAGTCGGCCGAAGGGGATGTGGGGCGCACGCAGACTGGCATCATCTATATCGATGAGGTCGACAAGATCGGACGCAAGGACGAGAATCCGTCGATTACGCGGGATGTCTCGGGCGAGGGTGTCCAGCAGGCGCTCCTGAAGATTCTGGAAGGCACGATCGCCAATGTGCCCCCGCAAGGCGGGCGCAAGCATCCGCACCAGGAATTCACGCCGGTCGACACGACCAATATCCTGTTCATTTGCGGCGGGGCTTTTGTGGGTCTCGAGAAGATCATCTCCCGCAGGGTTGGTAAGAAATCGCTGGGCTTCAAGACCGGCGAGGAATCCGAGACCGAAGACAACGTCAATGCCAGCAAGCGCGACTACCAGTTGCTGAGCGATGTCCAGCCCGAGGATCTGATCAAGTTCGGCCTGATTCCGGAGTTCGTTGGCCGGTTGCCGGTGGTCGGAGTCCTCGAAGACCTGGACGAGTTCGCGCTGATCGAGATTCTTACGCGTCCCAAAAACGCCATCATCAAGCAGTACCAGCGCCTGTTCGAGTTCGAGAACGTTCGCCTCAAGTTCAGCGACGAGGCCACCCGGGCCATCTCGCGCCAGGCCATGGCGCGCAAGGTGGGGGCTCGCGGTCTGCGCATGATTCTTGAGGAATTGATGCTCGACCTCATGTACCATCTGCCCAGCCAGAAGAAGGTGAAGGAGTTTGAAGTGACCCGGGAAATGGTCGAGAAGCGCGATGTCTCACTGGCGATGATGGATAAAGCGGGCTAAGCAAGCGCCGCGAGCGCTTGAGCCCGCAAGAGAAACAGAAAGAGGAACGAGACAGGCCGAATCCGGGACGCCCAACTTTGGAGATCGAGTGACCCAGTCGAAAGAAAAATTTGAAACCAAGAAACTCCCGATGATGCCGATTCGGGATGTCGTGATCTTTCCTTACATGATGACGCCGTTTGTCGTGGGGCGGGAGTCGAGCGTGCACGCGCTCGAAGAGGCATTGGCGGCCGATAAGAAGATCTTCCTGGCCACGCAGCATGATGCCTCAATTGACGAGCCCAAGGCGAATGAGATCTACCAGGTGGGCACGATCGTCAACATCGTGCAGAGCCTGAAGTTGCCCGACGGCAACATCAAGGTGCTGGTCGAAGGCATCGAGCGGGGCAAGATCCTGCAGGTCACCGACACAGACGGCTACATGCAGGCCTCGGTTCGAGTGGCACGCTATGCCACCGAGACCAATCCGCAGATCGAAGCTGGGATGCAGCGGGTGACGGGGCTGTTCGAGCAATACGTCAAACTGTGCCAGTCGCTGAACTACGAGACCATGATCGCCGCGGTTCGCATGGAGGATCCGGCCAAGCTGACCGACACCATCGCCGCCAACCTGCAGCTTTCCATCGAGGAGAAGCAGGAACTGCTGGAGATCTTCGATCCGGCCGAGCGGCTGACCCGTATTGCCGACGTGCTCGACATCGAAATCGAGAAACTGAATATGGACCGCACCATCCAGTCGCGCGTGAAGCGGCAGATGGAACGGGCGCAGAAAGAGTACTACCTCAACGAGAAGATCAAGGCCATCCAGAAGGAACTGGGGCGCGGAGAGAAAAGCGAATTCGACGAGCTGAAGAAAAAGATCGAAGCCGCCGGGATGCCCAAGGAAGTCAAAGACAAGGCCATCCAGGAGCTCAAGAAGCTTGAAGCCATGCCACCGATGTCGGCCGAGTCGACGGTCTCGCGCAACTATCTTGATTGGCTGCTGGCGGTGCCGTGGAAAAAGCGCTCGAAGGAGATCCGCAACATCTCTCGCGCCGAAAAGGTCCTGAATGAGGATCACTACGGGCTCGAAAAGATCAAGGAACGCATCCTGGAATTCCTGGCTGTCCGCCAACTGGTAAAAAATCCCAAGGGTTCGATTCTTTGCTTTGTCGGACCTCCGGGGGTGGGCAAAACCTCGCTGGGAATGTCGATCGCAAAGGCTACCGGTCGGAAGTTTGTCCGGATGTCACTGGGCGGCGTGCGGGACGAAGCCGAGATCCGCGGGCATCGCCGGACCTATATCGGCGCATTGCCGGGACAGATCATTCAGATGATGAAGAAGGCGGGGACCAAAAACCCGGTCTTCATGCTGGACGAAGTCGACAAGATGTCGATGGACTTCCGCGGCGATCCGTCGGCGGCGCTGCTTGAAGTGCTCGATCCCGAACAGAACTTCATGTTCGTGGACCACTACCTCGATGTCGAGTACGACCTTTCGCAGGTCTTCTTCGTGGCGACCGCCAATGTCATGCACACCATTCCGGCGGCTTTGCAGGACCGCATGGAAGTGCTGCGGCTGCACGGCTACACGGAACCGGAGAAAGTCGAGATTGCCAAGCAGTTCCTGGTCATCAAGCAACTGGCGCAGGCCGGGCTGACCGACAAGAACATCAAGTTCACCGACGACGCGATCACCAACATCATCCGTTCCTACACGCGGGAAGCAGGCGTCCGCAACCTGGAACGCGAGATCGGTAATGTCTGCCGGAAGATTGCACGCAAGGTCGTAAAGGAAGGGCCGGATTACAAGATGACGATCACCGGTGAGAACATCGGTGACTTCCTGGGCGTAATCAAGTTTCGGGATACGCTCGCCAACGAGAAGAGCGAAGTCGGTCTGGTTACCGGCCTGGCTTGGACCGAAGTGGGCGGATCGATCCTGAGCACCGAAGTGACCGTGGTGGACGGCAAGGGCAAACTGACGCTCACCGGAAAACTGGGCGACGTGATGCAGGAGTCGGCGCAGGCGGCCATGTCCTATGTGCGCTCGCGCGCCAGTGGGCTGGGCTTGCCTCGCGATTTCTACCGCAACCTCGATATCCACGTGCACGTGCCGGAGGGCGCCATTCCGAAAGACGGGCCGTCGGCCGGCATCACGATCGCGACCGCCATTGCCAGCGCGCTCAGCAAGATCCCGGTCCGGCGAGATATCGCGATGACCGGAGAGATCACCCTCCGCGGCAAGGTACTGCCGATCGGGGGTCTCAAGGAAAAGCTGCTGGCGGCGCATCGGGCCGGCCTGTTTGAGGTAATCCTGCCCAAGGACAATGAGAAAGACATCGCAGAGGTGCCTGAGAACCTGCGCAACGAGATGAAGATGCATTTCGTCGATACGATGGATCAGGTGCTGAAAATCGCGCTCGAGGCTCCCTTGCCACAGATTCTCGAGGAGGCTCCGCAGGCTATTACTCCAATCGCTCCGCAGGCGGGGGAGAGTCCGGCGACCCACCAGTAGCCGGAACCATTTCTCAGTTTTCCCTGCTCAGTATTGAGGGCCCGCTTCGGCGGGCCTTGTCTTTTTGCCGGAGATGGTTGGCGACCCGGACGGCCCGCTGGCAACGGCTTCGGGTGGCCTTGCAGCACGCGCCGCGTTTCTGCCAAGCGGTGACGGTCCCCGCGTTAAAATAGTGGTGGAGTTGTTTTATGGCACCCGAGGATTCCGAACGTCGTTTTGGCGGCGGTTTGTTTCCGGGGAGGACCGGTCTGCTCGCCGCCGTCGCGGTGGTCGCGGTACTGCTGATCGGATTACCCGCCTACCGGCTGTTTTTCGTGGTTAGCGTGCTGCTCGGCCTGGTCATCGCAGGGATTCTTTACCTGTGGCACAAGTACAAACCGGTCAAGGCAGCCGACGTCCACGACGACAAGCATCCGCTGGGGCTCGATCGTTAGTGTCGGGGAGCCCGGAAGATGGAGCAAACGCGTCCATCCCTGCAGCTACTGGATCTGAAACGTCATCGTTACGCTGGCGGTCACGCTGATCTTGCCAAGAGCCACGCTCGCTTCCGAACCCATCGCGCCGTCACCGGCACTGGCGACATTCTGAATTGCGTTTTGGTACATCTGGGACCCGTAAAACGCACCGCAACAGCGGCCGTAGAACGAGCCGCCGCCATAGGAGTAGGCGGCGATGGTCAAGGGTTTCGCTGCGACCTTTAATCCAGCAGAGGCAGCGAGGTCTTGTGCTTTTTCGGTAGCGGCCCTGACTGCCATCGCGCGAGCCTGATCACGATACTTGCGCAACTCCGAGGTGCTGAACTCGACGCCGTAGATGTGGTTCGCTCCCGCCGCAAGCGTAGCGCTCAGCAGATCCTGAAACCTGGAAGTATCCTTGAGAAAAACCTGGATGGCCTTGGTGGCAGTGTAATACTCGACGGTCGTATGGTTTTTGTCGTCGTAGGCCAGATCGACGTGGATGTAGTCGGTCTGGATGTCGCTCGAATCGACCCCCAGTTTTCGGGCTGCCGCCATAACCTGCCGAATGGCGGAATCGGTCTCGGCGGTGGCCGTTGCCAGAGTCTGGCTGCGGCTTTCGACTCCCATCAGAAGCATCACTCGATCAGGGACAACCTTGACTTCGGCGTCCCCCGAAATATTGATGGTGTTGGTATTGCCGTTGAACTGGGCCGGGCACAAGGACGCTCCGAGGATCAGAAAAGCGAGCAGTGAACGCATGCGAGGTCACCTCCGTCCGGCCTTTATAGCGGGCAAAGCCCGCGGGCGTCCACTTGCAACTTCTGCGGACAACCTAGAAACTGGAGTGTGCGCGTCCTTTCCCGATTCCTGCTGTCAGCCAGCGATGCCGTCCAGTTCCCTCCGGCAAGCTTGCCGGAGATCGCCTTTCTGGGGCGGTCGAACGTCGGCAAGTCGAGCGTCATCAATTCTCTGGTCGGCAGCAAGATGGCGAAGACCAGTTCAACGCCTGGGCGCACGCGCGCGATCAACTTTTTCGAGCTGCGCATCGCAGGAAAGCCACGACCGGAACTGATCTTCACAGATTTGCCGGGGTATGGTTACGCGAAGCTTTCGAAGGAAATCTCCTCCCAGTGGCCGCGCTTTATCGATCCCTACCTGAAGCAGCGGCCGACGCTGGCGCTTTGCATCACGTTGGTCGACTCCAATATTCCCCCGCAAGCAAGCGACCAGCAGTTGCTGGAGTTCCTGACCGCCCTTGGACGGCCGTTTCTGATCGTGGCCACCAAGAGTGATCGGCTGTCCGGGAACCAATTGCGGAACGCCTTGCAGGGACTGGTCGAGAGCTACCCCCACGCTCGCATACTTCCCTTTTCGGCGAAGACGGGAGCGGGCCGCGAGGACCTGTGGCAGGCGATTCGCCAAGCGGCCGAGAAGATGCCGGCTTCCCAGTCCTGATGGCTTCCTTGTGACCGTAACAAAGTACCGGAACAAGGTACCGGAGCAAGCACGCTCGTCACAGGCGGAAATGGCTGCTCGAGGCGCGGGGCGGGCTGGCCGCACCGGACCTGATTACCTTCGTACCAGCAGGCGCGTTGCTGTTCCCCTCTCGGGATTGGTTATGATAAATCGCATATGGCTGTTCATCTGATTACGGGTGTGGCGGGATTTATTGGGTCTTCGATCGCACGAGCGCTGGTCGAACGGGGCGAGCAGGTGCGAGGGATCGACAACTTTGCGACCGGCAAGCGGGAGAACATGGCGGGAATCCTGGATCGTATCGATTTCCGCGAGGCCGACTTGCTGGATATGGAGGCCATGAAGAAGGCTTGCGCAGGGGCGGACTGTGTGTTTCATCAGGCGGCCATTCCCTCCGTGCCGAAGTCGGTGCTGGATCCGCTGGAAAGCAACCAGGCGAATGTAGACGGGACGGTGAACCTGCTGATTGCGGCGCGCGATGCCAAGGTTCGGCGGGTGGTGTACGCGGCATCTTCGTCGGCCTATGGGGACACGCCCACGCTGCCGAAGCATGAACAGATGCCTCCGAACCCGATTTCGCCGTATGCGGTGGCGAAGCTCGCCAGCGAGTACTACATGCTGTCGTTCTATCGCTGCTACGGTCTGGAGACGGTCTGCCTGCGTTACTTCAATATTTTCGGCCCCAGGCAGGACCCGACTTCTCCCTACTCGGGAGTGCTGGCAAAGTTCATCACCCAGATGCTGCGGGGAGAACAACCGACAATCTTCGGAGACGGGGGCCAGAGCCGTGACTTCACCTATATTGACAATGCTGTGGAAGCGAACCTGCTGGCAGCGAAGGCGCCAGGCGCGAAGGTTGCTGGCGGGGTGTTTAACGTCGCGACCGGAACGCGGGTCGATCTGAACGAGACCTTTGCACTCCTGAAGAAACTGACCGGCTATTCCGGAAACGTGGCCTACGACCGGGAGCGCGAGGGGGACGTAAAACATTCCCTGGCTGATATCTCGCGAGCGCAGCAACAATTGGGCTACCAGCCCAAAATCAACTTCGAAGAGGGCCTGCGGCGCACGGTGGAGTGGTACCGCGGGGAGAGCAAAGCCGCGCGCGCCTAGCACGCTCGACTGGCTCTCTTCGTTCAAGGATCGATCAGCAGGATCAATCGATCAGCAGGATCAATGTTCAACCGGATCAATGTTCAACCGGATCTGTCGTTCAACCGGATGAATCCGGGCCGGTCACTGCCGAACACCACTGCGGAACACCAACTGCGGAAACAAACGCCCGAAACCGGGGCATTCTGCGCTCCATTACCTTGGTGATCTATGGAATCGTTACCGGCAGGACTAGATTGATTGCATGACACTCTCATCGATGGTGGTTTCCCGGGATTGGCAGGAAGTCAGCGTTTTGGAATGTATTCTCGGCGGCCTTCAGATTGATGTGGATGTGGAATCGCATCCGGAACGCGCGCAGGCGAAGTTGGCCAAGTCGAAAGTCGACGCCCTTATTGTCGATTGTGATTTGAGCGGAACCGATCGCTTCCTTCGCGATCTGCAGCGCGATTCCCATTTTCCTCTGAACGTTCCTCTGGTCGTGATGAGCGGGCCTCGCGACCGCCACGAGATTGACGCGACCGGCGCCCTGTTCAGTTTTGAAAAACCAATTTCGGTGGAGCAAGCGGTGCGGACGCTTTCGGCTGCGCGAAACCTGATTCTGGACGGTCGACTCCGCTATCACCGTCAGGCCCTTGATGTGCCGGTCTCGCTGAATTGCGGCCCGCGGAAGCGGGTGCAGGCCGAACTGGTCAATCTGAGCCAGGGCGGCATCGGCGTGCGTCTGGACCGCGAACTTGAGATTGCGAAGCCGATCCAGGTTTCGTTCAAGCTGCCCGGCACCCGTTACACCGTCAAAGCCCAAGGTGAGATCGCATGGACCGACCGGAAGGGCAACGCCGGGATTCGATTCGTGGACGTTCCCGCGCGTCTGCAAAAGAGTCTCGAGATCTGGCTGGCGCAGCAGTATTTTGGGCAATGATCCGGGTCGGCTGCGGGTCCGGGAACTTGTCCTCGATCATTTGCTAGCGGAAGCGCGTTTCCGGGTCGCGTAGTTTCCCGTTCGACTCCGAATCATTCATTGCGAGCCTCGCAAGAACCACTCCGGGCGTCCCGCGTCCGATTACCGAGAATAGATACCGATAGAGCGCGGTAAAGAAACTCGACACGCCAAACACCAGGCCTACAGAGACCGGCCAGGCCGGAATCGTCTGGGCGATGCCCAAGAAGACGCAAAAGAACGTGAGGACAGCTGAGAACAGTACCAGTCCGTCCATGACTCCGGCCAGAGCGCGACAGGAGATGGGCCTGGGCCACCAAGGCAGGGCCACCGAAGCAGCCTTTGCGGGCTCCGGCGTCACGGGATTCGTGGGCTGGCGCGGGAGCCGGATTGCAGGCCGCGCGAAGGAGGAGAGGATGAGGTCATCCTCGTCGGCAGCTGCGAGCACTGGAGATGATTGCTCCATCGCTTGCAGGAGGCTCGAAAAGATCCAGTCAGCCAACTGGCGGCGAGTTTGCGGCGACATCTCGACGAAACGGACGCCCGCCTGGCCGGAAGGTGTTGCCCAGCGGACCTCGCCGTGTACATCCACGCGAGTTTTGGGATAAAGCAGTTGAAAGCGCATTCGAACGGGTTGGTTCGGATGAAGCGCGCCTACGGCCTGGATGGCGGCGCCGTTCTGACCGAGGTTGCGGACAATTCCGCCGTTTCCCTGATCCAGGGTGACGTACACCAGCGAATGGATCGGATGCCGGTAGTGGGTTCGCTGATTCGCGCCTGAGGGCGTGGAGGCAAGGCGGGCTGCCGAACCGGAGGGAAACTGCATTTGGGAATCCTAGCTCCGGAAACGTTCCCTTTCGCAGTACCCCGGCTGGTTCCGGAGGCCAGGTTCAGGACGCGCTGCGACGTTCGGAGGGCGGCTGTTGTTGCTTTATTTTCAGGCGCTTGGCTTGGTCCCACCCAAGCAGGCGTTGAAGGTCGTAGCTGTAGGGGCCGTATCCCTGAAAAGCATCCTCATCGAACAAGCGCTTGATCCCGCAGCCGGTGCAAACCTGATAGGCGACGCCCTGGGAGCGGACCGGCCAGCTCATCTTGCTGTGCCAGCAACCGCGCAGCACCACTGCGGCACCGGCCAATCCGGTGGCAAACAGGCCAACCGGCCACAACCAGCCAGAGCGTTTGGGTTTTGACGACTTGGACTCTTTTTCTTCCACCACTACCTGACCTGGGGACCCTACTGTGTCCAGCATATGCCGTTTCCGGAGAGGGAGCAATCAGCATCTTGCGTTCGGCGATCCTGCGTTCGTGCATGGGCGAATCTCCGCGATCGGCGATGCTTGCGGTTTTGGCGCTCGCCTTCACCGGTTCCCTCATGGGCTGATCGCGTTCTCCCCGGTTCGGGACCTTTGCCTCTGGAGTCGTCGGACACAGAAGGCCGGACACGGAAGGCCAGTGTGCCGTTCGTGTATTCGGGAATATTGCAATCGGGGAGAAAGCCCGATAACTTAGCAGTAACGCTCGGTGACGGACGGCTAAAAGCCGGAGTTGGCGGTACTTCCGTAATAGGAAGAACGGTCAATTGACAAGGGCATGCCCTTCGACCACACTGGCTGGCTTCAGAGCCTGATTGCTCTGAAAATTGACCTTTGAATGGCAACCAACCCGTCTAACACGAATCCAGGGTTAGCCATGAAGCCCATGGAAGCCCCGGACACCGCTCCTGCGGGCGCGGGCGGTGGCGTTGTGTCCACTGACGGGCGGGAAGCGCTCCAGGCGCTGCTGGCCTTTTCCACCCTCCACGAACAGGTCCGCCACAAACGGACCGAGGAGGCTCGACGATACGCCGCCGGCCTGGGTGCGGTCGATGATGCTTGGGAATTTGAGCAGTTCGTCTTGGACGAGGTTCTCCAACTGGTCGCCGAGCGCGCACAGGCCATCACGGGTGCCGATGGAGTCGCCATTGCTTTGGCCGAGGGCGACGAGATCATATGCCGGGCTTCGACCGGAGCGATGGCTCCCGATCGCGGCGTGCGACTGGATGCGCAGGCCGGGTTTTCGGGAGCATGTTTCCGAACGGGCCGCATTGTGCGCTGCGACGATTCGGAGAAAGATCCGCGCGTCAACGTCGAGGCCTGCCGACGGCTGGGGACGCGTTCGATGGTCGCGGTGCCGCTGCAGGGACAGCAGAGCGTGATTGGGCTGCTCGAAGCCTTCTCAACCCGGCCGTATGGATTCAACGACGGCAACGTTCGCAGTCTCAACCTGCTCGCCGAACTGATTCTGGCAGCTCTGCAGCCCGAAGACGAGGAGCGCATCGGGCGCGCCGCCCAGGTGGCTGCGGTGGAATTGCGGTCGGCCGAACTGGCGAGCCTTCGTCAGATTCCGATGGGCCCGCCGCCACAGGCGACCGCGCATCCGGCGGCAGCGGCGCCCGAGCCCGAAAATGTCCCGCTGGAGTTTTCAGAGGAGAGCATCGCTCCTCCGCTGCACGCGGGAGGAAATGAGGGGATCCGGCCGGTTTTGCTGACCGGGTTGCTGCTGGTGCTGCTCACGGCTGTGATCGGTGGAGGCATCTGGTGGAGGGTCCGAAGCGCCTCGCATGCGCGCGTTGCAGCCGCGGATCGGAACCGGGTGGTCCCTTCGCCATCGCCAGCAGCGCTTCCGGGCGGGGACAGCGCCAACGACACGGGCCTCTCCACGGCGCTCCCCTCTGCGAATCAAATGCAGGGCGCGCCGAGCAGCGGCAAACCGGCGGGGCTGACCGTGATCACCGGAATTCAGCACTGGGCAGCCGACGGGTCGAGCACCGTCGTGGTGGATCTCGAAGACCCGATTCAGTATGAAGCCCACCGACTTTCCGATCCTGAGCGGATTTATTTCGACTTGCTCGATACCACGCTGGGGCCCGGCCTCAACGGAAAGATCCTGGACGTGAAAGATGGGCTCATCGGGCGCGTGCGTGTAGCGCAGCCCTCGGGAAACGTGACCCGGGTCGTGCTGGACTCCAAGCCGGGCTCGCGTTTCGCCGTCAGCCAGGAACAGAATCCGTACCGACTCGTGATCGAGGTTCGGGGTGCGGAAGCGACCGACCAGCCCAAGGCCCGGATCGAGGCGGTGCCAGCGCCCGCCGCAACCGAAACCAAACCGGCATCGGCGGCGGTGGCGCCGGCGACCCGCGAAGAGATGCAACTGAGGGCTCGCGCGCCCAAGCTGCGGATCGTGCTCGATCCCGGACATGGCGGGTGGGACCTGGGCACGATCGGGCGCGAAGGTTTGATGGAGAAGAACCTGGTTCTGGACGTGGCCCAGCGACTCGGCAACCTGCTGGAGAGCCGACTCGGCGGCGAAGTGATCTTCACCAGGAAAGACGACAACTACATTCCTCTCGAGCAGCGGGCCGAGCTTGCCAATCGCGAGCAGGCGGACTTGTTCGTCTCGGTGCACGCCAACTACAGCAGCCTGGCTTCCGCACGCGGAGTGGAGACTTACTACTCCAGCTTCTTCTCCCCTCCGGAGGCGCGCGAGATTGAATACCGTGAAAATCAAAACATGATCGCTGTGAACCGTGCCAAGCTCACGAGCGTGCAGTTGAAGGACAAGGTCGAGGAATCGCGAAAACTGGCGAACAATGTCCAGCAGGCTCTGCACGGCACTCTGGCCGCACAGAATTCGGGGGTGCGGAATCGGGGCGTGAGAGAAGCGTCTTTTGTCGTGCTGACCGGGACCCAGATGCCCTCGATCCTGGCAGAAATATCCTTTGTGAGCAGCCCCACGGACGAGGAGAAGCTGCGCGACTCCGAGTATCGCCAGCAGATCGCAGAAGCGCTCTACAAGGGTATTGAACGCTTCGCGGCAACCTCGCACCGGGTGAAAATCGCGTCGGCATCCGGGCGCGCGCAAGGCCAGTAGGCAGGCTTCGCTTCAGACCCTTGTGTGATCCGTCCGAGACTCCCGCCGAGAGTCGTCCGGCACCACCGGGTTCCATGATCGTGCTAACCGCAAGGTAGAATAAATTGCCTCTGGCTCTTCCACCGAGGGCATTGCCTATGAGATATGCGGTCGCCTTGCTGTTTCTGGTTTTCCTTGCTCCCGGCAGCTCGCGCGCGGCGGTTTGCGAGGGCAAGAAACATCCCGACGTCACGGCTCTGTTTCTGACGGAATCCACCAAAGCCGGCAGCGCGGCGGAAGACTGGGTTTCCGGGTTTCGCGACCGGATCCGCGACTCGGGTCCGTATTGCATCGTGCCCGACAGGGACAAGGCGGCCATGGTGATCAGCATTGTCGGCATGGACGCAGACGCGTCGAGCACGAGCACGGCCATCAGCATTGCCATCTACACCGTGAGAGACAACATATTTCTGGACCACTGGATGTACGTGGCGGACAAGGAGAGCTTGCCGAGTTCCGGTGACAAGGCGGTTGCGGCTCTTCAAAAAGAGGTGAAAGAACTCAAGCGACTGCGCATGATCCACTGAGTCCGACTCTGGTTGGACAACGCCTGTCAACTAAGGCGCCCGCACCCCGCCGTAGGTCTGAAGCCACTGCAATTCTTCCCGCACTTTGATCTTTCCGTGCCAGGGATTCTTATCGAGAGAATGTCCCTCGCCCGGAAAAATCAGCAGGTCGCTGGGGATCCCGAGCGAGTGCAGTGCGTGATCGAGCAGATAGTCCTCCAGCACGGCAACGCGGATGTCATCGGCACCCGCCACCATGTGCGTGGGCGTGCGGACTTTGTCGATCTGGTAGATGGCGGCTTCGTCGTGATAGCGCCGAGACGCTTCCCAGGGACGGCCGCCGAGGAAATAAGCGTCGTCAAAGGTCATGTCATCATTTCCCCAGTTGCCCACGTGCTCGACAGCTCCGGCTCCGGTCACCGCGGCTTTAAAGCGGGTGGTCTGAGTGATGAGCCAGTTCGTCATATAACCGCCATAGCTATACCCGCCGATGGTGAGCTGATCCGGATCCGCAGTTCCGTCCTTCACGAGGGCGTCGACGCCTGCGAGAATGTCTTTGCCGGGGCGCGAGACGATCTCCGGAATAATGCCCAGAATGAATTGATCTCCGTAGCCGGTCGAACCACGGTAATTGGGCTCGAAGACCAGCCAGCCATTGGTGGCAGCCAGACGATCCCACTGATACCAGTCGGCTTCAAAGTGGTTGCCGTCGGCGTCGGCAGGGCCGCCGTGAATGAGGGTCAGCATGGGCAGATTGCGGGCCTCGAATCTGTCGGGCGGATACATCAGCATGCCTTCGACTCTGGTTCCGTCATCGGAGGTCCACTGGTAGGGCTTGGCTCTGGGGAGGTCGCGGCCGGCGAAGAGCTGGTTAAGCGCGGTGATGGGCCGAGCTTCGCCGAGCTTGTCGAGTGATTCGGCCAGGTAGACTTCCATCGGCCGACCCACCGATGAGTACACAAAAGCGATCCGTGACGATGTCCGGGCGGCAGAGACGGTCTCGTAGGTGCCAGCCCAGCCCGCGGTCTTTGAGAACCGGGATTTGGGGGACGCCTGGAAATACAGTTGCACTTCGGTGCCGAGGCGGCCAGTGGCTAAAGCGCGGCCATCGGGAAGGACGGCGTGCTGCAGGACCGCACCGCTGAAATCGGCCGCCCAGCGCTCAAGTTCCCCGGTATCGGCATCGAGCCAGTAGAGGCGCTTCTGATAATCGTTGTAGTTCCCTTCCACCGCGCCGATCTCCACTGCGAAGAAGATGTGCCGGTTGTCCCGGGCCCAGGTCAGATCCTGTTCGCAACCTTCATTGTGGGTCAGCTGGTGCGGGGCGATTTCCGGAGCCGCCGGAGCAAGGTCGACGGAGTAGATCTCGAACTCCGTGACTTTTTCCTGGCGCTCGGAAACCGAGCTCGTCACGAATGCGAGCCTGCGACCGTCCCCCGAGACGGTCATTTGCTGGATACGCCAGGGCGTGGAAGCGATGCGTTTCGCGCCCTGCGTGGTGTTGGCGTCTTTCTCCGCGTCCGCGGTCTCGCGAGTGCCGGTCGCGGCGCGCCGCTCCAGCGCTTCGGCAAGATCGAGTTTGAAAATCACGTCGCCGCGCTCGGCGGCACGATATCGAAGGGTGTCTTTCCAGGCCTTTTTGTAGGCGTCCTTCTGATCCTTGCTCCGGGGAGTACGGGTGGCGAAGTAGATGGTTTTGGAATCGGGCGACCAGCTGAAGGCGTGCACCGCTTCGTCGCCGAAGGTGATCGGGAAAGCTTCGCCCCCGTTCGGAGAAATCAGGTAGAGCTCGGCGACCGGTTTGTCTTCGGAGTCCTTGCTTCCGTCGCGGCCACGCGGTTGTTTGCCGGCAGGCGATTTCCGCTCAGAGAGGAACGCGATCCAGAGGCCGTCGGGAGACCAGCGGGGTACGGATTCGTGGCCCGATTGCGTCAGTTGGGTAAGGGAACTTCCCGCCGGGCCGCCCTCGCGGTAGAGCCACAGATCGGTCTGGAAGATCTCACGATCCCAGTCAGCCCGATCGGTAGCGACCACCACCGAGTTGCCGTTCGGCGAAATCTGGACCGCGGAAAACTCGACATAGTTGAAAAACTCGTCGAGCGTGATTTTTGGCTGTTCCGCGGCGGCGAGAACAGAACTCGCGATCGCCACGCAGAGGGCAGTGAGGCAGATCCGTGAACTTGTCATAGTGAAGGCGACTAGAGAGATATCATCGGCGGCCGGAGTCGCGCAAATCGAAACCAGGCGAGTTGTGATCCGGGGTCAGGTTTGGAACCAGCGTGAGACCGGTCAGGGCACGGGGTCGGCGTTCTTGAGGGCATCGTCCAGAGACTGGTTGGCGCGGGATGAACCTTCGAGCAGTCGCCATCCGTCGTCGTAATGCTTCATCGCCACGGTGGATTTGTATTGCAGGCCGCCCGCGTTCAGTGCGGAGCCCACTTCATTCATGGGAGCCCAGCGCCAGGTGAATTCCACGTCGGCAGTGCTCTCGTTCTTGCTGATGCCGGTGACCCCAACCAGTTCTCTTCTGGCCGTCGGAATGCTGAAGTACTCCTTGCCGGCTTCGCTTCCGCGAATCAGATCCCGAAAGGCTTCGACGCCCAGGGGAGTCATGGCCACCTCCCAGCAGGGCGGCGGCGTGACATTGGGCGGACAGGCAGTCGTGGCGCCCACAATCCAGCCGCGATGCTCGAGGACGAGGTATTGCGGGGAGGAAAAGTCCTTGTTCGAGACCGGGCCGATGCGGAGCCAGAACTGCTGGGGAGCGGTGAACGTATCGGATCCGGCGATGAGGGTGGCGGCGAGGCGACGCGTCAGGAAATCGCGGGGAGTGCAGGCGGTCACGCAGCACAGCGCCGCCAGCATGAGCGAAAGTCGTCGCATGGTTTCAGCAGGTGGTCTCGGGGTCCTAGCGTCGATCTGCGATTGTAACCAAACGGGACGCTCGTCGCGGCAAGAAAGGAACAGCGCTGAGTTGACCGGAGAACGCCGGGGCCCAGCGGCCGGGGATGCGAAGGCCACACGAAGGACAATTCCCCTCGGCAGTAATGCAGTAATCCTTGATCAGATAACTGTAGCGTTGGACGAGCGTGGCGGCACAGTGAGGGCAGCGCGTGTCTTCGAGATTTCCGACGCGGCCCGGCAGGTTGCCGGCGTAGACGTAGCGCAGGCCGGCGGCTTTGCCGATCTCGACCGCACCGAGAAGATCCTCGGCACGCGTGTTGCGCGGATCGGTCATCTTGTAGTCCTGGTGGTAGGCGGTGACATGCCAGGGGATGTCGGGCGAGACGCTGGCCAGGAACTCGGCAAGGCCTCGGAGTTCGTGGTCGGAGTTGTTGAACCCGGGAATGAGCAGGGTCACAATCTCGAGCCAGAGGCCCATCGAATAAAGCCGCCGAATGGTGTCGAGAATGGGTTGCAACCGTCCGCCCAGCTCATGGTAGTGACGCTCATCAAAACTCTTCAGATCCACTTTGTAGAGATCAAGCCAGGGACGCAGGTACTCGAGAACCTGCGGTGTGCCGTTGCCGTTCGAGACGAAACCGGTGACCAGTCCGGCCGCTTTGGCTTCCTTCAGGATGGCGACCGCCCACTCCGCGGTGATCAGGGGCTCGTTGTAGGTGCTGACCAGGACGCGCGCACCCTGGCGCACTGCGTCGCGGACCAGCTCTTCGGGCGATGCTTCAAGCGGCGGGGAGATCGCATGGGGGTCGCGCAGCGCCTGAGACGTCACCCAGTTCTGGCAATAGGCACAGTGCAGATCGCATCCCAGCATTCCAAAGCTGTACGCCAGAGCTCCGGGATAGGCGTGGAAGAAGGGCTTTTTCTCGATGGGGTCGCACTGCACTCCGCCGACGTATCCCCAGGGAACGTAGAGCTTGCCAGCGCGATTGAAGCGGACCTTGCAGACACCGGGTTGTCCGTCGGGGATCGGACAGGCATGACCGCAAGCGTGACAGCGCACGCGGTTGCGGTCGAGCTTTTCATAGAGATCGCCTTCGCGCACGCGCTGGTCGACGATCTCGCGAAGAGTGGACATAGCGAACTGCTCTGGAGATATTTTACGCCCGCCTGCAAGGCGCGCTCCATAAGGACTTGGCTGGTCGCCTTCCCCTTTAATAGGGCGAGTCGCTGCGCAACAAGGGAGGGTGCAGCCGGAGGAATCGATTGGCTTCCTGTTGGATTGCCAGGGCCTGTGGACGGGTCAATTGCGCGGTCATGAGTGCGACCCGCCTCTTGCTGGTCTCCTTGCCTTCCGCACGCGCGAGAACCGACCAGAAATATGCCTTGGTGACGTCTTTGGGCACGCCGCGTCCCATCCAGAAATATGAGCCCAGAGCGTCCTGCGCACCGACATGGCCTTGCTCCGCAGCTCTGAGGTACCAGCGCACGGCCATCGAATAGTCCTGCGGAACAGTCTCGCCTGTGGCGTAGCGTGTCGCCAGCGCCACCTGCTCGTAGGGATCGCCAACCTCGGCGCGTTTGCGCACGCCTTCAAGATCGGAGGGTGCCGGGGGCGCGGTTGCGCTGGGCTCGGCGGTCGCCGCAGGCTGCGCCTGTGCCGGCGCGGCCTCGACTGGCTTGGCTGGTCGGAACTTATCCACAACCCAGGGCGCCAACAAATAGGCCAGCACCACGACAATGGAAACGGCTGCGATCACCAGCAGGATCAGGTGTCGCTGCGGGAAACCGTCGCCGCGGTCGCGGTCGGATTCCTCGGAAGCCGACGAAAACTGAAACCTCGGGGAGGCGGCCGATGAGGGACCAAACGACGGGAGGTCGGCACCTCTGTTGCTCTGTGCCTGCGCGGCGCGGGCGCGCGCGGCACGATTCACGGTCGCCAGAATCGTGTCCGCAAGCCGTTGCAGGATGGTTCCGTGACGGTCGTTGAAGGCATGCGGTTTGGAAGAGAAGACTTCGAGCAGACCGATCACGGTTTCGCCCAGGCGAATGGGGACTGCAATGATCGATCGGATCCCGAGCAGCCGGCAACTTTCCCGGTCCACACGCAAATCCGTCTGGGCGTCATCACAGCGCTGGAGATATCCGGTGCGGGCGCAGTAACCAGAAAAACCGGAAGCGATGTCGAGCCGGGCTCCGACGGGAGGAGCATCGCCGGCGCTGGCGCGACAAACCACTGCATCGTTGTCGGCGAGGGCGATGGCAGCGCCGTTCGCGTTCGTGAAGACCTGGGAGCGCTCGGCAATCAGCTGCAAAGCAGAATCGAGATTGGGTCCGAGGGCTTCTACCTCGCGCTGCACTGCCGATAAGGCGGTGAGGGTGGCGGTGTAGTCAGCTCGCGACTGGGGGACATCTTCGGGAACCGGGGCGAGTTGCCGGGGCGGGGCGGCAAAGGTTCGATGCTGCAGTTCGGACTCGCCGTGCCGCGAGGCATAATTGGCGGCCGCGACCATGGCATTCAGGAAGAGCCATTCCTGCAGCTTACGGCGCGAGGGCTCGGGCAACTCGGGGAACCGGACACCGATGCGGCCGCTCCGGTCGGCCCATACGACATAGCCGGTGGTGTGGAGATAGGTCTTGGTCTCCGACAGATCCAGGCAGAGATTCAGAATCCGGCTGATCTCCCAAGAGGACGAGGTTTGAATCGCGATTCCGCTCTCGCTGATGTCGAGAATCTCGCTGAGGTCGAGCACCATATCGTCAGAGCCGCCGTTGAGGCTGGCGTAGGCCGGGGTGTGGACTTTCTGGCGAACGGCCCGCCGACGACCACGCGGCACTGGCTTGAAAAGGGTATTGACAACAACGGCGTGGGTCCCCAGGGGCTCCATGGCGGATGGACCCCTCATTATTACCTTGATCGTTGCCGAAAAGAAAGACTTTCCGGGGAACCAGAAGTGCACAGGCGCTAAGGCGTTAAGGACAGTGCCAGAGCGGGATTTGGGGGGGTGTCAGGCAGGCCATTTCTCGCGCAAGGGACGCATCGAGCACAGCCGGGTCATGGCAGCCACCAGCACACCCGACAGCAGCTGCATGGTCGAGACGTCGTGATGGTCGAAAGCATAGGGGGTGGCGGAAAGCACTTCGAACACGCCCAGAGTCCGGCGGCAATGGCGCAGAGGCGCAACCAGGATCGAACGCGCGCCCAGGCGCCGACAGCTCGCCAGGTCCACTCGCGGATTGCTCTCTACGTCGTGGCACAGAAGAATTTCGCCGGTACGCACGCATTCGGCGGACAGGCCGGAGTCGGTTTGCAGGCGGACGCCGAGATCGGGCGCGGTTCGGCCGGTGCGGGCCTTGCAAACGATCTCGCCGCCGGTGCTCAGAGCAATGGCGGCGCCCGTGGCTCCGGTCAGCGCTTGCGCACGCTCGGCGATGTTGGTGATTCCGGGCTCGAGGTTCAGTTCGCCAGGGTGAATGTCGATTTCGCTGACCGGTGTATCGAGCTTCATGCCGCCAGACACGCCGACGGTTCGCAGGTGGTGCCGGCCCGGGTGCATGGCAACCGAAGCGGCGGGCTTTTTTTCGGAAAAACCGCAAACCTCGGGTAGCGAGCGCAACAAATCTCGAACCAACCGGTCGAGTTCGGCGTCGGCGATGAGATGAGCGGTTGGTTTGCCTCGCAGGGAGCCGCCAAGCACGCGAGCAAGACTGAGCATCGCCTTGCTGCCGCAGGCCAGACAATAGGGCGCGCTGTTCTCACTGATCAGTTCGCACTCGGCGCAGAAAACCGCCGTCTGGAGGGAGAGGAAGTGCGCATTCTTGGCTGTCATCCAACCTAGATACATTTTTGGTTGATGTTCCTCCGGCTGAACAACCTCTGGAGAAAGTAAATCCAGGGAGCGAGCGACAGAAGTGTCGGCAGTGGTTCAGGGCTGTGGATAAAAATTTACGCAGCTCGGGCTCAACCCGGACGCACTCGCAGGTTGAGGAGCGCTACGGGGGACCTTCGGGTATCCCAAAAGCCACAGTATCCGCTGACACTCGCGCGAGTGCGGTATATACTTTTGGGGTCTCGCGCGGCCGGCTGTGGGGGGATCAGTCGGCCCAGGTTTCCCCCCTCTGCGAGAGAGTTCGATGTCCCTTGCCATTTTCAGGTAGCCCATGGGAGAGCAGGGCAGACTACGCCGCGATAAGGACACGCCCACGCAGGCCGACGGGGGGGCAGTGGTTCGCACGCCTTCGAGTGCCTCGGGCAGTTCCCCGTCTGATTTGCCGCCACCCTCGGACGCTCCCACGCTGGTGCCGACTTCCGATGGTTCCGGATCCGACGCAGCCACCCTGGCGCCTCTCTCACGCGTTTCTCCATCCGACACGCCTACCCTAGCCGAAGGAGCGCCTCTGGCTTCGCGGAACGCACCGCGGACGCAAGGCTTCTACAATCCGCAGCCGGTTTTGCAGCCGGGAGCGATCCTTGCCGGGCGATACGAAATTCTCGAGACGCTCGGTGAAGGAGGGATGGGAGCGGTTTACAAGGCACGGGATCTCGAGCTGGAGCGTTTGGTTGCCCTCAAGGTGATCCGTCCGGAACTGGCGAAAAACCCTGCCATCATTGACCGCTTCAAGCAGGAATTGCTGCTATCGCAGCGGGTGACCCACCGGAACGTCATTCGCATTTACGACCTCGGGGAAGGCGATGGAGTGAACTTCATCACCATGGAATTCATCGAGGGGCAGGATCTTCGGAGCCTGATCTTCGAACGCAAGAAGTTTCTGCCCGAAGAAGCGGTCTCGATCATGGAGCAGGTGTGCCTGGCGCTGGACGCCGCCCACAGCGTGGATGTGATTCACCGGGACCTGAAGCCGCAGAACATCATGCGCGACCAGACCGGGCGGATCCTGGTGATGGACTTCGGGCTGGCGCGCACGCTCGAAGGCGACGGAATGACGCAAACCGGAGCGCTGGTGGGGACCATGGAATACATGTCCCCGGAGCAGGCGCTGGCCCAGGAGTTGGACCAGCGTTCTGACATCTTCAGCGCGGGGCTCATTTTCTACGAATTGTTGTCCGGGCAGATGCCGTTCCGGGCAGACAGCGCGTTGGCCAGCCTGATCAAGCGTACCCAGGAGAGGGCGCGGCCCATCTCCGAGCACGACGCCACCATTCCGCAGTCCCTCGGCAATATCGTGGGCAAATGCCTGGAGCGCGAGCCCGCCGCCCGCTACCCATCGGCGAAGGCGCTGTTGGCGGATCTGGAAGCATGGGAAGGAAAGCGTGCTGCCGGAGCGATTGCGTTCCCGAGCGTAAGGCCCTGGGGACAGACGATCCCGTGGCCCTGGCTGGGGGGCGCCTTGGCCGTGATCATTCTTGGCCTGGTGGGCTACACCATGCGGGGCAGGCTGTTTGAGCCAAGCTCGACCAGGCACGGGCCGGTGATTGCGGCCCAGTCGATGGCGATCCTTCCGTTTCACAACGCGTCGGGGGACGCCACCTGGGACTGGCTGGGCCCGAGCCTGGGCGACATGCTCAGTACCGACGTGGGCCAGTCGGCGCACCTGCGCACAGTTTCGCCCGACCGCCTGCAACAAGTCTTGCACGACCTGAGAATCACTCCCGGAGTCGCGATTGATGCGGCCACCCTTCGCCGGATTGCCGAGTTTGCGAATGCGGATATCGTGGTCTCGGGTCAGTACGTCAAGCTGGGCGACCAGATCCGCATCGACGCCACCCTCCAGGACCTGAAGCGCGGAAGAACGCAATCTTTGAAGTCGGAGGCCCCCAATCAACAGGCGCTGTCGGCTGCGGTGGATCGTCTTGCCGACACGATCCGGCAAAACCTGGCTCTGTCTCCGGACCTCATCAAGGAACTGCAGGCGCAATCGTTCAAGCCCACTTCGACCTCGGTGGAAGCCCTGCGGGACTACAACCAGGGTTTGCAGCTGCTGCGGCAGGGAAACAGCCTGGAAGCACAAAAGCGATTTGATTCGGCGACCCGGGAAGATCCCAGGTTCGCTTTGGCCTATTCCCGGCTGGGAGAGGCGTATTCGGCGCTGGGATACGAAAACGAAGCCGAGCAGGCCTCGCGAAGGGCGGTGGAATTCAGCCAGGATCTGCCTCTGGCCGAGCGTTACCTGATCGAGGCAAGCCACGCGCGCATCGTCAAGGACAGCGGGAAAGCGATCTCGGCGTACGAGAATCTTGAAAAAAGCTTTCCGGACAATCTGGATGTTCAGTTCGCGCTCGGGAGCTTGTACGAGAACGCGGGCGATCTAACCAAAGCCCGTGCGCACTACGAAAAAGTCCAGCAGGCCGACCCAAAGAATCTGGACGTGCTGCTGGCGATGGGGCGAGTCGAGATCAGATCCGACAATCCGCAGGCCGGCCTGGAGCCTCTGAATCGGGCGCTCAACCTCGCCATCGAGGTCGACAACCAGGAACAAAAGGCGCTTATTTTGCAGGCGACGGGCATCGCTTACCGTTACATGGGCAAGCCGGACGAAGCCCTGCGCAACTACCAGGACTCAATTGATATCAATCGCAGGCTGGGGAAGAAGCGGGGGGTGGCGGCCAGCCTGGCGGAAATGGCGCAGTTGCAGGTTCTCAAGGGTAAACCCGACGCGGCTTTAGCATCCGACGCCGAAGCATTGAAGCTGTTTCAGGAAATTGGGTCGAAGAAAGAAGCGGGCGACGTGATGATCGACATGGGCGGCGTGTACCTGGACGGTGGACAGAGCGACAAGGCCCTGCAGATGTTCAAGGAGTCCCTCCAGATCCAGCGCGACGCCGGAGACGAAGCCAACCAATCGGTCTGCCTCAACAACATCGGCAATGTGTACCTGGAAAAAGGGGAGAGCCAGGACGCGTTGACGTATTTCCAGCAGGCGCTGCAGTTGCGCGAAAAACTCAACGTCGCTGACCAGATTGCCGAGACCCTGCACAATCTGGGCCTGGTCTACGCGCATACCGGCGAATACGACAAAGCCATGGCTTCCTACATGCGCGCTCTCGACCTTAAGCGCAAGGGGAGCGATGGCCGCGGCGCTGCGGTCGAGAACAACGCCATCGGGGTTCTGTTTGAGGAGCAGGGACGCTACGGAGCGGCCCTCGGTTCGGAGCAGGATGCGTTGAAGGGCCTGCGAGAGGCTGACGATCGGAGCCGTAACCTGGTCGATGCTTTGACAAACTTGTCGAGGGCGCTCGCAGAGGCCGGACGGGGCAGCGAAGCGGCGCCTTTGATCGAGGAGGCACGAAAACTGGTCGTGGTTCTGAAGAACCCGGCGCTGTCCGCGGCATTGTTCAACGTCCAGGGGGATGCTGCCTTTTACCAGGGAGACCTGAAATCGGCCGGACAGAATTACCAGGACGCGTTGCGCATTGCCGTCCAGGCAAAAGCCCACAATGAAGCGCTGGTTGCCCGGATCAATCTGGCTCAAGTCTCGATCCGGGAGGGACGCGGGAAGGGTGTGGTGGCCCAACTGGCGGACTTGTCGCGTCAGGCCGACGCGCTCGGAATCCCTTACCTGGCGGTGAAGAGCTTGGTCGAAATGGCGGATGCGATGGTTAGCGGTAAGGATTACGCGCGAGCTGTTCAAGAACTGGAGCGCGGACTGGGCAAGAGCGAGAAGCTGGGCCTGCGCGCCGAGACATCGAAAATTCATTACCTGATGGGCACGGCCCACCGATTGTCGGGCAAAGCGGCAGAAGCCGCCAACCAGTACGCCACGGCGCAGCGCCTCTTCGAAGACATGCAGAAAGAACAAGGGGCTGAGAAGGTTCTGGGCCGAGCGGATCTGCGCCCGATGTATGAAGAATCTAAACGCTGGGCCAAGGGCGCCTAGGCAACCGTTCCTCCAGCCGGTCGCAGGCCAGAAGCCTGAAGACTTCCCCACGAGACGCTCGACGATCCCGTCGACGCTGCGCTCGGCCCTGCGAACCTTTGGCCCGGGGCGGGTGGGGACTCTTGTTCCGGGAGCATTGAAAAAGGCGGGAAGCATGTGCTTCCCGCCTCGAATCGATCAACTTGAAACCGGGCTCAGCGCTCCAGTTCGGAAGTAAGCTGGAAGTTGAGCTTGTGGATCACTCCGTCACCCACGTTTGCCTGGAAGGTCACGCATTGTCCAGCCAGACTGCTCGGAGTCTTCCACAAGTAGACGTAGGCCCCGTAGCCGAAGTTCAGCAGACTCCCGGAGATCGCAACCGGAACCGGATTCGCACCGTTGCAGCCTGCCGAGGCGAAGCCCGAGACCGAGATGGACTTCAGGTTTGAGACTGCTTTGAAATTTCCATCCAGAAGCAGGTAGCCGGCTGGAATCGTGAGCCCGGCCCTGACCTTGTTGATCTGCGGGAACGGCAGTTCCGGGACGAATCCGAAGAACTGGTAGGTCACAGTGTAGTTGACGGTTGTGGAACTGGTATTGCCGGCAGCATCGGTCGCCTGGATGGTGACGCTTCGCGGGCCGGGGACAGAAGTATTGAGCGCGCTCGCGACGACTGGAGTGGAATTGAGCGGCGTGCTGTAGCTCTGCGTGCCGCACTTGACGACGCCGGACAGGGCGTCGGTGCAACTGTAGGTCACAGTGTCCGGGACATTGAGGTAAGGGTTGGAGCTGGTGACCGAGACCGACTCAGCCGGCTTGGTGGTGTCGATGTTAATCGGCAGCACTTTGCCGGATGTGGAGTAGGTGTTATTGGCAAGCGTGAATACCAACTCCCGGGTACCGTGATCGTCCTGCCCCTCATAGTTCAACAGGTAGCGCCCGTCCGGCAACGAACCGAAAAGCACCGGCGCAGACGTAAACGTCGTGACCGGCGGCGTCGGGGGACCTGGCGGCGTTAGCGTGCCACTGGCCTTGGGATTGGGCGGATTGGCGGTATCGGTCAATAGGTAGGTGAGTTGCGCCACATTCGGTCGGGTGTAGTTGTTGGTATTTGGAACGGGCGGCGGTTGGGTCGAGGTGGTGAACGTCGCCGACACACTCGGAGTCGCCACGCTGTTGTTGTTGATCCAGCCATCGGCGTTCGGAGCCGGGCTCACCGCGATCGACGTGCCGGGTTGAGGCACGCCATAGACCGAGATGAACGTCGAGTTGAAGTGCGGTACTTTCCCGGACGTCGGCGATGGATCCCCGGTGAGGCTTGTCAAAACGTTCATCGGACAAGGCTCACCCACCGCCTGGCTGGGTACCGTGAAAACGCACGGCCCGCCCTGCCAGTTGTCCGTCGCTTCGAGCAATCCGAAGCCAGTGTTGGGCGGCAGGGAGTTGGGATCGATCTTCGGCCCGCTGAAATTGTCGGTCACGCCGATGCTGGGTGGATTCGACGTCGGACAGTTTACGCCGGCAAAAACACCCGATGCGTTGTTGGTGCAGAGATCGGTGTACAGCTTGCAGTTCGAACCCTCGCCGAAGTGCGGCCAGCAACTGCTGGTCGCAAAGGGCGTGCCCGGAACCCAAGTCGGCTGCCAGACCGAGGGCACAATCGCCTGGTTCGATACCTGCATTTGCGTGCCAGCCTCCGCAGTCACGTGCGCACTGGTCAGGTCGATCACCTCCTGCACCAGGTTGCCTGGCGTGCTGTTGAAGGTTGCAGTGACCGTTGAACCTTGCGTGGCTGGGGCGGGCGGCAGCGTGGTCGAGAAGCTCCAGTTGAGAATGTCCTGATTGGAGTCGAGCACACCGGTGCGCGCAACAAAGCCCACAAAAGCGCTCTGTGTGATCGTGGTATTGGGCGTGTCCAGGCCAAGGTTCGCGAGATCGTAGGTGGCGGTCAGGACCAGGGCTCCGTCGAGATAAACCTGCAGGTTGTTGGGATTGGAACACAGCTCCACACCACAGCCCGGGGGCGAATATTTTATGACCACCGGATGCGGATTGCCGTCTGCGATGACCGTCTTTAGCGGCGACGTGGGAACCGTTCTCGCGACCAGGCAGGCCGTGTTGTGGTTGGAACTGTTGGCGCTCGCACCGCAGCTCTGGATGGCGACGTGGTTCGGATCCAGGTCCCAGTTGTTCTGAAAATCGTCGAACTCGATCGCCAGGCTGTGAGTCAGGCCCGTGTATCCAATGTCTCCACCGCAGTTAATGTCAGCTGCTTCCAGCGCAAAGATGCCGCCCGTGCCGTTCTGAGCGGGGCAGGGCGCCGTATTTTGCGGGAATGAGCCGTTCTGAATCACGAAGGCGAAGCCGTCGGCCGGCGAAGTGGAGCCGGAGATCTGGAACTGGAAGCTGGTCGTGAAGCCGTTGACGAGCGAAACCGGCTGGGGTCCATCGGTGGTGCCGCGGTAGTACCACGCACTGCCCGACTGCCCTGAGCCCGTGGCGGTAAGGCGCAGGACGTTGCTCCCGGTGCCAGCGCCGAGCACTGCATTGCCGTTCGGCTGCAGGTTGGTGGTGTCGGCTGGAAAGTTGTTGAAGGTGAAAACAACCTGTCCGAACAGCATGGCTGCCGAGAGCAGCAAGGTGAGCAGAAAACAGGCAGAACGAAGCGAGTGAGATCTCAAGGCGTTTCCCTCCGTACGGACGACTCTCAAATACACCACGAGCTGTCTACTTCGAGTCGCGGACCGGGGGAAGGGTCGACGAGCGCGAACAAGGGCCCCACAGGGCTGGACTACGAGCAATCAATCGTGACCAAAGGAGAATTCGGAACCCGGGAACGGCTTAGGCAGGTCCTCGTGAGAGGACCTCATACCTGCCACCTGGGGGAATCAGGAGGCCAAGAAGTTCCATTCCTTCGCGAAAAGCCACGCCCAGAGCCGATTCAGACGCGCTTTTTTTTCTGCAACAGACGTGCTCGCATTGTGCTATTCGGAGATGTGAAAGTCAAGTCTCGGGACCGCAAAAACAGTGGAAAATTGTGTTTACGAATCCGGTCCAGTCAGTTTGGGAAAGAGCGGACATCGTATAATCCCGGCGATTTCCAATCGCGTTCCACGGTTGTTCAGTTTTGGCTTGTCATCGTTTCTTGAGGAGGCTTCGGAGATGGATTCGCAACGAACCGGGGAAATCAGTCGTCGTCGATTTCTGGGAACCGCAGGCGGGGCCATTGCGGCGGCCGCCGGAGGCGGCGCCTTGGTCGTCGAGCGAGCAACCGGGCGGACCTCATCGACCGCTGCGGTTCCGGCTGAAAACACCCGGATGCGCAAAAAAATTCCGATTGGCGTCTTTGATCCGGTCTACGAAAAGCTTTCGCTGGACGAGATGCTCGATAAGGTATCGGCTCTCGGCCTGGAGGCCATGGAGATCGGGACGGGCGGATACCCCGGCTCCCACCACTGCCCGGTAGCGGAATTGCTGGCCGATCCCGCCCAGGCCAAGGCATGGAAGAAGAAGTTCGAGGACCGCAATCTCCGGGTCGCCACCTTCAGCTGCCATGGCAATCCAGTCCACCCTGACGTGCAGCGCGCGGCCCGGGACGCGGAGACCTTCCGGCAGACGGTGTTGCTCGCCGAGCGGATGGACGTTCCGGGGGTGGTGGGTTTCTTTGGTTGCCCGGGAGGCTCGCCCGCCGACACCCAGCCCATCTGGATTACCTACCGCTGGCCTAAGGAATTCCAGGCCATGCTGGACTGGCAGTGGAAGGAGAAAGTGATTCCCTACTGGAAGGAGGCCGCGAAATTCGCGCGCGCGCACGGCGTCAAACGCCTCGGGTTCGAGATGCACCCGAACTTCGTGGTGTACAACCCGAAGACCCTGCTCGAACTGCGGAACGCAGTGGGCGAGGAGATCGGAGCCAATTGCGATCTGAGCCACTTGTTCTGGCAGGGGTGCGACGCGGTGGAGGTCATCCACCTTCTGGCCAAAAATGGCGCGCTGTTCCATGCCCACATGAAAGACACTGTGCTTAATCCGGAAAACGTCGGCCGGTACGGCGTGTTGAATTTCGCTTTCACCAAGGAAGAACTTCCGGGTTCCTCCGACACCTTCCGCGCGGTGGGTTACGGCCACAGCGCCAGCCAGTGGAAAGCGATCGTGCAGGCTTACATGGACGTGGACTACGAAGGCATTTTGAGCATTGAGAACGAAGACCCCATCCTGACGGGCGAGGTTGGCGTCGAGCGTGCGGCGTACGTGTTGAAAAACGTCCGCGCCGAATTGCTGGCCTGATCGGGAGTCGGCCCAGACGGACGCGCGATTGCGCGGTGCAGCCAATGAAGCGCGGAGACCTGTAGGGTCAGGAAACGGGGAGCACTCGTCTTTCGACGTTGCTTTGTTTTGCCAGTTCGATGAGGCGAATCACTTCGCGGGACTGCTCGGGCCGGACGACGAGTTCCTCCTGCCCCTGGATGGTGCGGGCAACGTTGGTGTAGTAGTCCGGATAAGATCCCGCCAGGGTTGGATATTTCGTGCGGTTCAGCCGGCCGTCGCATCGGCTGTGAGTGCCCCAGCAATCTTCCGGCTCGGAACCCCACTGAGGCTCGGTGGGCGACCGTCCATTCTTCAGCGCCTCTTCCTGCGGATCGAGTCCGTACTTGAGATAGCTGCCTTCTGTGCCGTAGACCACAAAGCGAGGGCTCGGCTCACAAACCAGCGTTCCCGCTTTCAGCGTCACCTTCAGTTGTGGATATTCGAGATGGACTACAAAGCTGTCGTCGGCGGCTGCGCCATCTCGCTGGCGCCGGAGTTCGGCATAGATTCCGGTTGGGCGGCCGAACAGGACGACCGCCTGATCGATCAAATGGGAGCCCAGATCATAGAGCACACCCGATCCGGGTGAGGCTTGCTCACGCCACGCATTGGGCTTGACCGACGGACGAAAGCGATCGAAGCGGCTTTCATATTCAGCCACTCGCCCCAGGATCTTTCGCTCGAGGATCTGCTTTACGGTGAGAAAGTCCCCATCCCAGCGACGATTCTGAAAGACGCTGAGGACGCGGCCGGTTTTGCGGGACAATGCGATCAGGTCATCGGCATCGCTGGTGGTGACGGTGAAGGGCTTGTCGACCACGACGTGCTTGCCCGCTCCGAGCGCACGCGCCGCAATATCGTGGTGGCTGGTGTTTGGGGTCGCGACCACCACCAGGCCGACGGAGTCTTCCGCCAGCAGCGCGTCTAGGTCGCGCACGAGCCTGACCTCGGGATGCGACTTCCGGGCCTCGTCCCCCTGACGCTGTACGATGTGCGTAAGATGCAAGTGAGCGTTCGCACGAATCAACGGGGCATGGAAGACTTTGGCTGCCATTCCGAAACCGACCAGGCCGACATGGACAGGGGGAATCACGCGGGTATTCTAAGCGCAACCGGTTGGGTTCAAAAAGCCGCCCCCACCAGAGCCCGACTGCGGCTATAATCCCGGCCTTCGGGCTATTTTCGTACCCGGGTATTGCTTACCCAGAGTGAGGGCTGTTCATGGTGCAGGTCGCGCGTTCCCCCAGGGTCTATGACGTGTGCATTGTTGGATCAGGGGCGGCGGGAGGAACCGCCGCCAAGATTCTCGCCGAGGGGGGATTGAGTGTGGTCCTGCTCGAAGCCGGGCCGCCACTTGATCCGATCGCAGACTTCAAGGAGCACGTCTGGCCCTACGAACTCCCACACCGGGGAGCAGGCGTGGGTGGGAATGCCCTGAAGCCTGGGAATGGGTTGGAGGATGAGTTTCTGGCTCCGACGGGCGCCTGGACCATCGACGGCGAACCCTATAGTTCGGCTCCGGGCTCGAATTTCCGCTGGTTTCGCTCGCGCATCGTGGGCGGGCGCACCAATCACTGGGGCAGAATCGCGCTGCGCTTCGCCTCCGCGGATTTTCGGGCGAAAACCCGGGATGGGTTGGGTGACGACTGGCCGATCAGCTACGACGATCTGGCTCCTTACTACGACAAAGTGGAGTCCTACATCGGGGTGTTCGGAACAAAGGAAAACATTCCGAGCGCTCCGGATGGCATCTTTCAGCCTCCGCCCCAGCCGCGTTGCAACGAAATACTGGCCAAGAAAGCGTGCGACAAACTGGGCGTGCTGTGCATTCCGTCGCGACTGGCCGTGCTGACCCGGCCATTGAACGGGCGCCCGGCCTGCCACTACTGTGGCCAATGCGGCCGTGGTTGCCGGCTGGCCTCGAACTTCAGTTCCAGCCAGGTGATGATTCCGGTGGCGCAAAAAACCGGGCGCTTCACGCTGCTCACCAACGCCATGGCCCGCGAGATTCTGGTTGCGAAAGACGGTCGCGCCGAAGGCGTTTCCTACATCGACAAGGCGACCAAGTCGGAGAAACGCGTCCATGCCAAGGCCGTCATGGTCGCGGCGAGCGCGTGCGAGTCTGCCCGTTTGCTCTTGAATTCCCGGTCGGCTCTGTTTCCAGATGGAATTGCGAATTCCTCGGGAGTCGTTGGACGCTACCTGATGGACTCGGTGGGGAGCGATGGCATGGGCCACTTTCCGCAGATGGAAAAAATCCCGCCCCACAATCACGACGGAGTCGGCGGGCTCCACATGTACATGCCATGGTGGAAATTCGACCGCAAAAACGACTTTCCCCGCGGCTATCACATCGAGATGTGGGGCGGGCGCGAGATGCCGGGAGTGGGCATGTTCCATGACCTGTGCGACCAAGAAGAAGGGTACGGATTGAGCCTGAAGCAGATTTGTCGCAAGCGTTACGGCACCTACATCGGCTTTGCGGGACGGGGCGAAATGATCCCAAACGTCGACAGTTTTTGCGAGATTGATCCGGACATGGTGGATCAATGGGGCATTCCCGTGCTGCGCTTTCACTTCAAATGGAGTGAGAACGAGATCAAGATGGCCAAGGACATGCAGGAAACCTTCCGCGCGATCGTCGAAGCCGGCGGCGGGACCTATGTCACAAAAAAGAAGCCCGCGGGCGACCACCCCTATGGCATCGCCGACGGAGGCGTGATCATTCACGAACTGGGGACGGCTCGCATGGGAGCCGACCCGAAAACTTCTGCGCTGAACGGGTACTGCCAGGCCCACGACGTCAAGAATCTGTTCGTCACCGACGGCGCCTGCTTCGTCACTAATCCGGACAAAAATCCTACCCTGACGATCATGGCGCTCGCGTGGCGTGCTTCGGAGTATTTGCTGGAGCAGGCCAAGCAGGGGAGCCTGTAGTCAGGGAAAGGCGGAGGAATTTCAGGATGCCAACCAGCCCGGTGAGCCGACGCGATATTTTGAAGACTCTTGCCATGGGCGCCTGTGGTTCGGTGTTGCAGGTCATTCCGCTGCATGCGGCCGAACAGGTGCATCGGATGGTGAAACAGGAGAAGGCGCATGCCCCGGCGGGCGCGTACCGGCCAAAGTTCTTCCCGGCTCACCAGTACGCGACTTTGAGGGCGTTGTGCGACGCCATTATCCCGGCCGACGAGCATTCCGGCGGCGCGCTGCAGGCGGGAGCACCGGAGTTCATCGATCTGCTCACCAGCGAAAACCGGGAGTATCAGATCACCCTGGCCGGCGGACTCATGTGGCTTGACGGCTGGTGTGCGGATCGGTACGGGAAACCCTATCTGTCGTGCGCAGCCGGCCAGCAGAAGGAAGCCCTCGATTCGATCGCGTATTCGAAAAACGCGAAGACCGATCCGGGCCTGAGCCAGGGGGTCGAGTTTTTTGCCTTCCTGCGCCGGTTAACGACCGACGGGTTTTACACGAGCGAGATCGGGATCGCCGATCTCGACTACATCGGCAATACCTTCGTGCGGGAGTTTCCCGGCTGTCCACCCATCCCCGAAACCTAGCCGGATCGGAATACGATATATTGCGGCAGGTCTCCAGCCTGCCTCCGGCCTTCCTCGCTTGGAACAGCGCTCGCATTCGCGTACTATGTCCGGTCGTTCCCTGATTCCCTCCTGTGGAGTTTTTCATGCAGAAGCTCGCCCGCCATCTGGTCGCCCTCTTGCTCGTAACCTGTTCCCACGTGGCCGTCTGGTCCCAGGAAAAGGTCGACCTGGAAATGATCAGCCGCATTCGCTACGAGGGTTTCCGCAATTCCAAGGTCATGGAACTGGCGAGCGGATTGATCGACGGAGTGGGGCAGCGGCTGACTGGATCGCCGAACCTGAAGCGGGCCAACGAATGGACTCGCGACCAGCTCGCCTCGTTCGGACTGGCGAACGCTCATCTGGAATCGTGGGGGCCGTTCGGGCGCGGATGGTCGAACGAATACGTGAATGTGCGCATGACTTCCCCCGACGTGGCGCCGCTGATCGCTTATGCCAAGGCCTGGACTCCCGGCACCAATGGCGCCGTAAAGGGCAAATGTGTGCGGGTGAAGATCGAGGACAAAAAGGATTTTGACAAGTACCGGGGCAAGCTGGCTGGAATGATCGTGATCTTCGGGCCAGACGTCGAGGTGAAGACCGTCACGCAGCCGATGTTCGAGCGCTTGGGCGACAAGGAACTCGCCGACATCGGGCAGTACCAGATTCCGAGCGAGAAACAGGCGTTCCGGTTCCGGCAGTACCTCAAGCGGATGCAGTTCATCAAGGAACTCAACAAATTCCTGGGCGATGAGAAAGTGCTGGCGATGGTGGATCACGGTTATGGCGCATTCGGAGGCGGCACCGTGTTTGTGCAATCCGGCGGCTCGTGGAAGACCGGCGAAACCTCGACGGTTCCGGCTGTGACGGTTGCGCTCGAACAGTGGGATCGAATCGCTCGACTGCTTGAGCAGAAAAAGAACGTCGAACTGGAACTGAATGTCGCGAGCACTTTCCATGACAACGACCCCCTGCAGTACAACACCGTGGCCGAGATTCCGGGCGCCGACAAGAAAGGCGAACTCGTGATGGTGGGGGCGCATCTTGATTCATGGCACGCGGGCACGGGCGCGACCGACAACGGCGCGGGTACGGTCGTGATGATGGAGGCCATGCGAATCCTGAAGGCAGTCGACGCCAAGCCGCGGCGAACCATTCGCATCGGACTCTGGACCGGCGAGGAACAAGGACTGCTGGGCTCGCAAAACTACGTGCAACAGCATTTCGGATCGCGACCGCCCATGGATGACCCGGACTTCAAGGGAATGCCCACGCTGCTGCGGCGCGAAGCCGGACCCATCGCCGTAAAACCCGAACAGGCGAGAGTCTCGGCTTATTTCAACGTTGATAATGGCAGCGGCAAACTACGCGGCGTGTATCTGCAGGAAAACGAGGCGGTGGCCCCGATCTTTGATGCCTGGATGGGGCCGTTCAAGGACCTGGGGATGAATACCCTCACCATGCGAAATACGGGAGGGACCGATCACCAATCCTTCGATGCAGTGGGCATCCCGGGATTCCAGTTCATCCAAGACCCGCTGGATTACGAAACGCGCACCCATCACTCGAATATGGATGTCTACGACCGGCTTCAGGCGGACGATCTCAAACAGGCGGCGGTCATCGTCGCAAGCTTCGCCTATGAGGCGGCGATGCGGGATCAGATTCTGCCCCGCAAACCCATTGAAGGGCCTCTGCCCAAGCAGGCGGATAAGCCGGACGAGCCCTGAGGGGCAACCGAAGGGCACCACCCCGGATTACTCAAGATTGCCGCTTTCATTTCCCGGACCCGGCTGTCTCTTGAAGATTTTAGCGTAAGTATTTGAAACCAATAAACGTCCGCCAGGGGGCACGCGGACCGCCAAAATGTGTCGTTGCTGACACCCGAAAGTCGTAGTACTATCGCGTTCTCCCCTGAAAGACTGCGCGGGGTCTGCCGTTTACTCGATCAAGAGCCCTGACCTGCCGCAGCAACGTTCCTGGTCTCCCCCTGGAAGGGCAGTTATGAATCCGGTTCTGAAATCGTGGGTGCTGTGCTCCTGTTTCTGCGTTTCGAGCATGCTGGCTGTGGCGCAGGCGACTACCTGCGCTGCCGATGGAGATACGACCCAGGGGTCTGCGATTGGTTGTGTCACAGGCGAGGGTGTAGTGGTGAAGGCCGCCGCCGAGAGCGTGCCCCAGACGCCCGAGGTCCTTCCGCTGACTCCGGAACAGAGACCGGCAATGCCGCCGATCGTGACCTATCTGAACGGGAAACTGACCATCATCGCGAAGAACGCGAACCTGGGCGAGATCCTGCGCGTGGTCGGCGACAAAACCGGCGCATCGATCGAGGTACCCGAAGAGGCGAACGAACGCGTGGTCAGCCAGCTGGGGCCGGGGGCGCCGCGTGACGTGATCGCGGCTCTGCTGAACGGGTCGCACTATAACTACGTTGTGCTGGGCAACGAGGCCGACCCGAACGCGGTCGCCCGCGTGGTCCTGACCGCAAAGTCCGATCACGGGGCCAGCGGTACCAACTCGCCCGCCGCGGCGGCCATGACGGTTGCTGAGCGCGCGACGATCCAGCCGCGCACCGCGCTGCAACAGGCGGTGATCCAGCCGTACCAGGAAATGTTGCAGCAGCAGCAGGCTCAGCAGTTGAATGTGCCGGACTTCCAGCAACAGGCACAGGTGCAGGCGCCCGCCGTAGTGGAACCAGCGACGCAAGCCAGCGCGGGCAGTGAAGCCGCACCTTCTGCGAGCGTGAGCGCGGGCACGGAGACTGCGGCCGTCGAACCGCCATCTGCAACCGATGGCACGGACAAGAGCGCGAACGGAGAGCGGACTCCACAGCAGATGTTGCAGGGTCTCTATGAAACGCGCCGGCAGATGATGCAACAGCAGCAGCAACAACGCATCGCACAGCAACAACCCCCGCAATAGGCGTGGTCCGCTTCGGGTGCGGCGTTCCGGTGGAGTTCTTCGGAAACGCCTAGTGTCGTGCGGCAACCGGGGCGGGGTGGACTTCGGTGCCGGCACGTCCGAACACGTAGCGCAGAATCCATTCACTGGGCAGGGCTTCGCCATTTAGTTCGGGCGGCCTGAATTTCCAGCGTCGCGAAGACTCGAGCGCGAGCCTCGCGAAATAACGGCTGGACCCGGGCGATTCGAGCCGTGCTTCCACCACCCTTCCTGAGGCATCCACTGAGACTCTGACCCCTACCCTGATTTTGCCGGTGATCGTGTTGCGAGACCGTCGCGAAACCGGCGGCAGGACCTGTTGCACCACCTCGCCAGATGCCGAGGCTGTGGGTGCATGGATGGGAGTCTGAGGCGCCGCCACCGCCGGGGGTGGGGCCGCGGTGGACCGATCCACAGGTTTTTCCGCCCTCCCGCTACCCGGGGGCACAGGACGCACGGAAGGAACCGAAGGCTCGGATTCAGCGGGGTGCGGTGTGGTTTCCTGCTGGCTCGCTCCGGGACCAGGTTGTACCGCTCGCCGATCAAACAGTCTCGGACCCGCAACCAGCGCAACCAGAACCACACCGGCAACGGCTGCGGGCAGCAAATATTTGGCCCGCGTCTTTCGAGGAGCAGGCGCGCTCGGGAGCAATCGGGCTGCAATGTCAGGAACGGTCCATCTTCTCTGGGGATCCAGGCGCAGGCATTGCCGTGCAATCTCCAGAAATGGAGCTGGGACGGAATCAGGGAGCGAGGGGTCCACCTGACGAATACCCTCTCCGACCGACGGCCGCTGCGTGAGCGCCTCGACCAGGGTGATTCCGAGAGACCAGACGTCGCCCGGAGGAGAGAGTCCGGCAGTGGGGAGCTCGGGCGGGTCGTAAATGGTCGGGAAGCCGGCCAGCGATTTGTCGCCGAATGCAGACACTCCGTCACAGGTGAGCTTCAAGGTCTCACCGACGGCCATGATGTTGGCTGGCTTCACGCGACCGTGGACCAGGCCCTGGCCATGCAGGTGAGCGAGCACTTCGAGGACGGACCGCAGCATGTATTCGGTTTCCGTGGGACTGAGCGGGCGGGCGGGCAGAATGTGAGAGAGGTTGTCCTCGGCGAATTCGGTGACCAGGTACAGCAGGGACGCTCCCCCGAGTTGGCAGCGCCCCCACTGGTTCAGGCGAAGGAAGTGCGGGTGGGAGAGCTTGGCAGCGCGTTCCCAGCGGAACAGCAACTGTGGGGCGGTCGCGGAGTTGGCTTCCACAAACTTCAGAGCGGCCTTTTCCGACAGCGGCCCAAACTCAGTCAGAAACACCGCGCTATGATCAGACCCTCCGAGGAAGCGCCGGAGGGGGAAATGTCCGTCGACAATTTCCCCCTCCCATTGTCTCCAACCTTCGGTCATCTTGAGTCTCTCAGCGGGTGCGTTCATGACTGCCAGTGCCGTTATTCTATGCGCGCGCGACGACGACAGAAGTGGCAGGAGGTAATCTTCCGATGGAAAACGCTGGCTGACTAACCTGCCTGGGCTTCGACCAATCCCTCACCCTGATCTGGTCGTGGGACCATCTCTGCCGCGTGAACTAGGATGCGGTCCAGGGCGTCGGCGAGCGCCGTAGGGAGCTCCGACGTCAGCAGGTTCATATCCAGTTGCAAGGGCTGTTCGGTGTAACGCCGATGGATGGCCATCGAGCCTCTCCGGCGATTCGACGTGGTGAGCAGATCGAGCGTGAGAGTCCACGAGGCCGGTTCACCGGGCGGAACCAGGGTGCCCGGTCTGCTCCACCGGAAACGAACGTCGCCATGACTTGACAGGATCGGCAACTGTTGGAGCACCGGATGCTCGCTGAGGAGCAACTTGACGTTGAGTTCAAAGGCGTCGAAGTCATTGCAGGCGAAAGCTGCCATCAGGATTCTGCAGAGTTGATCGTAATCACGGGCGACCTTCAGCTCGGCGGTGGCTCGACGGATGGCGAGATTGTTAATGACGATTTGGCGCTGATCGAACGTACGTTGAGCGACCCGCCGGATCTCGCCGAACTCGAGATAGCCCAGGTGCTGTACCCCCAGCCAGATTCCGGTGCCGAGCACGGCCAGCACGAGGCCGAGCGAACTGCCCGTGGGCCACAAAAGGAACAGGCTCAGGAGCGCGAATATGGCCGACACCGCGTAAAGAACGATCACGACCTGCCGGTGCGAGAGCCCCAGTTGCAACAGCTTGTGGTGGATGTGCTCGCGATCGGCAGTGAAGACCGGCCTCCCGCTGATGAGTCGCCGCAGAACCGACAGGGAGGTTTCCAGAATAGGCAGGCCAAAGGACACGACCGGGATCGCGACGGCAATGACGGTCGGCGCCTTTTGAGTGCCTTCCAGGGCAAGCGCGCTGAGCATGAATCCGATAAACAGAGAGCCGGAATCGCCCAAAAAAATGGTAGCCGGGTTGAAGTTAAAACGCAGGAAGCCGACGATCGCACCGGTCAGAACAATCGTCATGAGAGCAACCAGCGAAGAATGGCTCAGGAGCGCAACCACGAACACGACCAGGGTGGAAAACAGCGCCGAGCCGGCGGCCAGGCCATCCAGTCCGTCAATCAGATTGAAAGCGTTGGTGATGCCCAGCACCCACAAGATGGTGAGGGCGAGGCCCACAAACCAGGGAAACTGGCGCGCCCCGAACAGGACCGGCAAGTCGAGAATACGCAAGCCGCCGAGCCAAAGCATGGTGGCGGCAATGGCTTGAACCGTGAATTTGAAGTAGGGACCAGTGGTCCGAATGTCGTCGTAGAGGCCGAGAAGAAAGATCAAACAGCCGGGAACCAGGATGGTCGTCAGAATTCGCAAGGACGAACCGAACTGCAACTCAGGACGCAGGGACGCGATCACCAAAGCAACCGCGAGACTCAGCGCGAATGCTCCGAAAATTGCGATTCCACCCAGGCGGGGTATCGGCGCCGCGTGAAGGTGGCGTTCGAGCGCGGGAGGGTACACCCAGCCGCGGGCCGTCGCGGCGTTGCGGATGGAGCGAGTCAGGATGAATGACAGGATCAGTGCGAAAACAAAAATGCCGAGATAGAGAACTGTCAACTACTTCTCCCTCAGTGCGGGGGCCGGAGGAGCTCAGCCGCAGTCAAGTATTTCGCTCGCCCCTTACCAATGTCGCCCTCCATGCCGCGAGGCGACATTACCGAATCGCTAATAACCGACGGATCGTTCGAAGTCGCTTGAAATGTGTTCCGAACTATAACAGGATGGAAAACCATAAGGCAATTGTTCTGCGCAGGCAACGATCGACACCATGGTTCCCGTCCCGCGGGAAAGCGGGCGCCTGGGGCGCGGGACGCCAGGCTGGACTTTGGTTCCATTTCTGAATTCCCAGGGACTGTGCTCATGCGAGGGAGCCCCGCCCTACACGCGAGCGACCGAGCGTTGGGTCCAGTTCCACGCGGTGGCCACGATATCGCGCAAGGAACGCTTGGCTTTCCACCCCAACCACTGCTCGGCCCGCGTCGGATCAGCCACCAGCGCAGGTGGATCCCCTGGCCGGCGCGGTCCGGTGACTCGCTTGACCACGTTTCCGGTCACCTCCTCGACCGCGCGAATGATCTCCAGCACCGAACAGCCGTGACCCGTGCCGAGGTTTGCGGCGAAGGACTCGCCGCCGCCGGCCAGCCGAGCTAGCGCCAGGGCGTGAGCTTCAGCCAGATCATTCACGTGAATGTAGTCACGAATGCAGGTGCCGTCGGGGGTTGGGTAATCGGTGCCGAAGATATTCAGTGCAGGGCCATCGGGCTGGGACGCCGCCAGCGCGAGCGGGATCAGATGAGTCTCCGGGTCGTGAAGCTCTCCGATTTCGCCGCTGTCGTCGGCGCCGGCGGCGTTGAAGTAGCGTAGTGCAGCGAACCTGAGGCCATAGGCGCGGGAGTAGGCTTCCAGGGCATTTTCGATGAACAGCTTGGAGGTCCCGTACGGATTGATGGGCTCCCGAGGGTTGTCTTCGGTGATGGGAACCTTCCTGGGCACGCCGTACACCGCGCAGGTTGAAGAGAAGACGAATTTGCGGACACCGGCGTCGAGGGCGGTGTTCAGCAGGGTGAGAGCGGATTCGACGTTGTTATGAAAATACTTGCGCGGATTGGTGACCGATTCACCCACGTAGGCAAACGCCGCGAAGTGCATCACGGCATCGGCGCCTGCCAGGGCGGGGCGCAGCCGGTCTCGGTCACCCAGATCACCCACGACTAACTGGAAACCTTTCGCCAACCGCTCAAAGCCGGTCGACAGATCGTCGTAAATGAGAACGTCGTGGCCATGGCTGCGCAACACGCGAGCCGCATGGCTGCCGATATATCCTGCACCGCCGACCACCAGTACTTTCATGGACGTTTTCTCAGATCAAGCTCGACCCCCGGGGGGTCAACGTGCGGGCAGCAATTTCAGAAGCAACTGCCGGATGACTGCGGGGTGATGCTCCCCGGAAGAACCATCCAGGGTGTAGGATCGCTCGAATCCGGCAGGTCCTTCAATCTTCATTGCCCAGTGAGCACTGGCTCGGGTACCGACAATCGAAACCTTCCACTCACCCGAACGATCGCCGAGCGCGTGCTCGATTTCTGCGATCAGCTCAGACCGAACCGCAGAATCGCCCGTATTCTGCAGTTCGACAGTCACGGCCATGGCTTTCATTGTACATAGTCGGAAAATCCGAACGTTTCCGGCTGGGGGAGCATAGGGCACGCACAAACCCGGGCTTGCCCCTCGACTGCTACTTGCGCTGCTCGAGTTTAACGGAAGCCTTGATGGGCTGGCCGTCCCGCATCACGGTGACTGCGACGATATCTCCCACTTTGCTGCGACGAAGCGCGTCGGTGAAGTCGTAGAGATTTCCGATCGGCTTGTCGCCAAACTGGGTCAGGATGTCTCCCGCCTTGAGTCCGGCCTTGGCTGCCGGGGAGCCGGGTTTCACGTCGGAAAACTTCACGCCGTTCGCGGTTTGTCCGAAGTCCGGGATGGACCCGAAGTACGGTCCATAGCCGCCTCCGCTTCCGCCGAGCGGCTTGTCTTCGACGACCGCGATGAATGCGGGCCGGTCGGGCGCGGAGGCAAGCTGCAACCCGGTGCTGCCCACGACGTTCAACAGGCGGGCGGCTGCCCGGGGATCGATCTTGTCCCAGGTGTCGGAAGGTTTGTGGTAGTCGGAGTGTAGGCCCGAGAAGAAAAACAGAACGGGGATTTTCTTCGAGACAAACGACGTGTGATCGCTCGCCGAGTAGCCTCCGGGGGAATACTCGATCTTGAAGTTGGAACCGGCTTGTGCCTGTTCGACCGCCGCCTTGAGAGTGGACCCGGTTCCCACGCCGCCGATGTACACCTTGTCGTCCTTGATCCGCCCGATCATATCCATATTCAGCATGGCCGCAGCCTTGTCGAGCGGCAGGGTGGGCTCTTGAACCCAATGCGCCGAGCCCAAAAGGCCGAGTTCTTCTCCGGCGAAGGACGCGAACAGGATTCCGCGCTGCAGTTGACCTTTCATCGGAGAGAGCAAACGCGCAAGTTCGAGAACACCCGCCGTGCCCGAGGCGTTGTCGTCGGCCCCAGGATGAATCTGGCCAATTTGCGAGGGAGCCAGAGAATCGTAGTTCCCGCGGCCCAGGTGATCGTAATGGGCGCCGATGATGACGTACTCGTCGCTTTTTCCCGGCAGGTAAGCGAGCACGTTGTTCACCGTCGCCCGCGTAGTCTCGATGTCGACGTGGATCGAGACGCGCAGTTGGTCAGGGAATACGAACGATTGTGGCTTGACCAGGTGGTCGATCTGGCCTTGCACCTCCGCAAGCGACTTCCCGGCTGCATGGAACCAGCTCTCCGCGGCTGCGTTTTTGACCTGCACCAGCACGATGCCGGTATTCTCCGGACCGCTCACGCTTCCGAAGCGAGTCAGCAGGTCTTCTTCGCCATCCCCGAGTTTGCCATTGACGACGACGACCGCCTTCGCCCCGTGATTGCGCGCATTGATCGCCTTGGTGATCAGTTGCGCATGGCGCGTCAACCCCGTGTTTCCGCTCTTGATCGCAAAGCCTTCCGGCTCATAGCGCAGCAGGACGACAATCTTGTCCTTGACATCGATTCCGGCGTAATCGTCGTAACCGAATTCTTCAGCCGTGGCCCCGAAACCGGCAAACACAACCGGTGCGGCCACGCTCCCGGAAGAGGAAAAGCTGAACGGGACGAAATCCTGGTTCAGCTTGAGATCACTCTTGTGGTCTCCATCCGCAACGAGGATGCGGTTGTGCGACTTGAGCTTTGCGCCGGTGATCACGGTGAAGGGCTGAAAATAGCCCTTGGTTCCGGCGGGTCTGAGCCCCAGCTGCTGGTAGCGCTTTTCGAGCATGGTGGCGGCACGCGTGATGCCCTTGGTGCCGTCGCCGCGGCCTTCCATGGCCGGAGTGGTCAGGGACTTGATGTCATCGAGGTAGCGCGTTGGATCCGCGCTGCCGATGCTCTGTGCATTCGCGGAAATGAGGGCGAGGACAACCACCGCGAGGATTGGTGCGCGCCTCCTCCGCCCCGGGGAGCAAAAGACGCGTACAGACTTCGAGAGCAGCATCATGGCGTGTAGACCTTGTCTGTTTCCAGAAGCGTTGCGGCTAGTGGAACCTTCAAATGCTACAACATCCGGGCCCGGGAGACTGTGCCCGGAGACCATTTCGTGGGCGCGGGCGACCGCGAGAGCAGCACCGCCGCAGCGCATGACTAGAACCAGCGGTCGACCAGCTCCCACCAGATGAGGCGCAGCCACTCATCCACGTTGGTCTTGGCCCACCGACGGTGCAGCCACCAGGGGGCGCCAAACTGCTCGGGATCATAGGCGGCAGCCACTCGAATGGTCGCCTGCGGGAGTTGACACTGGAAGACGCTGCGAGCGCGACGGGTATGGTAGTCCGAAGAGACCAGCAGGATCGACCGGGCGCCGACTTTATGAACGCAATCGGCAGATTCCGCTGCTTCCGCTTTGGTGGAGAGGCCATGAATCGGGCAGATGGATACCAGGGCGGCCTGGGGCAGGGTGGAGGCCCACGCGCGTGCCAGCTCGACGTAGGTTGAACCGTAGACCCGCGCATCGGGAACGTCAATCACCACCCGGTCGGCATAACCCTGAGCCAGCAGTTCGAGAGCCCGAGCCGGACGATGCTCGGTCTCGCCGGCAAGGACCACGATGGCGTCAGCTTTTTGCGGCTGATCGACGACCAGGAAGCCGCCGGACTGTGCGACCAGCCAGAGCAGCAGGAACGCCAAAAGCACGATTCGCACTTTGCCCATCTTTTGGGGTTGCTGCCTCCTCAAGCTCCGCCCGCCACCATCATCTCATCCGCCGAGTCGAACTGTCCTTTTTCGGGTTGACTGCCCCCACTGTGGGTCTTGCGGTACAAACGCCGCCGAGGCCCTGAAAGTTACCATGCTAGAATCGTCGAGGAATTTCCCAGCCAAACATCATGACAGCACGCGCGGTTTCTTCCCTTTCTGCCGAGTTGAAATCAAAGATTGAGAGCCGCCAGGCAAGAGTCGCAGTCATCGGTTTGGGATACGTCGGACTTCCCCTGGCGCTGCTCTATACCGAGCAGAAATTTCGAGTCACGGGCTTTGACATCGATCAAAAAAAGGTCGACACCCTGAACGCGGGCGGGTCCTATATCTTCCGTATCACGCGGGAAGAAATCCAGGCGGCGCGTTCCGCGGGCCTCGCTGCAACGTCAAACTACGCGCAGCTCACCGAGATGGACGCGGTCATTATTTGCGTTCCCACCCCTTTGAACGCGTATCACGAGCCTGACCTGAGCTATATCACCAACACCGGGCATGCCATCGCGCCGCATCTGCGCGCCGGGCAACTGGTGATTCTTGAAAGCACCACGTATCCGGGAACGACCGAAGAGGTATTGGTCCCGATCCTAGAGAACGAAAACACGGGCGGATGGAAGGCGGCACGCCGCGGACAGTCTCGAGAAAACCAGTTTTATGTCGCTTTTTCGCCGGAACGCGAGGATCCCGGCAACACAACTGTGGCTCGGCGCGACATTCCCAAGGTGGTGGGCGGACTCGATCCCGAGGCGTCGGAACTTTCCGCCGCGCTCTACGGATCGATTTTCAACCGGGTGGTGCGGGTATCATCTCCGGCCGCCGCCGAGATGACAAAGCTGCTCGAAAACATATACCGCTGCGTGAATATTGCGCTGGTCAATGAGCTCAAGCTGCTCAGCCTGCGCATGGGTCTGGACATCTGGGAAGTCATCGACGCAGCGTCCACCAAACCCTTTGGATTCCAGCCGTTTTATCCGGGGCCGGGACTGGGGGGACATTGCATTCCGGTGGACCCGTTTTACCTGTCCTGGAAAGCCAAGGAATGGGACTTCCGCACCCGCTTCATCGAACTGGCGGGGGAAATCAATATCGGGATGCCGTATCACGTGATTGCGTCGGTGGTGGGAGCGCTGAATCAGGACAAGAAATCGCTGAACGGATCGAAGGTTCTGGTGCTGGGAGTCGCCTACAAGCGTGACATCGACGACTTGCGAGAATCACCTTCGCTGACCATCATCGAGTTGCTGCAGAAGCAAGGGGCTGAGGTCAGCTACCATGACCCCTATTTTCCGACGATCGGCAAAGGCCGCAAATACGACCTGCACATGAAACGCTCTGCGCTCGACAATTTGGGACAATACGATTGCGTGCTCATCGTGACCGATCACTCCGACTACGATTATCCCAAGATCGTGAAGGAGTCGCGGCTGGTGGTGGACACGCGCAACGCCACCCGGGGAATCGTGGACGCAAAGATCGTCCGCTGTTGAACTCCGATACCACCATGAATCCTGCCCAGAAGCTGAAAATATTTTGCCCCTCTGTGACTGGACTCGGCCCCGACCTCCCCGGTAGGATGTAAACGCCTAGCTAACAATTGGTTAGTGGTTGCTTCGGGAGCTGCAATTGGCCTTATGCTTGCAGCCAGATAGGCCGGAAGTTGTACACTGAGCAGGTCCGGTCCGTCCCAGGTTCAACAATTGGATCGGGCACACTACAGGCAGGAGATTTTCGACCAAGGCAGCTGTGCTCGGCTGCCTGTCATCTGAGTCCCTATGGCTTTCGACCCCCGACATACGCCCTTCTCTTTGCTGCCCGATTCCAAGCCTCCCTGGAAGGAATTTGCTTTCAGCATGGTGACGCAGGGCGGGGCTATCGCTTTGCTGTTGTGGGTCGGGATTTTTCGTTCGCAAATTTTGACACCGCCAGCACGGGACTACCATGCGGTCGCTTTGGTGTCGACGCCGCCTCCCGTGAATCATCGGCCGGCCCCGGTGCGTGAGTTCAAGGTACCCGAACCTGTGGCACATCTCGACACGCCCATTCCGGAGAGTCGCTTGCAGGTGCCCAGGCCAAAACCGCGTCTGAATGTCGAGGACGCACAGGCACCGAGAGTCGAGATTGCGGCCAGCAAGCCCAATTTGCCCCCGAGCGCGCCGGCCATTCCCAAGCGCCTGGTGCAGACCAACGTGTTTTCCACGGGCAGTTCGGCGACCCCGACGATGGCAGCAGCACCCCAGAAAGTGCAGACCGGCGGGTTTGGCGACCCGAACGGGGTGCCGGCGCAGCCCAATAGCAACGGCAAACCCGCCACCATCGCGCAACTGGGATCGTTCGATTTGCCGGCTGGCCCCGGATACGGCAATGGGACCGGCGGTGCGAAAGGGGCTCGCGGAGTGGTCGCGAGCACCGGCTTCGGAAACGGAGTGGCAACCGGCGACGGCAGCGGTAGAGTCAACACGTCCCGCGGAAATGGGGTGATCCGCCAGGCAGGATTCGGCGACGCCGACACCGCCCCGGTGCAGCCGGCAAGGCCGAAAACAGCCGAGGTTGCTCCGCGAATCGTGTCGGCGGAAATTCTTTCGAAGCCGACGCCCGCCTACACAGACGAAGCGCGTCGTTTGCGGGTGGAAGGCGAAGTCCTGCTCGAGGTAGTGCTCGAAGCGTCCGGACACATTCGGGTGGTGCGGGTGGTGCGCGGACTCGGGCACGGGCTCGACGAGTCGGCGATCCGGGCTGCCGAACAGATCAACTTTAAGCCGGCAATGCGGGATGGCCAGCCCGCAGATTCCACCGCCGTCTTGCACATCATTTTCCAGTTGGCCTGAAGCGACCAGCTTCAATCGAAGGGGTATATGCGCAGTCTCAGAACCGTCTCATGGTCTTTGCTGGTGGTGGTCAGTTTGGTGATGGGTCTCAGGGCTCAGGACTCGGCTCCCGCCGCATCGGAGCCCGATAGCAGAGCGCCGGCAACTGTGGTTCAAATGCCGGCTTTGGCGACTGCGGCAGCACCGGGTTCTTTCGATCAGGTGGTGGACCGGATCGTGGAACGGGAGCACTTTTTCGTAGCCCAAATGCGGCATGCGCATCCCCTGGTCGAAACCTACATCCAGAACATGAAAGCCGACAAGGAGCTGGGAGCGGTTCCCGTCGGGGACCACTATTTTCTCGGCCGTCTGGATCTCAGCAACGGCGATGACGACCGATTGTTCGTCGGGCAGGCGGGCTTCGGTCGACGGATGCTCAATAGCATCACGGGGCTGTACTCGCTGCACTTCGTTCCGCTCGGTTTTGCGCGGATGGTCATCCTGGACGAAGACTTCCAGAAGAGGTACTACAAGCTGACCTTCATCCGGCGTGAGTTCATCGGAGAGCTGCGCTGCCTGGTGATCGACGTTCAACCCAAAGAAGGCATTAAGAGGCCGGGCTTTTTGGGACGCATCTGGGTTGAGGACCAGGACTACAACATCGTGCGCTACAACGGGACCTACTATCCACAACCCAGCAACGGTTACTACCTGCATTTTGACAGTTGGAGACTCAACCTGCGCCCGGGCGTTTGGCTGCCGGCCTACGTCTACAGCGAGGAATCGGACCTGAAGTACCGCATGTCGCAGAATCTCCACTTCAAGGCGCAGACCCGGTTGTGGGGCTACGATCTCAAGAACCTTGGCCGCACCGACGAATTCACCTCCATCCAGGTCGACTCGCTGCAATCGGTAAAAGACCAGAGCGAAGCCGCGCAGGACGCGACGCCGGTGGAGGCGCAGCGTATGTGGCAGCGGCTGGCCGAGGACAACGCGGTCGAACGTTTGCAGAAAATCGGCTTGCTGGCGCCGAGCGGTGACGTTGACAAGGTATTGACCACCGTGGTCAACAATCTGATTGTCACCAACAATCTGGATGTTCTGCCCGAGGTGAGGGCACGCGTACTGCTGACTTCTCCTCTGGAGTCGTTCACGATCGGCCACACCATCGTTGTCAGCCGGGGTCTGCTCGATGTTCTGCCCGACGAGGCCTCCCTGGCCATGGTGCTGGCCCGGGAACTCGGCCACATTGTGCTGGGGCACCAGATGGACACCAAGTTTGCCTTCAATGATCGGATGTTCTTTGCCGACGAGGATACTTTCGCGAACTTCAACTTCAAGCGGAGTATTGCGGACGAGAATGCAGCCGACCAGAGGGCGGTCGAACTGCTGACAAATTCCCCCTACAAGGACAAACTGAGCAATGCCGGTTTGTTCCTAAGAGCCTTGCAGGCACGCGCGCCGGATTTGAAGAATCTGATTCGAGCGCGCTTGGGCGAGGGGCTGGTGAGCGGCAAGACGCTGCGCATGGCCGCCCTGCTGAATTCTGCTCCTCAACTGGACGAGCGCAAGAAGGACCAGATTGCTGCGCTGCCCCTGGGCGGTCGGATCAAGGTCGATCCGTGGAGCAACGATACCATAATGGCCAAGACCAAACCGGTGGCGCTGTTGTCGGCGCGCGAGAAGATGCCCTTTGAGGTGACCCCGGTCTTTCCGTACCTGACGAGGATACCCACGGGCGGGGCCGAGAAGGTCGCCTCAACGGCTCCCGCGCCGGCCGCCAAGCAACAACCGGCGCAATAGTGCCGGGGACGGCGAGGCCGAGCTCTCGGTTGGATAGCAGGGCCCAGCCTGATTGATGGGCGGCAGTCGAGCAATAGCGGGAAGCGCGCCAGCTCGTACACGGCGCAACGGCGGGAAGCCAAGAATCTCTTCGGGCCCTCTACTGAATAGCGCTCCCGACTTGCGAGAACACGGTGTTGGCGTTCGACCCGATCAGTCGGATAGTGCCAACCACGATCACCAGAATGACGGCCAGCATCACCGCGTACTCGGCAATGTCCTGACCGGACTCATCTGACCATAACTGATGCAAGAACTTAATCACGGGCTCCTCCCCTTTTCAAAGCGGGCAAAACATTCCCAGCACGAAGGCAAAACCAACTCCGCACCCAAGACTGCAAACTTTTGCCTAGGTGTAGCTGAGTTAATGCTAGTTTTGATCACCCCCAGGCGCCAATAGCACCGAAGTGGCTTCCTATGGCACGAAAGTGCCATATCCGGCCACAGCCCCGGAGTGAGTTGAAAAAGGGCGCTTCAAGCGATGCTTTTGAGAGGAAGAGCCTGATTGACGGCAAAAAGGGCCAGTTCCAGCCGGGTGGACACTCCCAGCTTGTCAAAGATGTTGCTGAGGTGGTGCTTCACCGTGTCTTCGCTGATTTTGAAATATTCGGCGATTTCCTTGTTGGAGTAACCGGCTACGACGGCCGAGACGATCTCCAGTTCCCTGGGGGTGAGTCCGAACTTTTTCTGACGGGACTCCTCGCTGGAGGATTGAACCAGCGTGCGGAGGTACTGGACCAGGTTGGACACACTTTCTCGTCCCACCCAATACTCGCCCGTCATGACGGTGTGAATGCTCTTGAGCAACAGTTGCGTGGCGGAATCCTTCAGGACGACTCCGCGAGCTCCCAGCTGGAGAGCCTCGACGATCTGGTGCTTTTCAGCGGCGGCGGTCAGCAGAATGACGCGCACGCCGTTGGCTCCCGATCCAATGCTCAAATCACGCAGAGCCTCCAGACCGGGCTGCCGCGGCATGGCCAGATCGAGGAGCAGAATGTCCGGCTTCAGTTGACGAGCGAGTTTGACAGCATCGGCCCCGTCGGAGGCTTCTCCGATAACTTTCAGGCCGGGCTCAGCCTCGAGCAGCCGGCGTAGACCATCCCGAAAGATCGGGTGATCGTCGGCTATCACGATGCGAATGGGCTGCGATCTCTTGTCCATAAGCGGCTTCTCAGTGCTTGGGAACGGTGACCTCGAGCCGTACCCCCCGCGGACTCGATTCTATCGCGAGTTCGCCGTCAATCAAACGAACTCGCTCCCGGATGACCATGGGCCCCTTCCCCATTTTCTCGAGATCGGCCTGCGAAAATCGTCCCGTGAAGGGGAACCCGCGCCCATTGTCCTCCATTGTAAGCTGCCAGTGGGTCTCGGTTTCGGTCAGGCGCACCAAAACGTGTTCGGCACCGCTGTGTTTGCGAACGTTGACCAGGCCCTCCTGGACGATGCGGGCGAGTTCGCGGCATATCCGTTGCGACATCTCGATCTCGTCCAGCTCCGACGCGAAGCGGGCGCCAATGCCGGTTTCGCGCTGAAAACGCTCGACCGTATCCCCGAGAAACCTGAGGAAGGTGGAGGCGTCGACATCGAGCGACTTCATCTGCTGCATGAGCTCGCGGAGTTTCAGGACCTCCTCGCGAAGCAGGCTCTGGATACGGACAAGTTCGGAAGCCAGCGGGCTGGCCTGGGGCTGACGACGCAGTACATCCACCTGCATTTCCATGGCGATCAGCGACTGCACCGCGCCGTCGTGCAATTCGCGCGCCACCCGGGCACGTTCGACCGCGCCCGCACGCTGGCGGAGTCGGCGGAGCAAGTAGACGTTGTACACCGCCGGGCCCACCTGCCGCACCAGTTCCTGCAGGAACCTGAGTTCTTCCTCGCGATCCCCTCCCAGCACCGGATCCAGCAGGAAGATTCTTCCCCACCATTCCTGCCCGAAAAGAAAGGAGACCGCCACCAGCGACTGGAACGGATAAAGGCCGGCCAGCGGCGCCAGAGGCTCGGGCGAGGACGAGCGCAGGCGAGCCCCATCCCGATCAAGCGACAGGCCCTGATACTGGTTCGACTTGCGGATCGCCAGCGAGACGTCTGCGTCCGATTCGTAGAGATAGGTCTCCCGATCGAGAGGTGACGATTCCAGCCAGTGCAATTGGGCGGACCCGGACTCGGTGAGAGACACATCCCCGACAAAAACGCGGTATTTGCTCGTCTCCTGCGATGCGATCAGGGCGCGGCGCGCTCCGTACATGGAAAGCAATTCTGCCAGGATTTCCTGCAGCGTTCCGGTCAGCCCCGCTTCCACACGCGCACGTCCCAGGATGAGGGCAATAATCGCGCGTTCCGAACGCAGCCTCTTTTGTTGTTCCGCCAGATACCCCAGCAAGAGCCCCATCACGAGCAGGTACGCGGAAAGCATGAAGAGCCGCTTGGGCTCGAACTGAGAGACGTTGACGGCCAGGGGCGCCAGCCGATAACGCGCCAGGACGTGATCGGCGAAGACGGTAGCGCCGTGACGGACTGCAAAGCTCTCCGCCCACAGCAGCGACACCGTCGCGACCGAGGTCCCGAAGGTCTCCCGCAAGCCCCAGCGATAGGCGGAAGCGCCGAGCACGAACACAAAGAACAGGAAAAACGGGCTTCCCTGACCGGTGGCGAACAGCGTGACCAGAACTGGCCACACGATATCGGCCCCATGGACCAGCAGCCTGAATGAAGGAGTGGACTGTTTGCGGATGCGCACCAGGAGCATGACGACGACGCCATGCACGATGTAGAGACCAAGCAGCCAATAGGCCCACGGGGAATATCCCATCTCCGAGGGGTCCATCCAGATCGCCACCAGGGCCGAGATGGCAAGGAAAACGCGGGCGGAAGCCAGCCAACGTTCGATACGGCGGACCTCGCCGGGGGTGGTCGGCGTCCGCAATCTGGAGAAAAGTCGGTAGGCGGTCGCCTGGAACGGTAGGAGAATCACGATTGCCGGAAAACCTCGAACGCGAATGAACACGGATATTATTGATTTGATAGCGGGATCGCAAGTCAAAGATATCCGACTTCTCGGAGCAGGCGGGCTGGGCCCCCTGCCTGGCAACCAGGTTCGGTGATTACAGAAGTAACCTCGGACGCGCCCCTGACGCGTCTAGAATTGGACCGGAAGGAAATCCCTTGTCAGAGCGCTCGAAGCTTTGGATGCTGGCAGCGGGCTGCCTGGTCTTTGCGCAGGTGTGTGCCTCGGTGTTGATCGCGCCTGGATCCGCGCTCACGATATTCAGCGACGTCACCCAGTGCATTCTTCTGCTCTCGGGCATGGCGGCCCTGCTGCCTAACATCGCCAGGAACCAGGGACGCACGCGTTTGTTCTGGGGCCTGATGACGATGGGAATCGTGTTCTGGCTCGCCTACCAGTTCATGTGGAGCTATTTCGAGGTCATCCTGCGAACCGACGTGCCGAATCCGTTCGTGGGCGACATCGTGATCTTCCTGCACTTCGTGCCGATGATGGCGGCACTCGCTCTGCAGCCACAGTCGCAGCAGAACGATCACGAGGCCCGACTGGGACACCTGGACTTCGTGCTGCTGCTCACCTGGTGGGTATACCTGTATCTGTTCGGCGTCATCCCGTGGCAATACGCCCAGACCAACGAACTGGCTTACGGGAAGAGTTTGAATGCCCTATATTTGACGGAGAAGATCGTCTTTCTGGCCGGGGTAGCCATTGTCTGGTTCCGAAGCAGGAAGGGATGGAAGACCATCTACGCGCACTGGTTCGGAGCGAGCCTGGTTTATGCATTGAGTTCCTACGTTGCCAATTGGGCGATACAACACAATGTGTACTACACGGGCAGCCTGTACGATTTGCCAGTCGCCGCCTCGATGGGCTGGATCAGCGTGATCGGAGTTCTGGGCCAGGACCTGCGGCCCAAGCAAGAGACCTCACACGAGTCCCCCGGGCGGAGCGGAGTCTGGGTCGCAAGAATGGGAATGCTGGTGATCCTTTCTCTGCCGGTTTTTGCCGCGTGGTCGGTGTTCGACGAAACCGCTCCTCCACCCGTGCGGACCATGCGTCTGGTCACCACCCTGATCACGATGATGATCATGGGGGGGGTCGTTTTCTTGCGACAACACCTGTTGGATCGTGAACTCCTCCGCCTGCTACGCGCCTCTCAGCATTCCTTTGAGGATCTCAAACACCTGCAGGCGCAACTGGTGCAATCGGAAAAACTGGCGTCCCTCGGGCAGCTGGTAGGGGGCGCAGCTCATGAACTGAACAACCCCCTGACCGCCATGCTGGGGTATTCAGAGTTGCTGGCCGAATCCGGTCTTACCGAGGAGCAGCGGACGCTGGCGGCCAAGATTGCTTTGCAGGTGAAGCGCACCCGGGTGCTGATCTCCAGCCTGTTGAGTTTTGCAAAGCAGGTTCCAGGCGACAAGACGCTGGTCGATATCAATACCGTGGCGCAGACTGCCGTAAAACTGTGCCAGCCGCAGTTCAGCACTCACAAGGTCGAAGTGCAGATGACGCTCGCCAGCGACCTGCCGCAGATATCGGCCGATGCGAACCAGTTGCTGCAAGTCTGCCTGCACATTGGCAACAATGCCCTGCAAGCGCTCGAGGAAGTGGGCGGCGGAATCTTAGCGGTCAGAAGCTGCCGCGCCGGGAACACCATCATTCTGGAGTTTTCCGACAATGGCCCCGGGCTTCGCGAACCTGAGCGTGTTTTTGATCCCTTCTACACGACCCGCCCGGTGGGCAGAGGAGCCGGCCTGGGACTGAGTGCTTGCTACGGCATCATTCAGGAGCATCGCGGGCTGATCAAGTGTAGGAATCGACTCGAGGGTGGGACCATCGTTCAAATCGAACTGCCCGCGGCAGGGACACAAGCTCTGGTCGAGGAAGAAATTCAGGAACCAGCCGCGGGAACCCTGTCGCAATCAGCCCAGGAAACACGAGTCGAGAACTAGCGAGCGTTGCCTGAAACTGCCTCGGGGGCGGCAGCAATCTCGATCGTGCGCTTGAGTTGGCCGCAGGCCGCGTAGATGTCGCGCCCTCGGGGACGACGGATGAACGCAGGAATTCCCGCCGCGATCAGAATCCGCTGAAATGCCAAGACGCGATCCTCCGCCGGCGTCCGGAATGCAATGCCAGGGCCGGGATTGAGAGCAATCAAGTTCACTTTGGCACGGATCCCTCGAATCAACTCCAGCACTTCGCGGGCATGGTTTGCGGAGTCATTTTTCCCCTCCAGCAGCACATATTCGAAAGTCAGCCGCTCGCGCGCGCGCAGGGGAAAAGCGCGCGCAGCGTCCATCAGCATCCGGAGGGTCCACTTTCGATTAATCGGCATCAATTCCGTGCGTAGCCGCTCGTTTGAAGCGTTCAGCGAGATGGCCAGTTTCGGGCGCACTGGTTCCCGTCCGAAATCGTAGACTCGCGGAACAATGCCGGCAGTGGACACCGTCATACGCGACTCAGGAATGCCCACCCCTTCCACCAGCAGACGCACCCCCTTCATGAAGTTGTCGTAGTTGAGGAAAGGTTCTCCCATTCCCATGAACACAAGGTTCACGCGATCCTGTGGGGGAAACACTTTCCGGTCGCGCAAAACGCTGCACACCTGGCCGACGATTTCTCCCGCGGTGAGATTGCGCTTCACGCCCAGCAGGGCCGTCAGGCAAAACTGGCAATCCACCGCACACCCGATCTGGCTGGAGATGCAGATCGTGGCCCGATCCCAGGGTCGCATCCCCGCACGGGTGTCGTCCCCAGCCTCGCTCCCATCCGCCGCCTCGCCTCCGTCTCCCTCAGGCATCCAAACTGTCTCAACGGTCTGGCCATCTGGACATGCGATCAGATAGCGGACCGTGCCGTCCTCGGACCGGAATCTGGCGTCAATTGCCGGCAAGCCCACCGACACGCCCCGGGAGGCCAGGTCGTCGCGCATCCGGGACGGCAGGGTGGACATCTCGCCCATCGATTGAACGCGTTGGCGATACAGGGACTCGAACAACTGCTGTGCACGATAGGCCGGCTGGTTGAGCTCTTCGACCAGGCCGGCGAGTTCGCTCATTTCAAGACCCAACAATCGGTGGTGCGTCTGGTCAGTCATGCCATTTGAGACAGCAAACCGCCCTCCATTGCGGATTCTAACCGAGTCTTATCCTCAGTCGTTGAGGGCACGTTCGAGACCGGGGGGCGAGGCTCCAACTAATTGATTCCATTGGTGAAACTTATTCCACGCTCGGTCAACCGCCGGGTGTGGGAGAATGGTAGAGAAGTCCCTGGGAATGGTCGCTTGACGGCGAATCAGCCTGGACACGACTTTCATGGCTGAAGAATTACGCAACATACACCGGCAGACGCTGCCGAACGGGCTGAACATCATCTCCGAGGAGATGAAGCATATCCGGTCTGTCTCGATTGGCATTTGGGTCAAAAGCGGGTCCCGGGACGAAACCCCTGAGCGGAACGGTCTGTCTCACTTCATCGAGCACATGGTGTTCAAGGGGACACGGAACAGGTCCGCGGAGGCGATTGCCCGGCAAGTCGATTCGATTGGCGGGAATCTGGATGCGTTCACCGCCAAGGAGTGCGTGTGCTTCAACGTGAAGGTGCTGGACGAGCATCTGCCGATCGCCTTCGATGTGCTTTCGGATCTGGTGCTGAATCCGGTGTTCGCGGTTGAGGACGTGGCTCGCGAGCGGCGCGTCATCCTGGAAGAGATCAAGATGGACGAGGACAACCCCGACTATCTGGTTCACGAAATCTTCACGCAGAATTTCTGGAAAGATCACCCGCTGGGCAAACCGATCCTTGGGACCAAGGACACGGTGAAGGGATTCGAGCAGCCGGTCGTGCTCGATCTCTATCAGAAGCGCTTCACACCGGGGAACCTGATCATTGCTGCGGCTGGGAACCTGAAGCACGAGCCGTTTGTCGACCTGGTGGCCAAGCATTTCGATCGAATGAAGCCCGTAAAGAACGGCTTTCACTCGGTGCCGCCCAAGGTTGTGCCACGCATTACGCTGCGCAACAAGAAATCGCTCGAGCAGGTGCAGATCTGCGTCGGGGTTCCATCGCACCCAATCGCCCACGAAAAGCGATTCGCCTCTTACGTTCTCAATACCCTGCTGGGCGGGGGCATGAGTTCGCGACTCTTCCAGAATATCCGCGAGCGCCAGGGACTGGCCTACGCCATCTACAGCGACTTGAACCCTTATCGTGACACGGGATGCCTTTCGGTCTATGCGGGAACTTCGCGCGAGTCGGCGGCCAAGGTGGTTCAGTCGATTGTTTCCGAATTCAGAAAACTGAAGTCGGAGTCTGTGCCCGACGAAGAACTGCGGCGATCGAAGGATCAACTGAAGGGGAGTCTCATGTTGTCGCTGGAGTCCTCGACGGCGCGGATGTCGAACCTCGCCCGGCAGGACATGTACTTCGACCGCTTCTACGGAATGGATGAACTGATTGAAAAGATCGAAGCCGTGACCGCCGAAGACTTGCAGGACATGGCCAACGATTTCTTCCGCACCGAGTCGATCGCAGTTACGGTTCTTGGAAACCTGAATGGGCTAAAACTCTCACGAGATCAGCTGACGTGTTGAGTTCCCGAAGGACTCGTGGACGCGTCATTTTCTGTTTGGTTCTCAGATTCTGATTCCTAGGTTCTGATTCCTAGATTCTTAATCACGTGCGGGAGCGGACTGGTCCCGGCCTGTAACCTTCTAGTGTTCGAAACATCTCACTCTTGCCCTCGCATACGGGGAATCCACTCCAAAGGAGAACCTATGAACAAGCTCATTGGCAAGACGATGGCCATGTGTCTGCTTGCCGTGTCGATGACCGCATTTGCGCAGTCGTCCGGTGGCGAGATGAAGCAGGACGACAACATGAAGCACGACCAGATGAAGCAAGACAACCGCAAGAAAGACAACATGAAGAAGGACAAGAAGGCGAACAAGGCCAGGAAAGACGGGACGAAGAAGGATCCCATGAAAGACGACAACATGAAGCACGACCAGATGAACAGTGACGACATGAAGAAGAACTAGTTTCCTCGTTCCATCGCCAAGATCAGAAATCCGGGTGAAGGACCTTCAGGGCCTTTGCCCGGATTGCTTTCCAGGCTCCCGCAACTCGCCGATCCTTGATCCGCTGTGCGTTTTTTTCGCCACCACTTACACGTATTAGAACCCGGGCTGACCCGGAAGCGCAGGTCGATCCGACCGCTGGAGAGAGGGCGAGAACGGACGCGGGCATTCCACCCGTTCGCTGAGGTACTCTCGCAGGCAGCGGATGCACGGCGCGTATCCCTCGCGCAAGGCTTGCGCAGCCGTCATCAACTTCGGGTTTTCACTCTCGTGCTTGTGCAAGTACTTGCAGCCTGGAACGTGGAAGACCCGCCCCTCATCTGAAACCGCAACGATGAGGCTGGGAGGAATGCCGTGCGGCAACCGGGCGAGAGGCGAGCGCATCTCGGGTTGTCGGAACCCACCCGAGTTCCCGAGCGCCAAACCACCCACCGCCAGGGCGGTGGCCGCCACCGCGAGCATCCAAAA
>Ga0137396_10000011_pt1 | contig 56776 bp, 56 predicted proteins | sample czc16metaG_FD_108284 | JGI IMG/M metagenome (GOLD analysis project Ga0137396, IMG submission 108284) | Vadose zone soil microbial communities from Angelo Coast Range Reserve, California, USA - czcobulk3.16 metaG | ecosystem: Environmental > Terrestrial > Soil > Vadose zone | place: USA...
AGCAGCGCATCGGCCACGATGGCCGCAACGATGGCCTTCAGCACGAACGCGGCTGGGCCCAGCCTCCACAGTTTTTCAAAAATGGATTCCATAGCTAAACCCGAAAGCCGTATCCGTCCTGTTTTGCGTCCGCTTCTGATACGACGCGTAACTCGTCACGTCCTGTCGTGCCGTTAACTGGAAGCGCAGTCCGCCGCCATAGGTTTGGGACGCGAATCTCCCGATCTGGTCGATTTGCGCGAAATCTTCCGTGCCGACGGCGAAGAATATATTCCCAGAAAGCCGCTTTTCTCCCCATCCCGCAAGAGGAAACCCCAGCCGCGACATTCCGGAAGGCCGCCATTCCGCACCTGTTCCTGAAAAGGCGCTGCGACCGCCTGTGGCTCCCAGCGACAGCGTCCACTCTTGCGGCAAGTACAGAATCGTTGTGCCATTCAGAGTCAAGATCCGGGACTGCTGATACCAATACCAATGCTGCCCGTAGACAAATTCCACGGAGCGCAAGATATTGGTTTCGCTGCTTTTCCATCCGTGGTCCGCCTCAAAAAAAGCTTCGCTCCTGGGGATCACCGCAATGTCATGACCCGCTGCGCCTCCAATCGTCAGGGCTCCCCAGCGGGGCTGCCGTCCCGTAATTGCGCCGGAAAACTTCCCTGCGTTGATTCCCGCTCGTTCATAGAAGCTGCCTGCGAAGCTCGTGGTCCAGTGCGGTGTCCACCGCGATACAAGGCTTACCGCTCCGTCGTGATTGGCCCCCGCGAAATTAAAGATGTCGTTGCCTTCGCCGAACCGTAGTGCGTGTCTTGGCTGGTTGCGCGTCGATAGCATCCCGGTGTGCGCTTCTGTGTTGGAGGGATCCAGATCCAGAGCTTTCTGAAATTCGATGCGAGCTTGGCTTCGCTTTCCTGTGGCACGCAACGCCCGCGCGCGCGCAGCGTGAAGGTCAGCGCGTTTCGGGTCAAGCTCCACGGCAACGTCGAGTGCCCGCAACGCCTCTTCTGTTTTTCCTTCCCGTGAATACACACTCGCAAGACCCATCCAGTTGTCCGGATCGTTTCGCAACACTTTCAGGATTGCCAGATACTCTTTTTCCGCCTCCGCGAGTCCTCCCGACCAGGCCAAAACGCGCGCACGCCACGCGCGCACGTCCATGTCCTGGGGAGCCCGGGCGATTTCGCGATCAACCACTCGCAGCGCCGAGTCCCAATCTTGTGCCTGCGCATATTTGCGCACCTGGGCTTGCCATTCTGACGTGCTGTCCTGTCCGCGAACCGGGGAAACCATCAGCACTAAGCCAAAGATCAGCCCAAACACAGAGAACCGCCGAGGATCGAAAGCGCTGCGAACTGCAGGGCTTTCTCGAAGCCTGGTATCTGCTGGTGAGCACACGTTCACATTAGAATTTGTTGCAATAAGAACTCCATTGATAACAGAAGAGTAGCGTAGAGTTCCAGGCTAAGTTATTTATAATTAGTAAGTTACAGGCATTCCAGAACCAGTGAGTTTTCTTACTCTGATTCCCGGACTGAATCGGACCATGTGTCTCAATTTGACGCAATTACAGTCTCAACAGACCACATCTCCCGGCCGGATGCTGTATCCTAGGTCGTTCGCCTTGAAGATTCGAGGCGGGGTTTACAACTTGAATCCCTTATTCATTGCGGTTCCGGGCGCCCTAACGGCGGCGGGCGCGCTTGCTTACGGCGCGACGCATCCACGTGCACAGCTTTTTGGAAAAACGATCTGCCGGACAAACTCCGCGCGCAAGCTGGTTCTTACATTCGACGATGGACCGAATCCGGCGATCACGCCGAAGCTGCTTGATCTTCTCGACCGCTACAACGCGCGTGCGACATTTTTCCTGATTGGCAGATACGTGCGCGAATGTCCAGAACTCGTTCGACAAACCGTCTCGCGTGGGCACCTCGTCGGCAATCACACCGAAACGCATCCGAATCTTTTCCGCCTCACGCGCAGAGAGATCAGGATTGAGCTGCGCCTCTGCCACGACGCGATTTCGAGTGCGCTGGGCTCGCCCCCGCAATGGTTTCGCCCGCCCTTTGGGATGCGCAATCCCTGGGTCGTTCCTGCGGCCTGCGAACTGGGCTACCGCACGGTCATGTGGACGCTGCTTCCCGGTGATTGGCGGGAGAAACCTGCGGAATGGCTGATTCCACGCTTGCAGCCCATCGCTGACCACGCGCAGCGGAACTTGGGAAAGAGTTCCGGCGCAGCCGCTGCCAGCACAGGCGATGTCCTCTGTCTCCATGACGGCGGACACCGTGAGCTGAACGGCGACCGCTCCCGGACGCTGGCCGCTCTCGAGTATTGGTTGCCGCGCTGGCGTGACCTCGGCCTTGAATTTGTTACAATCGGGGAAGCGGTGAGCACACCCGCTCCTTAAATCATGGACGAGCGCCAATTTTATTCGGAAAAAGAAGAAACCCGGAAAGTGAAGCTGGTCTGCCCGAGCTGCCGCGGCGAATTCGAAGCGCCCGTGCGCTGGAAAGTCTGCCGGAAGAAAAAAGAATTGCCGCGCGGAATCGGCGAGGAAGACCGGAAGAAGTTCGCGAAGGCCAGTTCCTATATGGTGCGGCTGGATGACCTGGTCGCTTGCTACAAATGCCGCAAGCGTTTCGAATTGACTGGCCAGTCGACTGTTCTAATCAACGATAATCTCGGCGACCCCAACGCCGACCCGGAAAACTTCGGCAACCGCTGATTTCTCTTCCAATCTCCAACTTCTAATCTACAAGCTCTAAATCTCAGGATACATCTCAAAGAAAGCTTCAATGGACTGGCGAAAAGTGTTCTCGATCTCTTCCTTGCTGCCTTCAATCAGGTGCATCGTCACGCGCGCCGAGCGGCCATTCTTCAGTACCACTGTCGCATCCTTCACTTCACCAAGCTCTTCCTCGGGCAGCAGTCTCATCCCGTAAATCAGCGCCAGCTTCGCCATGCGATTCTCCTGGGTGTCGCTCAAGCGTAGCCCTCGTTTTCCCGCTGGTCAAACTCTAGCGAATTGATGAGTAGGCGGGGTTATACTCAGACATCCGAGAGCGTTGCTTATTGCATCGCATCAAAGCGTCGCGGAGGGCTGCCATGAGAGAGAAACTACGGCGAGGGCTTCGGCAAAACTTGTGTCAAGACCTGTGTTTGATCGCAAGCATGCTGGCAATTGTCGCATCCTGCGCGGCTCAGCAGCCTGACGGGCCGCAGTCCGGTGCACCGCCGGCAGTTGCGCCTGCACCTCCGCCAGCAACGCCCCAGGCTGGCTCCGGCGAAACGATCGTGGTTCCTTCGGGAACGCGTGTTGGCGTCGTGCTTCAGAATGGTATCTCCACGCGCAGCGCCAAAGCCGGCGACTCCGTCTATCTTCAAACCTCCTTTCCGATTACCTCGAACAACCGCATTGTGATCCCCGTAGGTTCCTATCTTCGCGGTGAACTGCTGGAAGCCAAGCGCCCCGGACGAGTCAAGGGTCGCGGCGAATTTCGGATGCGCCTCGATACGTTGATCCTTCCAAATGGGTACACGGTTGACCTGCGGGCCGCCCCGCGCAGCGCGGATTCCGGCGGCAAGGAGACCATGGATTCGGAAGGCAAAGTTACTGGTGGCGGCAACAAAGGCCAGAAGGTGGGAACGGTCGTATCAACAACCGCTACGGGGGCCGGGATCGGAGCAATCGCCACCCGCACCCCCAAAGGCGCTGGCATTGGCGCTGGCATCGGCGCGGCGGCCGGTCTTGCTGCCGTTCTGCTCACCCGTGGACCGGAAGCCGAGCTTCCGCGCGGCTCCACCATGGACGTGGTCCTCGAACGGGACCTATCGCTGGACGCCAGCCAGATTCAATTCAACAATCTCGGACAATTTCAGCCTATCATTCAATACCCCGTGCGCCAGCAACGGCCTGAGCCTTAATTCCACTGCAGGGACTGAATCTCTCTCGTTCGAGTAGCCAAAGAGACCTGCTGCTTCCTGCTGACAACAGGCGCCTGCCCCTGACAACTGACGCCGTGCCGAAAACGCTCATAAAAATTGAGCTTTAGCCGAGACGCGACCGATCCGGAGTTGCTGGTATCGTTGTGGCTTTACGGCTGGCCTGCCGCTTCTCCTGCTCCCGGGCGGGTGGCGGATCCTTACGAGGCTGGGGGACGGCGCCGGAGACAGACGGGACGTTTTCTAGTATTTGTCGACAAATCTGCGCCTTTACTTTTCAACCTTGGTGGCGCAGATGGCGTTCCAATTCCGCGAGTTTCATGCTTCCGCGATTTCGAAGACCTCACGCACTGCGTGTGGAGAAAGGCCTTTTTCCGCAAGTTCGCGCTGGCACTGCAGCACCAGTTTTAGCGCGTCCGCAAGATTCGCTTTGGCCCCTTCGATGGTTTCGCCTTGGGAAATCGCGGCAGGAATCTCCTCCACAAAGCAGGTATAGCCCCCCTCTTTGGCGGGTTCATAAACGGCTGTCAATTTCATGCCTCGAGATTATCACAGCCCCACCGGTGGCTGGCCAATCCTTGCGGGGTTTGCCTGCCTGCCGCAGGCCGGGTGCCCCAAGTTTAGAGAGTTTCAGGCGGGCGCGTGACGCGCCGCGTCAGTCGCGGCGGACTGAAATCGCAGCGGGCTGAAGCGGTCCCAATCCACGTTCACGCGCTGTTCCGTAATCCATTCGCGGATGAGCCGCGCCGTGATGGGTGTTAGCAGAATTCCGCTGCGGAAGTGCCCTGTGGCCATCACCAGCCCATCGATGTCGGTCGGGCCGAGTATCGGCAGGTGATCGGGAGAATCGGGCCGCAGGCCCGCCCAAGTTTCTTCGATGCGCGCACTCGCAAGGCTCGGCGCAAGTTCGATGGCCGCGGAAAGTATCTTTTCGATTCCACCTGCCGTCACGCGTTTGTCGAAACCAGCATGCTCCACGGTCGCCCCCGCGACAATTCGCCCATCGTTCCGCGAGACCAGATAAATCTTCTCGGACCACAGCACGCGGTCGATCTTCAAATCATCAGCTCGCAGAGCCACCATCTGTCCTTTTGCGGGCCGCACCGGCGCGTATTGTGCAATTCCGTCGATCGTCGCCGAAAAACATCCCGCCGCAATGACCGTCCATTTTGCTTCCACTTTTTCGTTCTGCAGTACCAATCCCGCGCAGCGATTCCCCTCGCGCCAGATTGCTTTCACACCGTTTCCAGAAAAAATCTCCGCGCCGCTGCGTTGCGACGCTTCCAGAATGGCGGCCGTCAGCGCCCGGTTATCCACCGAAGCTTCCTCCGGCCGAAGCACCGCGGCTTCGACTTCTTCACTCAACGCCGGTTCAAGCTCGCGGGCATCCTCTGCGCGAAGCGGTTCCGCTTTCAATCCCAAGCCGTGATGCAGCGCGATAATCGTGCTGAGCTGCGCTTTCGTATCATGCGAAAACAGCGCTTCAAGTGTACCTTTCGGCCGAAAGCCTACGCTCCTGCTGGAAGTTTCTTCGACCTGCGCAACAAACTCCGGATAGAGAGCGATGCTGGCCTTTCCCAGCGGCACCATCGTCACCATTCCCGGATTCTCCGGCGCCGGAGAAAGAATTCCCGCACTGGCCCACGACGCTTCCTGGCCTGGCTGCTGCCGGTCAAAAACCGCCACGCGCAAACCGGCACGCGCAAGCTCCAGCGCGATAGCTCCGCCGATTACCCCACCGCCCGCGATCGCTGCGTCGAACTTCTTCATGATGTCATCTTAGCGCATCTGTCCGCAGGCTTTCTCCACACCCGCAGGCTTGCCACCGTTAGCCCTTGTAGGGGCGCAGCATGCTGCGCCTTTTCTTATGTCACGCACCACGTGCAAAGAAAGATGTGATTTGGATCTGGAACTACAGTGAACTGGCGAGTTCTTCTGACAGGACTTGCGCTTTTTTCGCCAGGCTGCGAGCCCGGCTCCAATCCGTGATCTGCGCGGCTTCCCGCGCGTCCTTAATGAACCCTGTAATCTTGGAAACCAGGTCTGTCTGTGTGGCGTTCAGGTTTTTCCCGCGCGCAGACTGCAGATTATTCTCCGCGATTCGCAGACTCTGGTTCGTCTGCTGTTCGGCAATCGCCGATTCTTGTGACGTTAGCTGCGGAACAATCGTTGGTGCTTCCGACTTTTCGGTATCGTTTCCCGTGGCAATAGGAGGTGGTGTGCTGCCCCGCGGTCGCGGCGGTGGCAAAGTCCGTACGACAATTAGACGGCCAGGAAAGGGTAGCTCGAGCCGCAGCTCCGGGAGTGGGTCCCCGGATACATCATTTCCTTCCAGGGTGCGCGCCTGTGTTACAGGCCTTACCTGTACCGCCGTTGTCCAGGCAATGTTCGGTCGTTTCCGCATACTGCATCCACTCAACACGCCTGTGGCACAGCAAAGAAGTGCAATGACCGACCGAGCAGAACAACGCGACAGCACCATTAAGGACCGGACTGGGTTTTCCGTCATGTTCAGGCCGCGAGTGGCAGTTCGATTCGGAACGTCGTGCCCCGGCCGACCTCCGAAGTAAAGTCTATCGAACCGTTCAGAAGCTGCACAATTCGAAACGTGCTCGCAAGCCCGATTCCGCTGCCTCCCGGACGCGTGGTGAAAAACAATTGGAAAATTTTCTGGCGGTTTTCCAGCGGAATTCCTTTGCCGGTGTCGCCCACAGTAATTTCCGCCGCTTCGCCGCGCCGGCTCAAAACCAGCCGCAATTGCCCCCCGCTGGGCATCGCTTCCGCGGCATTCAGCACCAGATTCAGCACCGCCTGCTTGAGCAGCGCCCGGTCCACGTAAACCTCGGGCACATCGATCGGCAAGAGCTGAGCTAGTTGGATGTTGGACTTCTGAAGCTGGGGCTGCGCGACTTCCAGAACTTCCCTCAAAAGTTCGGCCAGCTGCGTCGCCTCCAAACGGATGTCCATCGGCCGCGTGAAATCGAGGAAACGTTTTACGACCGCGTCCAGCCGGTCGATCTCCTTGTCGAGTACTTGCACTGCTTGCCGCGACGCGCCGTCGGCCTCCGCCGGGAGTGATTCCTTCAAGTTTTCCAGCCACAGCCGCATCGAATTCAGCGGATTCTTCACTTCGTGCGCCACGCCTGCGGTGATGCGCCCCAACGCCGCCAGCCGCTCGCTCACTTGAAGTTGCGTATTGATGCTCTCCAGCGAGTCCAGGTCGCGCAGCGTCACCAGCGCGCCCATGCGTTCACCATCTTCCTGAATGGCCTGTACGCTCACGCTTATGCGTTTCGGCCCCTCGCTCGTCTCCAGTTCTGTTTCGGCCGCCACTTCGCTTAGCTCGTCGCTTTCAATGTGCAGCGGCTCGTGCAACGGATGGCCGGGCGGAAAAATTTCCGTCACGCGCCGTCCTAGAAATTGTCCGGCGGGAGCACCCAGGAATTTCTCCGCTGCCGGGCTGATCATTACGGCCCGCGAATCCCGCGTGAACAGCAGCAATCCGTCTTCGAGCCCGGCCATGACGGAGTTCATGTTTTCCCGCATGGTGCTGAATATTTCATGCACCCCGCGCAATTGTTCTCCGACCTTAGTAATCTTCCGGCTCACTAGACCCAATTCATCGCCGCTTCCTCCGAAGCCTCGCCATTCCGAAGATGGCACGTCGTATTGTCCCGCGGAGATGCGGTCCAACTGCGCGGAGATATCTTGCAAGGGAGCCAGGGTCGCTCTGCTTACGATGGCCGCAAGCATCGTGGAAACCACCAACGCAAGGAACGCGATCGTCCCGGAGGTCCACAGGCTCGGCGCGATTTCACTCACCAGCAAACCGACATTGAGCACTACGCGCACTTCTCCGAACGGGCGGTTCGCATTGCTGAACGGAAAATCCAGCTCGAAAACCTTTGTTGGCCCGGCGAGCACCTTCACCTGGTGCAGAAAATTTCGCTGCACCAGCTGGGAAAGAGGTGTTCTTCGCGGCAGATATAATCCCGGCAGATTTTCGTCGGTCGAGGCCAGCACCATTCCGTCAAGGTCGGTGATGGAAACTTCATAAATCAGGGGATTTTCCTTCGCGGCTTTGAGTTGCGTGCGCAGGCCGTCACTGATTTCAAAGGCGTGCCTTACAAAATCATGAATTTCGTCGGGAGCGTCTGAGGCGGGCCGCAAGCCCTGTTGGCCGGCCTCCAGCAGCGCGTGTTTGGCCTGCACGAACACTTGCTTCCCGAGGTCATCCGCCCGCGTGTTGGTAGCCTCCAACAATTGTTCGAGCAGCTGCGCCGCAAATACTCCAGACAAAACCGCCGCGACGAGCAGCACCAGGCTCGTCATCACCAGTGTGAGTTTTGTCCGCAGCCGCAGCTGCATTCTGCGTCCTTACTCCGTTTCGGCGCGCTCGCCGCCGTATTCTTTCAGCTTATTATGAAGTGTTTTCAGGCTGATGCCGAGTAGTTCCGCGGCCCGCGTCTTGTTGTTTCCGGTTGCCCCCAGCGTTTGCAGGATAAGCACGCGCTCCATCGCATCAACCGTTGTTCCGACGGGAAACTTGATTGCCGAAAGATCGCCCGGTGCCTTCGCTCCCGTTTTTCCAAATTCTCCTGGCAGGCACGCGCGCGTAATCAAATCCTTCTCGCACATAATCGCCGCGCGCTCCAGTATGTTGCGCAGTTCGCGAATGTTTCCCGGCCACGTGTGCCCCATGAAAATATCCAGAACTTCCGCCCCGATCCCGCGCACGTGTTTTCCGTGCTTGGCATTGATGTCGCGCAGAATATAATCGACCAGCAGCGAAATGTCGTCCTTGTGATCCCGCAGCGGCGGCAGGTTGATGTGAAACACGTTCAGGCGGAAATACAAATCTTGCCGCAAATGGCCGCTACTCACGGCTGCTTCAGGTTCTTTGTTCGTCGCTGCCAGAACGCGCACGTCCACCGGAGTCTCGCTCTTGCTCCCCAGCCGCCGCACCTTGCGGTCTTCCAGAACGCGCAAAAGTTTTGCCTGCGTCGGAGCCGGCATCTCGCCGATTTCGTCCAGCAGTAGTGTGCCTCCGTCCGCCAATTCGAAGCAGCCGATGCGTCGCTCGGCCGCGCCCGTGAAAGCCCCACGCTCGTGGCCAAAAATCTCGCTCTCCATCAGCGTCTCCGGGATCGCCGAACAATTGATGGCCACAAACGGTCCGTTGGCGCGGGGCGAAAGCTTGTGCAACGTGCGCGCCACAATCTCCTTGCCCGACCCCGTTTCGCCCGTGATCAGCACCGACGCCGAGCTCGGTGCGGCCATCTCCACGATGCGCATCACTTCCTGCATCGGCTTCGACCCGCCGACGAGGTCGCCCAGCCGTCCCGTTTCGCGCAATTGCCGTTGCAGCACCGCCAATTGCCGCGCATCTCGCGCCTTGCCCAGCGCGCGGTCCAGCAACGCGCGCAATACCGGTCCTTTCAACGGCTTCTCGATGTACCAGAACGCGCCCGCCTCGATCGCCGCCACGGCGCGTTCTTCACTGCCTTTGCCGGTAATAATAATGGCTGGTACGTCGTGGAGTTCCGGGCCGAGTTGCCTCAGCAAGTCCAGCCCATTCATCCCCGGCAATTCCACGTCGGCGATCAGCGTGTCCGGCTGGTAACTCGCGAATTTTGCCAGTGCTTCTTCCGCCGTCCCCACGCCCACCACGTCGCAGCCCCACCGCTGCAAGAGCTGTTCGTAGCCCTTCCGCGCATTGTCCTCATCCTCGACAATCAACACGCGGTCCTTGCGCTCCACCATTTCGATGGCCCGCACCGCCGCCCGTGTTTCCTCTCCCATCGGTCCCAGCCTCTCTTCGGCATGCTCTTGATGTGTGGCGCAAACACTACTGTGCTGGACACTTCGACTCTAACAAGCCAGTCAAGCCTTGCCAAGTTCCCCGATTCTTAGCACGCGCGTCCATGTCCCGGTCAAGTTGTGGAGAACGTGTCCTTCGGCAGAACAGCAGGCGCTATATCTGGGCTACATGACATCCGCGGAAGAGTTCGCGATCGCGGCTAATTAAGTCGGCAAAGTTTTTAGTACACTTCCTCAGTGTGCCGGGTACCCTGGCGATACACGAACGGTTAGCCACTAAGCCTAATCGGCGGCCTGCATCGTCGTTCCCTTCGCGGGGAAGTACTCGCTCTCTCTGCAGATTTGTGCGAACTGCTCCACCATGGGAGCATCCAGCCACCCCTTCTGCGCTTCGCTGAAGAGAGTCTGCAACGCTTCCTCGGGAGGGAGAGCTTTCCGGTAAGGACGATTGGTCGTCAATGCATCGTAGATGTCCGCGATCTGTAGAATTCTCGCTTTCATCGGAATGGCTTCTCCGCGCAAACCATCCGGATACCCGCTGCCATCCATTTTTTCATGGTGATGCCGTATCACCGGGAGGATGCAGCGAAGCGACTTGAGCGGCGCGCACATTCTTTCCCCAATCACCGGATGCTCTTGCATAATCCTTCTTTCGTCCGCGTCCAGAGGCCCGGGTTTAAGAAGAATCCCTTCTGGCACGTTAATTTTGCCCACATCATGGAGCCAACACGCAATGCGAAGTTCCTGCAGGTCTTCTTCACCAAGACCGAGACTTTCTCCCAATTTCTGTGCGCATGCCACCAGGCGGTCCGAGTGGCCATTCCTTAGATTTTTTTTAGAATCGATGCTTCGTGCCAGCCTGAACACCTCGGATTTCGCTTGCTCATCCGTGTATTTCTTGAGCCGCAAGAGAGTCTGGATGCGCCCGAGAAAATCCCGCGGAGATGAAGGCGTACTCCAAATATCCATTGCCCCGGCTTTCTGTCCACGATGGATGTCCCACTGATCCGGCGAGGGTTTTACTAGAACGACGGGCGTGAGGTGATTGAGAGGGTCTACCTTCAGTCGGCGGCAGAGTTCGAAGCTCCCGATGTCCCGCAAACTATCGTACAGCAGAACCAAATCCGGCTGTGTCTGCTGGCAGTAGCTGACCGCAGAATCGGCGTTTGAAACTGTATCTACATCGCATTGCTGGCTTTGCAGGAAAGACTGCAATTCCGCGCGACTGGGCGAAATAAAATCTACTAGCAAGATGGCCGGGTTCATGCTTCCCTCGCTATGGGTCCGCGATTGGAGGCGGACACACCGCTCCTCTCGCGATACCACAAATTTTTGGTGGATTGGTCTTGCCTGCGATCTCCAATCCCTGTGTTCGGAGGACCCCCGCCTCCGCTTCCTGGGGACGAGAAAGAATATGCCGGTTAGGCAAGCGTAGCGTTTGCTCTTGAAGTTCCAAAACGGGAATCAACGTAAGTGGCTAATAATTAACATGTTGCGGCACGCTTGGCTTGTAAGCGAGGATTCGGCACAAGGAAGAATTTTCATAGCGACTGCAGTGTTTACCTGATGCCGCGCCCTTCCCTTCGATCTCTCTTCGCCACCAAGAATTAAATCGACTCCTGCTGTCTGTAAAAAATCGGAACACGTTCAGCTCGCTGGCCCACAAGTACGCTACCCAAGGTGCCCTGTTTTTCGAGGCTTCCTCGTCATCAAAAGGTAGCGCAATAGACACACGGTTTCGCTTCTATTTGGACGAGAACCTTCGCGGTTGTTGTAATCATCTCTAACGAATTCTTCCACAACCTTGGCGCCGATAACGATGACGATGAAAACTCTTTTGGGCAGCCTCGCGGTCCTGTTGGCGATGGTACTCACATCCTGCTCGAAGACAGACATGAGCACCGGCGCCTCTGAAAAACAAATAAATCTCGTTCAAACCGCTTTGGGGCAGGCGCGCTCCTGGCACGTTTCCAGTACGTTTGCCGTAAACGGCGAAACATCCCACATGCAGGAGGATCTCGGCTGCCCGTTTAACTACCACCGCGTCGGCAGACTTCTCGATAGCCAGCGCAAGCTGCCAGACGAGATCATTGCCACACAGAAAGGCTATTACTATAGCGAAGACGAACGTTGGAACGTTTTACACCCTCCGCCCAACGATTATTGTAAGGACGGACCAAACGCAGGCGCCTTTCCGTTGGCCGAGACGCTTGAAGTGCTGAAACGCCGCACCACTCTCAAAAAGGCTGAGACGCAAAGTATTGACGGGGCGTCGTGTCGCGAATTCGATTTCGTTGGCGTCGAGAGCCCGCGCGAAAAAGTGGGGTCGCTGTGCATCGACGAGCAAACGAATCTGCCCTTTGAATTCCGCTACCGCAAAGACGTCTATCGTTACTCGAAATGGAACGAGCCTGTCACTCTGGAGCCCCCGCCCGGGTTATAACATTCGGAGGTTATTCCGTGCCGAAGTGGATGATGATCGTGACAGTTTCCGCTGTCGCAATTGGCGGCGCTTATCTAGTGGAATGGGTGCGCTCTCCGAAGCGTGAGATTGAGCGTTCCCGCACAGCCCTCCTCAACGCAAAGAGCTGGCACTTTCATACCGTCCGCATTTTTCTGAATATCCCGCCGGAAACTGTCGACTCGGAGGTTGTCTGCCCTGGCTTCAAGCATAGGATCGCACGCGGCACGCTCGACGACGGCACTCTCATCGTCAGGGAATACATCGAGTTCCACGGAAAAATGTACAACCGTGTTGAAGATCAATGGATACTGTCCAAAACTCCGGCCGACCCGATGTGGAACTGTGACCAGCATGGTTCCCTGCTCGACGGCGACGGGAACTCCTTGCCCTACGCGGCTATACTCGACGAAGGAACGATTCGTCGCCGCGAGCTGCGGCAATCCGGGAATGAAACATGCCGCGACTACGAAGTCGTGATCCCGGTTCCCACAAACATCCTAGAACGCGAATATCGCTTTTTTCTCTGCATTAACGAAACCGATCATCTCCCCCGCGAGACGCGCCGCACACCTCGCGGCTCCGATCACGAAGATGTGATAACGTACACTGAGTGGAATGGCCGGACCGAACCCTTGTTGCCTTCTGATTTGCCCAACTGAGCAGCCACACTCGACGCCCTTGTTGGAATTGACTACACGAATTCTTATCACTTGAGCTGAGCACGGAGGGCTAAACAACAATAGGGAAGCAAGACGAGAAATCGAGAATGTTGCTTATTCACCGAGTCCTCCAAGAGATGACCTCGACCAAGGCCAACTCTCGTCGTTTAGTAAGCGCACAATTTCAGAGCAACGGGCCCGGTACTCGTTTCCTCAACGTGCTTACCGCAGGCAGGTGCCTTGCCAAAAATAATTTTTCTCTCGACAGAAGGCTGCCTCTCCGATATTGTCAATATCAGGTACATCTGTCGCTAATCCCGCAGCCTTCGTTCACCTCATAGACGAATAGAAACAGCTACACAATTTTGGTGCAACGCAAGTACGTTTAGAATCAACACTTCCACGACTCGTCACAAGTGCTGATTCTAAAGGGTTTGCGTAACAGCTAACTTCTTTAGATGACACTTACAAAAAACACGAGGTGGGGCCCCCAACCAGTTAACCATCCAGAGTTACTTTGCTTTGGGTGCGCTTGTTTTGGGCTGGAAATGGACAACTTTCAAGGTTGATCCGTTGACAAAAGCAAGCGTGGGAGGGTCGTCTGGTGCAAGGGACAGTGCGCGCACGTCGGTGCCCAGGGGGATTCTGGCCACCGGCTCTGGACTGTAGGCTTCCCAGATGAGAAAAAGTGCATCATCATTCCAAAAGGTGATGTCCATGGTCATCACGTCCACCAGAAGATGCGACATCCATGGCTGATGCTGAAATCCCACAGCGAAGTAGCGCCCTCCAGCGGATACAGCAACCGGCCCAGTAAGACTTGTGCGATCCGGGAGTTTTGGAATGGCCGGGGGAGAAAGAATTGTGCCGTCGGATTGGAGTACAACGATAGAGCTTTCGAGTTCTTTTCTTTTTGCATTCGCACCTACGATGACGGAGTCGGAAAGAAAGGCGAGTTGCGTGGGGTGTAAGCCTTGCCCTATCCCTCCATGGCTACTCACGTCTAGAGCTGCGTGGAGAGGACGCCAAAGGCCATCAAACGATCGAGCGTAAAGATCACGCGCTGTGTCTGCCGGGCCGCGTTTTTCCTGATTCTTGAGATTGCGGAATCCTAGCAATTCTTTGTCGGAAAGCGCGACAATCCAAGGAGAATCGGAACCCGCTTCATGCGTCCACTCGAATTTTGTCTCGAAAGTATCGGATTCCAGCAGCCGGTAATGCACCATTCCTTCGACGGACTGTCCAACCAGCACGGTGCCCCCGCTAGAGGAGACAAGAAACTCATTCCAATTAGACCTTGAACCTCTGACGGACGGCAACAAGTCCAGCTTTTTCAGTTCTTCACCGGAGGAAGAAAGAAGATAGAGGGTCTCCCCGGGAGTTTGCTTCGCACGAAAGTGGCGGAGAAACAGCAGAAAATTTCCCCGGACGGTCGGATACAGCTCAAATGAATAATCGCTGCTCCACGGGCCGCTCTTCGCCTTCAACTTGCCATCGTTTGCATCAAACAGTAGTAGTCTTACGTCCCACGGCTCGCTCAACCAATTGTCCGGCTCGCCAAGCTCCAACGGGCGAGCTGGTTTTCCCCAAGCAACTGCAACCACTCCGTTTGTTGCGGCCACCAGGATTGTCGGCTTGTGATGCCTGCTGGCGTTCGCGGCCCCCGCCCGTAGGTCGTACAAACTGAGGTCGACGGACCAGTTCTTCTGGCCAGCCGCCGAGCTGGGAATAATTCTTACAAGCGAAAGGACCAGCGAGAGTATCGCCTGACCAACGATTCTCAATTTTCGCCGTTTGATCACAGCGCGCGGACCTCTCCCGTGCCTTTACTCTTTTTCATTCCTTGACAAGATATAGAGCACGTTCCAGTTCCAGTTCAAGCTTGGCGCCTTTGGGCAAGTTCAACTCGTGGCCGCGCCCGGATTCCATCAGGTACGCCGTTAGCGCCCCCAGCGCAGCGCCTTCAGCGGCCTCCTTTTTGTCTTTGTCCTTTACGCCCTTCACGGCACCGATGGCCGCCCCTGCCGCAGCAGCCTGCGCCGCGTCCTCTTGCGTGCTGCTTCGGCCCTCGATGAGTCCTTCTTTTTGCGGAAGGGATTTCACGCTGTGGTCGCCGGGAACGCTAACAACTTCCGCCACGATGGGCAGATCGCCAAATCTCGTGTGAATCTCGTCGAACGTTAGCCAGAGCTTTGCTCGCCCTGCCACTCCCGCAGGTTCCACGTGGCTAATGTGCCCGTGAATTTCCGCCCCGGACGGCAGATAAATCCCGCTGCCCGCCTCCAGCGGTTCGAGGGTCTTTACTTTGAACCTTTCGTTCTCCTTAGTGCCTTTAGTGCCTAATTCATCTTCAAGCCGCACCAGAAACTTGGTGCCGGGCGCGACCGCGTAAGTTTCAATCGGCAGTCCATGCCGTTCACCGTCCGCCTTCTGCCGCAACTGCTCCGGGGCTGGCGTTGTCGTTTCTCGTGACTGCTCTTGCGTTCGTTCCTGCGCATTGCTTACGGATCCCCAAACAAGAGTCAATGCCAAAACCGTGACACCAGCAGTCACATTTCTAAGCTTCATCCGTTCCATAGTCTCCTCCCGCGAAATGCTGAGCAAAGAGTGAAAGCACACGGGGAACCACTATCTCTTCTCGACACGGGCTGCAAAGGATTGAAAAAGGGACACTTGGAGGTCCTGCCTTACGCCTAAGACAGAAGGCCGGACTTCTGTCGGCGAATCCCGCCATAGCCCCGCAAGGGTTTCCCGACACTCTCTCGGCCTAAGCCCGGCTTCCGACTGCCCGTAGGGCTGCCCGCCGCAGGCGAGCGGGCCGCTCTTCTACCCTTGCTCGAGAAATCGGCGGACCCGGCGCAACACGGAGGCATACATTGCGGGCGTGACTCGACCGGTTTGCGTATTCTGTTGGCTCGGGTGGTACACACCAAACAAGCGGGGCGTGCCCGGAGCAACTTCGGCCTCCGCGCCATGCGCGAACTTGTAGAGCGTACGCGAACCGATCACACCACGTTGCTTCAAGATTTCGAGATATCCATCCCAGGCAATTTTTCCCAGCGCCAGAATTGCTTTGGGCTGCAAGATTTGCAGTTCGCGCTCAAAGTAGCCGCGGCAATTTGCGATCTCTTTCGGCAGAGGTTTGTTTTCCGGCGGAGCGCATCGGCATGTCGCGGTGACGTACGCGTTCTTCAGTTGCAGACCGTCGTCGCGGTGCAGGGAAGTAGCCTGATTCGCAAAGCCCGCTTTGTGCAGCGCGGCGTACAGAAAATCGCCGGAGCGGTCACCCGTGAACATGCGCCCCGTGCGATTCGCTCCATGCGCTGCGGGCGCAAGTCCGAGTATCAGCAACTCCGCGCCTGCGTCCCCGAATCCCGGAACCGGTTTGCCCCAATACATCCACTCGCGATACGCCCGCCGCTTTTCCCGCGCGACTTTTTCGCGGTAACGCACCAACCGCGGACACTTCCGGCAAGCCAAGATCTCTTGGCTCAAGATGAGAAGTTGAGAGTTTTCTTCCGGCATGTTCCTATGATAACGGGCGTGTCATCATTCGTTGCAGCTCGATGTAGGGTGTTGCTCCCGCAAACACCATCTCGCAAGACCGCGCTTCCAACATTTCTTTACCAATTCGCTGCACCGTTCCCATCGCAGCGCGCATAATACCCGATCCCGAGCTTACTCTGGCTACACCGATTTTTTCCAGCTCCGCGAGCGGCGGACACGCTGGATTTGCCAGAATGTTGAGCGGGGCTTCCACGGCCTTTACCAGCTTAGCGATGGTGTCCCGGTCGTAGAGCCCGGGGATAAACAGACAATCCGCTCCTGCATCGCGATAGGCGCGCAAACGCTCGACGGTCCGCTCGAACCGCGTGGGTTCGGGACCGATGGGCATCAAAAAAACGTCGGTGCGAGCGTTCAACACGAAAGGAACACCGAGTGATTTCGCCGTCTCGCGGACGGCGCGAATTTTTTCCACTTGCAGCGGCAAAGCGACTTGCGATCTCTCTTCATCTCCGGTCACATCTTCCAGATTCATTCCGATCGCCCCGGCCTCGATCGCCGCTTTCACGGTTTCCGCCATGTCCTTCACGATAGTGCCGTAGCCCGCCTCCAAATCCGCGGTCACCGGAATGCGGACGGCGCGTGCGATGCGGCCCACGACCTCGAGCATCTCGCCACGCGAGATATGCTGGCCATCCGGATAGCCAAGAGAATAAGCGATCCCCGCGCTGGTCGTGGCAATCGCGGGGTGCCCGCATTCTTCCAGAATTCGCGCGCTGGCTACGTCCCAGGCGTTGGGCAACAAGAGCATTCGCGGTCCGTGATGCAGCTTGCGGAATTGTTCGGCTTTCTTGGCTTGCATGCGCATATCCATTGGAAACCTCCAGGAGAAAGGTGCAAGGATCATCCAGGAATGAAAGACTAAAGAATGTCCGCAATTTGGAAACGGCCAAATTGGAGAGCGATTCCTTGGCTCAGCTGATTCGCAACATCACTTGCTTCGCCGCAAAATCGCCAAAACTTCGTCGTGAATTTTCCCATTTGTGCTGACCAGTTGCCCGGTATAAATCGTTCGCTCGCCGTGGACATTGGTCGAACGGCCACCCGCCTCTTCGACCATGATTCCCAGCGGCGCGAGGTCCCACGGTTTGGAAGTCCAATCGAGCGCGACCTCAATTGCTCCTTCTGCAACCAGCATGTGCTGCCAGAATCCGCCGAACGAGCGGCTGTTGCGCGCAGCGTCCAGCAGTGCGCGGATCTTTGCCTGGTCGTGCGCATTCTTGCTTGGACCCGTGCCAGTTGTAAAAACCATTGCTTTGCCCAGGCTGGTCACGTTCGAAACGTGGAGCCGTGTTCCGTCGCGGTACGCGCCCTCCCCGCGATACGCCCACCAGCGCGAATGCAGGCCGGGCGCGCTAACCATCGCGGCGACGATCTCGCCATTCGACTCAATTCCCATGAGCGTGCCGAAGGTGGGGATGCCGCGCGAAAATTCTTCCGTGCCATCGATCGGATCGATGATCATGCGCGCGCGCCCGGAAGTGCTCGGCGACTTCGCATCGGCGCCGCCCATTTCTTCTCCAAGAACGTCCAGCGGCAATCCGCTAGCCGCCACTTTCGCCCGTGCCATCTCTTCCACTGCGCGGTCCGCCTGCGTCACCGCCGTGCCGTCGCCTTTTCTGTCAACGCGCAATTCATCCGCGCGGAAATACCGCAGCGCAATCGCGTCCGCCTCCTGCGCGATCTGGTCGAGCAAGTCTCCGTACTCTGCCTTGAATCCCATCTTTTCTCCTGTGAATTTATTAGCTCCAGGGCTTCCCCGTGTACCAGGTTGGCTCAGCCCCTTTTTCTCCGAACCATCCCCAATCGTTCAGCGTGTCGATGAAGAGCTGACGATTGTAGCGACGATATCCAGAAAAAAGGTTCGAGTAGTAGTAGCCACTGGCCTTCCTCGCCCCACCAAATTCGCTCCCTTCGTTCCCAACGACTAGGCCCTTTGGACCGCCGAAATCGAGGATATGGGCCTCGAACAGGATTGAATCACCGTCGGTTGTCGTGAGCCTGAACGGAGCCACTACTCGAATTTCTAGATTAGTGGCCGCTTGAATCCAGGCATTCGAGATTTCGATGTCGAAGTCGATTTGACTCTCCAGCCGTGCACCCCTAGCATACAAAGTTATACAAATGTCTGCTCAGGCCAACACCGGAACCGTGCTGGACCGCATTTTGGAAGCGCGGCGCGCCGAAGTCGATCATCGCAAAAAAGTGCTCCCGGAGACCGCACTCAAGTATGGCGTGAAAGCGGCGACTCCGTTGCGCGATTTTTCCGCGGCGCTCTGTCGCGACGGCCTGAACATCATTGCGGAGTTAAAGCCGGCCTCGCCCTCACGAGGGGTGATTCGCGAGCCGTTCGAACCCGTGGAGCTGGCGCAGTCGCTGCAGACGGCGGGAGCTTGCGCGCTTTCCGTGCTTACCGAAGGAGAATTTTTTCGCGGCTCATTGAAGAATCTTCGCGATGCGCGCAAGTCGATTCAACTCCCGGTCCTGCGCAAAGATTTTATTTTCGATTCCTGGCAAGTTTGGGAAACACGTGCGAATGACGCCGACAGTTTTCTGCTCATCGTCGCAACTCTGAACGATGGGCTTCTTCGCGACTTGGTCGTGCTCGGCCGCGAAATCGGCATGGAGCCGCTGGTCGAGGTCCACACGGGCGAAGAACTCGACCGCGCGCTCGCAGCCGGTGCTCGCATTCTAGGGATAAACAACCGCAATCTTAAGACGCTGAGTGTCGACGTCAATACTTCGTTCGAGCTGATCGGCAGCGTTCCTGACGACTGCATCGCCGTCAGCGAATCCGGATTGAGCACACACGGCGATCTAGCAAGACTTCGCGCCGCCGGTTTTGACGCTTTCCTCATCGGCACGCATCTTATGCTCGCACCTGATCCCGCCGCGGCCCTTTCCGCTCTCCTAAGTTCTCCGACGGGAACGCTGTAGGTGCCTATGGTCCGCGTGAAAATCTGCGGCATCACCAACGCCGCGGATGCTCTTGCGGCGATCGATGCCGGTGCCAATCTTCTCGGTTTCAATTTCTACGAAAAGAGCCCGCGCTACATCGACGAAGCCGAAGCCGCAAAAATTCGACTGCAACTTCCGAAAAAAATCGAAGCCGTGGGCATTTTCGTCAATGCCCAGCCGGCCGACGTCGCCAACGTATGCGAGTCATTGAAGCTCGACGCAGCCCAGCTGCATGGCGATGAGTCTCCTGAGACTGTCGCGAAAGTAGCCCGCAGCTTTACCGTTTGGAAAGCCTTTCGCGTCGAGCCCGATTTTCATTTGAAGATGCTCGATGAGTACCCCGAAGCCTCCGCCTTTTTGTTTGACGCGGCACACACAGGCCAATATGGTGGTACGGGCCGCACCACGGATTGGGATGTCGCGCGGCGCGCCGCGGTAGGCCACCGTATCATTTTGGCAGGCGGCCTGAATCTCGAAAATGTGGCTGCGGCGGTGCGCATCGTGCGCCCGTACGCGGTTGATGTTGCCAGCGGTGTGGAATCAAAGCCCGGGAAGAAAGATCACGGCCGCATGCGCGAGTTTATTCAGGAAGTGCGCCGTGGCGAGCGGAAGTAGCGGCGGACATGGAAAATGGAAAGATAGAAGATGAGCTCGATTCTACAATCATCGGCTACCGCGACAGGACGCTTCGGCCCCTACGGCGGCCGCTATGTTCCCGAAACGCTGATGGTGCCGCTATTTGAACTCGAGCGCGCCTACGAAGCGGCGAAGTCGGATGCCGCATTTCAATCGCGATTCCACGATCTGCTGAAAAATTTTGCCGGCCGCCCAACGCCGTTGCAATTTGCTTCGCGCCTCACGGAAAAACTCGGCGGCCCGCGCATTTATCTCAAACGCGAAGATTTGCTGCACACCGGCGCGCACAAAATCAACAACGCGATTGGTCAGGGCCTGCTAGCCGTGAAAATGGGCAAGCCGCGCATCATTGCGGAAACGGGCGCGGGCCAGCATGGAGTCGCTTCCGCTACCGTCGCGGCGCACCTTGGCCTCGAATGCGTCGTGTACATGGGCACGGAAGACATGGCGCGGCAAGCGCTCAACGTGGCGCGCATGCGCATGCTTGGCACGCAAGTTGTTGGAGTGGAGTCCGGCAGCCGTACGCTCAAAGACGCCATCAACGAAGCCATGCGCGACTGGGTCACCAATGTGCGAAGCACGCACTATTTGCTTGGCTCCGTTCTCGGTGCACATCCCTATCCCACGATGGTTCGCGATTTTCAGGCGGTGATTGGCCGGGAAGCGCGCGAGCAAATCCTTGGTGTGGAAAAGCGATTGCCCACGCATCTCTTTGCATGCGTTGGCGGAGGGTCGAATTCCATCGGTCTTTTTTACAATTTTCTCCGTGACCCGGATGTGAAGATGATCGGCATCGAAGCCGGAGGCCGCGGCGGCGAACTCGGTGAACACGCGGCTCGGCTTGCCGCGCATCAGGGTTTTTCCGGAGCCCGGCCCGGCGTCTTGCAAGGAACTTACACTTACGTTTTGCAGAACGAAGACGGCCAGATCGCCACGACGCATTCGATCTCCGCAGGACTCGATTATCCCGCGATCGGCCCCGAGCATGCCTGGCTCGCCGATCAGCGCCGCGCCGAATATTCAGCTGTTTCCGATGAGGCCGCTCTCGACGCCGCGCGCCTGCTCTCGCGAACTGAAGGCATCATTCCGGCGCTCGAATCTGCCCACGCCATCGCCGGCATCATTGAGCGCATGCCCAAAATGAGCAAAGATGACCTCGTCATCCTCAACCTCTCCGGCCGCGGCGACAAGGACATGGACACTTACTCCCGCCTGCTCTAATCTTTAGGCTTTCCCAAATTACAATGCCCGCCGATGCTTCCAATTCGACTCGCATCTCCAAACGCTTCGCCGAATTGCGCGCGTCGGGAGAACTTGGCATCGTGGCCTACATCACGGCCGGTGATCCATCGCTCGAGGCCACGCTGAAGTATGTTCTCGCGCTCGCGGAAGCCGGTGCCGACGTTATCGAACTCGGCGTCCCGTTCAGCGATCCACTTGCCGACGGGCCTACGATCCAGCGCGCTTCCGAACGGGCGCTGAGAGCAGGAACAACCCTTGCGGGTGTTCTCGAGCTCGTTCGCCGGATTCGCCAATCCTCGCAAGTTCCGCTTGTCCTCTTCAGCTACTACAATCCCATCCTGCAGATGGGCTTGGAGAAATTCGCGTCCACGGCCGCGTCCGCAGGCGCGGACGGCGTTCTGGCCACCGATCTGACGCCGGAAGAATCGGAAGAGTATCGCCGCATTTTGCAACAACATCACCTCGACACCATTTTTCTTGGCGCGCCGACTTCAACAGATGAGCGCATGGCGAAAATCGCCGCCTGCTCCTCCGGATTTCTCTACCTTATTTCGCGCACTGGCGTTACAGGCGCAAAGGATGCACTGCCCGACGATCTCCCAGCGCTTTTGCGCCGTGCGCGCAGCGCAACGAAACTTCCCATCGCCGTGGGCTTCGGCATTTCGCTTCCGGGCCATGTGTCCGTCCTCGGTGGCCTCGCTGACGCCGCGGTGGTAGGCTCTGCGCTCGTTTCCGAAATCGAAAAGGCAAAGTCCGTTGAAGCAGCTGCCGCCGCGCTTTCGGAACGCGTTCGCTCGCTTAAGGGAGCCGCTCGCCACGGCCTCTCGCGGCGCGAGGCCCCGATACATCGGGGCGGGGTCGCAACATGAATCTGAGTGATTGGCGGCGCCGCATCGATGAGATTGACAAGAAACTCGTACAGCTTTTGAACGAACGCTCACAGTGCGCGCTTGAAATAGGCAAGCTCAAGCAGGAGGCGAAAATTCCGCTGTACCAGCCGGATCGCGAGAACGAGGTGCTCGAAAACGCCGAACGCAACAATCCCGGGCCGTTGACGGACGCGGCCATTCGCCGTCTTTTCGAGCGCATCATTGACGAAGCGAGAGCCGCCGAGCGCGACGCCATGCATTCCGGGGACAGTCACGGCAAAAGAGGGAATGAATGAGCGGGTCGGGCAGTCTTGATACGAAAGGCATTTGCAGGGGCGCATTTAAGCGAAAAACGCGGGACTAAAGTCCCGCCACTACATTGCGTAGAGAAGGACACGGGAAACTCTCATGGTCATTGTGATGCAAGAAGGGGCCACCGACGCGCAAATCCAGCATGTCATCGACCGGCTTGTCGCCAGCGGCTTCAATGTCCACCGCTCGACCGGCGAATCGCATACGGTGCTTGGCGCCGTCGGCGTTCACCGCGACTTCGATCATCGCGACTTCGAATTGCTTGACGGCGTGCGCGAAGTCATGCGCATCACCCAGCCGTTCAAACTTGCGAGCCGCCAATTCAAGCCTGAAGGCACCATCGTCGATCTTGGCCGCGGCGTCAAGATCGGCGGCCCGGAAGTGGCCATTGCCGCGGGCCCGTGCTCGGTCGAATCGCGCGAACAAATCTTTTCCGTCGCGGAAAGCGTCGCCAAAGCAGGCGCAAAAATCTTGCGAGGCGGCGCCTTTAAACCGCGGACTTCTCCTTACGCTTTCCAGGGCATGGGGGAACCGGGCCTCAAGCTCATGCGCGAAGCCGCGGAAAAATTCGGCCTCTTCACCATCAGCGAAGTGATGGACGCGTCACAAATTCAGATGATGCTGGGTTATGTGGATATATTCCAGGTCGGCGCGCGCAACATGCAGAACTACTTTCTCCTTCGCGCGCTTGGCGAAATCCGCAAACCCGTCCTGTTGAAACGCGGCATGTCCGCCACTATGGAAGAGCTTCTGATGAGTGCCGAATACATCCTCGCCGGCGGAAATTACAACGTGATTCTGTGCGAGCGCGGCATTCGCACGTTCGAGACTTACACCCGCAACACTTTTGACATCGCGGCCATTCCCGTTATCAAGAAACTTTCTCACCTTCCGATGCTTGCCGATCCGTCGCACGGCACCGGACGCCGCGACAAAGTGCCGCCGATGGCCCGCGCCGCCGTCGCTGCCGGCGCCGATGGCCTGCTCATCGAAGTTCACAACGATCCGGACCACGCCCTCTCCGACGGTGCGCAATCTCTCGAGCCCGGCCAATTCGCGCAGCTCATGGGCGAACTCCGCATCATCGCCCCGGCCATCGGCCGCCGTATCACCTAACGATGCCGGCCGGTCACCTCATTTCGCGCGTCACCATTCTTGGCACCGGCCTGATTGGCGGATCTTTCGCTCTGGCGCTCCGCAAATACACCACCGGGATGTGCATCTGCGGTTGGGACCGCGCCGACGTGGTTCGCGAGGCGCAAACTCGCGGCGCGATCGAAGAAATCTTCTCCGGCGAGGTGGTGCCTGCTCTGCAAAACGCCGATTTGATCTACATCGCGCTTCCCATCGCCGCGACCATCGATCTTCTTCCAGAAATCGCGCGGCATGCTCCTCCTCATGCGCTCGTCACTGATGCCTGCAGCACCAAAGTGCGCATCTCTCAAGCAGCCGCCGAGCTTTTTCGTGGCGAAAAGGGGCCGCTCTTCCTTGGCGGGCATCCCATGGCCGGCAGGGAACTCCCCGGAATCGCGAACGCCAACGCCGATCTCTTCCGGGAAAATACTTATGCGCTTATCGGCGCGTCTTCCCTGCAAGACGATCCGCGCATCTCTGCATTCGTCAAGATCCTCGAAAAGATCGGCGCGCGACCGCTCTGGCTCGGCGCACCGCAGCACGATTACGCCGTCGGCCTTGCTTCGCATCTGCCACAACTCGCGGCCGTCGCACTCGCAGGCTTTCTTTACGACCGGCTCGACGAAAATGGTCTCCCCATCACCCTTGCCGGTCCCGGCCTCCGCGATTCGCTGCGTTTGGCCGGCAGTCCTTATTCCACCTGGCGCGACATCGTTCTCACCAACCAGGAAGTCCTCTCTGCCGCGCTTGATCTCCTTGCCCGCCGCCTCGACGATCTGCGCGAAAAACTTGCTTCACGCGAGTTGGAAGCCGACTTCGACGCCGCCAACGAACTCTACAAGCTCTTGAGGAGTCTGTAGAAACTGGCTTTGGTACGGCACATATTCCACAGAATTTGCGTTAATATCTCCTCTCACTGGCCCAATCGAAAACTTTCTTTTCGATTCAGGGCGGCAGGGATAATGCTTACATGAACGCCAATCAGCCACACGAAACCGGCCCCGTTCGGCCTCGCCACTGGGACTTCTCCACCTTTTTCGCTGGCTTGCTGTTGTTGTATATGGCGATCCTGGCCGGTGGCGCCGCGTTGCGCGAGTCTGTCACCATTGATGAGGTGGCTCACATCGGGGCTGGCGTAAGCTATCTGCAGAAGTTCGATTTGCGGTTCAATCCCGAGCATCCCCCGCTTCCCAAAGTCCTGGCGGCTTTGCCCCTGGTGGTGCGAGGAGTCCACGCGGACTATTCCCATCCCTCTTGGCAGAACGCCCAGCAGTTCTTTCCTGCTTTTCTCGGCGAGTGGGTTTTTGGCGATTGGCTCCTCAACAAATGGAATGACCCGGTCATCACGTTGGCGTGGGCTCGCCTCCCCATGTTGCTTCTTACGCTGCTGTTGGGCTGGATTCTATTCGTCTATGCGCGCCGTCTGGGCGGTCCTTGGGGTGGCCTGCTTTGCCTATGCGTTTACGTCAGCACGCCCACTTTCCTCACCTTTGGCCCTCTCGTTCTCACTGACCTGGCCGTTACACTTTTTTCTTTGCTGACCGTGTGGAGATTGGCCGATCTGTGGAATGAACCGAGCAAGAAGAACACTTTTTGGTTTGCGCTGAGCCTTGCCGGTGCGCTTCTCTCGAAGTTCACCGCGGGCATACTACTTTTTGTCTTTGCCGCCTTTGCTCTGAGCACGCGCTGGCGTCGTCTCCCGGGTCAACCGGCCGCCAAAGCGGATGCGCGCGTCTGGCGCAAGCCGCGGCGGCGGGCCGCCCTTTTGGGAATCCTCTGGGCTGCCCTGGCCGTTTACGCCTTCTACTTTGTTTTTTCCTGGAATCAGCCCACGAGCGCTCTCGAACGCCTCGGGCATGGCCCCGCTGCGTTGCTCCTCCGGCGCCTGCTCATGCCGCCGTTGCTGTATCTCGGTGGCGTAGCGTTCGTCCTCATTGGCGGAAGCCGAGCGACCTTCCTTCTCGGGCACGGGTATTCCCACGGCGTTTGGTTTTACTTTCCCGTTGTTTTCGTCCTGAAATCGCCGCTTGGTTTTCTTGCCCTGCTCGCACTGGCAGCGCTCGCGGCGCTTGGCAACAAGCGGCGCATCCAATTGGCAAAGCCAGCCGTTCCACTGGAATTCGCGGCGCACTGGCGTGCTTTGTGGGTCTCCTTAATCGTCTTTACCTTTTTTTGCCTGTTGAGCCGCCTCACTATCAGCATTCGTCATTTCACGGTTCCGATGATATTGCTGATTCTATTGCTTGCGCCGCTTCCGCGAATACTCGGGCAGCTTTTGGCTTCCGCGCCCGCCGCGGCACGCCTCTTGACCGGACTGACTGCACTCTTTGCCGCGAGTTGCATGTTTTCGGCCCTACGCGCGTATCCCTACTATTTCCCGTATGCCAACGCTATCGCCTCGCGGCGCCCACTCTATTCCCTCATGAGCGATTCCAATGTTGACTGGGATCAATCACTCCCCGAGGTAAAGCATTTCGCTGATCAGCATGGCCTGCCGAAAATCGGCATGGATGCCTATAGCCTCTCGGACATCACCGGAACCGTGCCACAGTCGGAATTCTGGGATTGCCAGCGACCTACGGTCTCGGATGAAGGCCAATGGGTGGCGATCTCCGCCAACATGATTCAGGACGGCGGCAACTGCCTCTGGCTGATACAGTATCCCCACGAAACCCTTGGCGGCGGCAGCATGTATGCTGTCCATCTTCCTGAGCTTATTCCTCCCGCTGGCAGTCCCGGCGGCCCTCCGCTCCCGGCAACTTTTAGGGTATTTGCCGGCGCACCTTTTGATATGCGCGTCTTCTTCCTTTACTACATCCACCATCCGGAAAAGATCCCGCGCACCAACCAGGAGGCAGGAGCCGCATTTTCTCCTGAGAATCGGGCAAAAATGGAACAGCCATCGCAGTTCAAAGCGAAGTAGGTAGCGCGTTCTCTAGTGACCGCCTCAAATCGACCCTTGGTGCTGTGCTTTTTTATTCTTTGATTCAATGGTATTGGTCGCGTAGCATACGCCCCATGGCACGCGTCCGCGGCATCGGCGGGATTTTTTTCAAATCTGAAAATCCAGAAGCCCTGCGGGCCTGGTATGCCAGGCATCTTGGAATTGTCAGCGAGGGCGACGCGGGGACCATGTTCCTTTGGAATCAGCCAGACAGTCCTTCCAAAGATAACTGCACGGCGTGGTGCATTTTTCCAGCCGCAACGACGTACTTTGGCGAGAGCAAGGCAGGCTCAATGGTGAATTACGTGGTGGACGATCTCCACGCAACGCTGAAGGCCTTGCGTGACGAAGGTGTTTGGGTCGACCCGAAGGTCGAGGAATACGACTACGGGAAATTTGGATGGATCATGGACCCGGATGGTAACCGCATTGAGCTGTGGGAGCCTCTGCCGAAAAAATAGTTTGTGGTGGCCGCCTGCTTGACGGTCTTCGCGAGCGCCGCGCCTACCGCGCAATCGAAGCTGGCTTCGACGCGGCTACCAAGCACCTTCCTTTCTCCCGACCCACCAAATCACGCCGACGGTGGCCGTCTGCTGTTCTTTGCTCAGCACTCCATCCCTGTCGGTGAAAAAAGACGGCTGATTCGAGAAGTCCCTGCGCCATTCATAGCGCATCAGGAAGCCCTCAGCAAATTTGTAATCGAAAGTGGCCGTAGTTTCCTTCAGGGCTTGCGTGAGCCCGCTGAAGAGTCCGCCGCGGTCGGAGAGATATTCCGCCCGGCCGCCCACAGCGATCTTTGGAGTGAATTGATAACGTGCGTACGCGGCGCCACCGATGGTGTGGGAAGGCGCCGAGGAATGCCCCGGCGATGAAGTTCTCCACTCGCGCTGGATCACGTAGTCACCTTCCAAGGCGAACAAAAACTTCGGCGTGGCTTGCCAACTTACGTAGCTGTCAAAAATGTGCAACCGGCCGTCCGGAGCAGGCCGAATCGCACTAAATGTCAGCCCCGGCTGAACTGGGATCGGTCCGTTCCTCGCTACGGGCGTGCGGTCCGGGTGCTCCTGCCCCAGGTAATAATTCACATTCCAGGTGATTGTTTTGCGGAGCGTGGCCGTGAAGCCGAATAGCTCGTCCTTAAAACCGTTGGTGGCTTCGGCCTGGTTCGTGCCGTTCACCAGCCAATAGTTCAATGTCATTTGGTCGTTGAGTTTATAGCCGGCCCGCACGCCCATGTGATAGAACGGCAGGAAATCGAACCATAGCGCTCGAGAATAGTTGATCTGGTCTTTTGTATAGTTTCCTTCGATTCCGATTGAGCTTCCCCACTTGCCGACATCCAGGGCCAGCCCTTTGCCGATCGGAGCGACATACGTCCCGTAAGCCTGAAAAATATTTCGATAAATCTGCGGCCGCGGCTCGTTTGCGGGATTTCCTTGCAATGTATCCGTGGCTTGCCCGAATTGTAAGTCGATGCGCACTCCAAACGGACGTCTCGCGGCAGTATCGGGAGCGCGCTCGAAGACCATGTCGGCCTGATTCAAGCTGATATTGTTGCTCAGAACGTCGTAGGCCCGCAGAGCGTTCACTCGTCCCACCGGATGATTAAAATTGAATCCATAATATTCATCCAAGGCGAAATTCAGCGTCGCGTCGTGCAGGTAGTCCAGAATTGCGCGATCCCCGGTAATGATTTGTTCTTTGGGAGCAACCAAGGAAGAGCTCTGTGTCGAGGCTGTCGTCGCTGCAGATGTTACTGTCGCGGAAGCGGCTGCGGACGCTGCCACAACTGCTGCAATCGAACCCGACGCAGGATTTCCCTCCATTCTCGCCGTGGAAGAGGGCTGCCGTTGTTTCAGCTCGCTTTCCAATTCCGCCACGCGGGTCACGAGGCCCTGCACCACCTCGCGCAACTGCCTGACCTCCTCGGCCGATGCAGGAGCCTGGGCGCTGGCCTGCGCGCGGCCCAGCGGACACCACGCCAGCAGTGCGAGACACATCCCCATCGTGTAACGCACCACGATATTGCAACTTAGAGTCTGACTGCCGTATCTGATGTGGCTGATCATAAGGAGGCGTCTTTCCCCTGCTGGCCTTCACTTGTGCCGACCGCGCTATCGCCTCCGAGTTTTAGCGCAGATTGCTGGATAACAAGAGCAGACGTTCTCGCGTCGTACGAGCACAAATGTACAAGCGCTCCCTTCCCGCGGCTCTCGCCCTCGTAGTGAAAGATTCCGCTCACCCTCTTTGTTATCTCGCGTCATTAGAGAGGGGGTACGCCAATGAAGCGTTCTCGTTTGTTGTCCACCCTGCTGGCGTCTGCTTTGATTCCATCATTTGCTTGCGCTCAAGAAACCGTGAAATCCAACCAACCAACTGAGAGCGCCGCTAACCCTGAAATGGCCAGGCTCGCGAAGGCATTGGCGGGCGACTGGAATACTTCTGAAAGCATGGTGAAAAGCGAGTTCTTCCCGAACGGCGGCTCCCGCCACGGCCGCTCGCACATCGGTCTGGTTGCCGGTGGCACGAGTCTGTTCGCCGAATTCCACTCCCATGGCTCCGCAGGAAAGCTGGATGGTCTCTACGTGATTTGGTGGGACAAACCCGCGAACATCTACCGCCTCTTCGTTTGCTTCAACGACTTACAGACCCCCTGCAAATTGCGCGGCACGGCTCACTGGGAGGGCGACACTTTCGTAAACGACTACGAAGAGACGGTCGATGGCAAGCTGACCAAGTGCCGCGACTCTTTCATCCACATTACTTCGACTTCCCACAGTCTCGTCGCCGCTGTGGATGCCGGTGATGGAACCATGAAAACCTTGATCACCACGACCAGCACCCGCCGCTAAGAGTCCCCATTTCAAGGGGCCGGACCACGCCGCGGGCGGCTTCCTGCTCCAGCAGCGGATGAAGTAAACTGCCTCGAACCCTTCGGAGCATTGAATGGACAAACGCATCGCTTCCGCCGACGCCGCCATTGAGAAAATTCTTGACGGCGTGATCATCCTCATGGGTGGTTTCGGTCTCTGCGGCATTCCGGAGAACCTCATCGCCGCCGTTCGCCGCAAAGGCACCAAAGACTTGACCATCGTCAGCAACAATGCCGGGGTCGATGATTTCGGGATTGGCGTGCTGCTCCAGCAGCGGCAGGTCAAGAAGATGATCTCCACCTACGTAGGTGAGAATAAACTCTTCGAGCAGCTCGTCCTTAGCGGAGAATTACAAGTGGAATTGAATCCCCAGGGTACCCTGAGCGAACGCCTGCGCGCAGGTGGGGCTGGCATTCCCGCGTTCTACACGCCCACGGGGTACGGCACCATGGTCGCCGAAGGCAAAGAAACGCGCGAGTTCGACGGCCGCCAATATGTTCTCGAACGCGGTCTGCGCGGCGATTTCGCGTTCATCAAGGCGTGGAAAGGCGACCGCTGGGGCAACCTCATCTACCGCAAGACTGCGCGCAATTTCAATCCCATGATGGCTACCGCCGCTGATTACGTTATCGCCGAAGTCGAAGAACTCGTCGAGCTCGGCCAGCTCGACCCCAATCAAGTGCATACGCCCGGCATTTTTGTCGATGCCATCTTCCAAGGCCCCAAGTACGAAAAGCGCATCGAGCGCCGCACGGTGCGCAAGCCATGAGTCCTCGCTCCCTTCACGAACTTTGTGCTGCGCGTGAACCAGCTTGGCCGGTCGTCCAGTCTTGGATTAATAAGGCGAAGAATCAGGTAGAGACTCTCGCGCCCGACGAGGCTCAGAAAGAGCAGGTTCTACTCGAAACGCAGGTCACGCTCCAAAGCCCCATGGGGGCGATCATCTATCATACTGGCGGATTGTTCGTGGACCACGGCTGGCTGCGGTTTCTGGGCTCCGGCAACCCAAAGCTCTCCCGGTCGTTGCCCGGCTGGAATCGAGGACGTTCGAGCGATGAGGAAGGCAATTCTCGCGGTTTTTGGCTTGTGGCTGACGATGTCATTGGCGGATTCTTCGCGTTGAATGGAGGTGCATTCCAGGGGCCGAAAACTGAGGTCTTCTATTTTGCTCCCGACACGCTTCGATGGGAGCATTTGGCTGGTATGGGTTACACCGAGTTCTTGAACTGGTCGTTCAATTCAAATCTTGACAAATTCTATGAATCGGTACGCTGGCCCGGGTGGGAGGCCGAACTTTCTCAACTGGGAGGCGACCGGGCTTTGTCCTTTTATCCGTTCCTCTGGACTAAGGAAGGCAAGGACATAGCGAAGTGTTCCAGGAAGCCCTGTCCGGTCGAAGAAGTCTATTCTCTGAACGTCGTCGAATTTCCCAAGCAGCTTCAATCCGTTTCGGAGAAATCCTGATGTCCCTGACCGAAGAGCAAAAGCGGGAACGAATCGCACGCCGCATCGCGCTGGAGCTGCGCGACGGTTACTACGTCAATCTTGGCATTGGTATGCCTACGCTCGTCGCCAACTATGTTCCCAAAGGTATGGACGTGATTCTGCAATCCGAAAACGGCATGCTCGGCGTCGGCCCGTATCCGCTCGACTCCGAAGTCGACCCCGACCTCATTAACGCCGGAAAAGAAACGGTTACAGAGCTACCCGGCACTGCTTATTTTTCTTCCGCTGATTCGTTCGCCATGATTCGCGGCGGCCACGTCGACCTCACCGTACTCGGCGCGCTCCAGGTCGATGAAAAGGGAACGCTCGCCAACTGGGCCATCCCCGGCAAAATGCTGAAAGGTATGGGAGGCGCCATGGACCTCGTCGCTGGAGCAAAGCGCGTCTTCATCGCCATGGAACATGCCACCCGCGACAATAAACCCAAAATCCTGAAAAAGTGCACGCTCCCCCTCACCGGCGTCGAAGTCGTCGACCACATCGTTACCGAACTCGCTGTCATCGACGTCACGCCCGCTGGCCTCGTCCTCCGCGAACTCGCTCCCGACGCCACCTTCGAACAAGTCCAGTTCCTCACCGAGCCCAAGCTTGTGCTACCTCCCGGTGGCCCCAAACCTATGCCTATCTGAGCTCGCAGGTTATGAGCGCAAAGAAAACAAAACGGAATAAGCCTGCCAAGCGACAACCGCCGACGATGCGCGAGCGGCCGAAGATGCCGCCCATCTCGGAAGAGATGAAACAATGGTCCGCGATGCTGAAAGCAGAAGTGATTGGCTGGCCGCAGGTCACCTCCAGGCCCATGTTTGGCATGTCGGGCATTTATCGACGCAAGAAAATCTTTGCCGCTTTGCCGGTCACGAGGGGATTCGACACTCCCAGCTCCATCATATTCAGGTTCGATCCCATGCCGGCGGACTTGAATCAGCGCGCGCTCAAGGAGCCGCGCATCACTCCAGGAACCCGCTGGTTTTCCTTCGAGATCCAGTCCACGGAAGATCTACGCGACGCCCTGTGGTGGCTCAACCAAGCTTACGAAGCCGCCAAGAAATAGCCGGCGCCTCGCCGCCCATGGGCCTTTCACTTTTGTTCAGGAGTGGCACCATGCAGGTACCGGGCAGTAGTGAACGAATAGTGGAAACCGGATACGACGCTCAAAACCGTGACCGCGTAAATAAGCACTTGGATCAGAACGCCCGCGTGATAATTCGGATAAGCCGCTCCCAGGACCACGAGGAACACCAGGATAATTTCCGAGGCGGTAGTCAGCTTGCCATAGATGCTTGGCGGAAATGGCCGGTAGCCCGAGACCAAAAGAATCACTACCGCAACGATGAGGATCAACACGTCGCGGCTTAGAACGAGGATAGTGAGCCACCAAGCCAGTTGCTTCTTGAACGCCAGCAGGACGAACGAGGAAGAGAGCAAAAGTTTATCGGCGATGGGATCGAGATACGCGCCGAGGGCCGATCGCTGATTCAGGCTGCGTGCCAGTAAACCGTCAAAACCATCGGAGAGGCCGGAAACAACAAGAACCAGAAGCGCCCAACGGTAACGATCGTAGGCGATGAGCATGAGAAAGACCGGCAGAAAGCCGAGACGCAGAAACGTAATTTGATTGGGAACCGTCCAGATGCGGGCTTTCATTGTGATTCAGGATAACGCAATTCACGCGAATTGCGCGAGGTAGTCGGAGAGCGAACGCCCCACCTTGCGTGCGAAAAGTTCGTTCATCGAGGGGATGGAGCCGGAGGATTCGTCGAGGGAAATACGCTCGACGCGGTTCATGGGAAAAAAGATCGTGGGCAGGCCCATGCGCTCGCCATCCGGCTCGTTGATTTGCCGGATGAAGTGATCGAAGGAATTTAAATCGATGCCGCGCAGCGTAATTCCCGAAGGGTTGATCGCCAACAGTTCGCCCCACACTTTTTCCTTAGGCGTGTGCAGACTGACGACGACGATGGAATGCGGGTCCATGAGTGTCTCGAGCTAGAGTATCGCACTTTAACTCGCCGCGGCGCTCGAATGTGACTATTACAGCGGCAACGGGTCACGAAAATGAAGAATCATTAGAACGAAACTTGCGAGTAGTATGATTCCCGCCAACCAGCCAAGTGCGTAAGCTTTTTGTTTTTCGCGGGAGTTCATCGGCTGGCGGTCGTCATAAATCTTGCCCAAAATAAATCCAACCGCGAAGCCTCCCATATGCGCAGCATTGTCGATGGCGAGAAAGTGCATGTATCCGATGACGAACAAAATCACAACGGAAGTGATCAGCCGGGACCTCAATTCGCGTATGAACGAGCCACCGCGCTTTGTGGTAACCGCCAACATCGCGCCGATTAGCCCCAACAAGGCACCGCTGGCACCCACGGAAAAATGTCCAGTCAACGCGCTGGCCACGAAGCCAAGCGCTCCCGTGACCACGTAAAGAAAGAAGTAGCGCGCGGATCCATAGAGTTCCTCTAACGCCGGACCTAATTGCATCAAGTTCATCATATTGAGTCCGATGTGAATCAATCCGCCGTGCAGGAACATTGCCGTAACTACCCGCCACCATTGATGGTCTTGGAGCAGATAGGGGAAAGGAATGCTCATCCCCAATTGATAGGAAGCCGCGCCACTCATGCCCCAAAGCGTGTGCAGACCACCGGCCTCGCCCGCCTTCATGGTCAAAATCAGACTCACGCCAAACATTAGGAAATTTGCTACCAGGAGCGCCGTTGTTACAGGAGTTTCCTGCTCGCCGAAGAGTCCTGAGAATTTTTTGCTCAGGGCTGCGAGGGAGAAGCGCAGACTGGCGCCGCACTCGTGGCAGCGTGTCGCATTGATTCCGACCAGCGCGTTGCACGCCGGGCATATTTTCGGACGCGGTTGTTGGTCGCCACCGCCGAAAAATGCGCGCATGGCATTTTTCCATTTTTCCACGCGCCACTGCCACCGGTAGGGAAGCGCCAATTCTCCTCCTTGCGACCTGCAAACCGCGTTCCTATAATACCCAAGTCGCCGCGCTTCTTCTCTTTGAGGCGATTTTTCCAAGGGGTCTGGGACTTATGGACAAATTCGAGGAGTTCGGCAAGCGTATCGATGAAGAATTCGCGCGGCTCAAGCGCATCAAGAATTTCGAGGATTTTGGCAGGCGAGTTGATGAAGAACTCGACCGCGTAAAGAGTTTTGTAAAAGAGGAAGTCGCGCCCGAAACGGAAAAACGCACCGCGCAGTTTTTGCGCGAAGTTTCAGAAAAGCTCGCCGAGGCCGCATCGAAAATCGAAGCGCGAAATGCCGTGCGCAATTCGCGGAATCCGCCAACTTCATGAGGCTGACTGCGCTTTGAAAAGTTCAGCGGATAGGGTTTTCCTTAGCATGGGCTCGCGCAAGCGCCATTCCACGCGGCGGATTGTTTCGCTCTCGCCTTTTTCAAGTCTGCCAATCTTTGTCCTCACCGTGCTCAGCGTTCTATCTGTGTTTTCATCCGGCTGCGCGTCGCGCAAAGCGACTGCCGATCGACGCCAGCCGCCTCCGTCGCAACCCACGGAAACCCCGGCGAAAACCGCAGACAGGGCGAAACGATCCACTGACGTGCCGGAAGCTCCCGCGCCTTCTCCTCCGGTAGTGGCTGTTCCGAAACGAAGCAAGCCTGCCGTTACGCCTGCTCCTTCTGGTTACACAGAGGAAGGCAACGCTTCCTGGTATGGCGTGCCATTTCACGGACGGCGCGCTTCGAACGGCGAGACCTACGACATGTACAAGCTCACGGCGGCTCACCGCACGCTGCCGTTCGAAACGATGGTTCGCGTTACCAACCTGAGCAACGGCAAGTCCACCGTGGTGCGAATCACCGATCGCGGCCCGTTCGTCGACAACCGCATCATCGATCTCTCCTTTGCCGCCGCGCAAGAAGTGGATTCGGTCGGTCCCGGCGTCGTGCCGGTTCGCGTGGAAGTTCTTGGCGGCGTCGATCCCACCGCCGGTTTTTTCACCGTGCAGGTTGGGGCGTTCCGCGACCGCGCGAATGCCGAGCGGCTGCGCGACCGCCTCAACGCCTTGTACCCGCCCATCTTTATTCAGCAATATGATTCACCCGACGGGATTTTCTATCGTGTTCGCGTTGGCAAGATTTCCGGCGAAGATGCCGCTCGCCAGTTCGGTGAGGAACTCCATGCTCGCGAAGGATTCACCCCATTCGTGACGCGATTGGACGAGGGCATACCTGGAGGAGGAATCCGATGAGTGCCGACTGTCTGTTCTGCAAGATCTCTGCGAAGAAGATTCCTTCGAAAATCGTGTACGAAGATCCTGATGTTTTTGCGTTTGACGACATCAGCCCGCAGGCGCCCACGCACATTCTGATTTGCCCGCGCAAGCATTTCGAGTCGCTGAGGGAAGCCACGCCCCAAGACCAGGCCATCCTTGGCAAACTGCAACTGGTCGCCGCGCAGTTGGCCCGCGAGCGCAATCTTCTTGCAGGCTACCGCACGGTCTTAAATAACGGCAGTGGTGCAGGCCAGTCCGTGTTTCATCTGCATTTGCATCTGCTCGGCGGACGGCAATTCCGCTGGCCCCCCGGTTAGTTTCCGCCCAAATGTTTGTTCTTCTCGCTGCTGCAGCTTAAACTAGCGTCCGTTCCCAGGAGGATCGCATGCCCTTGCGGCGCTGCATTTCGAGTTTCTCGGCATTTTCTGCCACTTTGCTCTTCTCCGCATTCCTCGCTCCTTTTTTAGAGGCCCAGCAACCGGCGGGCGCAGCCAAGGCGCTGACGGTGGAGCGCATTTATTCGCAGCCGAGTTTGAGCGGGAGGTTGACGCGGGGGCTGGCGTGGACTCCGGATGGCAAGGGGCTCAGCTATTTCGAAACGAAAGGTTCCGGTAAAGACGCCAAAACAGAACTTTGGGTGATGGACGCTGCGTCAGGGGAACGACGGCTCCTGGTTGCGGCCGACAAACTCGAATCGATTTTGCCCGCGGAGACTTCGAGAGCTACGCAAGCCACTGGCCTTGGACGCCGCGCTCCTTCGCAATATCAATGGGCGCCGGATGGAATGGGGATTTTGTTTCAAGGTCCCACGGCGCTGGCGTGGCTGGATATTATGAAGTCGCAAACGGGGCACGCACTCGTTTCCGGCAAAGCCACTCTAGCGGACCCTAAGATTTCCCCCGATGGCCGGTACGTCAGCTTCGTCCGCGATCACAACCTATGGCTTGTGAGCGTCGCAGACGGCAAAGAACGTCGCGTCACGCAGGGTGGAACGGAAGAGATTCGCAAAGGCGAGCTGGACTGGGTGTATCCAGAAGAGTTGGATATCAAGACGGCGTACTGGTGGGCGCCGGATTCGTCGGCGATTGCTTTTCTGGAAATGGACGAGCGCAAGGTTTCGCAATATCCATTGGTTGATTTTTCGTCGCCGAGCGGAGAGGCCGAGATGGAACGCTATCCCGCGGCTGGCGGCGCCAATCCCATCGTCCACATTTTTGTGGCTTCGCTGAACGATGGCGCAACGCGCGCGATGGACACCGGAGCGGAGACCGATATTTACATTCCGCGCGTGAATTGGCTCACGGATGCAAAACACGTTGCCATTCAGCGCCTCAATCGTACCCAAACCACGCTCGATCTGTTGATTGCAGACGCTGCCACGGGCAAGACACGCACCGCTCTCAGTGAAAATGACTCGAATTGGATCAACGTCAGTGACGATCTCACTCTCCTGAAAGATGGCAAGCGTTTCTTGTGGTCCAGCGAACGCCGCGGGTATCGCCACTTGCATTTGTTTGACCTCGAGGGCAAGCAGCTCGCGCAGCTTACCAAGGGCGAATGGGAAGTCTCCGCAGTCGACGCGATCGATGAAGCAAAAGGCCTTGTCTACTTCACCGCCACACAAAGATCTCCACTGGAACGTCACCTGTACCGCGTTGCTCTTGACGGAACCGGCTTGACGCGAATCACCAAGGACGAAGGCACACACACTGCGGTATTGGCGCCCAATGCCGCCGCTTTCTACGACACCTATTCAAACGCCGCGACAACGCCGCGACAGGACCTTTACCGCGCCGACGGAACGCGCATCGCCGCGATTAACGAAAACAAGGTCGCCGAGCTTGCGGATTACCATCTTTCGCCCATGGAATTTATCACCGTAAAGTCGCGAGACGGGGTGGAGCTCAACGCCAGCATCATCAAGCCGCCGGATTTTAATCCGCAGAAGAAATATCCCGTGCTGGTCTACACATATGGCGGACCGCACGCTCAAGTGGTCCGCAATGCCTGGGGTGGCGCGAATTTTCTGTGGCACGAACTCATGGCGCAAAAGGGCTACATTATTTTTTCGCTGGATAATCGCGGTTCGGCGGGCCGCGGCCATGCGTTTGAAACACCGCTGCATTTCCGCATGGGCGCGCAAGAACTTTCCGACCAGCGTGACGGTGCGCAATATCTCAAGTCGTTGTCGTACGTCGATGCGAATCGCATCGGCATCTGGGGCTGGAGCTATGGCGGCCACATGACGCTGCACGCCATGTTCGAAGCGGGCGACGATTTCAAGGCGGGTTTCGCCGGCGGCCCGGTAACGGACTGGCGCTACTACGACACGATTTATACCGAGCGCTACCTCGGCCTGCCGCAGAAAAACGAGAAAGGGTATCAGGATTCTTCACCGGTGAAATATGCCGCGCAGCTCAAAGGCAAGCTGTTGATTGCCCACGGGACGGGCGACGACAACGTGCATTTTGCAAACACGCTCTCGGTGATTAACGATCTCATCGAAGCAGGAAAATACGTTGAGGTGCTGGCTTTCCCTGGCCGCGGCCACGGCGTGAGCGACCCGCCGGCGCGCCGCGTCCTGATGCAACGCGTGACGCAATTCTTCCTCGATAACTTATAGATTCTGTTAGAGATAGCAAGAATCGAGAACATGGCTGAGAATTTTTCTTGACAAAGGCTTGGAATTTACATTAATACTTGGTCATAATGTTGCTACGTCGTTTGGAGAATTTGTGAAAAGCCAGATTCTGAGAAAGGTCAAAGTCGCTGATGAAGTTTGGATTGCCGCAGCACTCTTACATCGCGAACACCCTGAAGCCCCCGATTTTTTGATTGAAGAAATAGTTGATCGCGCTCGTCGCGAAGGCCTGAACGAACCTCTTCGTCCAGGTGTTTATGTCCATGTCGTATTACATTGTGTTGCCAATCGCCAGCCAAATCCCGGCCGCTATCGCATGCTCTTCGAGACGTCGGAGGGCCGTAGGCGTCTTTTTCGCATTGGTGACTCTTATCATCCTGCCCGGGAGAACTCGAAAATCACGCCGGACCGGGAAGATCTTCCCCATGGATACGAAGGTCTCCTCAATTGGTATCAAGATTGGTGTACAGAGGCGGTTCAAAATCGTATTGAGACTGATCCATTGCTCCAGGCACAGGGCTCAGGAAAACACCTTTGGGCCGATGAGCCGGCAGACGAATACGTGCGCCGGCTGCGCGAAGGTTGGGAATGAGCCGCATCTTTTGGGACACTAATCTATTCATCTATCTCTTCGAAGGCGCGGGAAAATTCTCGACTCAGGTCGTGGCCCTTAGGAACAGGATGCTGGCGCGCAATGACCAGCTATTGACCTCCGCGATCACGCTTGGCGAAATTCTCGTAAAACCGATGCAAAATCATGACGCGAAGGCGGTCGCCTACTACCAGAAACTGATTGCAACAACGGCCGTGGTGGTTCCCTTCGAGGAGAAGGCAGCTTTGGCATACGCACGACTGCGAGTGGACCGCTCGCTGCGGCCTCCGGACACGATCCAACTTGCGTGTGCTGCCACGGCGGGAACTGATCTCTTCATCACCAACGATGCACGGCTGTTTTCGAAGCAGATTTCTGGGATTCAGTTTATTGTCTCGTTGGATCGCGTGCCGATCTAGGAAGGGTCTTGCAAAAAGCCTTTGAAGAAAAAGGCCAGGCGAAGCAACTGCTTCGCCCGGCGATTCCCTCTTGCGGTGAGTGCGATCAGGCGCGGCGTTCTAATGCAACCCGAAATATTCGACGTGGACGTAGCGTCCGAGCCGGGCATTGAAGAGCAAGTACCAGCCGGGGTGATGATCGTCGTCGTAAACGTACACGCGATCGCGCTCCCATTCCCAATCGCGGCAGCGATCGAGGTCGTAATTGGCAACCACCCAATTTGAATTATCGTAGAGCACCACGCGGCGCGTCCGGTAATCAATCCGCCTGGCGACAAATACCTCTCTCACGTGTTCGTAGCGGCCGTGCGGATAAGCCCGCCCCGGTTGGAAGCGGTCGCGGTCGGAATCCCAGTTGGCGTGCGGATTGCGCTCATTGTCCCAGCCCCTGTGTTTGCCGTTGTCATGACGGTCGCGGTCGTCGCCGCGATCTTCGTGCTTGTCCCACCCCTTGTGCTTCCCATTGTCGTGGCGCTCGTCACGGTCTTGAGGCGTCGCGGCAATCGACAGCGTTCCTGCCAAGGCCATGAACAATGTACCGGCCAAAATTTTGCGCATAATTGATCTCTCCCAAAATTGCGGTGCCGGCCGATTCTGCTTAACCGAATTTCGCAGGAAGATCGGTTCAGACCTCCGCAGGCGGGTGGGTGCCTATCCCTATTGTGGTCCTTTTAGGCCTCTCTGTTCCATAGCCAAGAACTCCGCGTTCCACACTAGGCACGCCCCGTACTCACCGAACTAACCGCAATCCGGCACAGCCACTTGCTGTCGCTGGAATTCGTGTACTTGGCTTTTCTAAGTTTGCCACTATTAGGCCTTATAATCGCGCTGACCCGGAGGTCACCGTGCTGAAAAGAGTTTTCTCTCTTGCTTTGCTTGCCGTCGCAGTATGCGCCGCAGTGCCGTCTGGTGCGCAACAGGTTCCTCAAGAAAAACCGTTCCAGGAGAAAGAGCAAGTTCTGTGGCAAAAGCTGGAAGCTACCATAAGCGGGGTGGACCGCAATCTTGACGGTGTCCTCGGTGTGGCTATCCTTGATCTCACAACCGGGCAAAAATATTTTCTTCACGCCGATGAAGTGCTTCCCACAGCCAGCTCGATAAAGATTGCCATTCTCGCGGAGCTGTATCATCAAGCGCAGCAGGGCAAGCTCAAACTTAGCGACCTCTACACACTGCAATCGTCCGATCTAGTCAGCGGAAGCGGCATCGCTGGCGCGTTCACCCCTGGCGTTACGCGTCTGACGCTTCGCGACGTAGCAGCCCTGATGATATCCGTAAGCGACAACTCTGCCACCAATGTCATCATCGACCGCATCGGCATGGAAAACGTGAATGCGCTGCTCGATTCGCTCGGCCTGACACATACGCGGCTTCGCCGGAAGATGATGGACGTTAAGGCTGCCGCCGAAGGCCGCGAGAACATCGCTACGCCCCGCGAGATGGTGATGTTGCTGGAAGCTTTGTACCGCGGAAAAGTCTTGAACAAGCCGATGACTGATGATTTTTTTGCTCTCCTAACCGTGCACAAGGAAAGCTACATCCCGCGGGAATTGCCTGAAGATCTTCGCATCGCCAACAAGCCCGGGGAACTTGAGGGCGTGCGCAATGATACCGGCATCATTTTTACAGGGAACCGGCCGTTCGTCATCAGTGTGATGACCACTTATCTACGCCGGGAAAAAGATGGTGGAGATGCGATTGTGCGGATCGCAACAGCCGCATACCAAATGTTTGACCGCCTCAGCCGGTCTTCGCCATACGGTCGTGTCGTTTCGTTGCACGATACCGGCAACCCTTAGAGTGGGACGCCACCTGGCCTTCTTACGGCGCTACAACGTCTTTGAGCCTCGACTTCACTTGAACCGCAGAAAGACTCGATGCATCCCAGCCGCCGCCGAGGGCCTTGATGAGGAGCACACTGGTCACCAGCCGCTGGCCGTGAATCACGGCGAGTTCTTGTTCATTGTTGAGCAAATTCTGCTGTGCGTTTACGACGTCCAGGTAATTCACGAGGCCGCCGGTGTAGCGGCTGCTGGCGATGTCCAGCGTGCGCCGCGCCGAATCGACCGCTTGTTGCTGGGACTGGCTGGCTTGGTCCAGCACGGTCAATCCGGTCACGTCATCCTGCACTTCACGGAAGGCATTCAAAACGCTATCGCGATAGGCAGCCACGCTGGCGTCGTAGCCTGCTTTGGCGAATTGCACTTGCGCGCGCCGCGATCCGCCCGTGAAAATGCTCTCCGCGACGTTGGCGCCAACCGCCCAGAAAGTGCTTTGCACATTCATCAGCTTGGCGATGTCAGCGGTCTGCCATCCGCCATTTCCAAAAAGATTTAGCGAAGGATAATAAGCGGCGCGGGCAATTCCGATTTGCGCGTTGGCCACGGCCATTTGCCGCTCCGCCTCCGCGACGTCCGGCCGGCGTTCCAGCAGATCGGAGGGCAGTCCCGCATCCAGCCTTGGCGGCGCGTCCTTCAATTCGCCGGGTGAAAGATGAAAGTCTGGCGCAGGCTTTCCGATTAAAACAGAAATAGCATCTTCGAACTGTTTTCTTTGTTGCTGAAGCAAGATGGCCTGAGTCCGCGTGGTATTCAGCAGCGTTTCTTCTTCCGCAACGTCCAGCCCAGAGGCCACGCCGCCTTTGTGGCGGGAGTCCACCAGCTGCAAACCTTTTTGCAGCGTCTCGACGGTGCGGTTCAGAATTGCTAGCTCGCTATCGAGCTGCCGCAGCGTGAAGTAATCGCCAGCGAGCTCCGCGGTGATCACCAGGCGAACGTTTTCAAGATCGGCCGCGCCTGCCTGGTAAGACGCTTGCGCCGCTTCAATGCTGCGCCGCCGCCGCCCAAACAAATCCACTTCGTACCCAACCGTGAACGGCAAAACAATATTGGTCTGCGAGACCGCCGATGCGACCGGAAAGTTGCTGTTGGCTGGCCGGTTTCCCGAAAGCCGCTGACGCTCTGCATTAGGAGCGGTAGCGAGTGTGGGAAATTGCGTGGCGATCTGGAGCGCGGCGGAAGCACGCGCTTGCTCCAACCGCGCGGCCGCAATCTTGATGGTCTGATTTGCGTCGAGCGCCTGTTTTTCCAAAGCGTTCAATTCGTCATCGTGAAAGGCGCTCCACCACTCGCCTTTGGCAACCCCATCTTTGGGGGCACTTTCGCGCCAGGGCTCGGAAACATCCCACTTTGCCGGGACCGGGGCCGTGGCACGCTGGTATTTTGGCCCAACGGTACAGCCACCAATGAGGACACAAACGCCCAGCCCGATCAGGGCGCGGAATTGCGTGTCGCGATTCATTATTGTTTCTTGGCTCCCGGCGCCGGGTTTGGCTGCGGAGCGGGCTGGCTCGGCCCGCGGTTCGTTGCGACTTCCTTGACGCGAACTTCCTGTCCGTCGTCAAGGGAATCCGCGGGGTTTAGCACGATCCAATCGTTCACGTCCAGACCCTGAAGGACTTCGAGGGTAGTGCCATAGTCCCGGCCCACGGTGATCGATCGGAGGTGCGCTCGATGATTGGCGTCCACCACCACCGCGCGCAGCCCTTCCGACCGGAACAGCAGCGCGTTCACGGGCACCGCGAGGCGGGCGCCGGTCACCTTTACCTGCAGATGCGCCTGAGAGTAACCGCCGGGGAGCAGCGCGCCATTATGGTTCGGCACGTCCACTTCGGTGAGCAGAGTGCGCGTGCCAGGGTCGATCGACTCCGCGGTGCGCACCACTTTGCCCTCGAATTTCTGGCCGGGATACTGGGTGAGCTCCAGAAAAGCGCCGAGCCCCGCGCGAATGGATGGCGCGTACGCTTCCGGCACACTGACATAGACGCGAATGGGATCAGTTTGCGCCAGAACGAAGAGCTGCTCCGAAGCGCCGCCGTTCCCGGCGTTGATCAGCGTACCGGTATCCACGCTGCGCTTTGTGATGACGCCGCCAAAAGGCGCATAGATGTGCTTAAAGGATTCCAGTTCTTCGAGCCGGCGCACATTGGCTTCTGCGGATTTTACGTTGGCGACTTTGGCTTCCAAGTCACCAACAGCATTGTCAACTTCCTGCTTGGAGACACCGTCGGTCTTGATGAGTTCCTGGTAACGCGCGGCAGTGATCTTGGAAAGATTCGCGTTGGCTTGCTGGGTATTCAGATCGGCGCGCGCCTGAGACAACTGCTGATCCACTTCCGGAGTGTCAATGTCAGCAAGCAAATCGCCTTGCCGGACGCGGCTCCCGATATCGTGATACCACTTCTTCAGATAGCCGTTGGTGCGCGCATAGATGGGCGACTCGACATAGGCTTGCATGGCGCCCGGAAGGACGAGGTCCTCCTCCGCCGATTCCACGGCAGCGTGCATCACCGCCACCGTGGGAATCGCCAGCGTTTCCGTTTCCTTGGCGAGCGCCTGATACTGCGAGCGGCGCTGGAAGAGCGTAAACGCGCCGAGAAGCACCAGCACAATCACGACCACGAAAAGAACCGTGAAAACCCGGCTGCCCTTCGGTCTCGGTTGCTCTCGATCTGCAGGATCCATCTGAACTCCGCTTTCCATCATTACCCCATCCCCGCTTTCAGTTCCAGAAAGAAAAATTTCAGGCCGTTGCCGGCGACAGCGGCTCCTGCCGCGCCGATCTTCGCTCGCGGCGCCCGTGGATCATGGAGAAAACACACGGCACAAAGAAAAGCGTGGCGAAGGTCGCAAAGACCAGCCCGCCTATCACCGCGCGGCCCAGGGGCGCGTTTTGCTCACCGCCTTCGCCGAGGCCCACGGCCATCGGCACCATGCCGATGATCATCGCCAGCGCGGTCATCAGCACCGGCCGGATGCGCACAAAACCGGCCTCGACAGCAGCCTCGCGGGCGGTCTTCCCCTCGTCCATTTGTTCGCGCGCGAAGGAAACCATTAAGATGCTGTTCGCCGTGGCCACGCCCATGCACATGATCGCGCCGGTCAGCGATGGAACGTTGAGAGTAGTGTGCGTCAGCAACAGCGTCCAGCAAATGCCCGCGAGCGCGCCGGGCAGCGCGGTGATGATGATGAAGGGGTCGAGCCAAGACTGAAAATTAACGACGATCAAGAGGTAGGCAAGCACGATCGCGCCAAGCAAGCCGAACCCCAAGCCGGTGAAAGAACTCTTCATGGTCTGGACCTGGCCGCGGATAACAATGTGGCTACCCTTCGGCAAATCCTTCTCGATCGCCTGCACTCGCTGTTCCACTACGTCGGCCACGCCTCCGAGGTCACGCCCTTCCACCGACGCATACACATTGATCATGGGTTGCGTGGTGTAGTGCGATACTTCGGCCGGACGGGCGATCGTCGAAGTGGTGACCAGGTTTCCCAGAATCTGCGGGCGTGAACCCGGCGTGCTGCCGCTGATGGGCGTATTTTGCAGCGCCTGGTAAGTGTCCACGCGATACTGCGGTTCCTGCACGGCGACGGAATACTCCACGCCGTTTTTCGGATCCAGCCAAAATGCCGGCGCCGTCTGGAAGCTGGAGCTGAGCGAAACGAGCACGTTTTGCGCCACGTCGCGCGACTGCATGCCAACGGATTGCGCGCGTGCCCGGTCGATTTCCATGTAAAGCGTGGGGTTATCAAAGGCCTGCTGAACGTGCACATCCACAGCACCGGGGATGTGGCGGAATTCGTTGGCGAGCCTTTCCCCGATGAGATAGTTTCCGCGCTGGTTCATGCCGGTGACTTCCACATCGATGGGTGCAGGAGTCCCGAAATTCAGGATTTGCGTCACGATGTCCGCCGGCTGAAAGAAAAACTGCACGCCGGGAAAACGTTGCGGAAGCTTTTCGCGCAAATCATTGATGTACATGCTGGTGGGCTTTCCGCGCACTTCTTTCAGTTGCACAAGAAATTCCGCGTCGGAGCTCCCGATGGTGCCGGCATTGCTGTAAGTGAGGTTGATGCCGCTGTAAGGCAAGCCGATATTGTCGAGGACCGTAGTCAACTCGTCCTTCGGGATGGTTTCGCGGATGACGCCGTTCACCTGGTCGGCGAGCCGGGCCGTTTCCTCGATGCGCAGGCCCGTGCGAGCGCGCATGTGGAGGCGAATTTGTCCGGCGTCGACCTTCGGAAAGAAATCACGGCCGAGCACGCCGACGAGCGTCACCGACAAAATGCAAAATGCCAAAAAGCAGGCAGCGAAAATCATTGGTGAGCGTAAAGCAGCGCTCAAGGCGCCCCGGTATCCTTCCCGGAACTTTTCAAAACTCCGCTCGAAGCCCTGTTGATAACGCCGGAAAAAGCCCATCTTCTCTCCCATATGCTCTTCGGCGTGGTATTCATCGTCCGAGCTCAGGAGGTACATAGCCAGCGTCGGCACGATGGTGCGCGACCACATGTAGGAAGCCAGCATGGCGAAGCTGACGGCTTCGGCCAGCGGAACGAACAGGAATTTGGCCACGCCAGACAGAAAAAACATCGGGATAAAGACGATGCAAATGCAGAGCGTGGAAACAAATGCGGGCACGGCGATTTGCTGCGCACCGTCGAGGATCGCCTGGACCGTTTCCTTGCCCATCGCCAGGTTGCGGTTGATGTTTTCGATTTCAACAGTGGCGTCATCGACCAAGATGCCGACGGCGAGTGCGAGCCCGCCAAGCGTCATGATATTGATGGTCTGGCCCAGCGCGCTGAGACACAGGATGCTGACGAGAATGGACAAAGGGATCGACACGGCAATGATCAGCGTGCTTTTCCAGTTGCCGAGAAAGAGCAGAATCATGATCGCGGTAAGGCAAGCGGCAATGATCCCCTCGCGAATCACGCCTTGGATGGAGGCGCGAACGTAGAGCGACTGGTCGAAGAAGGTGGAGATGTGCATGCCTTCGGGGACCGCGCCTCTGTTATATTCGAGCATACGCTTCACGTTGTCGACGATGTCGATAGTGGAAGCGCTGCCAGTTTTGTAAATGCTCATGAGTACGCCGCGCTGTCCATTGGACAGAACGATGTTGGTCTGTGGGGAAAAGCCGTCGCGCACGTGAGCGACGTCCTTCATGTAAATCGTCGCGCCATTCACGGTTTTGACGGGGAGATCGTTCAATTCTGCCACGGTTTGCGGACTGCCGTTCATCTCCACGTTATACTCAAGCGTGCCAAGCTTCGCAGTGCCGGTGGGGAGAATCAGGTTTTGCGCGTTGACGGCGTTTACGATATCAACCGCGGAAAGCCCTTTGGCCTGGAGCGATGTCGGATCGATGTCTACACTGACAATCCGCTGCTTTCCTCCGTAGGGGAACGGGGTGGCGGCACCCGGCACGGTCGCGAGCTGCGTGCGGATAAAATAATTGCCGAAATCGAACAGCTGCTGCTCGCTGAGCGTATCGCTGGTCAGGCCGATCTGAATGACCGGCACGGTCGAAGCCGAATAAATGATCACCAGGGGCGGCGTGGTTCCGGGTGGCAGGAATCGTAAAAAGGTTTGCGAGATGGCGGCAGTCTGGGCCAGCGCTGTCTGAATATTAGCGCCCGGCTGGAAGAAAACCTTGATGACAGCGATGCCGTTCAGCGATTGTGATTCGATGTGTTCTACATCGCTCACCAACGTCGTGACGCCGCGCTCGACGTTGGAGGTGATGCGCTGTTCCATCTCCTGAGGTTGCAGACCGTTATAAGTCCAGACCAGGCTGATGACCGGAATGTTGATATCGGGAAAAATGTCCACGGGGGTGCGCATCAACACCACGGGAAACAGCAGGATGATGGCGAGCGCCATCACCACAAACGTGTATGGCCTCCGTAGCGCTAATCGAACAATCCACATAAAGTCCTAGTCCGCCACTTTAACTCGGGAGAGCGCCATGGCTCTCGCCAAGGTAGCCCTTCGTTGCTAATCCAACTTAGATTCCTGAGAGCCTTTGTTTGGGTACGGCTTAAACGGGTCGGGAGCCTTCGCCGGTTAAGTCTCACGCGCTGTGTCAGTTAGAAAACAGCGAAAGAGCATCGCTCCCCCATTGTTTCCATACCCCCTTCGATGCGGACATTCTGGCACAAGGCACATGGACGGCTCCATCCAAATTGGACGGCGATCCTTAAAGAAGGAGAGGACCAAAGAGGGAAGCAAAACGGCGCGGCAGACGCTACTTGTGGGTCATGGTGAAGACGCCGTCCCACCCGGACGGCGGTTCGTCGAAGAGATATTCCTGGCAGCGCTTCCAATAGGTGCGGGATGGACCGTCGTCGGGCCATTTGTCCAGAATGATTTGGAAAGATCTTTGCGCGTCCTCCCAACGGCGCTTGCGGTAGAGTTCGTGAGCCTCGTGAAAGAGGGCGATGCGCTGGCCCACTTCGTCTGGGGTGCCATAAACACAGTTTTCCGCGGCGCGGCCAATAAGCTCGTAGATGGCCACTGGCTGGAGCTTGCCTTTCACGCGGATGAGGTCGAGTTCGCGAAAGACGTAGCCGTCGTCCTTGGCGGCGGAATAGGTAGTTTCGTTCACCAGGATGTGCGTGCCGTAGTCTTTGTTCAGCCCTTCCAGGCGCGAAGAGAGATTCACGGTGTCGCCGAGTGCAGTGTAGCCGTAGCGCAGCGCGGAGCCCATGTTGCCGACGCTGGCTACTCCGGTGTTCAAGCCGATCCCAATGTCGAGATGCGGTTTGCCCTCGGCTTCCCATTTCTTCTGCATCTCGCGGACGCGCTCCATCATTTTCAGTGCGGTGTTGCAAGCGCGTGGAGCGTGGCCCGCTTCCTCGATGGGCGCCCCCCAGAAGGCCATGACCGCGTCACCGATGTATTTGTCGAGCGTGCCATGGTGCTCGAAGACGAGTCCGGTCATGTCCGAGAGATATTGATTGAGGAAGAGCGCCAGGTCCTGGGCGTCAAGTTTTTCGGAAATGGTGGTAAAGCCGCGGATGTCGCTGAACATCACGGTGATGTCGGTTTTTTTTGGTTCGACGAGTTGCGGATTGACGAGTAGCCTGCGGATTACTTCGGGGCTTAAATATTGTCCGAAGGCCGAGCGCACGCGGCGTTTTTCCTTTTCTTCAAAGAGTGACCGGTACAGCGAAACGAGTAGAACGTTGGTGGACAGCGTCAAGGCGGGAACAATAAGGTTCAACCACCAGCCATGAAGGAAGGCCCAGAAATTAATCGCAATCATTGGCACAAATAGTGCAACGCCGAACCACATCCAGCGCGGTGAAACAAGCGCCATCCAGATCCCCAGGGGAATCCCGAAGAAGAGAATTAGAAGAGCATCCGTGAGGGCCTGGCGGAAACCATGTTTGAGGAATCGCTGGTTCAGGATGTTATCAATGACGTTGGCATGGATCTCCACCCCTGGGTAGTCCGTTCCGCCGTAAGGAGTGCCGCGAAGATCGCCAATGCCCGTGGCTGTGGCCCCGATCAAAACGATTTTTCCCTCAAAAACGCCCGAGGCAAACTTTTTCTGAAGTACGTCCACAATGGAATAGTGCGTAAAGGTGCTTGCGGGCCCCTGGTAGTTGATCATCATCTGCCCACGGCCGTCAGGATGGATGAGAAGCTCCTGTCCAAACCGAATTTCGACGATCCCTTGTGGGCCGTACACCAAATTCATGTCTTGAGCTGCGGGACCGATAAAGGCGCGCGCGGTCATCAAATCCAGCGAAGAGTAAATATCCCACTCGTCGGGATTCTTCGACCGGCCATACGGGAGAACCAGAGTTGCCCTGCGGACAATACCGTCCGCATCGGGCGGCGCGTTGAAAAAGCCGCTCCAGGAGAAATCCCCGTTGAGGGCGGTAGTCAGTTGATCGAGATTGGCCTCCGCTCCCTGGGGGAGAAGGCCGCCAATCGAAAATGCCTCCAGCATTCCGGTTTTTTCCTGTTTCTGAGCGCTAGGATGGAGAGGATGGGCCGGCGGATAAGCAAAAAACACGATCTGATTGGCATACGTGTCCAGAGTCGAAGCTTCAATTCCACGAAGATCGGCATCCGTGAAGAGAAAGTAGTTACCCAAGATGACCGGACCGAAGCGCTGAATCGAAGCCGCGAATTGTTTGTCAGCGTCGTAGGAAGCCGCGAGCCGCTGAACCTCCGTAGCTAGCTTTGGATCAACTGGTTCTCCTCTATTCCTGCGAGCCTCTAGTTCGGCCCATAGCGCGCGGATGGGAGCGGCGGATTGATCGGGCTTGCTGAAGGTTATGTCGAAGCCCGCAACTTTGGCGCCGCTCTCATGCAAGACATCCAGGGTCTTGGCGAAATTTGTGCGGGAGAACGGCCATCGCCCGAGAACTTCTTGCGCGCGCTGGTCTATGTCAATAACGACGATTCTAGGATCCGGATGTGAAAAACGCTGTGGCCGGTAGCGGAACCGCGTATCGAGGGTGGCAAGTTCCAAGCGCTGTACAAATTCGAAAATGGGCGTGGGGCGTTCACCGACAAATGTAAAGACATAAAGAACGGATGCGAGAAAAGTAATTGATAGGCTGAGGAGGAACGAGACGCGGTGGCGCCACCACGTCAGAATCAGTTCGTAGAGGCCGAGTGCGCCCCGCCGTTGCCAGAAACCCTCTGACGGAGCTGCCATCGCGTGTCAGGCGCTACTCGCGGAAGATGAAGTTCAGCCGCACACCGGAGACTTCGACGAGATCGCCGTCGTTCAAGCGCATGGGGCCGGAGACGGGAGTGCCATTGACCTTGGGCACTTTATCGCCGGGTCCGATGTAGTAGCCATCATCGCGCTGATTGATTTGCGCGGCCATATGCGGTTTGAACCAGCCCTTGAGGCGAACTGTGGCCATGGCCGATTTTCCGATGACCGTGAGTCTGTTGGTCAGCACGTATTCTTTCTGGTCAGTCTTGCCGTTCAGCACGACAAGAGTCGGGACCTTCATGCGCGAGCCCGCAAACTGCATGGATTCGCCCATGGCGGCGGCCTGCTGGAGCATCTGGCGGCGTTCCTTGGTGTCCAGCACCATGGTTTCGTCGATGCGCGGCGCGGCGGCTTTGCGGCCAGTGTCCCAGGCCAGCGGGGCATCGCCGCTGGCGTCGACCTTGATTTTGTGCTTGCCGATATGGATGTTGTCGCCGTCGTGCAAGGTGGCGCGCTCGACGCGGAGGTCGTTCACGAAAGTGCCGTTCAGGCTGTCGAGGTCCTCGACGACCATGCGGCCGGCCTCGAAGAAAACTTTCGCGTGGTGGTTAGACACGGCGAGGTTGTCCACCGGTATGTCGTTGTCCGGAGAACGGCCTATGGTTACGGGCCGGCTGCCCACGGGGACCTCTTTCACGATTTTGTTGTCAAACATGAGGCTGAGCTTCGGCATCTCAATTTCCTCCAGCAGTACCATTCGATCCTACAATTTTGCGCGAATTGCCGCGCAACCACGAAAACCATCCCTTGGATTCCTTTTCAAGCCGCACAATCACCACGGTGATGTTGTCCGGGCCGCCGCGTTCATTCGCCAGTGCCACCAGGTTTTCCGCCGCCTGCCCGGTATTCGTCTCGGCCTGGAGCGTTCCCGCGATTTCAGGATCGGTGACCATGCGCGTCAATCCATCGGAGCAGAGTAAAAGCACATCCCGGGGGAAAAGCGTGTGTTCCTCGACGTCCACTTCGATTTCCGCTTGCGCACCCAACGCGCGCAGCAGCACGCTTTGCATGTCGCTCTCTTCGGCTTCCGCAGAAGTCAGAATGCCGCGCCGCACTTGCTCCGCTACGAGTGAATGATCCCTGGTGAGCTGAAGCAAGCTGCCACCACGGAGCAAATAGGCCCGGCTGTCTCCGACGTGAGCGATGCTGAGTTTTGCGCCATCGATCCACACCGCCGTCAGAGTCGCACCCATGCCGTGCTGATCCGGATTCTTTTCGGCGGACTTGAAAATATTCTTGTTGGCCAAATGAATGGCGGTCGAAAGACGTTTTGTCCGGGCGCTCCAATTGGGCTGAACCGGGCCAACCACTTTAGCCGCAGGATTGGCCTCGATGTCGAGGCAATGCTTCACGACTGTTTCCACGGCCATGGCGCTGGCGATTTCGCCGTGGGCCTCGCCCCCCATGCCATCGGAAAGCACAAAGAGGTTCAGCGGCTCAACGATCTTGTAGCAATCTTCGTTGTTGGTACGCACGCGACCCACGTCGGTCACGCCGCCACTTGCGATTCGCACACGAACTCCCCTTGCCGCGTGAAACAACACCCCTGCCCACACGTGTACCGGGCAACTCTGTTTCCACGCTAACAGAGCCTCAAGGGCCGCGAAAGGCTTTGAACCCTACTGATTACTCGCTCTTTCGCTACAGGGGGGCGCAAGTGGCGTATCCTCTTTGGTTTATGGGCGATGGGTCGCGATGAAGGTTCACACTTTGCGTGCCTACTCTCCGGGCTTTCGATATACTCACGGTTTCCGCGGAGCGCCCTCCCTCTGCGGTTCATCGCCCCTCTTTCTATGGCTCGAATCAAAAAATCGCCGCTCAAGCCCGTCCCCAGAGCTCGCGGAAAAGAGCTGAGTGCCTCGAAAGCCACTCGTGAACTCGAAGAACTAAACCGCGTCGGTATCGCGTTATCCGAAACTCGGGACGTCGAGCAGTTGCTGGATTTAATCCTGAAGAAGGCCAGGGAAATCACCGCGGCTGACGCCGGTTCTCTGTATCTGGTGGAGAACGGCAGAGCTTCCGCCGACGATGGGATACGAGTCCCGCAGTTGCGGTTCAAGCTGACGCAGAACGACAGCGTGCAATTTCCTTTCAGCGAGCGCACGCTTCCGTTGACGGAAAATTCCATGGCCGGGTACTGCGCGCTGCATGGCGAAGTGATCGAGCTAGCAGATGCCTATCGCGTGCCAAAGACGCGGCCGTTTCACTTCAACGCCACGTTTGATGAGCAAGCCGGCTATCGCACGCGTTCGCTGATCACTCTCCCCATGAGAAATGGGAAGGGCGAAGTCCTCGGTGTGCTGCAACTGATCAATTGCAAACGCAATGGCAAGGCGCTGCTGACCGATTCCCGCGCAGTGCGGCGCTGGGTTCAGCAGTTTCCGGAACGCGCGGTGCGGCTGGGTTTGTCGCTGGCATCGCAAGCCGCGGTGGCCTACGAGAATTCAAAGCTGTACCGAGACATCGAGAACTTGTTCGATGGATTCGTGAACGCGGCAGTAAAGGCTATCGAACAGCGCGACCCGACGACGTCCGGCCATTCGCAGCGGGTTTGCAAAATGACCGTGGCATTGGCGGAAGCGGTGGACCGCGAGCCACGCGGGATCTACGGGGACTTGCGGTTCTCCCGTGAACAGATGCAGGAACTTCGCTACGCCGCTTTGCTGCATGATTTTGGCAAAGTGGGAGTGCGTGAAGAAGTGCTGGTGAAGGCGAAAAAACTTTATCCGTTGCATTTTGTGCGCGTGCTGGACCGATTCGACTACATTCGCCGGGACATCGAGGCGCACATCGCGGAACAGAAAGTGGAGGCGCTGCTTTCGCTATCGCGTAGACAATCCGCGGAACGCTTGCGCCTGCTCGACGAGGAATCACGCCGCCTGCGCAGCGAACTGGATCGATTTGCGGATTTCATTGCCAAAGCCAATGAGCCCACGCTTCTTCCCTCGTGGGATTTCGAAGTGCTCACCGAGATTGCCCAGAAAATGTATCGCGATCCGCGCGGGACGGAGCGCCCCTACCTTTCGGCAGAGGAGGTGCGGTTTCTTTCCATTCCTCGCGGCAGCCTGGACGCCGACGAGCGCCGGCAGATCGAATCGCACGTGGTGCACAGTTTCAACTTTCTTGCGCAGATCCCGTGGACGACGGAATACCGGGCCATTCCGGAAATTGCGCGCGCCCACCATGAAAAGCTGAACGGCAAGGGATATCCGTTTGGGCTCAATTCGGGTCAGATTCCGGTGCAGGCCAAGATGATGACGATTTGCGATATTTTCGACGCGCTGTCGGCTTCCGACCGTCCTTATAAACGCGCAGTTCCCACCGACCGCGCTCTGGATATTTTGAAACTCTGCGTGCGCGACGAAGAAATCGATCCCGAACTTTTCCGTATTTTTCTGGACACCCAAGTTTACCGGCTGGCTGAGAAAGCATCCTAGCTTAGATGCTTACTCATTAGCGCGATCCCGGCGCAGCAAGAAAAAACGGGCGAGGACATCTCTTAAACTACGGAGAGGTCGACTTGCCGTGCTGACTTATCTTCTTGGACCAATCCTGGCGTTGCTCCCGCGAAGGTGGCGTAATTTGCTGCCACTCGGTTCTGCAGTGGAATGGCGATGGGCGACGGTCCTAAGCGGGCTTGCAGAGGCATTGATCGCGCTAATCGCCGCGATGTATTGGTATTCGTATTCGATGTCAACCTGGGTCAGCAACGCCCTGGATGCAGCGCTGGCTGGCAAGATGGGGCCGGGAGTGACGGACCAGGAAATTGGATTTACTGCGCTGGTGGTTTGGGCGACGCATCCGCTGACGTGGGTAATCGCGCTTGGCGGAATCGAAGGCACAGTCCGGCTGGTGAGTGCGGCATTTACCGAGACGAATCTGGGAATTTTCCCGCTCTTCGTGCTCGAAAAGATTATTGGAAGACTTTCCGGGAGCAGTGGACCGGGCGCGGCCCGAGCCGCAGGGTACTCGCAAGGAAATCTTTCTTCCTATGCCGGAGCCATTCGAGAAAAGGTGATGGCCAAGGGCCTCGCCGAGGTCCCCGATGAACTTTGCATTACCGGAAGCCCACCAGATGAAATGCTCGAAATTCGAGCGTGCCGGAAGAAAACGGATTGGAATCCGCCGCGAACGGTGCGTTACGAGAGCAACTATTACCGGCTGGAAGCTTGCGCCAGGGGGATGCCGCCACGGCCGTTTCGGTATACGCTACGAAAATTGTCGGCGGGAGTGATGGGACGGACGGTACTGATCTATTCCCCGGAAGCGGAGCCGGTGCTGGCGAAGAAATAACGCCAGCGTTTGCCTCACCGGATCTTGCCCGCATTGCTACCACGCCGTGACATTCTTCATTACAATTTCACGCATGCCCTTGCGCTGCCTCAGCCCTGCGGTTCTCATCAGCTGCCTTATTGCGGGAATCTTTGGATCAATCGTTTGCGCCCAGCAGCCTCCCCCCGCTTCCGGCGCGCGGATATTGCTGCTGCCGCGAAAAATCATTTCGGGCGAGCGAGCCACGCTCGCGGTGCTGGATGTGAACGGCAGGCTGACTCCGGGCGTCACAGTAAATTTCTCCAACGGGGACCGGTTTACGACGGACGCGACAGGCCGGGCGCTTTTCGTGGCGCCGCTGAATCCAGGAGTGATTTTTGGTTCGATAGCGGGGCGCACGGGGCGGGTTGTCACGGCCATTCTCCCGTCCGGCGAGGCCGCGTCGACTTCGCTGGAAGTATCCTCTGCGCCGCGGGTGGCTTCGTTGACGGACCGCTTTGAGATTCTTGGGAAGAGTTTCTGTGGTGACGCGGACGCCAATCAAGTGACGATCGCCGGGCAATCGGCATTCGTACTGGCGTCTTCGCCGGTGGCGCTGGTCGTGTTACCTCCGCCGGACCAGAAACCAGGCAGCGCGGCGGTGGAAGTCTCTTGCGCGAAACGGCAGTCGCCGCCGTTTTCCATCACACTTGTGGGACTCGATCTTGAAGCGGACTCCTCGCCCTTGAAGCCGGGAGAGCATCGAGCGCTCACCGTGCGAGTGCGCGGAACGGAGGCAAAAGTCGGGCTTGAAGCGCGGAACCTAGCTCCGGAGATCGCGGAACTTTCCATGGGCAATCCCGCGCGAACTTCCAGCAGCGGAGGAGCGGAGAATCTTGGCAAGTTTGAAGTGGTGGGACGGAAGAATGGCAGCTTTCTGATTTCGATCCGCTTAGTGTCGTCCCTCAGAAGTACGTTGCATCGAGATTAGGTGGGGATGGAGACAACCCCCATTTTTTGTAAGTGTTGCATCTAAAAGACTTAGCGATTGCGCAAGTCCTTTGTCTGCAATACATACGAGATGGTTGTAAGTGTTGCATCTAAAAGGCTTGGAAGTTGACATAATGTGGAAGAGTTGCCCCTCTTGGGCAAGGTGGGCTGTCTAAGGGTTCCTTGCCTGGCGACCGCGCAACGGACGGAAAAGCCGCAGCCCTCCGAAGCTAAGGGCAAGCCCTTCGAGACTCAGGGCAAGCAATCTGTCGCACTCCAAATAAGAAGGGGCAGCCGAGGCTGCCGCTCTTTGCGTCAAGTCATACTTTGACCCGAAACAATCATACCACAGGAGGCGAGACAGATTCGGGAAAGCACCCAGGCGGCAGGAATCCTGCAGAAAACTGAGATTACGCGCCCTTCTTGATGCTGGCTTCGCGGGGAAGCGGGAGCGAGTCGGGGGGATTCTCGAAAGGGAGCTCGGGAACACCGGCGCCGAGCATGGTCTCCAGAGTGTTGTGGGCTTTCTCAAAGAGCTTGTCAGACTCGCTGTAGCTTTGCTGGGCGTTTTTCAAATGGGTGCCCAGGGTGCTGAACTTATCCGCGAATTTTTCCAGTTGTTTTTCCATCCCGGAAAGGCTTTCCAGGAGACCTTTGGCATTTTCTTCCATCTGCAAGCCGCGAAGGCCCATGGAGATGACGCAAAGATGCGCGTAGAGGGTGTTCGGGGAAACGGCGATGACTTTTTTCTCGCGGCAATACGCATCGAGGGGCTGGCCTTTGGCGTCCTGCGTTTGCAGAAGCTCGTAGTAGACGCTTTCCGATGGAACGAACATCAGCGCCACATCAAGGGTGCTTTCATCGGGGACGATGTATTTCCTACTAATAGAGTCGGCATGACCTTTCACCGCGGTGATGAAGGCGCGGCGCGCTTCGTCGCCCTCGGTGCTGATTCTGCGATAGGCGTCGAGGGGAAACTTGGAATCGATGGCCATCAATTTTTTGTCACGGAGCTTGATCACAGTGTCGGCAACTTCTCCGCTCGAAAAGCGGTACTGCATGGCGTACTGCGTGGAGGGGAGGGAGTCCTCGAGCAAACGTTCGAGAGTCACTTCACCAAGGGAGCCGCGCGACTTGGCGCCACCCAAGATGCCTTCGAGGGTCTGTGCGGTCTGGGACATCTGTTTGCCAGCTTGCTGGACTTCGCTGAGCTGGCGCTGAATCTGGACAATCTGCTCGCGGGTGTTCTTCAACTCGTCAGCCATTTTGCTTTGCGCGTCGGAAGTCATTTGGCCGGTAATCTGGGCGGAGTTCTTGATGGCGTCCTGCAAGGCGGGAGTGACGCTATCGAGGCGGAGAGCGACGCCTTTGGCGATGGTTTCCAGTTGCCCAGTGCTCGAAGCTTGGGAGGTGGCGACGGTTTGCAGGTCGCGGCGCAATTCGTTCATCTGCGATTCGATGGCGCCGCTTATCTGTCGGCTTTGCAAGTTCTGCAAAGCCAGCCAGATGACCAGGATGGCCACCACAAGCAAGCCGCCAATCAAGATTGCGTTCATTCTTTCTCCCATTCGCTGACGGGAAACGGTCTTCTTACTTTAGCAGAGGTCGACAGTCGACGGTTGAAAGTTGGAAGCTGAAAGGGAGGAGCGGGGGAGGCCGGGAGGTGGGCAGCACGGTGAGCTGGTCCATTGTCTAGCAAAGTCTAGTTTTGTCTTGACATGGTCGACAGCAGCTGTAGAATGGTATTTTGAGAGGTGCAGGTTGGCCAACCGGACGACAGTCAAAATCGGTCCCGCAATCGACGCAAAGCTCTATAAAGAGTTTGTTGCGGTCGCGAAAGAAAACGGACAGTCGCAACGATTTCTGCTGGAGAAGGCCATCGAGCATTACATTCACACCGTGGTTCCCTCGCAGCATACGGTGCGGCCTGAAGTGATGGAAGCGTTCCGCCGCTCTAACGAGAAATTCCAGGAGCTATACAGGAAGCTGGCGGAGTAAATGGCGGAATCGGTCTACCTGACCGTGGGCGAAGTTCTTCAGATCCATCATCAGCTAATCAAGGATTACGGCGGAACTCACGGGGTGCGG
>Ga0137396_10000012_pt1 | contig 55988 bp, 37 predicted proteins | sample czc16metaG_FD_108284 | JGI IMG/M metagenome (GOLD analysis project Ga0137396, IMG submission 108284) | Vadose zone soil microbial communities from Angelo Coast Range Reserve, California, USA - czcobulk3.16 metaG | ecosystem: Environmental > Terrestrial > Soil > Vadose zone | place: USA...
CCGCTCGACACCGCCTTTTATAAAAAGGTCGTCAAGATGCGAAAATCGGATCCCGACGGCGACTACCATGCGGGTGAGTCGGAGACATCCACACTTCTCTATTTAAGGCCGGACCTCGTGAAGCTGGATCGGGCCCGGCAGGAGTCCGGGGCTGACCTGAACCGGCTCTCGTTGCCCGACCTGTACACCGGAATCTGGTGGTACGCAGATTTCCCCAACCATTACGCCGGCGAAGGAGATAAAGCGACCAAGGCGCTCGGCGAACTCCTAACTGAACACAGCATCGAGTCCTTGCTAAGGGCCCTGCGCGTCGTCAAGGCCGACCGAAAAACAAAAGTGCTTCAAAACGAATTCTTCGACCGAGTACTAAAATGAGAACCGGGCAAGGACCTTCGTTATTTGCTGCAACGCCGGCATGAAGCGCTTGAACTCACTCCAAGTTGACCGCGTGCCGGGAGGCATCCATGCTTGATCCGCGGAAGCATTACGCGAGGTTGAAGATCTTCTCTCTGCTTTGCCTGCCCGCTGCCGGCTCGCTCGCAGCTCAGGATCGTCACACGGGAATCGTTATCAACGTCACGCAGGGAGAAAGTGACCGAGGCCGGGAAGCTGGCTCTGCCGAATTCTACTCAAACGGATACCGTTCGTCGGTGGACGGCCAGGTACTGTCCTATCACTCCTCCCACCCCGATGCTGACAAAGCGTTGCTCGTCAGGGCGAACAGGGAAGTTCATTCGATCACATGGGAAACCGACACACTCGTGAATCCCGGAACCGATCCAATGTACCATCTTGTCTGGCTCGCCGGCCTGGATCGGGCCGGCTGGGGGGAGAATGCGGTCGCGCACACATTTCGCCTTTTTATAAACGGCGTGCCGTGGTTCACTTTCAAGAATTATAAGGATTCGACCGCGGAACACTGGAGCGTCGCCGGCACCGGCGGCTCCAATCTTTCGTTTCGATCACAGATGGCCGATAAGTTCAACGATCTCTTCGGATACATGTTCCTCGATCTTCCCAAAAAGGGTTTCCGGCCGGGTGCCCCCCTCAGGCTACAAGTTGAAAGCGAGGATGAAGGAAGTGCCGAGTGGTATATGACATTCGAATACCGGTTCAACTTTACTCCCCGTCTGCGCGCCGAACCCGCCATTATCCGTCGTCAGAACCGCGCCTTTCAGACGCTTCGCCTGAGCCTCGACAACCTTCGTCCGGGAAGAATCCTCGAGATCATCGCCTCCGGCGAGCATATCGTGAAAAAGCCGCTCAACGTCGGCGCGAATATTTACATGATTCCGATCGGGGCCGTTGATTCAGAAGAAACAATCCCTGTCCAGTTCAATGTGGACGGCCATTCTGTGGACCGGACCGACGTCCCCATACAGCCCGTGACGAAACGTTTGATCTATCTTCTCTCGTACTCACACAACGATATCGGTTACTCCGACCTTCAGACCGTTGTCGAACGCAAGCAGTGGAACAATATCGAGGCCGCCCTTAAGCTCATTGGCGAGACGCGCGACTATCCGGCGGACGCGCGTTACAAGTGGAACCTGGAAGGCCTCTTTCCTGTCGAAGGTTACCTGCGGCAGGCTTCGCCGGAACGCCGGGCGGAATTCATCGAAGCCGTTCGCGCAGGCAGTCTCGGGCTCAACGCGCTATATGCGAATATGCTGACCGGATTGGCGAATGCAGTCGAGATGAGCCATTTTACCGATTATGCGCGGCGGTTCTCAAGGGAATATTCGATTCCGATCACGACCGCGGTCGAATCGGACGTCCCCGGATTCACCTGGGGTATGGTGCCGGCTCTCGCACAGAGCGGCGTCCGGTATTTTGCCAGCGCGCCGAATTCGTCCGACCGGATCGGGTATGCTCTCGAGCAGTGGGGAGACAAACCGTTTTACTGGACTTCGCAATCCGGTGATGAGAAACTTCTGATGTGGGTCGCCGGGGCGAGTTACGCCAGCTTCCACGAGGGAGAACTCAGCAAGCTTGGAGACGAGAAAATCCTGAAGCTCACCCGGAAGCTTGACGAAAACGCTTACCCGTACGAGATTTTCCAACTGCCCTACACGCTCGGGGATAACGGTCCTCCCGATGCGAGCCTTTCGCGCTTCGTGAAAGACTGGAACGAACGATACATCTCCCCGAAGCTGATCATCGCCACGCACGAACAAATGTTCAGGGACTTTGAAACCCGATACGGTTCGACCCTGCCCTCTCTGAAAGGCGACTTTACACCGTACTGGGAGGATGGCGCCGCCTCCACCGCTTTTGAGACGGCGTTAAACCGGCACAGCGTCGACCGCCTCATCCAGGGAGAAGCGGTATGGTCAATGAGCGCGCCGGGAGGATTCCCCGCCCGCGAGTATGATTCCGCATGGAGGGGTGTGGTGCTTTATGACGAGCATACATGGGGAGCGTCCAACAGCATTTCCGAGCCGGATGATTCGATGGTCACAGGTCAATGGAAGATCAAGCAGCGGTTTGCCCTGGAAGCCGACACCCTGTCACGAAGGCTTCTCGATAAAGCGCTTTCCCCGCTTTCAGAAGCGCCTCTTCCAGGACGGTTGAAGAAACCGATCGAAACTTCGTTCGACATTTATAATACAAATTCGTGGCGGCGCACCGACGTCGTTCTTCTCTCGCCCGGGCAAAGCGCTGCCGGAGATCGAGTCTTCGATGAACGAAGGCGCCCGGTCCCCTCTCAACGGCTCTCCACCGGTGAACTTGCCGTTCTCGCGGAGAGCATCCCGCCATTGTCTTTGAAACGCTACTTCATCGGAAAGGGAAAAGGACTATCGAGAGGCAACGTTGAGGTGTCTGCGAATTCTTTGAGTAACGGTCTCCTGTCTCTGACGGTGAATCCACACACCGGTTCGATTGAGAATCTACGATGGACGAAGAAGCAGCTTGTCGACAGTTCGAAGGGCCTGGGGCTGAATGAATACCTCTACGTCCCGGGGACGAATCCCGACAGCGCACGGCACCTTACAAAGGTCAGTGTCAAAATAAAAGAGCACGGCCCTCTTTTCGGATCCTTGCTCATCGAAGCTGATGCCCCCGGGTGCGACAGGTACAGAGCTGAAATGCGCCTCTTCTCGGGAATTTCTCGGATTGACATCATCGATACGCTCCTCAAGCGCGGAGTCCGCGAGAAGGAGGGCGTCCATATCGCGTTTCCGTTCAACCTCCCCGAAGGACGGATCCGTTACGATGTCGCCAACGGTCTCGTGCGGCCGGGAGCCGATCAGCTGGCCGGATCGTGTAAGAATTTTCTCTCCGTGCAGGGCTATGTTGACGTCTCCAACGATGAGTACGGGGTCACCTGGGTAACAGCGGATGCTCCGATGATCGAACTCGGCTCGATTACCGCCGAGCTCCCCTGGCTGAGATCGATCAATCCATCCCCCATTGTCTATTCCTATGTGATGAACAACTACTGGCATACGAATTACAAAGCCGACCAGCCCGGGCTCGTAAGTTTCCGCTATTCTATCCTCCCCCATGGGGAATTCAAAGGCGAGGATGCACTGCGATTCGAGATCGAGCGGAGGCAGCCTCTCGTTGTTACCGAAGCGGACAGGTCCGGTCGACCCTCGGCTTCGCTCTTCAGCGTCGATCCTCCGGAGGTTCTCGCCCTCTCCGTCAAGCCGATCGAGGGTGAACGCGCGTGGCTACTTTACCTAAGTAATCCGTCGGGCCGAAAACAGAACGTTGCCGTGCGATCCCCTCGCGCGATTCCGATCGCCGTTCATGCAAGCGATATTTTCGGAAAGATTCAGGGGGAAACGAAGATCCCGCTAACCATCGCAGGACACGGCAGCATGTACGTACGCATCGATCAGAAATGAGGTTTTCCCAAATCGTGGTGCGCCGGCCATGAAGATCAGACGGAGAGACTTTATCAAGACTGCAGGAGGCCTTGCCCTCGCGACGGTTGCACATTCCTTGCCCGTTTTGCCGGACCCCCAGGTTCAACCGAGAGGGAAAAAAATCCGAATTGCGCTCTTCTATGAACCCTCATTCCCATCGGCAGATGGCATAGCGGTCGATCGGCAGACGCTTCAGGACGCAATCAATGATTTCGATTCAGAATTTCTGGGTGTCGATCAAATCACGAAGCGCCTCAGCACCTCGAATTTTGATCTGTTCCTCAATCCGTACGGCTCAACATTTCCGGAACAAGCATTCGATCGGATCTCCGGTTTTCTCGCGGATGGTGGGAACTGGGTCAATCTTGGGGGAGTCCCGTTCTCGGTTCCGGTCGATAGGGCGGCCGACGGCTGGAGAGTCGGACCCCCGCAAACTTCCTACCATCAGCGTCTCGGGATCACGCAGTCATTCACTGTGAGCGCAGGGCCGGTTTCGGCGTATCAGCCGAACCCGGAACTCGAATGGACACGCCCGCTTGTCGATCAGTTTAAAGCCATGGAGGTGTACGAGCTGTATGTCCGGTTTACATCGGTAAAGGACTTTCCCAACGAAGATGGAAGCCCCGGCCCGAGGGATGCCGTCCTCACACCTCTTGTCCACGGTGTAACAAAAGAGCATCAGCGGATCGTAGCACCAATGATAGAAATCGATAGGTTGCAGGGGCCGTACTCGGGTGGCCGGTGGGTTCTGGCGAACTTCAAGGGAACAATCACCGCCCGGGCCATACGCCTCTTGGTCGAACGCGGAGCACAGGGAGCGATGCAGTTCATCGTGCGCCCCTCATTCGCATCCTATTACCCGGGTGAGCAACCTTCGTTTACCCTCCAGTTCCGGCGCCCCAAGATGGAAGTAGAAGACCTCGTACGGACGGGATGCCGGCTCGCGGTATTCGATGAACAAGGCCGCGCGGTGTGGCAGGTGGATGTCCCTCTTCTGGGTTCAGGGGCGCTCGCGACCGGCGACGCACACATGACGGGGCAGGAGAAGCTCAGGCCGGGCCTGTACCAGGTCAACGCTGCGCTGGGCGCGCAGCTCAAGTCCTTTCACGTACTCAGGCACAGGACGGGATTCTGGATCTATGATGATGCATTGATCAAGCGCGGCAAGGCGATCACTGCCGGCAACGGCTATCTTCTCCGCGACGACAAGACTTTTCCAGTCACCGGAACAACGTACATGGCATCGGACGTTCATCGAAAGTTTCTGTTCGAGCCGAACCCCTATGTCTGGAACAAGGATTTTGCCGAGATGAAAGCCGCGGGGGTGAACATGATCCGGACCGGAATCTGGACCGGCTGGAAACAGTACATGCCGGATGTCGGGACCCCGAACGAGGCCGCCCTTCGCGCCATGGACGCCTTTGTGCTGACTGCACGCAAGTTCGATATTCCGATTATCTTTACACTCTTCGCATTTCTACCGGAATCGTGGGGAGGGACGAATCCATATCTGGATCCGCAATCGGTGAATGCTCAGAAGGAGTTCGTCACAGCGTTTGCCCACAGGTATCGGCACATGAATGATATCATCTGGGACCTGATCAACGAACCCTCGTTCTGTAATCCCCAATATCTGTGGCAGTGCCGGCCGAATTACGACCGTTACGAAACCGAAGCATGGCAAGTGTGGCTGAAGAAACGGTACGCCGATTTTTCCGATGAAGCAACGACCGCGAGAATCCTTGAGGCGCATCGCTCGACCGCCGGCGAAGCCATCTCCCTGCCCACGAAAGAGGATTTTGAGGACGTCAATGTTTTCGAAAGTCGCCGTCCCGTCAAGACGATCGACTACCGGCTGTTCGCGCAGGACATGTTCATGCGGTGGGTCAACGAGATCAAGGGGGCAATCCGCGGCGTTCAAGGACACGCGTCTCAGCTCATTACGGTGGGTCAGGATGAGGGCGGCACGTATGACTCTCCGGCCAACCAGTTCTTTGGAAATTCCGTCGACTTCACGTGTGTTCATAATTGGTGGCTCAATGACGACCTGCTCTGGGACCAGATTGTCACCACAATCCCTGGCAAACCGAATCTCGTCGAAGAGACGGGGGTGATGCTTTACGAGAAGATGGATGCCACCCCCTGGCGGACGGAAGTAGAGGCGCGAAATCTTCTGGAACGAAAAATGGCGCTCGCCCTCGGGGCAGGAGGTGCGGGGTTCATCCAATGGCTCTGGAATACGAACCCGTATATGCCGTCCGACAACGAAGCGGCGATCGGTTTCCATCGTGCGGATGGGACTGCAAAGCCCGAACTGGAACCCATGATGCGTCTGGCTCGTTTTATCGCGGCGCACCGCGACCTCATGCATGGCCGGAAGGACGAAGATGCGCTCATGGTCATCCCCCACTCCCAGATGTTTTCGACGCGGAACTTTGCCACCGAGGCGACGCGCCGCTGCGTGCGCGTTATGAACGAACATTTTTCCGCACCGCTTGCCGCCGTATCGGAATACCGCCCCGTGAGCCGCCCGCCGAGACTCCTGATCATGCCCTCACCGCGCACGATCAACCAAAAGTGCTGGGAAACATTGCTCTCAAGCGCTGAAAGCGGCTCGACCGTGCTTTTAACCGGGATCATCGATGCGGACGATCATTGGCTCCCGGTGGAGCGCAGTAAGTCGCTCGGAGTTGAGGCAATCAGCAAACCGGTCGCAGAGGAAGAATTTCTCCGCATCGGCGAGATTGAATATCGGTTGAGTTATCGCGGTGAGAAGATACAACGGGTCGAGAAGGCCGTCGTCCGCCGGGATGAGAAGCCCGCGGTCATCACAATTCCTCACGGATCCGGAAAGCTGATCTGGTGCCCGCTGCCGGTCGAACTTTCGGAGACGGTCGAACCGACCGTCGAACTCTATCGATACGCCTTACGTCAGGCCGGGATTGCTCCTGTCTGCAACGTGGAACCCGTGAATTCCGGCGTCATTGTCATTCCGGCAATTTTCGAAGACACGGTGCTCTATACGCTGATATCGGAATGCGACAGGGATACCGACATTCTCGTGACACATCTGGAACTGAAAACCGAGCTGAAAATATCAGTCCCCGCGCAGCGCATCGCGATGACGTTCATCGATCGCAGAAGCGGAAAAGTCCTCGGCAAAATGTGAAATGGGAGATTGTTCGGATGGTATGCCGTGTGTTGTAACCATCATCCATGCAAAATTCGCTCGATGAGCAGTCACATGCACTCTGGATTCTGGATCAAACGGGCATTGACAATCAAAATGCTCCTTTGCCTTTGTCTTCTTCATGTCGGCAGTCTTGTTGCTCAACTGTCTCCCATTCGAGTTCACATCAATGGTGGTATCGATACGGCGAATGCCGACATTGCGGAAGTCATTCAACTCTGGAAACACTATCTTAATTCAAAACCCGACAGTGTCTACGACAATCCATATTGGCTCGGAGCCGAGAAGAAAAGGTATGCAGGTAAGTTTGACTTACTAAATTCTACATACTATAGTCCAAGCTTATATGCCTACCTCCCTTACTGGAGGGCAACAATTATGAGCGTATCGCGAATAGACAGTGGCTTTGCAATCCGTACGGTCCTTGCTTTCACGGATTCAGGCTTCTCCCACCCCGAGTGTATTACCGAGGTCGGTGCTGTAAAAGAAGACGGGGCGTACAAACTGTGCAACATGCTGCCAATCAACACAAGAGTTTGGAAAAAAGAAAAGGTTGGGAGTATCAGTTTCATATTCCCGAATGGTCATGAGTTCGATCGAACCCTCGCCCTTCGCTTGAATTCCTTCGTTGATTCTCTCACCGGGTTGTGGAGCATTAGGCCGTTCGACGTCGATTACTATCTCGCTGAGAATCTGGACATCCTTTACAAAGCTCTCGGTTTCGATTACCACATCGGCGAAGGGAACTTGAGGGGCGCGAGCGGATCGTCAGACGCTCGAAACCGAATTGTCTATGGTGCTGGTCAAAACGAGTATTACCCGCACGAGTTCGTCCATATCTATATGAGCCCGCTCAACTTAAACTCCCACGGATGGTTCAGCGAAGGATATGCCACCCTATTGGGAGGGTCAAAGGGACATGAATTATCCTGGCACCTGAAACGCGCGGATCAGTATCTACGGGAACATCCACAACTCAATTTAGACACGGTTCTCGCGTTTTGGCACATGGATTATTACACAGATCCCATCTATGTTTTCGGTGGATTATTATGTAAGATGGCCGATGAGCAAGGCGGGCTCCCTTTGCTCAAACGTCTGATGTCGTATGGAAAAAGTGACGCGGATTTCTACAGAGCCGTTCAAGCTGTCTTCGGAGTGCCGCAGAAATCGCTGAATAATTTCTTGAGAAGAAAAATTGCCGAGTACGCCGCGAAGTAACTTGGAGTGATTCCTGCCAACGCTTGAAATTGGAATCTTCTGGGGCGATTCGCTATCTTAGAGGAAGTACCGATGGAAGCTTGTGAAGAAGATCGACAACGTAAGCAAGCATGTCTCTCAAGCGATCGCGCAGTATTGGTTGACAAGACGGAGGCAGTCCAAGAAGCAGGCGGACTCTGGTGGTGCTGATAAGGGCGCCCGAAGTGCTGTCACCGGCGGAGCCCAGATGGATGGCTTTATCGGCCTTCTCACCGACTTGATGGTCGAAACCGGAGCCAACACATCAAACATCTTCCATAAAAGGCATTTAGAGCTCCCAGGATTCTTCCGGCCGACAAAAGAGTGGGATCTTCTTCTGGTCAAGGGTGACCAGCTCGTTCTTGCCCTCGAAGCAAAGTCTCAGGTCGGTCCGTCGTTTGGAAACAATTTTAACAATCGGACCGAGGAAGCAATGGGAAGCGCGCTCGATCTCTGGACGGCTTACCGCGAAGGAGCGTACAACAAGACAATCAAGCCCTGGCTTGGTTACATCTTCTTAGTCGAGGATTGCCCGGAATCCCAGAAGCCGGTCAAGGTGCAGGAGCCCCACTTTAAGGTATTTCCGGAATATGTGAATGCATCCTACGTCAAGCGCTATGAATTGTTCTGCAGAAAGCTGGTGAGAGAACGCCTTTACAACGTGGCCGCTTTCCTGATGTCAGATAGAAAGCGTGGATCGAAGGGTCGATATACAGAGCCGGCAATTGATCTCACATTCGAAATATTTGCAAAATCACTGATTGCTCAGGTCGCCGCATTTGGAACCTCGAGGAAACGATGACACCGAGACAAAACGGACAACACGATAATACAACTCACCGCCTCGTGCAGGGCGACGCAAGAAACCTGGCGTTCATTCAAGACGAGTCCGTCCACCTCGTCGTCACATCACCACCCTATTGGACACTGAAACGCTATAACGAGAATCCAAACCAACTTGGTCACGTCGCTGACTACGAAACTTTTCTGGCGGAATTGGCTAAAGTCTGGCAAGAGATGTGCAGAATCCTCGTCCCCGGGGGTCGCGTCGTTTGCGTCGTGGGTGACGTTTGTTTATCACGCCGCAACTTCGGCCGACACGTTGTCTTTCCCTTGCACTCCGACATCGCCGTAATTTGTCGCAAGATCGGTCTCGATAATCTCAATCCGATCATCTGGCACAAGATTGCAAACGCCAGTTATGAGGTCAACAATGGTTCCAAGTTTCTTGGGAAACCTTACGAACCAAACGCGATCATCAAGAACGACATCGAGTTCATACTCATGCAGAGAAAGCCGGGCGGTTACAGACAACCAACAGAACGCCAGCGGAAGCTCAGCATGATTTCCAAGGAGGAGTACAATAAGTGGTTCCAGCAATTCTGGAACATCACCGGTGCATCAACCAGAGCACATCCCGCTCCCTTTCCCCTGGAGCTCGCCTACAGGCTTGTCAGGATGTTCTCATTTTCAGGCGACACAGTCATCGATCCGTTTTGCGGTTCGGGCACGACGATGGTAGCCGCGATGAAATCAGGACGAAACAGCATCGGCATCGAGATCGACGCCGAATACTGCAGGATGGCCGAGGAGCGTTTGCGTAAAGAAAACTCCGATATGTTCTCGTCGGCGAATCTTGAATTCATTTATCCTGCTCAGGAGTCTCAACCAAGGCTTACAGTGGCCGACAAACGTGAACATTATCTCGCGCGCAAGAGAAAAGGACGGAAACAACAGGTCTGAAGATTCGGTCTGATTTCGGGCCGGGTGTGATCGTGGACTTTACCTGATTTCAGGATCCGGAGGGGCTCTGATGTGCTTCCTACTGCGATACCCTCAACGCCAGCAAACCCGCGGCTGAGAGCAATTCCTCAATTCGTTTTTGCGCGGACTCGGTCAGGGATAGGAGAGGACTCCGGACGCATCCCCCGTCATACCCGAGCAGGGTTGCCGCGTATTTGAGACCCGCGATGCCGTACGTCGATGTGACGGCGGCATTCACCGGCAAAAGCTTCTCATGGAGCTCACGGGCCTTCTCCCTCTCCCCCCCTTCGTGATACTTCTGAACCATGGCACATTGATTGCCCGCCACGTTCGCCAGGGCGAGAATTCCGGCGGAGATGCCGAGCGTGAGCGCGGGATACCAGGCCGCGGCAGTGCCCACGATGAGGTTGAATGTTTCCGGAACAACCTTCATGATCTCTTCGAGCTGGCGTACATCGCCGGCGCTGTCCTTCATCCCGATCACATTCGGATGCCGGCTCAGGGCACCGACGGCGGCCACCGAAACGTTGATGTGCGTGAAGGCCGGCATATTATAGATAAGAATAGGAATGTGGGAGGAGTCGGCAATGTGGCGAAAATGGCCGATGAGCACATCATCACTCATCTGGGAGCCGTAAAAGCTCGGCGTTAGAACCAAAGCCGCATGGGCGCCGGCCTCGGCTGCCCTTTTAGTCAGACGGATCGACTCCCGGGTCGACTCCAACCCTGTCCCTGCAAAGATCTTCCTGCCTCTCGCTGCGTACTGTGCGGTCAGCTCGATCAACCGTACTTTCTCTGTTTCGTTGAGATAGGGCGTCTCGCTGTTGGATCCGAGGACCAGATAACCGCCCAGCTCCTCCTTGTTCCAGCGCTCGACGTTGCGCTTGTGCGCGGCGTAATCCACCTCGCCCTCCTTCGTAAAGGGAGTGATCATAGGCGGGTAGACTCCCCGTATTTTCTGAGCGATCATCCTCCGAATGTACGCGAAAGCCGGGCGAAATTCAAAAAGAATAGTTGATACTCGCGCCGATTTCTGCTATATTTTAAATCATGAATCGGTTTTCTGCCTCCGACACCGAACCCGCAGAGTGAGTTGTCTGGAAGAATTGCCCCTGATCTCTCCACAATCCCCGTCCTGTAACGCGTGCCGTTAGATATTGAAGAACGGACGGCCATTCGCCCGGCGCCGCCTCTGATGCGAAAGAAGGCGGGTTCGCCGGCTGCTTCTTCTCTTCTCGCCGAAGTGTCCCGGATGAAGCCGGACGAAGCACTCGCCAGGCTGAAAACAACAATTGATGGACTGATCGATTCGGAGGCCGAGCAGCGGTTGACGGAGGTCGGACCGAACGAGCTGGCGAAGGAGAAGAAACACGGCTGGCTCTGGCGGCTCATGATCACGCTGCGCAATCCGCTCGTGATCCTCCTGGCGGCTCTCGCCATCCTCTCGTTCGCGACGGGTGATAGCCGGGCGGGCATCGTGATGTCGCTGATGGTCGCCCTCGGCGTTATCTTACGGTTCGTACAGGAGTCACGCGCCGACTCTGCGGCCGCGAAATTGAAAGCGATGATTACGGTCACCGCCACCGCGATCCGCGGCGGACAGGCGAAGGAAATTCCACTGAAGGACCTCGTTCCCGGCGACATCGTGAGGCTCTCGGCCGGGGACATGATCCCTGCCGACCTGCGGATCCTCTCGTCTAAAGACCTATTTATCGTGCAGGCGGCGCTGACCGGAGAATCTCTCCCCGTCGAAAAGTTCGATGTTCCGGAGACAAGGGGGAACGTCTCGCCGATCGACCTCATCAATATCTGCTTTCTGGGCACCAGCGTCGAGAGCGGGACGGCGACCGGCGTCGTCCTTGAGACCGGTTCCCGCACGTACCTGGGCAGCATCGCCCGCAGCCTGGCGGGTCAGACGGTGCTCACAAGTTTCGATCAGGGCATCAACCGCTTCACCTGGCTGATGATCCGGTTCATGATGGTCATGGTACCTCTCGTCTTCCTGATCAACCTGCTGACGAAAGGGAACCTGGTCGAGGCATTCTTCTTTTCGCTCGCCGTAGCGGTCGGCCTCACCCCCGAGATGCTCCCGATGATCGTTTCGGTCTGTCTCTCGAAAGGGGCTCTCGCCATGTGCCGGAAAAAGGTGATCGTCAAGCGGCTCAACTCGATCCAGAATCTGGGGGCGATGGACGTGCTTTGCACCGACAAGACAGGAACACTCACCGTCGATCATGTCATCCTCGAACGCCACTGCGATGTGGTCCGCGAGGAGGACGAGCTCGTCTTGCGCGATGCCTATCTCATCAGCCATTTCCAGACAGGCCTGAAGAACGTTCTCGACCGCGCGATCCTCGAGCACGCCGAGGTGCGCCAGCAGTTGAACTTCGAGAATGTCAGGAGGATCGACGAGATTCCGTTTGATTTCTCGCGGCGGATGATGTCCGTCGTGGTCCAGATGCCGGACGGCGGTCATCGCCTGCTCACCAAGGGGGCCCCCGAAGAGATCTTCCTTCGCTGTACCCGGTTCGAGCTGAACACAGAAATTCTGCCGATGGATCCGATCCTGATCGAGGATCTGAAGGAGGAATACGAGCGCCTCAGCATGGACGGATTCAGGGTTCTTGCCATCGCTTATAAAGACGTCGACGTGCGCACGGTTTACTCCAAGGACGATGAGCGGGACCTCGTGCTGAGAGGTTATGTGGCGTTTCTGGACCCCCCGAAGGAGACGGCCGCAGCCGCAATCGCAGCGCTGCAGAGACACGGCGTCGCGGTCAAGGTGCTGACCGGCGACAACGATCTGGTGGCCCGGAAGATTTGTCACGAAGTGGGTCTTCCGACGGATCAGGTCATTCTCGGAAGCCAGGTCGATCAATTGCCGGATCAGGAATTGTATAATGAGGTGGAGAAGACGACGCTGTTCGCGCGCCTCTCGCCGATTCATAAAAAACGCATCGTCGAGGTCCTCCGCGAACGGGGCCACGTCGTCGGATTCATGGGTGACGGAATTAATGATGCCCCGGCTCTGCGCGCCGCCGATATCGGAGTCTCCGTCGACACCGCTGTCGACATTGCCAAGGAATCCGCCGACATCATACTGCTCGAGAAAAGTCTGTTGGTGCTTGAAGCGGGGGTGATCGAAGGCCGGAAGGTTTTCAATAACATCCTGAAGTACATCCGGATGGGGGCAAGTTCAAACTTCGGGAATATGTTCAGCGTACTCGGCGCAAGCGCCTTTTTGCCCTTTCTTCCGATGGCGCCCATCCAGGTCCTGACCAACAACCTGCTGTACGATTTCTCGCAGGTTCCGATTCCGACCGATGCGGTCGATGAGGAACTTGTGGCGAAGCCCCGTCCCTGGTCGATCGACGAGATTAAGAAATTCATCCTTTTTATCGGCCCGATCAGTTCGATCTTCGATTACACCACCTACTTCGTCATGCTCTATGTCTTCAATTGCTGGGATCCGGCCCGCGCATCCTTGTTTCAAACCGGATGGTTCGTCGAATCTCTTATGACCCAGACGCTGATTATCCACGTGATCCGCACGAATAAGATTCCCTTCCTGCAGAGCCGCCCCAGCTTGCCACTGGTGTTCACCTCTGTCATTGTCATGGCGATCGGCGCCTGGCTCCCCTACTCGCCTTTCGCTCCGGCGCTCGGGTTTGTCGAATTACCGGCTCTCTACTGGCCCATTCTTTTACTGACGCTGATCGGCTACATTACGCTGACGCAGAGCGTGAAGATGCGGCTCCTCAAGCGGGGCTGGATCTAGATGCCTATTAAATCGACGAATTCGGTGCGACCCTACGACGCGAGCTCATCGGTGGAGCCTGTGGAGCTCGCCCGGAGCGGGCGGAAATTCATCTATCCCCCCACCGAGAAGCTCGGGGTGATCGAGGTGGAGAACTTTCCCGCGCTGGGAAAGCTCGCAGCCCTCCGCTTTATTGAATGGGTCCTCAAGAACCCGGGGGGCGTCATCGCTCTCCCGACCGGAAGAACTCCCGAGCATTTCATCAGGTGGGTCCGGCGGATCCTCGACCGTTGGAATGCCGGCGAAATCAAGCGCCTTCTCCGGGAGTATGGAATCAGCGCATCCGGCCCGCCCGATATGCGGAGCCTCATCTTCGTCCAGATCGACGAGTTCTATCCGATGGATGCCCGGCAGCATAACAGCTTTCACCACTATGTGAACAAGTTCTATCTCAAGGGGTTCGGCCTCGACGCGAAGAAAGCATTGCTGATCGACTCGACCACGCTGGGCCTTCCTCCGGGAGCGTCAATGGAGGACGTGTTTCCCGGGAACATCGTCGATCTCTCGCTCCGGGTGAGACAGACCCGCTCGGACCTCGAACACCTCCAGAGGGAAGTAATCAATCGGGTCGACATGTTCTGCACCAATTACGAAATGAGAATCAGGACCCTGGGCGGCATCGGTTTTTTTCTAGGAGGAATCGGGCCCGACGGACATGTGGCGTTCAACGTGAGGGGGTCGGGCGTTTTTTCCACCACCCGGTTGACGGGCACGAACTACGAGACGCAGGCGGGGGCCGCATCGGACCTGGGCGGGATCGAGATATCCCGCAACCGGCTGGTGATTACCATCGGCCTCGCCACGCTTACGTACAATCCCACGGCCACGGCGATCATCATCGCCGCCGGGGATGCCAAGGCGCAAGTCGTCCGCCTGGCGATCGAAGAAAAGAAACACCAGCAATATCCCGCCTCTGTGCTTCAGGACCTCAAGCACTCCCGATTCTATCTTACCAGGGGAGCGGCGCGCGCCCTCTCCCAGAGGCGGGTCGAAGATATTCGACGCATGCGACCGCCGTCAGATCAGATCGCCGATGACGTGCTCATTTCACTCGCCTGCAGCCGCAAGAAATCGCTCCCGGAATTGACTGCGGACGACTGCCGGGCCGATCGGCTCGCGAGCGAACTGATGCGTTCGAAAGGCAGGCCGCTTCGGGAACGCACGCGAGCCGCTCACAAGCGCCTCCTCGGCAAAATTGAAAAAGGAATCGCGACCATATCGGGCACGACCTTTCTTCACACCGAACCGCATCAGGACGACGTGATGCTCGGATACCTCGCCTACATTTATCATCTCGTCCGCGATCCCACGAATAAACACTATTTCGCAAATCTCACCTCCGGTTTCACCTCCGTTTCGAATCAGTATTGTCTCTCGATTGTCCGGAAGCTCGGGGACCGTCTCAATAATGCGTCGTTCCGGAACCTCCTGAGCGATCCCGGCGACCCTGCGAAGAGAATGGAGGATGTCTATCTGTTTCTCGACGGCACCGCCGCGAAGCGCCAGGAGAAAAAGGACGAAGCGGAAGCCAGGCGCCTGCTCCGGAATCTCATCGGAATATTCAAAACGAAAAAGCTCTCCACCCTGCGCAGGAAAATTCTCGAGTTGGACGACTACTTGGTTTCGCAATACCCCGGTGGGAAAGATCCTCCGGAGATACAGCTTATAAAGGGAACGCTGCGGGAGTGGGAAGTCGAGCTGCTGTGGGCATACTTCGGTATCGAGGCATCCGACGTGCACGCGCTGCGATTGGGATTCTACGCCGGAGAGCTGTTCGGAGAGGAACCCCGGATCGAGCGCGATGTTCCTCCGATTTACAAGCTGATGATGCGCGTTCGTCCCGACGTCGTTTCGGTGGCCTTTGACCCCGAGGGGAGCGGTCCGGACACTCATTACAAGGCCCTCCAGGCGGTGGCGGAGGCCGTCAAGATGTATCAGAAGCGCGCGAACCCCCGGATCCGGATCTGGGGCTACCGGAACGTCTGGTATCGGTTTAGCCCGGCGGAGGCCACGACCATGGTCCCGGTATCGCTGAATACTCTCTCTCTGCTGCACACGGCGTTCATGAACTGTTTCGGCTCACAGCGTGCAGCCTCCTTCCCGAGTTATGAACACGACGGCCCGTTCTCCGAGCTTGCGCAGAAGATTCAGGTCGAACAGTATGGAATCGTCAAAACCTGCCTCGGAAAGGACTTCTTCCTCAACCACGCCCATCCTCGTTTGAGGGCCGCGCGGGGAATGATTTTCATTAAAGAGATGTCTCTCCCCGAGTTTTACGATAAAGTCCGGGAACTGAAGAAGGTTACCGAAGCGAAGGAATGACCGGCGTGTTGCCCTATAATATAAAGGTAACCGAAGGGGGTTGAAAACTTGACATTCGAGCGGATATTCGATAACTTCGGCTGTTCGAGAAAGACCTGCAGCATACTAACCGAAACACCCAACCACAAATCAGAAAGGAGACAAGCCATGGTAAAACAACTCTCGGCGCTCCTGTTCGCAGTCATTCTGACCGTTTGCCTTACAACGATCACACGGGCTCAGGAGACGACAACACAAGAGCCGAAGAAGGAAGCAAAGCCGGAAATGACAAAAACCGAGAAGGCGCCCGAAAAAAGCGCGATGTACTCGGTGACCTGCGATCCCGCCTGCGGTTTCATGTGCCGAAGCCACGACAAGAAGGAGCTCTCGGACATCGTTATCAGGCATGCGCAAAAGTCCCACAACAAGAAGATGACCGCAAAAGAAGTGGCAGGTATGATGAAGACCGAGGAAGCGACCGAGGCGAAACAGTAGCTTCCCGAAGTACGAACTCAAATCCCGGTCCCGCCCACGCGGGATCGGGATTTTTTTTCAGGCATCCCAACATTCGGAGTCAACCGTGATTCGAACCGTTTCAGCCCTCGTTTTTTTGTGCCTTCTGCCGCTCCGGCAAGCCGCGACGCAGGACAAGTCGCTCCTCCTCGAAATCGACAAGTCCAGGATGGCCGAGGATGTGCGCCGGGAATTTCTACACTGCTGGAACGCCTACAAGAAATACGCCTGGGGACATGACGAGCTGAAACCTCTCAGCAAGAGCTATCGCGACTGGGGGCGCTTCTCCCTTTGCATGACCCCGGTCGATGCGATGGATGCCCTGACCCTCATGGGCCTCACCGATGAAGCACAAGAAGCGAGGGAACTGGTCACATCGAAGCTCTCCTTCGATCGCGACATGGAGGTCAAGAATTTCGAGATTACGATCCGGCTCCTGGGCGGACTCTTGAGCAACTTTCAACTTACGGGCGACAAACGCCTTCTGACTCTCGCCGAAGACCTGGGAAACCGATTGCTCCCGGTTTTCAACTCTCCGACCGGCATGCCGTATGTCTATGTGAACCTCAAGACGGGGGCTGTCCGGGATTCGATTACCAACCCCGCCGAAATCGGCACGCTGCTCATCGAATTCGGCACGCTGAGCAAGCTCACCGGTAAAGCCGTCTTCTACGAGAAAGCCAAACGCGCGCTCGTCGAGGTCTACAACCGCCGCTCTCCGATCGGGCTCCTGGGTTCGGCGATCAACGTTGAAACCGGCGCCTGGACCGACTCGCTCAGCCACATCAGCGGCGGAATCGATTCCTATTATGAATACCTCCTGAAGTGCTGGCGCCTCTTCGATGACAAGGAATGCGAAACCATGTGGCGGACGAGCATCGATTCGGCGGAGAAGTACCTCGCGCATGAAACGGCCACGGGATTCTGGTACGCACGCGTGAACATGCGAACGGGGAAGCGTGAGCAAACGCGCTTCGGAGCGCTCGATGCCTTCCTCCCCGCCGTGCTCGCACTCTCGGGCGATCTCGAGCGCGCTGCGCGCCTGGAAGAATCGTGCTACAAGATGTGGACGAGCTTCGGCATCGAGCCGGAGGAAATCGACTATGCGACGATGACCGTGACGGAGGGCGGCTATCCTCTTCGCCCTGAAATCATCGAATCGGCATACTACCTCTATTACATTACGAAACGGCCGCGTTACCTCGAAATGGGCAGGACTTTCTTCGACAGTCTCAGGCGCTACTGCAAAACAGAGGCCGGATACGCCGCCTTGAAGGACGTCCGAACCAAGGAGAAAAAGGACAACATGGAAAGTTTCTTCCTCGCCGAAACGCTAAAGTATCTCTACTTGCTGTACGCGCCGCCGGAAACTCTCGACCCGACGAAGGTTATTTTCAATACGGAGGCACATCCGATACGAAGAACGTGGTAGGCACTAGGCGGGACTCCCCGACGATTGTTCCCCCGGAAGCGGCTCGTCGCCGGCTTCACGGTGGGTGCGAATCCATTCATTTGGCACGCGCTTTTTGATCATCCCGGCGTAGAGCAGGAGTTTCCAGAGAGCGTACCGGGGCAGATGAAGTAGAACTTTCAGATCCTCCACAGACCCCCGGGCAGCCTGAATTCCGACCAGCAGATGTACCATCCCTAACCCCATCAACCCGGCCCAAAGCCAGATCACAGGCCCCAGCTCCCAATAGCCGAGCCCCAACAGGATGACGGAGATCATGAACATCGCTGAAACGGCCATGAGCAAATTGACGAGCGGCGGAGTGACAAGATCGATGAACGCATCGAAACATCGATACGAGCGTGCGTACGCGGCAGTGCGGAGAAGCCGGCCTGCATACTTTTTGACCAGCGGGAATCTGCCCATTTCCCACCGCGCGCGCTGGCTCCGGGCGTTTGCAGCATGCTGAGGCATCGCGGCAATCACGACCGCTTCAGGCGCAAAAACGACGCCAACCCCCCGGAGCAACAATTCCAGGCCATACTCGAGATCCTCGGCGACGGAGAATGCGACCCAGGGAACCCGGCGAAGCGTGTCGACGGCGAAGCACATGCCGTTTCCACGCAAACCCGCCGAGCATCCGAGAGCCATCCTGCCGAGCGGCCGCACGTAATTATAGAGCAGAAAGCCGATGCGAACGATCTCCGAACTCCAGGACCCGGGGAGCGGCCTGACCAGGTCGCTGCTCTGGACCGCCTCCGCGCCGGTTTCAAGGTAATCATTCATGACCGAAAGAAAATTCCGGGAGGCGGTACTGTCGGCATCCACGACAACGACAGCGTCGTACCGGGACAATGAGAGCAGTGCATCAAACCCCCAGCGCAGCGCATAACCTTTCCCGCGCAGATGGGGATCGTTTCTCTCCAGAACCTGGACTCCCGGACGATTCGCAACTTGAGCGGTGCCGTCATCGCAGTTGTCGGCAATGACGACGAGATCGTACATCTGGCGCGGGTAATCGATCGCGAGCAGGCTTCGGAGCGTTGCATCGATGGTCCGCTCCTCGTCGTGTGCGGGCACGACGATGGCGAATCGGCGCAGGCGGGAATTGCCCGAATTCCGGCGCTGTTTCGGATTGAGGGCAAGGAAGCTGAGGAGGGCAAGATAACAGAGAGGGAGGCCAAGAATAGAAAGAAGGACAATTTCGATTGCGGTTATCATAGTCACCGGCTCTTCACAACAATCCCTGGTTCCAATCCCCCCCTGTCAGGAGGCCATTAAGCGCCCAGGCCATCATCGCAGGGCGATGCGAAACGTAGCGGATATTGTAGGGCAGATACGGAGTGCCGAAGGGAACATACACCCTGACCGGGATCCCGAGAGGCTCTGCCGCGCTCTTCACAATCGAGGGCAGTCCGAGCATCTGTTCCAGTTCACACCGCGTATCCGAGGCACGCAGGATCGTGAGCGCTTCACGGGCGAGGTGGCGATCGTGCGTACCGACGAACACATGCGGGCAGCGCCCTGCGAGAGCGTCGATCAGGACGCGGAAGTTTCTCCTGCAGTCAAGCCCGTTTCCCCTCGGGTCCGACCATTGTCCTTTTACAACACGCACGGAGACCCCGGTCCTGACCGCCCTCAGGAGTTCGTTGAGCGAATCTTCATCTCTGAAAAGAAAGGTGCTCGGTTCCTGCAGGGTCGAGCTCCCGAGAATTTCCAGGCGCCGGACGCCCCAGCGGCGAACCATCACCATTGGTGCTGCAGCGACGAGCTTTTCTTCGTCCATGATGAGAATAATCCTCAGCTCATCGGGAGGGCTCACCGCCGCCGCGCAGGAGGCAAACCATTCATGGGTGAGTAGCGGGTTCTGGAATTCCAACGCCAGCGCGTCCCATTCACGCTCCAATTTCATCAAACCCGCAACAGTATCAACGACTTCAGTCACGCTTCTCCAGTGATGATGAGACGATTCACACCCTCTACTCCATCATTGCCGGCCTGATCTGTGCTTCGTGAGGCTCGGGCGGCTTTTGAGAAATTGCTTGTCCCCTCATCCGCCGTCTCGAAATAAACGCATGCTCACCCGGCTTGGGTACCTTCATTTTCACTCCGAGCATCCGCAGGCCGTTTCTCAGAAGGAATGCCAGTGCCGAAACCACAAACGGAAGCGGGTCCCTGGGATCGAAGACGCGGAAGTGAAGCTTCGCCGCCATCGACCTCACGTACGAAATGAACGTCCACTCTCCGGTGTGCCGATAACCGGTCCAGTACGCCCGAAGATCCTGTTTAGCATACAGAAGGCGAGCGTCATCGGTGTACGATGACCGCCACTCCACCGACTCTCCGCGCTGGTCATGGTAGGCCACCGATGCCAGATTAACACCCGCATAAGCGCCCAGCAGCTCCCAGAGGTTGAAACGAGGATTGATCTCCAGAATATTAAATACTTTCGTCCGGTCATCCCATTTGTAATCTATTTTCACGATTCCCTGGAATCCTATTCGTCTAAGATACTCATCGCTTAATCGGGCGAGAGTCTCGTTATGGATTGTCCGCACATAGGCACTCCCGCCCGTATGCGGCGGGTAGGTGCGTATTTTGCGCCCGAGAAAATATCCGAGACAACGCGAGTGCTTGTCGAAATACCCGTGGAAACTGTCGATTGATTCATCCCGCCCGTCGATATATTCCTGAATCACGACCCCGGCCTCTCTCTCGGGCAGTGCGCCGCAGAAGTCCAGAAGCTGGGCTTTTGAATCGAACCTTCGCAACGCCTTCTTGTATGATCCGAATCGGGTCTCCTGCTCGGGCGTATCCCATATCCAGTCCTGGCTGTATGCCGGCTTGACGATACAGGGAAAGGTGATCGCACCATCGAGCTCCTGAAGCTCTTCGAGGCGCCGGAGCGTAGCCGATCGGGGGATCGGGAGCTCGTGCTCGCGGGCGAACTCTGCGAACAGCACCTTGTTGAATAGCTTCTCAATCAGATCGTCGGGAGGCAGCAGAAAACGGTAGAAAGGCTCAAGTTGATGGCGGTATCTCCAGACAAACCACAGTTCAGGGTCCGATGCGTAGAAGAGCACCGGCTTCTCGCCCGACCCGGAGCTGAGCTTCTGAAGCCGTATGACGATCTCGCCGTAATTCTCGGGCTTGAAACACGGAAGCATCCACCGTCCCGCGCAATAACGGGAATAAAATCCGATGTCCGAGGGCTGCGAAGAAGCGATATGGCTCAGGATTCCGGCCATGCCGAGCGACCTTGCAATGTCGTACGCTCCGGGAGACCATCCCGCCGATATGATCAGTGCCTCCGCGCTCTTTGCCGATCGGTTCTGCATATTCTAGTGTTCGTTCATCCGATGAAGTTGAGGTAATTCTCTTACAATCACATTCTGCGGACGGATTCCTCGCACCTGAATAGCCCCGCTCTTCGCGGCGAGGCGCACAGGGAGATGTTTGAGGATGCGCCCGCCAAGTCCCATGACGGAACGAACAAAGGGCAAGGGGTCGAGCGGATCGAATACCCGGTAGTATTTTTTCTTCATGAACGATTTTAAATATGGGACCAGCGCCCACTCGCCGGATTTCCGGTATCCGCCCCAAAATGCGCGGATATCCGGGAGGAAATAAAGCATTCGGAGATCGTCGGCATAACTCCCGGAGATCGCTACCCGCTCATCGCGCTGATGGCGATAGGCAATCAGCGGCAGGTTTACCCCGGCGTACGCTCCGAGCAGGTGCCAGAATTGAAAGTGCGGCTCTATTTCCATCATCTTAAAATCATTCGTCCGTGCATCCAGCTTATAGTCGATTTTCACAATGCCGCGCATGCCGATGCGCCTCAGGTAATCGATGCTCCGCTTCGCCAACGATTCGTTGTAAATGGTGCGCGAATATGCGCTTTCGCCGGTGTGGGGAGGATTCGTGCGGATCTCACGGCCCAGGAAGTAGCCGAGACACTCCGACTGTTCGTTAAAGTAGCCGTGGAAGCTGGTGATCGCATCGTCGCCGCCGTCGATGTAGGATTGAACCACAAACCCGGAAGCCCGCTCGGGGAGGGCGTCGGCGAATTCCAGGAGGTCATCCTTCGAACCGAATCGGCGCAGCGCCTGCTTGTATGACGGCAACCGGTCGCGTTCCTCCCGATTCTTCCAGAACCAGTCCTGGTTGAACGAAGGCTTCACGATGCAGGGAAACGCGACGGCGCCGATTCTTTTCCGCAGGTCGCGCACATCGGAGAACGACTCCGCGCTCGGAACGGGAAGATCGCATCCCCGCGCGAACTCGTAAAACAACGACTTGTTGAGGAGCGTCGTGGTGAGGCGATCCTCCGGCAGGAGGAACCGGAAGTATTCCCGCAGCCGATCGCGAAACTGTTGCACAAATGCAACCTCTGCGTCGCCTACATAAAAAAGCACCGGCTTCTCCCGCTCCGAAGTTCCGATCGCTTCCAGAGCGTCTGCGATTCTTCCGTATTGGCACGGCTGAAACTCCGGCAGATTGATTCTTCCCTCAACGTAGCGGGAATGGAATGCGATGTCGTCCGGCTGGGAGGAGACGACAATAGACTTAACTCCCGCCAGGCCCAGCGCGCGCACGATGTCGTACGCGCCCGGCCATCCGCCGCCCGAGAGAATGACCGCCCTCCGCGGCTCTTCATCTCGGCGCATGGTGTCGGCTTTCATTGAAAAAGAAGCGTTCACAGTAATTTATTGCCAATTTGTAGAGAAGAACGAGTTGGGATCGGAAAAAACGGAGACTCGCCATCGTTGAAGGTTTCTTGGTGATCACGAACCGCCTGAACTCGTGGTATTCCCGGCGAATCCGATCGAAGCTCTTGATCACGAACTCGCGCACGAGAAAGATCCGGAACCGGGCCCGTGACTCGCGGGAGCATCCCACTCCCCTCACGAGCCAGTTTTCGCTACGGACACACTTGAGCTCCTCATATTTGTAGGCCTCATTTCCTCTCAGGAGGTCGTAGATTTCCATGCCCTCCGCTATGCCGCGATCGATCGCAATACAGCGGATCAGGAAACCCGGACTGCACTTCATGATCTCCTCCGGTCCGCAGGCATGGGAGAGATAGACATGAATTCTTTTGTTGAAATTGAAGTCAAAACTCACCGCGACCCTCCGCCCGTCCACCTTGAGGAAGAAGAGCCTCAGCCAGCCGCGGCGAGCCATCCTCCGGGCGACCTCATAGTGGAACTCCCGGTGGACCTCGTCGTCAAAGGCGCTCCGGAACCCGAGGCCCTTCCACCGCCGTTCATGGATCTGAATGAATTCGTTGACGGCGAGGTCGATATCGTCCGAGGCCGATTTGAAGATTTCCACCTCCGTCCGGTACTGAAGATTCAGCATCTCCCTCTTCTTTTTCAGATGATGCCGCATCTTCTGGCCGAGTCCGGCGAGAAAGTCATCCCAGGAATCGGGCAGCGCGAGGCTCGGACAGACATTCCCCTGGTACGTGTAGACGCCCATGCCGCGTTCACGGAGGAGCCTCGGAAGCATTTTATAAAGCTGGGCGCGCTCGTTCACGTCGGCAATTTCGAAAATATCCCAATCGCCGGAGTGTGCGAACAGATACTGCGCAAACGCATGGAGGACGAGTTCCTCTTTCCCCCGGGCGATGATGAAATCACAATAGTCCGAGATGCCGCAGCCCATGAATCTCAGCCGCGTCGCAACCCTGACGCCCAGGATTCTCGCGTCTTCTATAAACATCGGGGCGATGCCGATTGTCCGGCCCTCTTCCGTTACAATGAGCGAGTGGAGCCTCCGATTAGCCCCGAAGTACCGCCACCAGGTCCTCAGCCACTCGAACGTCTGGAATGCGGAAACATCGGAACAACTCATGAGGCCATTCCACTGCTCCTCCAGGGCATCCAGTTCCACTTCGGTGCGCACGACATGGAGCTCGCAGTGCCCGTTCAGTGAACGCGGCTCGCCCTTCAGTGCCGGTAGGATCACTTTTTTCAGCATCGGCTGTCCACCGGGATGATTGTTAAAGGCTGGCATAGAAATTCTTGAGCATGTCGTGGCCGATCAGATCGGATATTTTTTGAAAACGGCTCCTGTCTCTCAGACCCAGCGCCTGCACGAGAATCGAAACGGGTTCGCTCCATTGATCGGCGCCCGCGCAGAGCGGACAACGGCGGCTTCTTCCGTGGGCGATCCTCATCGCTATCTGGAACAGCCCGCGCTCCGTCTTTGCTTTCGCAACGAAGAGATCGCCGTCCCTCATCTCCCTCGCAAGGCCGGGTCCCGCACTTGCCGGCGCGTAGGAATGATCCGCGGCGCGGAAGAGCGGCACATCTTCGTGAGTGTCCCCGACCGCATGAACCTCGCGCGCATTGAAGATCCGCCTCAGGTACAGGAGTCCGGCGCCCTTGTTCACGCTCTTTCCGACCACGTCTGTGACCGAGTTTCCCTTGATGACGCGCACTTCGTCGAGCTTCCACCGCCGCAGGATCTGTTCAAGCCAGAAAGCGGCAACCCGCCGGCGGGAGCCCTTTGCCGGCTGAAAAACGCGGACGGAATATTCATGACCGGGGTCGATGGAAACCCCGTCTTGATCGGCGAGAATCGCACGGAGTTTCCGAAGTTGTTCCATTTCCCGCGGGGTCACGAGAGTGGCCGTTGCATCGCGCCCCCGGTCCCAGACCACCGATCCGTACTCTGCGATGCCGCCCCGGAGGCGCAGGATCCGCGCTCGCTCGATCATGTCCGGTAAACTTCGGCCCGTGGCGAGCACAATCTGAAAACCGTGCCGCGCCAGCGTACGAACTGCCTTCACGGCCGCCGGCGACATCGCGCTGAAACCCAGGATGCTGTCCTCGAGCACGCCGTCGACATCGATCGCAACCATTTCGTCCGACTCCCAGCGCGCCTCCTGAAGGCGGAATGCCTCCGAGAGAAACCCGTTTGCGGTTTTTGACATAACCCGCTCAAGTTCTAATAAATCGAGCGTCACCCTTGCCGGATCGGCAGCGCCTTCGAATGCCTGTGATTCGAGCTCTGATTGCGCCGAAAGACACACGATCATTTTGCATGTTGGGAGTCGTTCCCACGCTCCGGTGTCGCCGCTCCGGCTGATATATTCGATCATCAACGTTTTTTCCAGATGGTCCGGGAGCCGGTGCTCGACCGAGAAGCCCGCCAGATCGATGACGGGATCGAAAACCGAGAGGTCGCTCCTGTCGAATGCATGTTCATCAAAGTCCAGCTTGAGCGGGTGCCCTCCGCCGGCCGGCACGATCCACTCGGCAGGTCCCATCCGGCCGTCGATCACGGCCCGGGGCGCGCCGAGGCATATTCTCGACAATTGTTTGCGCAGCGCATAGTAGGAAAAAGAGCGCAGCATCAGATAACTCCGCCCGAACGTCCGCGCCAGCAGGTGCCATCCTGTCTTCCGGTCTTCCAGGTCGCGATTCCCCTCATTGTCCAGGGGGAGGGCCCGGGATCGTTCCGCGACATATCTGGCAGCATGCCGGACGAACTGTTCATCACAGAGAGCCGGGTTTTCCGCGGCGGTGCGGCCCTCGATCCATGATCTGAGATGCAGGCCCTCTGCAAGCCGCGAGACCGGCGGCGCGAAATCCGGTATTCGGCGCGCGATTTCCAGCGCATGATCTTCAAACCAGCCGAACCCGGTTCCCCTGGCAATAAACGAGGAAGAGGCGGCCCCTCCCGGAGTTTCGAGCGTACTATCAAGCTTTAAATTTTCATGACGCCGCGCCCGCCGCACGCGAAAACGTTGGCCGCCCCCAGCCGATGCCGGATCGCCCGTTCCTGCGGGCGCTTCTTGGACAGAAAAGCCGTGGAGTTTCAGGATTCTCATATCCGCTCCGCCCATCTGCAGCATACCGGTGACTCTCCGGATCCGCCACTCGCGCTTCGGCAACAGAATCGTCCGGATGCGGGAGCGGAGTTCCTTCCAGGTTGAAGTGCCCGTCATTTCATCTACGCTAAAGAACGGCGCCTCCGGATCTTCAAAGACAAGCGCAATAATCCTGTTCGCCGCTATTCCCATGCGTTCCAGCATCCTGATGCACGAGAGAAGGCCGTCGCCGGTGAAGGGTGGGTCGTCGATGATTAAAATCGTTCCCGCCTGCGCTCTCCCGATAAGCAGGCTCTGCTCCGGGGAAAGGAGACTCACATCGGGCCGGATGGTCGCAATCGTGACATCTCTGAATCCCTCCTTCCGCAGGTAGGCTGCACAGAGCGGAGCCAGATACGAGCCGGAAGTCCTGATTCCAAGGACGGTGAGTGGTTCGTGGCGGTCTTCAAAAGTTTCCGCGATCTTGTTTGCGAAGACCCCGCAGTCATCCGGGTGGCAGTCGAAATCCTTGAAACATGCCGGAATTTTCAGCACGCGATTCAGGAGCGTGTCCGGGTAGGATTGTCCCAGCACCGTTTGTGCGGCCTCTTGCAATGGTGCATCTGATTGCTCCCCGGACCCCGTGCATTGTTCGGATGCGACGGCCTCTGAAGCCATCCTTTCGACCGCGCTCTTCAAAATTTCGGAGGCTCGCGCTAAATCGGACTCGCGCAGTCTCATGCGCAATTCGACGGCGGAAGCGGCAAGAACATCGGCCGCTCTCGATGGAATGAGCAACGCCTGAGACCGGATGCCCCTTTGTAGTACCTGAATCCAGTTCCTCGGGGAGCGGGCGCTCCGAACGGGATTCACGGCCTCGCGAGCAGCCGTCTTCATTCTGAGCTCGACCCGCAGCAATCCCCGGTGAAGGAAATCCTCGAGAATCTGCCAGAGAGCACAGGTAGTTAGATACCCGTCAAGGGTGATTTTCCGGTCGTTTTTTGAATTCATAGAAGCGGCGGCCAGATCCCGCAGGTGATCCAGGAGCTCCCGGAATGAGTGCAGCAGATTTCTCGACCAGGGGCGCGAGTTCTCCCGCCGGATCCCAGCTTCTGCGGAGGCCGGCGGATCCAGCACATAGTTCAGATGCGAGTGAACCTCTTCATGCATGAACATTGAGTTTCTCCGATTTGAATCCGGGACCTCGGCCTGCCGCACGCCCGATTTTCCGGGCAACCGACTCTGTTCGGAAGCGGAAATACCTCATGACCGAAGAGGGGAAAGGATATTGTTGAGATTGGACGCGCATGAGGAGCCGTTCTTTCCACCACCAGCGGATTCCCCCGTCAACAAACGACAGAATCGCCCGCGGAATGGAGGCATGCGCCGGCAAAAATGCGGTGACCTTCCAGTTGTGCGCGGCCTCGGAACTCATCTCAAACTTGTACGCTTCGTCTCCGCGAAGAAAGTCGACAGTCTCCGCATTCAACCCTCTCGCATCTTCGATCATTGAAAGCAGCAGGGCGATACCCGGCCTGCGCTTCGCGGCGGGGGATTGATCATCGAAACCCGAAAGGTAGTCATAGAACGCGTCATTGAAGCAGAATCCCAGCCGCACTGCGACCGTCTTTCCGCCCGATGTTGCGATTTTCAACCATACGCGGCCCCGTCCCTGCATGCGCCCGACAACGTCGTTGATAAAGCGCCCGAACCGCGCATCATAAAAAAGCCCCGGATAACCAATCCGGTTCCATCTCTGCTGGTGCAGAGCCGCCAGCTCCCGAACCGAACCGGGCCAGAGGGCCGGACCCTCGGCGCGTTCAATCGTGAACAACCCGCCCCCGTTCGCAGCCGTCTTTGCCTGGAGAAGCCGGCGGCGAACATTCGGCCCCAGTGATTGGAGGTACGCCTCTATGGAAGATGGCACTTTCAGGCGGGGACAGACGTCCGCGCGCGAGGCCAAAATCCTGAAGCCGCTTTCTTTCAGCCGCGGAACCAGCGCCTTCATGATCAGGCTCTCGTCAGGCACATTTGTGAACTCAATCGCATCATATTCCGAGAGGTGATCGCGCAGGTACTGAGCGATCGACTCCAGCGCCGGGCCGATATATCCCGGGTGGATGATGATGTCGAGATAGTCCGACACATCGTACGTGACGGGGATCCCGGAGGGTTCTTTAATTCGAATATTGCAGCCAACGAGCTTCAGGCACCGGCGATACGGAACTCCCCAGACAGATCCGGTTTCCACGCAGAACGGCGCAAGGCCGATGATCTCCCCGTTGTGCCGGAGAGCGATGATGTGCAAATCGAGTCCTGACCCGAAATGGCTCCACCATGTCCACTGCCAGTCGAATGTCTGGTAGATGCGGGCCTTCGAGAGCTGGGTAAGCCGCTCCCACGATTGAGACAACGCGGCGAACTCATTCTCCGATCGCACAATCTCCATTGTGACGAGCTCCGGCTCGCGCGTTGGAACCGCAATGTCTTGATATTCCGGGGCTTCCATTTGTGGAGTGTCAGGTTTCATGATCGAACCCATTCCCCGGAACGGTCGACATCGCGATATCCACCAGATTCCTCCCGCGTGCGGGAGTTGCCCGGCTCGAGAGCGCCTGCGAGGTTTTCCACCGGAGAAAGGAATATCGTTGGAAGAACGGAAGCAGCCGCAATCCGAACCGCAGAGGTCCGGTCGTATTTTTAATAGTAGTCCTCCGCACTTCGAGCAGGTCGTCGCCGAAGCGTACGGGACCGCTGGAGACGCCGCACCCGATCGTATAGCCGACTTCCCGGGCCATGTTCTTGATATTCTGATTGACGAGCCCGTAGGGATACGAGATGCTGTTAATCGCGGAGTCAAGGAGCATCTCGAGAAGAAGCTTCGAGTGGGATAGCTCTTCCCACGCTGCATCGTCCGGCAGATCGGTCAGGCGCGGATGGGTGAGGGAATGAGAACCGATTTCGATCCCCTCCCCCGACATCTCCACCAGATGTCTGGGCTCAAGAAGCGGGGCCGGCGGAACCCCGAGATGCCGGTCCCATATGTTGGACTTGACATTCTTGCCGGCGACAACGAAGACGACGGCTTTCATTCCCAGTTCCCGCAAGACGGGAAACGCCAGCCGGTAGGTGTCGAGATACCCGTCGTCGAAACTAATAACGACGGGTTTTCGCGGCAAATTCAGCTCGCCGGACAGGGAGAGCCGGTAATCGTTGAAGGTGATCGTGGTAAACCCGCAGCGATCGAGCATGTGAAGCTGTTGAGCGAGATTGTTCACGTGGACGCAGGTCCAGTGCCGTTGTGCAAGGCTTCCGTCGTCTACGATCCGGTGGTACATCAACACTTTGATTGAGGGCATGGCGCGGTGATCGGTGTACACCACGCTTCCATCTGTTGCCACGCAGAATTCTCCTTTCATCGGTGGAAGAGACTTACGTTACGTAAGCCGGCTCACGGTACTCGAGACGATCTCGATCCGCGTCCGCGCCGGCCGGGATGCGCGCGCTGCGCAGGACTTCGCAGTAGGCCTCATCGAGCCGCTTGTGCACGATGCGCCAATCGTACTTTTCCCGCACCAGCTCAGATCCGGTTCGCATCAATTTCCGGCGCAACCGGTCGCTATGAAGCAGCTCGATCACGCGGCAGGCAAACGCTTCGGGCTCATCGGCAACGAGAGCCGATTCCCCGTCGACGACGTCCAGCCCCTCGCACCCGATGCTGGTCGTGACGACCGGTTTCTTCATAGATAAAGCTTCCAGAATTTTCAATCGTGTTCCGCTCCCGATGCGCAGCGGGGCGACGTAGACGGCGGCGCGCTCGACGAACGGGCGAACGTCGTCCACGTAACCGGTGACGATGACATCGTCCGAGGCCCTCCTTAATAATTCCCGGGGCGGGCGGTTTCCGACGATGGTGATTGTTACCCCGGGAACCTTCTTTTTGATCAGCGGAAAGATTTCGTCCAAGAAATACAACATCCCGTCGGAATTTGGAACGTACGCCATCATCCCCGTGAATACGAGCGAGGGCGATGCCGGAGTCTGGTCGGCTGCCTTAAAGTATGATGCATCGACGCCGTTGGGGATGACGAATTTCGGAACGCCCGGCGAGAGTTTCTCCAGAAGTTCCAGATCACGGGCGGATGTTGCAAACACGGCATCGTGCTGCCGGCAGGCCCGCGTCTCTTCCCTTTTCAGCAAATAGGTCTCACGCCTGTACCAGAGCCGTCTGATCAGGGAGTTCGCGTGCACGGACATCCGGAGGTGATTCTGGTACTCTACATTGTGGGCGTCCAGGATTTTCACCGCCGAGGTCCTTAGCTTGTAACACCCCATCGGCGTGAATTCAGTCTGCACGATGTCGAACTCCCCGGCGGCAAGCACCTCGTCGATCGCCTCCTGCATCCTGCCCGATCGCCCGATCATGAGATGGAAAAAACTGTAAGGGGTTGCCATTGCATACATTTGCCCGAGCCGCCACCGGGTTCGGATCCAGGACTTTCGTACGACCCGGACGCGGTCGCCCGGCAGATGAAAACCCCCGGCAACCGAGTCGGCATCCTCGGGCGTACCGAATAACAGCACGGTCACATCGTGGTTCGCCGCCATGTGCTTCAGGAGGTGATAGTTGCGCAGGGCTCCCCCGAAGGTGGGGGGAATGGGGGAGTAAGGTATCAGGTGCAGAATTCTCATGCGCTCATCTCTCTTTGTGTCGGGAAAATGGTCTTCAAGTTACGGCTGGAAAAAAAGACCTGGAAAAATGCAAGCTCGGCGGGGCGAAAGGCGCGCATCGCCAGGAGCGCTGCAATGTACAGGCCCATCGCGATGATGCCGGCCGGTACCCATGGCAGTGACGCCCGGTTCCCGAGTACGATCGCAATCACCATCAGCACCCCGGCGCCGGCGCCCCGCGCGGTCGAGTAAATCCACGAGGTTCCGAGGAGGTGTGCCGGCATGATCCTCAGCGCCGCAATCATGACGACAACTTCGGTCAGGAGCGTCGCCAGAGCGGCTCCGATGCCTCCATTGCCCGTCCGGGATTCGGCGATCGGAATCAGCACATAATTAAGCAGAGGATTCAGCACCAAGGCAATGAACGCCACGACCGTCCACTGCCGCTGCCTGTCGGAAGCGAATAACATCGTCCCCAGAATCATATCGATGTAGAGCATGAGGATGCCGAACGAAAAAATGCGAAGAATGATGACCGACGGCCCGTATTCCTTAATTCCGAAGAAGAATTGAATGATCTGTTCGGCGTACGCGAACGTGCAAACGCCAACGGGAATCGCGGCAAGGATCACAAAGTCGAGGCAGCGGTTCGAGGTCCTTCCGAGGACCGCTTCGTCCTGGATCCATAGCCGTGACAACACGGGAAACAGGGCCGTCGTGATGATGCTCGGCAGAAACATGAGGACGTCAAAAAAACGATACGCCGCACCGTACCATCCCACTTCCGGCTCCGGCGCCATGAGCGAAAGCATTACGGCGTCGACACGGTAGTACACAACGGCAAACACTGAATACAGAAAGTAGGGCAAACACGACCTCATGATCCGTAGCGCAGCCGCAGGATCGAAGCGGGGAAGCCGGGGCACAAACCGGCGAAAGAATTTCGCGACGGTCAGGAAATTCAGGAGCGTACTTACGGCCATGATCGCCGCAATCACCGCCGTTCCCGCCCCCAGGCAAAGCGCAACGACGCCAACCGCAGTGAGAAACGTCCGTTCGACGATCGCGGCAGCCGATGTGTATTCCATTTTTTCAAATCCCTGGAGGCAATTGCGCACCACTCCGGCGATCCCTTCCCAGAGCTTCGCGGTGCCGATAATAAAAAGCAACCCTTTGACCTCCCGGGGGTAGCTGGCGAAATTCGCAAACCCGGCGAGGAGCAGAATTGAGACAACCCAGAGGAGGATTCGAATGAGAATGAAATTCATGACCAGCGAGGGGGCGCTTTCCCGATCCCGCGAGACCTCCTTCGGGATGTAGTAGTTGCCGCCAAACTCGATGATAATCTGGATGATCATCCCGACCGAGATCGCGAGATACAACCTTCCGTATTCCTCGCTGCCGAGATAGCGGGGAAGGAAGAGCATGAGGATGAACGTGGAGATCCACGTCACGACCTGAGAGCCCATCATGACGGCGGCGTTCTTCGTGACCGATCGGGCGGCATCGATTGTCATCGGAGCGCTACCCTTCGATCATGAAGCATCCGGAGCTTCCGCGGAACAATCCGTTTGGCGATCACCAGGGCCAGGAACATCGGGATTTCGAGAAACACCCGTTTCCATTTCAGCCGCGGTTCCTGAAGGAGACGGAAGATCCATTCAATTCCCGCCCGCCGCATCCAGGCCGGGGCGCGTTCGACGGTGCCGGAGAGAAAGTCGAATAGCCCCCCCACCGCGAGGCAGACTCCGACGTTCAGGCATCTTGCATTTTTCGAAATCCATTTTTCCTGTCGTGGGGTGCCGAGCGCAACAAGGAGAATATCCGGCTTCTTCGCATTGATGTCCCGGATGACATCCTGTTCATCATCCGCAGTGAAATAGCCGTGATGCAGTCCCACGATCTTTAAATTCGGGTATTGCCTCAGAAGGTTTGCCCTGCACGAGACCACCCTTCCCAGCTGGGCGCCGAGAAGATAAACGCTGAGGCCGTTCTGCTGCGCGGCATCGAGAACTTTGGGTGTAAAGTCGGTTCCATTGAGGTTTTCGCGGATGGGGGTGCCAAAAATCCGGCCGGCGATTTTCAATCCGCTCCCGTCGGGCAGAACCAGATCCGCGAGATTAACGCAATGCATCAATGTACGGTCGCGCCTCGCCTCACAGATGGTGTGAACGTTGGTAAAACACACCGTTCGGGCAGGCAGACCGTCACGATGGGCGGCAAACCCAATCGCCATGCGAAGCGCGGTGCATTCGTCGATGTTGTCAACGCGGGTGCCCAGGAGGAAGATCGATCGCGGCTGAGGAGTTCTGAGGTTCATGGCAATGTCTCCTGCCCTTCACCCGCCGTGTCCCGGTCGAGATTCCGGATCGCCGGCAGCAGGCCGAGGAGGGCTCCAAGATAGATCATGTTCCGGTAATACGTTAACTGGAGGTCGTAATACGACGTCACCATCTGGTTGATGACCGCCGCCACAGCCATCACGCACACGGCTTTCAGATACGGATCGTGCAGCCGGGACACGATCGACGCGCCCCGGTAGACGATCCCGTCGAAGAATAGCCAGAATAGAAAAAAACCCAGTCCCCCCATCTTCACGATCAGCCACAGGATCTGATTATGAGGAATGTAATCCCTGAGCGTGAACGGGATGGGCACGAGCTCGATCGGCTTATCGTATTTTTTCCCGAATCCGATACCGATTGCCGGGGCATTTCTTACTGTGATGGCGAGATCATATTTCTCGTGCTCCCGATAGAGATTGGAATAGAACCGTTCTCCCGCCGTTTCGCGATCGTTGGAAAATCCGGATTTGACCAGCTTGACCGGCATGGCCCACCGGCTCTCGCTATTCCACATGACGGCGCAGTAAAGCGAGAACAGGAGGATGGCCGGAGCCGCGTTCTTGAGAAGCCGGCGCCGTTCTTCTTTCGACAGCAACACGACGAACACGGCGAGCGATGCGGCTCCGGATGCGTAGGCGGCGCGGCGCTGTGCGACAAAGAACCCCAAAAGAAGCGGTCCGAGGAGCGCAAGGAGGGCGGCGCGCTGGGATCCACCCGTCCGGAACAGAAGGAAGCCGAGGAGCAGAATGACGAGCGTCGTCATAAAGACGGGATCCTCATGGTTCGTCAGCGTTGGATAGCCCGCCATCGTGAGGCCTATAAGAATGTAACGCGCAATCCCCTGAAACGCCTTGATCGAGATTGTCGCAATCATGACCCAGAGAAGCGTCCGGATCTGGGTCATCGACTCGACGACCTGCGGGACAAACGCGTAGACGAGGGCAAAATAGAATAGCGCTCGGATCTCCCACAGCGCGGGAAGGAAATCGCCTCCCCTCTGCAATCCAAGGACCAGCGACACGACAACCCAGACCAGCATCGAAGCGAGTGCCGGCCAGAGCATGACCGGCGTGAACTTGATGTTCCGCCGCAGGCAAACCACAAGCAGCCAGATGAAGAACAGGAGGAACAGGTGGAGCTCGAATGGATTCATCACCGCCCATTCCGAGCCCATCAGATAGGACAGCTCCTTGAGATTTGTGAAGTAGCCCGCCCTCAGCGTCCAGGCATAAAATCCTGGAATATCAAACTCATCGCAAAGCATCGCAAGGCCGATGAGAATATCCAATCCGACGTCGATACGGTAAAAGCTTATAAAGGCGACCGCGAAGGCGGCGAGACAGGCATAGGCTGCCGCCAGGTTCCCGTAGGTGAGGATGATGATTGCCGAGAGAACGATCGAACCGATCACCGCGAACCCGAGCACCAGTCCGCGTTGACTGGCGAGTGTCAATGTCATGGACGACTCACCGAGGCCGGATCCCGACATGGCGCCCGTTTCAAAGACGAGGGTGCTGTTTCCGGGACGGCTCATATCGTCGGGGGCTCCAGGGTGAACATGTCGTACACCACTACGGCTGCCTGGGCGAGCGCTATGGTCGTAATGATCGTGTAATCGACCCAGGTCATCGAGCCACCGCGCCGTTTGCCGATCAGCATTGCTATGATGCAAAGCAAAACGGTTCCCCCGAGAGTAATCATAGGAATGCTCTTCTAGTGATCATCGGACTCAAAGCAGTTAAACACGAATCCCACCACCTGCTTTTTATGAACGCGCCGGAAGAGCCGCTCAAGATCGGCCCGTCTTGTCTTTCGCGAGTCCACGACAACGAGCAGGCCGTCGAGGTGGTTGGCGTACAGAATTGGAACCCCTTTCGATTCAATCGAGGGCATATCGACGATAACAAAGTCGTATTGCTGCTCCAGCGAGAGGATGATGCTGCCGAAATCAGCCAGGTGATTCAGCCCGACGGTCGGGGCGGTCCCGCCGCGGTTGCGGAATTCCACCGATTTCCCTCCCTTGCTCGGTTTGAAGTGACCGTTCGTCTCGCCTGCGGTCAAAATCGACAGGTGTTCGATCGCGGTCCGCGAGATCTGAATCGGCCCCCGTTGCAGGGCATCGACCAGACCGGGACCTTTCGGCGTGCCGAAGATGTCGTGGATCCTCGGTTCTTCAAGGTTGAGGTCGACGAGCACGGTCTCCTTCCCATACCCCATCGCAAGAGAAACCGCCAGATTGCAGGCGACAAGCGTCTTTCCCTCTCCCGGATTCGCGCTGGTAATTCCGAGCGTGAGGTTGACCGACTTGCCGTCGGCTGACAGGAGCGAATAGTTGAAACAATTATAGAACTGGAAGTCTATGAACCCTTCATTGATGTCGCTCGCGATCTCCGGTTTGAGGATAATCGACCGGGTTGCGCGCTCAAGCTCCTGTGTTCCGGGTTCCTGGTTGACTTCTTCGCCCTTTTCTGGAGTATCCGTTGTTGGGGGCAGCATTTAGAATCCTTTCAGTGGTCCGGCCATTATTGCAGCGTTTCGGGGATGAACGCGATGATCGGCTTTCCATACACTTCGACATCCAGCGGCGACCGCACCCGGGTGTCCATAAGCTCCGCTCCCACCGCGGCGAGAAGGCCCATGAACAGTCCGAGCCCGAATCCCCCCGCGATCAGAAGCGTCCGGTTCGGCTTTGTCGCTTCAGCCGGCACCTGTGCGGGATCGATGACGACAAACTGATTTGCCGCCCGCTTCCCGAGATCGCGGGCCGTGCGGGCCTGCTCCAGTTTGACCTTCATTTCGTCATAGAGTTTCTGGTAGATGCCGTAGTCCGCCTCCTTGTCCTGATCGACGCGCTGGGTGACGGAGGACTGCTTAAGGTCGTTGATCGACTGCCCCCTCTTCTGCTGGAGGGTGAACAGATCCGATTGCTGCTTCGATATCTCGGTTTCGAGCGCCTTGCGCATGCGGTCCAGCAACTCGGTCACCTGTCCCCCGAGCTTTTGCACCTCAGGATATTGCGGGGTATAGCGCTGGAGGAGTTCATCGCGCTTGGCGAGCACCGTGTGGAGATCGCCCGATAACGGTAGATCCGCGCGCTGCAATTCGTCAAGAGCCTGCCTCCCCTTGGCGCTCTCAAGAGATTGTGGCAGTGAGCGGAGGACGCCCAATTCGTGCTCATACGTCTTTATCCGCGTATCGATATCGCTAATCTGCTTGTCTGCATTTTCCACCTGCGTGTACAGTCCGCGATTCTCCGTCGGCTGTTCCTGAATTCGCTGCCGCAGGAGGGAGACCATCTGTTTCTGATTCTCTTCGAATTTTTGCCGCAGGTCGTCGAGCTTTTTCTCGAAAAATTCCACGGTGAGTTCGTCCCGCTGGTGCTCAACCTGAAGCTCGGTCTTGACGAAAAAGTTCTCAATGGCCGAGACGGCCGCTTGTGCCCGAACGGGGTCCACGTCGACATAGGTGATCGAGAAGGAGTCGCCCTTCCGGTCTGTCTTGATGTTTTTGCGCAGTTCTTTTATTAAATCCTCCTGTTGCCGCGTTGAGCCGATCGACCGTCTCAGGCCGATGCTGTCAATAAGAGCCTCGATGCTGGGGCGGCTGAAAATGATCTCGTTGAAAGTCCTCAGCCGGTCTTCCGACGCCATCGAGACCGCCATCTCATAGCTGACCAGCGGATTGAGCGTTTCGTCGCGCTGCACGAGGATCGTGATGGACGATTCATATTTCCGCGGCAGGATAAAGGCGCAGAGCGTGCTGAGAAGAAAGACGACGGAGAAGGAAACCTTGATCAGTTTCTTTCTCCGGACGATAAGATTGACGATGTCATGTGCGGAAAACTGTGCTGGACTCACCGGAGGATCCTTTCTGGCTCTAATGGGATACTCATGCCGACATCATACGGGGGGCAATTATCATACCAAATAGTTTTTCACACTTTAGCCGCTCTTTATGTGGATTTTGGTTCGGAAAATCATCATACGAAAGCCAACCCCTGGGGGCTTCTGCGCAAATCTTGCACCCCTCACGTTCCTGCAGATCGAAATTTGCGCGGGAGGATTCCGCCTTCCTCAAGTGCCGGTCAACCCGCTCCGGTAGATTTCTTTCGTTTCTCGCATGAAACGAGCAGGAATCAACCGCGGCACGATCTGAGCCCCCGACTGGTACGCTTCTTGTACTTAGCCTCTTGAACACAGCCATGAAGGCCATGCGATACTTGATAAAATCACTGGGAGGCATTCCATAATGGACGCGAAACGAACTATCTACAGGCATAGCCTATGCAAAAACTAGTCGTTGTGGAGCGTGCCGCTGTGCAAATAATGCACACTCTGGTGCTCCTTTTCGCCGGACTGCTCATTATCTCCTGCAGCACGCGAGAGGGTGCCGTACGGGACAATTTTGCGGGATATTCCCGATCAGGTTCGGGTTCGCTGGGGGTTGCGGCCGCCCAGCCGAAAACCTATCGTATCAAACAAGGCGATTCCGTCGACGTTTCGGTATGGGGATACCCCGAGTTCAGTACGAAGGGCATCGTGCGGGAGGGAGGGCTGATCATCGTTCCGCTCATCGGCGAGATTATGGTCGAAGGACTGACCAAAGAGCAATTTCAACAACTCCTGAAGCAGAAGCTCTCGGATTACATCCATGGCGACCCCAGAATTATCGTTGCGATCTTCAGTCCGCTCGGCCAGAGGGTCACGGTCATCGGCGCTGTCGCGAAGCAGGAAAATTTCCAGGTGTTGGCTGAAGTACCGCTTGTCGAAATGATATCCAGCGCGGGCGGAACAACCCCGGAAGCGGATCTGCGTCACGTGAAGATTATTCGCGCCGGAAGGAATGAAGATCCCACCGAGGTCGACCTGGCGACGGCTCTTGAAAACGGGACCGTGGAGCGGCTTCCGAGAGTGAGGCCCGGCGACACCGTATTCGTGCCGAAGACAGAGAACGCCGTGAAGCAATTTTCCGATTTCCTCCGGGATGCCGTGCTCCTGTTCGGCTTTTTCAGCTTTGTGCACTGACGGGTTGGTCGATGAATAGCGGCGCGCATATGATGCATTTCCGCCTGGCCTGGATTTGTGGAATGGCTATCATGATGACCGGGCACGCGTTTTCCCAGCAATTACCCGATTATCATCCGCTCACGGTCGATGGGGGAGCCCGGAGCGCGGCTCTTGGCGGTGTTTCGGCGGCCGAGGCGTTTGACCCGAACAGTATGTACGGAAATCCGGCAGCTCTTCTCTTTATTGAAAGAAGATTCCTCGCCGTGAATCATGTGCAGGAAGTGCCCGATCCCTCGATGAGCGAGGGGGCCGCGTTCGCGTTCCCGGCATCGAGAGAGGACATGATCGGCGTCGGTTTGACGCTCACTCATACGGGAAATCTGAATCAGACCGTCGGGCCGGCCTTGCAATTCATGCAATACGGAATGGATATCGCCTACGCCCGGGCAGTCACGCCAACCCTCGGCCTTGGCGGCAGAATAGGCGCATCGACAGCCGAAAGCGGTATGGAGCGGGCGACGGCGCGTTCATGGTCGGCGGGATGTTTTTACAGTCCGACTCCCGGCTCGACCTACGGCCTGGTCTACACGGGGATCAGCACCCGGATCGACGTCCGCCGGGACCAGCCCGGAACGGCCCTGGTAACGGAGTCCGTTCCGGCAAGCCTCGGTCTCGGGCTCAGCCTTCAATATCCTTCTTTCGTAGGACGGCGGTTGCTTGTTCTCGCTGTCGCGGATGAAAAGAGCATCGGTGAGAGCGGATCCCGGTACAAAGTCGGCTTCGAAGTCTACCCGGTGCGAACCATCGCTCTTCGCGCCGGTTATATCGCACTCCCCGGCGCCGCGGCTGCACATTACGGTGCTGGATTCATCACCGACCGGATCGAGATCGATTACGCCATTTCTCCAAATAACGCGGTATCGCAATTCCACGAGATAAGTCTTTTAATAGGACTCTGAACCACGATGAGCAACGAGACCGTCAGAACCGTCTTCAACGTCGTCCTCACCTTCGGCATTCCGCTTGTTCTTTCGCTGATTGCGACGCCGTTTGTCATCAAGCTGGCCGGACTTGTCGGGGCAATCGACAAGCCGGACCCACGAAAGATTCATACACGCCCGATGCCGCGGCTGGGGGGTGTCGGGATCTACATCAGCTTTCTTCTGGCTTTGGTGATCCTGTATCCGATCAATCCCTTCTTGCACTCAATTTCCCGGCTTCAAACGCACCAGGCAATCCTGCTTATCGGATCGCTTATGCTAATGCTCGCCGTGGGAATCTGGGATGACATACGGCCGATCAAGGCGGGCCAAAAATTCCTGGCGCAAGCGCTCGCCGCGTCGACCGTTTACGCCGCCGGGGTCCATATTTCATCGGTGACAAATATCCTCGGCTCGAACCTGCTGGATTTAGGCATCCTCGATTTTCCCGTCACGGTTCTATGGATCGTCGGCGTGACGAATGCCTTTAATCTCATCGACGGCCTCGATGGACTCGCATCGGGAATCGCCGTCATCGCTTCGATCACCGTCTGCGCGATTTCCTGCCTCTCTCAACATTATGCAATTGCGATGATCTCTCTTGCCCTGGCCGGAGCCCTCATCGGTTTCCTGAAATATAATTTCAACCCGGCGCGGATTTTCCTGGGAGACTCCGGCAGCCTTTTCCTCGGATTCTCCCTTGCAGTGCTTTCCATCCAGAGTTCGACCAAGGGATCGACGGCATTTACCATCCTCGTCCCGCTGCTCGCGCTGGGATTGCCGATCATGGACACGCTTCTCTCTATGATTAGACGGATGTTGAAGTCGCTCCTCCCGACAGGTTCGGGCCCGGCGGGGCTCCTCGCGAGGCTTCACACAATTGTCACACCCGATAAAGCTCATATCCACCACAGGTTGATCGCGAAGGGATTATCGCAGCGCGCCGTGGTGTTTGTCTTGTACCTGGTCTCCTGCATCTTCGGCGCCGCCGCGTTCGCGCTCCAGGTCAGCAACAGCAGCACCAACGCGTTCATCGTTGCTGCGGTCTCGATTGCATCGGTTGTCGGGGTGCGGAGACTTCAGTACCGGGAGATCGCCGTGCTTCGAAACGGCATGCTGCTGCCGATCTATGACTCCGCGCTGATGCATCGCACGCTCTTCCATGCGTTTCTCGATCTTTGTTACATATTGATCGCCTTTTCAGCTTCATATTTGTTGACGACTCCGGACGAACTGTACTCGGGTCGCGAATTTTTCTTCTCCTTGGCAATGGCCGGTTTCCTGCAGCTTTCCATATTTTGTGCATGCGGCCTTTATCGGGAGACCATCCGGATGTTCGGGCTGGGAGACTTGCTGAACATATTAAAGACGGCAACAGCCGCGGTGGGAATAACTGCGCTGTTTTTTATGGTCACATCCTGGTCTTCCGCCGCCCTGGGTGTTACAGGGCTCATTCTGGATTTTTACATTCTGGCGTCATTGGTCGCCGGAACCCGGGCGTCATTCCACGTTCTCAGGTACCTGTCACGCCGGGAGCTTGAAGGAGGCAAGCGCATACTCATCTACGGCGCCGGAACCGACGGAATGCTGCTGCTCCAAAAAATCCTGGATGATCCCTCACCGAAACTGATCCCGATTGGATTCCTGGACGACGACGCAGACCTCGAGGGCAAGAACGTCAATGGCTACCCTGTCTTCGGCGGTCACTGGAAGCTCGAGGGGTTGCTGCACAAGATGAAAGTCGATGAGCTGTTGATTGCAGACCAGACCGTGAAACCCGAGATCCTGCGGCGTATCGAGGCCATCGCACGCCTCAATGCCATCGGCATCCGGAGGTCCGAGATTCGACTCGAAAACATGAGCACTCATGAGGAGAGAACAACAGTCGACGGCGTCCTTGTGTATGCGAAACGATGAGTTCATGATGCCCGCCGTGCGGCTCTCTTGCGCATTGTTCCTCTTGTTCCTTGCGGCGGCTCCCAGGACAATGGCCCAGGTGCTTCCGGCGCCCAGGCTCCTGTCTCCTGCTGACAGCTCCATCAATCAGCCGACGTCGCTCACGTTCGCCTGGCGCGCAGTCCTCGGTGCGAGCAGCTACGAGCTGCAGATCTCCGATACTCCGTTGTTCACATCGCTCGTGTATCACGATTCATCGATTGCAGGACAATCGACCGACGTCAGCGGCCTTCATCGGAGCACAACATACTACTGGCGCGTGAGAGCGCAGAATCTTGTAGACGTGTCATCATGGTCCGATACCTGGATTTTCGGGACTGTTCCGGTGCCTCCGCCGTCGCCCGTTCCATCGAGCCCCGCCGACGGGGCGGTGGTGCCGACGAGTGTGACGCTGACATGGGGCGCCTCTTCCGGGGCGACTTCGTACAGGGTGCAGCTATCCGCCTCTCCTGTTTTTTCCACATTGGTAGTGGATGATTCCACTCTCGTGACGACCGGCCGCCTGGTACAAGGCCTGCAGAACAATTTCGATTATTATTGGCGCGTGAATGCATCCAATTCCGGTGGGGCGAGCTCCTGGTCAGCCAGCCGGAGTTTCACGACGGCGACGGCGCCGCCCGCCGCGCCGAATCTCGCCTCGCCTCCGAACGGGGCCGCAGATCAACCGCCGACAGTGAGTCTCAGCTGGTCGTCCACTCCGGGCGCCTCAAGTTACCATCTGCAGGTCTCGGCCGGCTCGGGCTTTGCCACTCTCGCCCTTGATGATTCTGCCCTGACCGCGACATCCCGCAGCGTTGGGCCGCTGGCGAACGGCACCATCTACTACTGGCGCGTCAGCGCGAAAAACGCGGGGGGACAGGGCGCCTGGTCGAATGCCTGGTACTTTGCGACAGTTCCCGCCGCTCCCCCGGCTCCGACGCTCCTCAGCCCGCCGAACAGCGCCGCCAACCAGCCCGTCACGGTCACGGTCTCTTGGAATGCAGCTTCCGGAGCGTCGCGCTACCGGCTCCAGGTATCGATGAGCCCCACATTCGCAACACTCGGGTTCGACGACTCGACCATCACCGGCACCGCGCAGGCTGTCGGTCCGCTCGCTAACAGCACGACGTTTTACTGGCGGGTCAGCGGGCTGAATTCGTCCGCAGCGGGCCCATGGTCGGCTGTCTGGAGTTTCGTCACCGGCGCCGCACCGGCCGCCACGACAAAGCCCCCGGTGGGCGTCGATGCGATTTCCGCAAACTTTCAGGGAATCGTCAATCCGAACGGGACCTCGACTCAGGCAAAGTTCGAATTTGGGACAACAACGGCATATGGCAACGCAATCACCGCCGTGGAAAGTCCCGTCGCCGGAACCAGCCCCGTCAACGTCTCCGGTGTCATTCGCGGACTTTCGCCAAGTACTCAGTACCATTACAAGCTCGTCGCCTTCAACGGCGCAGGAACCGGAGAAGGCGGGGATGTGGCATTTTTCACATTGACCGATCAGGTTGCCCTGACAAGTCCCCCGAACGGTTCCGTGAACCAACCATCAACATTGACGCTATCCTGGGGTTCGGTCGCAGGCGCCGACGCGTATAGACTTCAGCTATCGACAAATTCTTCCTTCGGTACTTCCGCCGTGGACGATTCCGGGGTCGTGAGCACGTCACGATCGGTTGGCCCCCTCGCCAACAACACGACGTATTACTGGCACGTCAGTGCCCGGAATTCCGCAGGCTGGGGTAGTTGGTCGGTTCCCTGGAGCTTTACGATCCTGCCTGCGACCCCCGGGATTCCAACGCTCATCTCTCCCGCCAGCGCCTCCGTGGATCAGCCGACGACACTTGCAGTTCGGTGGAGGGCATTGCCGGCAGTGAGTTCGTATCGTCTGCAAGTTTCGCTTGATTCGCTCTTTGTGGGTGTCGTGCTGGATGACTCTCTCGTCGCCGACACATCGCGGCAGGTTAGCTCGCTGGCAAACCAGACAAAGTATTTTTGGCGTGTTCGCGCAAAGAACGCCGCAGGAACGGGCGGTTGGTCGAGCATCTGGAATTTTACGACCGTTCCCTCACTCCCTGGGCCGCCCGCGCTCATCGCGCCTCCGAACGGGGCGTCAAACGTGCCCACGACCCTCAACCTGAGCTGGAATGCCTCGACTGGAGCGACATCATACCGTGTCCAGGTATCCGCTGATCAGTCGTTCGGTTCGACGACCTTTGACAGCAGCGGGATCACGGGCACAACCGCTACCCCGCATGGCTTACTGACGAGTACGCTGTACTATTGGCGGGTTGACGCCGCGAATGCCGCCGGAACAACCGGTTGGTCGAGTGTTTGGAGCTTTACCACGGTCCCTGCGCCGCCGCCAACACCGGTGCTACAAAGCCCACCGAACAACGCAACGGGGCAACCCACTTCCCTGCCGCTTTCGTGGAGCCGGTCGGCAGGTGCCTCGGTGTATCGGCTCCAGCTTTCGGTCAGTTCAGTCTTTGGTACAACGGTCATTGATGATTCTACGATCACCGATACCTCGCGCCAATCCGGACCGCTCTTGAACAGCACGTCGTATTACTGGCGGGTCGAGGCGCGGAATCCGGGCGGTTGGAGCAGCTGGTCACCGGCGTGGACCTTCACTACGAGCCCCGCATCCCCGGGCGTACCGACGTTGCAGGCACCGGCCAATGGCGCGACGAACCAGCCGGCAATCCTGACACTGATCTGGAACACCGTCTCAGGCGCATCGGGCTACTGGCTCCAGCTCGCGACGAGCGCGGCGTTTACCGTGGTCATCCGCAACGATTCTCTCCTGACCGCCACCGCGGATCAAGTCGGGCCATTGGCCGACAGCACGACATATTTCTGGCGAGTCCGGGCAAGAAACACAGGTGGACTCAGCGACTGGTCGAACACGTGGCAGTTCACGACGGCGCGTGTTGCTCCGCCTCCACCGGCAGTTCCGGCGCTCGCAAGCCCTCTTAACGGAGCCGGAAATCAGCCGCTTTCCCTGGCACTCTCGTGGAACACTTCTTCGGGCGCTGCTTTCTATCACCTGCAGCTTTCCACAAGTTCCTCGCTCAACCCCCTTCTACTCGAAGACTCATCCATGACGGTTACATCGCGCGATGTCGGCCCCCTGTCGAACAGCACCGCCTATTACTGGCGGGTGCGCGCGCGGAACTCCGGGGGTGTGAGCGGATGGACGGCGCCTTGGGCATTCACCACCACCGCGCCCCCGCCACCGCCTCCCGATCTGAGCAGTCCCCCGAACGGCGCAACGTATCAGGCTACAAGCGTCACCTTGCAGTGGACGCCCGCTTCTGGGGCGAGCGCCTATCGGCTGCAGGTCTCCCGGACGACAAGCTTTGCCACGTCCGTTCTTGACGATACTTCCGTTGCGGCAAGCTCCAGACAGGTAGGACCGCTGACGAGCAACACGATCTATTACTGGCGGGTCAGGGCCCGAAATGCCGGCGCCTGGGGCGACTGGTCGCAGACATGGGGCTTTGCAACGGGCGCCACGCCGGTTCCTCCCACGCTTTCGAGTCCGCCCGATGGCGCCACCAGTCAGCCGGTCAGTCCAACCTTGAGCTGGAATTCCTCGGTGGGGGCGACAGATTACGAGGTCCAGGTTTCAACGACTGCGTCGTTTAATCCGATCGTGGAGGACGATTCTCTTATCACAGGAACATCGAGAGTCGTGGGGCCGCTCGCGCGCAATACGACCTATTATTGGCGGGTTCGGGCCGGGCTTGCGGCACTGACCAGCGATTGGTCCGCGGTCTGGAGCTTTAGCACCGCGACCTCTTCTTACCCGGGCACATTCTCGCTCAGCGCCACCGTCCAGTATCCGGCGTACTCCGACATCAGTCAGTTCAAGCCCGCCGATTACAGACTCGTCGGGCTACCGGGGGCGGGCAACGCGGCGATCAGCAGCTCGCTTTCCGGCAGCTCCGGCACCGATTGGCAGGCGTACTGGGACAACGGTGCACCAAGCGACTATCTCGTACTGTACGACGGAAGCGCCACCTTCCGCTTCACGGTTGGGCGCGCCTTCTGGATCATCAAGAATGGACCGTGGAACGTGAGCGGGACGGTTCCTACCCCGCCGCTCGATTCGTCGGGAAACGCGCGGATTCCGATGCACGCCGGGTGGAATCTGATTACGAATCCCTTCACATCATCGTTGGCATGGACTACGGTCCAGTCGGCGAATAGCATAACAGATCCGATCTATTCCTTCAACGGATCGTTTGCGCAATCGCCGCGTCTCGATCCGTATGTCGGGTATTATTTCTTCAATTCGACGAATCTCGCGGTTCTCAAGGTTCCCTATACCTCAACATCCTCGAGTCCTCCGACTGCCGGAGCAGGCAACGGAGAATGGAGAATGAATATCATTCTGGTATCCCCGGATATTACTGATCGGGCCGCCTGGTTCGGCGTCTCAAGGCAGGCGATGCGCGGACTCGATCCGCTCGATTTCCGGAAACCGGCCGGGATATCCGGCGCGGCCGGACTCTCCTTCCAGCGTCCGGAGTGGGATCCGCTTTATTCAAGCTTCGCGACTGATGTCCGTCCGGAAATCAGCGATGTCGAATCGTGGCCGTTCGATGTCCATGCTATTGAAGGGCAAATCCAGCACCTTCGGTTCTCGGGCGTTCGGACAGTCCCGCCGAAACTTGAAGTCTACCTGGTGGATGACGAACGAGGTGCAGCGCAAGATCTCCGGCACGATTCGGCGTACACGTTTGTTCAAACACGTGGCACGATGAAATTTGAGATACTCGTCGGCAAGGAGGAAGCGATGAAACTGCGATTGAGTTCGATCCGGCCCAGGAGGTTCGTGCTCGAGGACAACTACCCGAATCCCTTTAATCCAACGACAAGTCTTTCAATCGGCATTCCGGCAGAATCATTCGTGTCGCTGGGTGTTTTCGATATGCTCGGCCGCCAGGTGAGAACTCTTTATAATGGTACGCTGAAACCGGGCCTTTATGCCTTCACATGGGATGGCAAGGACGGGACCGGGGGCAGCCTCGCGAGCGGAACGTACTTTTCCCGCCTGCTGACGGACAGAGGAGTGATCCTCACAAAGAAAATGATCCTTCTGAGGTAATGCGCAACCGGAAAGGACCGGAATGATGACGCGAATATTCGATCAGAAACTAAAGCGGGTCCGCTGGATAGTGGTTCTTTCGCTTCTATTGCAAACGGTTTCGTGGGCCGGTGGCGACGATATCCGGGCAATAAACGTCAAGTTCACATCGTCGGAGAACCAGATCGTCATTCATTATGATCTCCTCGCGCCCGCCGATGCAAAGCTGGAGGTATCCGTCCGCTTGAGGAAAGAAAGCGATCGGGCATTTATCTATACTCCGGGGAGTCTCACGGGTGATGTCGGGCCGGGAATTCCGCCCGGATTGGGCAAGACCATCCAATGGGACATTGCGAAAGAGTTTCCTCAGGGGCTGGCCGGCAGCGATTACTTTTTCGAGGTCAATCTGAGCGGCGGAGAGGAGTCCGGGGGCTCGGCTGTCCTCACGTGGATCGGAGCCGGAGCGGCAGTCCTGGGCGCGGGAATCCTCGCCATTGTACTGTCGAAAAATCACAGTGAGCCGCCTCCTCCGGGCTCAAGTTTTCCGGCTCCCCCGGGAAGACCGTAAATGACCGCTTCAATTATAAGGTGATCGAATGTGCGGCATCGTAGGATATCTTGGAACCAGGGAAGCAGCGCCGATTCTCCTTGAAGGGCTGCGCCATCTCGAATATCGCGGATACGATTCGGCCGGAATCGCGGTCGTTGCGGACAATCAATTGCATGCATTCCGGCGCGTCGGAAAGGTCAAGAACCTCGCCGAGTCGCTCAACGGTTCGCTTCCGAAAGCCACGCTCGGCATTGCTCATACGAGGTGGGCAACGCATGGAGTGCCTTCGGAGTCGAATGCTCATCCGCACACCGATTGCACGCGGAGGATAGCCCTCATCCACAACGGTATTATTGAAAATCATGCTTCCCTCAGGACGATCCTCGAACGTGGAGGCCATCGTTTCTCTTCCGCAACGGACACCGAAGTTCTTGTGCACCTGATTGAAGAACATCTTCGCTCGACCGATGACCTCGAGACCGCCGTGCGGCGGGCCCTGGCTCAGGTGGAGGGAACCTACGGCATTGCCGTTATTTCGACGCATGCACCCGGCACTTTAATCGTCGCCAGGAAGGGAAGCCCGCTGGTTATCGGCATCGGAAGCGGAGAGTACATTTGCGCATCCGACCCGACGGCGCTCGCCGGCGCCACTCGTCGGGTGATTTACCTTTCGGACGGCGAGATGGCCGCCATGACGGCAAACGGCCTCGTGATTAAGAATCGCGAAAACGTTAAAATCGAAAAGGATGTCTCGGAGCTTGATCTCGAGCTGGAAACGATCGAACGGTGCGGCTATCCCCATTTCATGCTGAAAGAAATCTACGAGCAGCCCGAAACGATCCATGACGCCCTTCGCGGCCGGCTCCTCGAGAGCGATGGGCGCGCCAATCTGGGCGGGCTCCGCGAAGTCATGCCGCGAATTCTGGCGTCGCGGCGAATCATCCTCACCGGGTGCGGGACATCCTGGCATGCCGGACTCATCGGCAGGTACATGATCGAGCAATACGCGCGCCTCCCTGTTGAGGTGGAATATGCCTCGGAATTCCGATACCGCGACCCGATGCTCGACGAACGCGATACCGTCTTTTGCATCAGCCAGAGCGGCGAGACCGCCGACACAATCGCGGCAATGCGCGAGGCGCTCAACCGGGGAGCGCTCGGCCTCGGGATCTGCAACGTAGTGGGCAGCACGCTGGCAAGAGAGAGCGACGCGGGCGTCTATCTGCACGCGGGTCCGGAAATCGGCGTCGCGTCGACGAAAGCCTTCACTTCCCAGCTTTCGGTGCTGGCGCTCATCACGCTCGCGTTGGCCCGTGAACGCGGACTGACGAAAGAACAGGGGAAAACGATCATTCGGGAATTAAAATCGCTTCCGGAGAAAGTATCGCGGATCCTCGAGCACAGCGATGTCATCCAGAAGTACGCCCGCGAGTTTCAGGATGCGCAGAATTTCCTGTACCTGGGCCGGGGGTACGGTTTTCCCGCAGCGCTCGAAGGCGCGCTGAAGCTGAAGGAAATTTCCTATATTCATGCCGAGGGGTATCCGGCGGCGGAGATGAAGCACGGTCCGATCGCACTCATCGACCGGGATATGCCTGTAGTCGTGATCGCCCCAAAGGATAAGACATACGAGAAGATCCTCGGGAATATCGAGGAGGTCAGGGCGCGGAACGGGCGTGTCGTCGTTGTTGCAAACGAGGATGACCCATGGATTCATACGCTCAGCGACCATGTCATCCGCATTCCGAAGACGATTGATATGCTGCACCCGATCCTTGCGATGATTCCCCTTCAGCTCCTGGCTTACTACATCGCGGTGCTGCGTGGGTGCAACGTCGACCAGCCGCGAAACCTTGCAAAAAGCGTAACAGTTGAATGACAACGAGGGGATCAAATGACGGGAGAGGAACACCGGAGGATGCTGTACAAGGAAAGTCCAAAGGAGGAGTCAAGCCATGAAGACTCTTATGAGAAAGGCCACATCACACCGGCTGCCCCCGAGAGTGGAATTCAAGGCCCCCGTGACAACCGAGTACAAGCGGGTCCTGACGCAGGATGCCATGGAGTTCGTCGCCCGGCTGGAAAAAGAGTTCGGTGAACGGCGCAGAGATCTCTTGCACCGGCGGTGGGAGCGCCAGGTCGAGATCATCGCGGGCAGAATGCCGCAGTTCCTTCCGGGGACAAAGAGCATCCGGAACGGCGAGTGGACGGTAGCCCCCATCCCGAAGGACCTCCGTGATCGCAGGGTGGAAATCACCGGTCCGACCGACCGGAAAACGGTCATCAACGCGCTTAATTCGGGCGCGAATGTCTACATGGCCGATTTCGAAGACGCCAACTCTCCGACATGGGAGAACATGGTCAAGGGGCAGATTAATCTTTGTGACGCGGTGGACCGGACCGTCAAGTTTATAAGCGTCGAGGGAAAAGAGTACCGGCTCGGTGAAACGACTGCAACGCTCATGGTTCGCCCGCGCGGCTGGCATATGGTCGAGAAGCATGTTCTTGTGGACGGGCATCCCATCTCCGCTTCGATCTTCGACTTCGGGATCTTCCTTTATCACAATGCGAGAAAGCTGCTGGAGCGCGGATCGGGGCCGTATTTTTATCTCCCGAAGCTTGAGAGCCATCTGGAGGCGCGGCTCTGGAATGATATTTTCCTCATGGCGCAGGACGAGCTGGGAATTCCCCGGGGGTCGATCCGGGCTACGGTCCTCATTGAAAACATCCTGGCCGCGTTCGAAATGGACGAAATTCTCCATGAATTGAGCGATCATGCAGGCGGTCTGAACTGCGGAAGGTGGGACTATATTTTTAGTATTATAAAGAAATTCCGTCACTATCCCGAATTCATGCTGCCCGACCGCTCGCGCCTCGGGATGGCGAACCGGTTTCTTCATTCCTTCTCGCTGCTTTTGATAAAAACATGCCACCGGCGCGCCATTCACGCGATCGGGGGGATGGCGGCCCAGATCCCGGTCAAGGGCGATGCGGAGGCGAACGAGGAGGCGCTCGTGAAGATCCGGGCAGACAAGGTGCGGGAAGCCCGGGACGGCCACGACGGCACGTGGGTGGCGCATCCCGCGCTCGTAAGCCTCGCGCGGGACGTCTTCAACGAGTATATGCCGGAAGCGAATCAAATCCGGCGCATGCGCTACGACGTGGAAATCGAGCCGGCCGACCTGCTTTCGATGCCCAAAGCGGTGGTGACCGAGCAAGGGCTTCGCGCCAACATTCGCTCGGCGCTGCTTTATTTCGAATCCTGGTTTCGGGGGATCGGCTGCGTACCCGTCAACAACCTTGTGGAAGACACAGCCACCGCGGAAATCTCCAGGGCCCAGATCTGGCAGTGGCTTCACCATCAGCATCATTTCTTCGAGAACGGAAAAATTACGATCGAAGTTTATCGTCGATTGCTGGCCGAGGAATTCGCGGCAATTCAGACGGCATCCGGTCTGCGCGAAGGTCAGAGAAAGACATTCACACTCGCCAGGGAGCTGCTCAACAGGCTCACGACCGAAAAACTGTTTCCCGAGTTTTTTACGCTGCTCGCCTACGACGAGCTTGATTAGCCTGGCGATTTTATACGGACCCGCCTCGATGGCCGGTCCGAAGGCTTGGGCAGAAGGGTTCGCGATTCACCCAGGAGGTGCGAACAGACTATGAGCGCGCGGTTTATCAAGGAGCTGGATGAATTCCGCCTTCAGCTCGACGAGCTCCGGAACCGTGGGGCCGATCCCGACTGGCTGCGCACGGAACGGCACGTGAGGCTCCAGTACGCGGTCACCCGTGTTCTGGCTGAAGCGGCTTCCATCCCGGAGGGCGCCGCAAGGCTCCTGCAATCGCTTTGTATTATAGAAGGCTGGCACGCCGGGCAACTCTGGCAGCCGGAAGCAGGAAGGGAGCTTCTTCAGATTCAGGCAACCTGGCACAGCCCCTCACTGGACGCGTCGGACCTTATCGCCCGCAGCCGGAGAGTTTCTTACTTGAGGGGATCCGAGCTTCCAGGCAAGGTCTGGCTGAACGGCAAGCCTTCCTGGATCGCCGAGCTGCGGTCAGACACGAGCTGGGAACTCGCGCCCGCAGCGGTCAAGTTGGGCCTGCGCAGCCTCTTCGCATTTCCGGTCAGGAACCGCAGCGAGGTGACGGGAGTCGTCGTGCTGCTCTCGCGGGAGAGCAGGAAACCGGACCCCGACATATTCGAGATGGCGGATTCGCTGGGGCGGCAGATCGGCGACTTCATCAGCCGGAAACGCAGCGAGAATCAGATCGAAGAACGCGAAAGGCGGTTCCGTGCTCTCATTGAAAACAGCAGTGATGCGATACGCCTCTTCAGCAGGGAAGGGAAAATCCAGTATGCCACCCCCGCCGCAGAGAGGATACTCGGCTACGTGCCCGGAGAAATCGTCGGGAAAGATGCGGCGGATTTCGTCCATCCCGACGAAGCGCTGGAGCTAAGACAATTGCTCGCGAGATCGATTGAAAAGGCCGGCGTACCGGTCGTCGCGGAGTACCGGTTCCGGCGCAAGGACGGATCTTGGCAGTGGCTGGAGAGCGTCGCAACAAATTTGCTCTCGGAGCCGGGAGTGAAGGCGATTGTCGTCAACAGCAGGGATATTACGGATCGAAGGAGCGCGCTCGAACACGAAGCTCAAAGCCGCATCCGCGAAGAAATCGCCCGTGTGAAGGCCGAGAAAGAGCAGGAACAACTCACGTTTCTTACAAGGACGGGCAAATTACTTTCGAACTCTCTCGACTATGGATCAACCCTTTCAAACATCGTCCACCTGGCTGTTCCATCGATCGCCGATTGGTGCGCCGTGGATATGATTGAAAAGGACGAGACGCTCCGACGGGTTTCCTTCATCCACAGAGATCCGGGGAAGACGGAGCTCGGAGACAAGGTGGGATCCCTCTCATCTCTCACACCGGAACCCCGCGGCGGCAACGCGGATTGGCTCCGCAGCGGAACATCACAACTGATCCCCCGGGTAACGGAGCCGATGCTCGCCTCCGCATCCCTCGACGCCCGCCAACTCGCCGCCTTGCGCGAAATGGGATTGAGCTCCCTCATGATGGTTCCGATGGTGGCGCGCGGCCGTCTCATTGGCGCGATTACGTTTGCGCTTTCGGACCCGTCCCGCTTGTATGATGAGCAGTCGATGATTGTAGCCGAAGAATTCGTCCGGGGGGCGGCCCTCACAATCGACAACATCCGGCTCTACCAGGAGTCGCAACAGCTCAACGCAGAACTCGAGAAGCGGGTGGCCGAACGCACCGGGCAGCTCCAATTCGCGAATCAGGAGCTCGAAGCGTTCAGCTATTCTGTTTCCCACGATCTTCGCGCGCCTCTTCGTGCTATCGTGGGATTCTCACGCGTACTCCTCGACGAGTATGCGTCCCGTTTCGATACCGAGAGCGGCCGCATGATGAATATCGTGCGCGACAGCGCCCTCCGGATGAGTCAACTGATCGACGATCTCCTGGCTTTTTCCCGCATCGGACGCCGGCAGATCAAAAGCTCCATGATCGACATGGCACAGCTCGCCGCGTCTGTCTACGAAGAAATGAGGCTGATGGACCCTGAACGAATCGTCGAGGTGTCGATTCATCCCTTGCCGCCCATGAAGGGCGACCCCCCCTTGATCCGCCAGATCTTCGTCAACTTGATTTCCAATGCGCTTAAATTTACAAATCGCGGGAATCATGCCTTCATCGAGATCGGGTCGAAGGCCGAGGGGGATGAGATTGTGTACTACGTGAAAGACAATGGAGTCGGCTTCGATATGGAGTATCAAAACAGGTTGTTCGGAGTCTTTCAGCGGCTGCACACCGCCGAAGAGTTCGAGGGAACCGGAGTCGGGCTCGCGATTGTTAAAGGGATTGTCAACCGGCACGGCGGCCGCATATGGGCCGATGCGAAGCTGAAGGAAGGTGCGACCTTCTACTTCTCCTTCCCCCGACCGCACTAATAAAGGAGGCCTCAATGAATCTTTCAGCGGTGGAAATACTTTTTGTCGAGGATAACCCCCACGACGCCGAGCTGGCGCTTCGAGCTCTGATGAAACACAAACTCGCCAACAAGGTTCTGCATGTGAAAGACGGCGCTGAGGCGCTCGAGTATATCTTTTCAACGGGGGCCTACGCCGGCCGGCAGTCCGGCATGAATCCGCGGGTGGTGCTTCTTGATCTAAAGCTTCCGAAGGTCGACGGAATGGAAGTGCTGCGGCGGATGAAGGCCGATGAGCGCACGCGGTCGATCCCCATCGTTATTCTTACCTCTTCGTCTGAGGAACGGGACATCGTCGACAGTTATCGGCTTGGCGTCAACAGCTATATCGTGAAGCCCGTCGATTTTGACAAGTTTCTGACCTGCGTGCAGGAGCTTGGGCTCTATTGGCTTCTCATCAACCAGCCGATCCCCTCGCCATGAATCATAAACTCCGGATATTGCTCCTCGAAGATGTCCCTGCCGATGCCGAACTCGTCGAGGTCGAGCTCCGCGGAGCCCAGATAAGCTTCACCTCGAGACGGGTCGACACCAAAGATACCTTCCTGAAGGAAGTCGCGAACTCGACTCCGGATGTCATCCTCGCGGATTTCGCGCTGCCGCAATTCAATGGCCTCGAAGCCCTTTCACTCCTGAAAAACCTGAAACTCAACATCCCGTTCATTCTTGTCACAGGCTCCCAATCCGAAGAGGTGGCCGTGGAATGCATGAAGGCCGGAGCCGATGACTATATACTCAAGACGAGCCTCAGGCGGCTCCCCTCGGCGCTTGTGAATGTGGTGGCAAAACACACGGCGGAGCGGGAGAAGATCGAAGCGGAAGACGCATTTCGGCGGAGCGAACAACGCTACCGTCTGATCACGGAAAATACGCGCGACCTTATCTGCATGGTGAATCTGGAGGGAGTATTTACCTATGTGAGTCCGTCGTCCATGTCGATGCTCGGGTACACGCCGGCCGAATGCATGATGACCAGCTTCTATTCCCTGATCCATCCGGCGGATCGGGCCCGTGTACAGCGGGCGGTACGTGACGCCTTCTCGAAACGGGGCAGCATGCGGCTGGAATACCGCTTTAATCACAAAAGAGGCGATTGGCGTATCCTCGAATCCGTCTGGAGCTGGATTCTCGCACAGGAGGGAGATCCGGGGGGAGCGGTGGTCGTATCCCGGGACATCACCGACCGCCGACAGGGGGAGGAGCAGTTGAAGAAAACCAGCCAGCAATTGCGCGCCCTCGCCGCTCGTCTTCAGGCTGCCCGGGAGGAAGAGCGGATAAAGATCGCGCGCGAAATCCACGATGAGCTGGGTCAGATTCTGACGGCTCTCAAGATCGACCTGACGATGGTCGACCGGCGGCTTTCGGGGCAGCCCGACGATGCCAGCGTCACCGAGGCGAAAGCGGAAATCGCCTCGATGGAGCGGCTGATCGAAACGACAATTCAGACTGTGAGAAAGATCGCGACCGAACTGAGGCCGGATGTCCTCGATAATCTGGGATTTGTGGAGGCGGTCCAGTGGCAGGCGCAGGAATTCGAGCAGCGCTCCGCCATTCCGTGCCGGGTCAGCCTCCCCGAGAAAAGGATTTCCCTCGACCAGGAAAAGGCGACGGCGGTCTTCCGGATCTTTCAGGAGACGCTTACCAATGTTGCGCGGCACGCCAACGCCACGAGCGTCGAGGTGGGCCTGGAGCGGACCGGCGGCGATCTCATTCTGACCGTGAGCGATAACGGCCGCGGGATCACCGATGAGGAGATCGAGGGAACTGCGTCGCTGGGATTGCTCGGAATGCGCGAGCGTTCTCACCTTTTCGGAGGAGAGGTGAGTATTACCCGCCGTGAAGGCGGCGGAACGACGGTCTCCGTAAGAATTCCATTGGCCGATGAAGTCATTGGCGCGGGTCAGGATGATACGCGTCCTCATCACTGATGACCATCCCCTGGTCAGGGAAGGCCTGATCAAGATCCTCCGCAACGAATCCGATATGGATGTCGCGGGCGAAGCTCGTACGGCGCCGGAAATGCTCGACATCCTCCGGCAGGAGAAAGTCGATGTGCTCGTTCTGGATATTTCCCTCCCCGGTAAGAGCGGACTCGATGTCCTGAAGGAGCTGCGGGCTGAACATCCCAAACTTCCGGTTTTAATTCTCAGCATGCATCCCGAGGACCGCTTTGCCCTCCGCGTCCTGAAGACCGGCGCGGCGGGTTACGTCACAAAGGAGAGCGCTCCGGAGGAGCTGGTGAAAGCGATCCGGAAAGTGTATACTGGCGGGAAATATGTCAGCGCAACCATGGCCGAGAAATTGGCCGTGGGTATCGAGGAGGATACCGGGAAACCGCTCCACGAATCGCTGTCCGACCGGGAGTATGAGATTTTGCAGATGATCGCCACCGGAAAGAAACCGGGGGAAATTGCCCGCCAACTCTCTCTCAGCGTGAGAACGGTCAACACCTATCGCAGCCGCATTTTCGAAAAGATGCACATGAAGACAAACGCCCAACTGATCCACTATGCCCTCGAACACCACCTGATCGACTAGCTCCCCGCCGTTATGCCCCCGGGGCCCGTCCATTCCCCGGGCCCTCTTCTCTGCACCCTCCTTAGTACTTCATACCAACCCCCTTTCCCCTCAATTTTCGGCATCTATTCAGTCAATGCCGGTCTACTGCGCACTTCTCTGCCATTCCGTCACCAAATAACCGACACGCTTGTTTCCATTAAGACTACACGATTTTCAGCGTTTTCCCGATACCGCCGGGGTGCCAAACTCCGTAGCTTGTACACAGTTGAAGCCGAAAGGCGGTTGAACATGACACATGCACAAACAAATTCGGGAGATGGCGCTGTGAAAGTACTGATAGCAGATGATTCGCTTCTCGTGTGCGTCCGGCTGATGTCGGTCTTATCCAAGCTGGACGGGCTGGAACTGGCCGGATATACGCGGGATGCCGCGTCGGCGATCGAGTCGGTCAGCCGGCTCAAACCCGATATCGTCATTCTCGACATCCAGATGATCGGGGGAAGCGGCATCGATGTTCTTCGCATCGTGAAGCGCAATCAACCCGGCATCATCGCAATCATGCTGACCAATCTCTCCCACCAGCAGTACCGGAAGAAATGCATGGATGCGGGAGCTGATTTCTTCTTCGACAAATCAACAGAATTCTTTGAGATGGCGGAACTCTTCGAGCACCTTGCTCAGCGGACTCATTCCCTCACCTCGATCGGCACCGTGGGCGGCGCCGCGAACCAGGCGGCCCGGTAGCCGGGACCGTCACTCAAGACTGAAATCAATCATCACAATGGAGAATGCAATCGTGCGAAAGCGAACGTTGTTCATCACCATGCTCGTGCTCTTTATGGGCATCAGTCTCAATGCCCAGACCGGCCCATGGGTTAGCGCGTACTACGCCGGCTGGAACCAGG
>Ga0137396_10000013_pt1 | contig 55055 bp, 35 predicted proteins | sample czc16metaG_FD_108284 | JGI IMG/M metagenome (GOLD analysis project Ga0137396, IMG submission 108284) | Vadose zone soil microbial communities from Angelo Coast Range Reserve, California, USA - czcobulk3.16 metaG | ecosystem: Environmental > Terrestrial > Soil > Vadose zone | place: USA...
TCACGGCCACCGGCTACGACCTCACGCCGAAGGAGGAGTACGTCTACGATGCGGGCGGCAGGCCGCGCCCCGTCGTGGGCCCGCTGGATCTCGGTGCGTTCGAATTCGCGGGGACCCCCGTCACGTCCGGCGCAAAGAGCGACGCGAGCACGACGGAGACGCTCCGACCGACCCAAACCGTGGAGCCCTCCGCGAAGGTGACGAAATCGAAGGCGAAGAAGAAGAAAGCGAAGACGTACCCGGCGCGCACGAGCGAGCCCGCGAAGCGCCTGCCTAGCGGCCGCTAGGAGCTCCCCTTCTCAGCCTTTCGAGATACGCGGGCTTCAACGCGTGCCCGAGAGCCTGGGCGCGCAGCGCATCGCGGAGCGCCTCGTCATAGCGCCCCAGCCCTTCGTACGCCTTGGCCCGAGCATAGAATGCCGCTTCCTGGTTCGGATCGAGGTTCAGCGAGCGACCGTAGTCTTCGGCAGCGCCCGGCTTGTCCCCCAAGAGGAACTTCACCTCACCTCTCCAGAGGTAGGCCTTCGGGCTTGCGGGCTGGAGCTGGATCGAGGCGTCGAAATCCGCCAACGCTTCACGGAGCCGGTTCATTCCGGCGAGCGTTAGGGCTCGGTTCGTGTAGGCTTCGGCGTAGTCCTTCTTCAGCTCGATCGCTCTCGTGAAATATTCCAGTGCCAGTTCCCGCTTCCCGAGCGTGAGATGGACCGCTCCCAGGCCATTCCACGGGATCGCCTCATTGGGTTCGAGGCGGACGGCCTTTTCTAGGTCGGTCAGCGCGCCCTGGTTGTCGCGATTCATATACCGAATCGTGCCCCTCATGGTCAGGGCCCGAGGCTGATTCGGATCCAGGGACAGAGCCTTCTCGGCATCCGAAAGGGCGCGGTCGTTCCGGCCCTGCTGCATGAAGGATCGCGCACGCATGGTATAGCCCAGCGGGAGGTTCGGATAATGGCCGAGGACATCGGTCCAGAGACTGACGTTGTCTTTCCAGACCTCGCAACGCGCGCGCGTCGCGAACACCGCGGTCACGCCCGCGAGCGCGAGCAACACGGTGAGCGCCACTCTCGGCGCCACGCGCCGCGCCAGGACGCCTCGGGCCAACGACCGATACAGGCTCGCGATGATGAATCCCACTCCCACGAAGGAAAGGTACGTGTAGCGATCCGCGATGACGGCGCTGCCCACGGGGAAGAGTTGAAGGACGAGGGCCACATTGATGAGAAAGAAGAGCGCGCCGAACGCGATCGCCCTTCCGTCACGCAGGCTGAACGCCACCGCCGCCGCCAAGAGCAGCACGCCCAGCGGCGCCAGGTAATACACCAGGGGCAGCCCGCCGCCCACCCTCAGAGGGTAGGGGTAGAGTGCGGAGAGATTCACCGGCACGATCGCTCGGATCAGGTACGCCGATATTCCATAGCAGGCAAAGAGAATTCGCTCGTAGAACGCGAACGAGGAGAGATCCTGAATCGCGCCTTGCCTGGCCTGCGCCACGGCGGCGACGTAACCGAATGCCAAGGAGATCAGGAAGAAGGGGACCTTCTCCAGCAGCGTCTTCGCGTTCTGCTTTCGTTTCAGGTAAAAGTCGATCGCGAAGAGCGCCACCGGGAGGCTCACGGCCATCCCTTTCGAGAGGATCGAAAGGACGAATAGCACAACGGAGCCGGCGTAATAGGCCGCTCTCGGGCGGCGCCCTCGCGCCCAGAGGACATAGCTGATGCAGGCGGTGATGTAGAAGAGGGCGTAGAGACCGTCCTTGCGGCCCGATACCCACGCCACCGATTCCACGTGAAGGGGGTGGATCCCGAAGAAGAGCGCGGTGATCGCGGAGACTTCGTTGGAACCGCTGAGGAGGAACATGAACCAGAAGACCGCGAGCGTGGCGAGCACGTGGAGCGCGATGTTTGCTATGTGGTAACCCCTCGGATTCAACTTCCAGAAGTGATAATCGACGGCGAGAGACGCCATGGTCAGCGGATGGTAGTTGCCCTCCACATAGGTCGTGAACATCGCCTTCAAGCCGGGGAGAGACGAATCGCGGATCAGGTGCTGGTCCACCACGTAGGCGGGGTCGTCCCAGTCCGTGAATCCGTTGTGGACGGCCGGAGCGAAGGCATATGCCGTCACAAGGGCGATAAGGAACGGGAGCCACCACGCCGTGCGCCGTGGCGGCACACGATTCGGGGACGGGGCCACGCGCGTCGCCTTACCCCCGCGCGCGGGGGCACTCTTCTCTCGTGCCTGTGACCTGCCGGATTGTCTCATGAGGGAGCGCGCCGCCCCTGCACGCCCTGGTGTCGAAAAAACGCGCTCACCCTTCTCAGCGATGCCACAGCAGGTGATCGAGCGAGAGCACATCATCGCCTCGCGGCATCACCAGGAGGAAGAGCAGCAGTCCTAGACGTGGGATTACGTGCGTGTGGAACTCGTACAGGAAGTCTTTGAGCAGGTGTCCGTACGTGACTACGACGAGAATGGCGCCGAGTGAGAGCAGGGCCGGACGCGTCAGCAGACCGGCGAAGACGAGCCACCCGGCCGCGAACTCGACATACGGAATCGAGAGCCCAAGCCCCCAGAGCAGCCACGCCGGGATCCAGCTCGAAGCATACGGGTCGACGAAATATCGATGCGCGTGCGCGGTCGCTCCCATTTGAAAGAGCTTCCCCCAGCCCGCCATCCCGAAGATCAGTCCGAGAATCAGACGCGCAAGGAGCATCGCCCACGCGCGATCAGGCACCGGCCAGGAATTCATGACTCACCTCTTGAACCGCGCTGCCTCGTCCGAGCCACCGGTCACGTTGCCGGCGCTGTAGGAATGCGCCCCCGCTCCTGCAAGCTCTCCGCCGGAGACGATCAGATATTCGTCCCGGATGGGCCGGCCCTCGAACCAGCATTCCAGAATCTCGCGCACCCCGGCCGCGTAACGCGCCTGAGCCGAAAGGCTCGTGCCCGAGACGTGAGGCGTCATCCCGTGGTGCGGCATGGTCCTCCAGGGGTGATCCTTCGGCGCCGGCTGGGGAAACCACACATCCCCCGCGTACCCGGCGAGCTGTCCGCTCTTCAGCGCCCGCGCGATCGCCTCGCGGTCGCAAATTTTCCCCCGCGCCGTGTTCACCAGATAGGCGCCGCGTTTCATCTTCGCGATGAGGGCGTCGTTGAACATGTGCTCCGTCTCCGGATGAAGAGGCGTGTTGATGGTGACCACGTCGCAGACCCCGACGAGCGACTCGGCATCAGGATGGAAGCTGACCCCCAGCTCCCGTTCGACCTCGACGGGCAGTCGATGCCGGTCCGTGTAATGCAGCTCCACGTCGAAGGCCTTGAGCCGCCGGAGCGCCGCCGTCCCGATACGCCCCGCTCCAACCGTGCCCACCGCCATTCCCTCAAGGTCGTAGGAGCGCGAGACGCAGTCCGCGATGTTCCATCCGCCGTCCACGACCCACTGGTACGATGGGATGTAATTGCGCACGAGAGCGAGAATCATCATGACGATATGCTCCGACACGCTGATGCTGTTGCAATAGGTGACTTCGGCGACCGTCATACCCCGTTCGATGGCGGCCTGCAGATCGACGTGATCCGAGCCGATCCCCGCCGTGATCGCCAGCTTGAGCTTCTTCCCCTTGCCGATGCGCTCGGCGGTCAAATAGGCTGGCCAGAACGGCTGCGAGATCACGATCTCGGCGTCGGGCAGCTCCCGTTCGAAGGCGGATTTCGGGCCATCCTTGTCGGCCGTGACCACCAGCGTGTGACCCTGGGACTCGAGAAACTTGCGAAGCCCAAGCTCGCCCGAGACGCTGCCGAGAAGCGCGCCCGGCCTGAAATCTACCCGCTTCGGGCTCGGAACCGATTGTCCGTCCGGATAGCGCTCGATCTTCGGTATGCCGCTCCGCGGATAGGAAGTCGGATATCCCGTTTTCGGATCGTCGTACAGCACGCAGAGGACCTTGGCCATCGAGGACTCCTTTCTTCGATTGAAGGGCGGAAACGGGATACTGGCGCCCAGGAGCATAACGCCCCGGAGGCTTTCGCCGCCAGGGTCCGGAATCCGTAGCTGTACGGACCCGACAGACGCGCAAATGTCTTATGCTTGATGAGGCCTTTTGAGGACTGATGACCCTTCGCCAGCCACGCGCCGCAAATCCAAGGAGATCGCCATGCAAGCCAGACAATCATCCGAGGTCAAAGCAGCCCGCAAACAGCTCATCGAGGGATTGAACGAGGACCTGAGCCGCGAGTACCAGGCCGTGATCGCGTACGTTGTCTACTCGCAGGTACTCAAAGGGGCGGAGTACATGAGCATCGCCGCCGAGCTGGAGAAACACGCCGGCCAGGAGCTTCAGCACGCTCTCCTCGTGGCCAAGCAGATCGATTACTTGGGCGGCGCGCCCTCGGTCACGCCGAAGCCCGTCAAGACTTCCACGTCTCCCAAGGCCATGCTTCGGTTCGATCTCGAAAACGAGACCGAGACGGTTCGCAACTACAGGGAGCGGGTCCGGCAATGCGAAGCGCTCGAAGAGTACGCCATGGCCGAGGTGATTCGGGGCATCCTCGTCCAGGAGCAGGAGCACCAGATCGATCTGGCAACGGCTCTGGGGATCGAGGTGCCGGCCGGATCGCGTGACGCTGCCGTGGAGCGGCGTCCCGCCACCGCGGCGCTCCATGCCAAGCCATCCCCACCGAATCGGGAGATTGTTCGCCAGGCGCGAGGCGGGCGTAGGTGAGCTACTCGTAACGCAGCGCGTCGATCGGATGGAGCTGAGATGCCCGCACTGCGGGCAGGAGACCGAACACCACCCCCACCGCGGAGCAGAACAGGAGCCCGATGACGGCCCACTCCATGGGCACGCTCACGTCGAAGTGGGTGAACACGGCGACGAGGTTCCCCAGGCCGAATCCGACGAGGACGCCGATCAGGCCGCCGATGTTGCAGAGGATTACCGCCTCCAGGAGAAACTGCGTCAGGATGCTCACGGGCTTCGCGCCCAGGGCCTTCCGGATTCCGATCTCCCGCGTGCGCTCGGTCACCGCGACCAGCATGATGTTCATGATCCCGATGCCGGCCACGACCAACGCGATGATGCCGATGACAAAGGCCGCGAGCTTCACGCCCATGCTCATCTTGTTGAACTGGGTGATGAGGCTCTGGCTGCTGAAGAATTCGAAATTGTCCTCCTGACCCGGTTTGATTCCACGGCCGTGGCGCAACACCTGGCGCGTCTCTTCGACCGCGTCGTCGACGAGCTCCGGCGTCTTTGCGTGCACCGTGATGTTGACCGAGCGGGCAAAGCCGTCCCGCCCCACCAGGCCGTAGGTATTCACGAACGTCGTGACCGGGATCAGGACATAGTTGTCGAAATTCCCGCCGAACGCCGACTTCTTCTCGTCGAAGACCCCGACCACCTCGTATTTGCGCCCGTCGACGCGGATTTCCTTGCCGATGGGATCGGTGAAGGGGAAGAGCTTCTTCCCGATCGCGTGGCCGATGACCGCCACCTTGCGCGCGGTCGTCACATCGATCTGGGAGAGGTTCCTCCCGAGGCCCACGTAGTGCGTGTTGTTGGGAGCGTACTCCGGGGTGCCGCCGCAGATCGCCAGATTCGGGTTCGTGGACTCCCCTTTGTACTGCGCCGCAAAGCCGAAGTCCCAGATCTCCGATCCGACGATGTCCACGGTTTGAACGTGTTCCCGGATCGCGGCGGCGTTGTTGAGCGTCAGCGGCGGCCGGAGCATGGCCTTGCGGCGTTCCACGTCCGAGTGGAACCCGCCCGCGGGCCACTTCTGAACCTGGAAGGTCTGGGCTCCCAGCACGCTCATCTCGCGCTCGAGGGTGCCCTGCACCACGGAGATCGCGGTCATCACGGCGATGATGGACGCGACGCCCGCCACGATTCCCACCAGGGTCAGGGTGGAGCGGAGCTTGTTGCTGACGATCGCGCCGAGCGACATGAAGAGCGTGTCAAGCGGCCGCATGACGGCTTCCCCTCATCTCAGGCGGCCGGCTCGGGTCGCGCGGTGGTCTACTCATAGCGCAGCGACTCGATGGGATCGAGCTTCGCCCCCCGATAGGCCGGGACGATGCCCGCCATGAGCCCGACCCCGATCGAGACCACGACCGCGATGATCAGGATGGGCACCGAAATGCTCGCGGGCATCAGCGCCGCGTTGATCACGAGGGTCAGAAGGGACGCCAGCACGATCCCAATCGTCCCGCCCAAGAGGCAGATCGCGGAAGACTCGAACAGGAACTGGAGGAGAATGCTCCGCCGCGTCGCGCCGATCGCCTTCCGCACCCCGATCTCCCGGGTGCGCTCCGTGACGGAGACGAACATGATGTTCATCACGCCCACGGCTCCGACGAACAGCGAGATACTCGTGACGATCAGGCCGACCAGGAGCACCACGCCCATCGTGTTGTTGAAGGCCCCCACCAGCGTGTCCAGCTTGTTGATCGAGAAGTTGTCCGGCTGCGTGGGCCGGAGCTCGCGGATCTTCCGCATCTCACCGATCACGGAGTACTCGAGGTCGGCCACGGCTTCCTGTGAGGGCGCCTTCACCGCGACGTTGACTTCCTGCCTGCCGTGGGAGCCGCCGAATGCCTTCACGTACGCCGTGATCGGAACGTAGATCTGCCGGTCGAAATTCGGCCCCCCGAGGAAACTGCCGCCCTGCTTCTCCATGATCCCGATCACGCGGAAGGGGACCCTGCCGATCTTGATGATCTTGTTGAGCGGGCTCACCGTACCGAACACGCCGTCCCGCACGTCGGTTCCGATGACGCAGACGTTCTTCTTGTAGGTGACATCGAATGGGAGCAGGAAGCGCCCGCTCTGAGGCTGGGCGCTGGACATCCGCATCTGCTTCTCGGTAGTCCCGAGGATCACCACGCCCTCCATGGTCTCCGCCCGGTACTTCACGTCCTGCCGGCCGTCCATAGTTGGGTTGACGATCGCTCTCCCGCGCAGCTTCTCCTCCAGCGCGCGCGCATCCCGTAGGTCGAGATTGGGGCGGTTGCGGTACAGGAAGAAATCATTCATGACGACCCATGGCACGCGCGACACGTAGATCACGTCCGTGCCGACCGAAGCGAAGCTCTCGCGGAACCTATTCTGCAGCCCGTTCGTCGCGGTCATGGTCACGACGACCGCCACGATACCGATGATGATCCCGAGGGTCGTGAGGGAGCCGCGGGCCTTGTTGGCGCGAAGAGCGCGAAGAGCGATCTTGAGCGACTCGCGTATGCTGAGCGACAGCGTCATCCCGTGGGCGCTCCGCTTCCCTTGCCCTTCTCGGGCTTCTTGCTGTTGTTGATGGTCACGACCGAGCCGTTGTCCAGGTCCCTGGAGATCGCGCGGTAGCTGCCGGTGACGATTTCGTCCCCCTCCTTCAGACCGTCGACGATCTCGATCAGCTCCTCGCTCTGGATCCCGGTGTTGACCTGCTTGGCGACCGCTTTGCCCTTGTCGATGCAGAAGACGATTTGCACGAAGCCGTCCCGGTCGGGTTTGTACCGCGCTTCCGCGTCCTTCCGCTTCTCCCCTTTCAGGGTGAGTTGGTCCACGGTTCGGACCGCGACGCTCTGGAGGGGCACGCTCAGCGCGTTCTCGTTGGTCTTCGTGACGATGTCCGCGCTCGCCGTCATGCCCGGGCGAAGCGTCTTCGGAGGATCGATGATGGTGATTTTGATCTCGAACTCGGTCTTCTGCTCCGTGCTTCCGGCGCCGGTGGAATTGGCGCTGCTCGCGATCTCGGAGACGACCCCCTTCAGCCTCTGGTTCGGAAGGGCGTCCACCTCGATCTCGGCCGGCTGGCCTATCGCCACGGACATGATGTCGTTCTCGTCCACATTGACCTGGGCTTCCATGGACGAAAGATCGGCGACGACAAGGATCACGTCCTTCTGAAATTGCGAGCCGAGGGCGATCTCGCCCTGCTCCTTGTTCAGCGCGCTGATCGTTCCGGACATGGGAGCGTAGATGGTGGTCTTCGAGAGGTCGTCGCGCGACTGCCTCAGCGCCGCCTTTGCCTGCTGCACCTGGTCCATCGCGGACTTATGGCGCGCCACCTCGACCCGGTACTCGGCCTGCTTGGCTTCGAACGCGGACTGAGACTCCAGCTTGCTCGCCAGAAGCTCCTTGGACCGCTTGTATTCGTTCTCGGCACGGCTCATGTTCTCGCTCACCAGCGAGGCGTTCGCCTCGGCGGAGCTCACGCTCGCCTCCGCGCTCTGCACGGCGGCGACGTACCGCTCCCGCGCCAGCTCCACCAGGAAGGCGCCCTTCTCCACCCACTGCCCTTCCACGACCGGGAGCTTGATGATCTTGGCGCTCACGTCGGCGCTGATCTCCACCTGGGTCTTGGGCTGGATCTTCCCGGTGCCATTTACCTTTTGAACGATCTTCTGTCGGACGGCCTTTGCTGTCTGGACCTCCGGGGTCTTGCTGCCGTGGCCACGCAGGGCCATGCCGCTGACGAGGGCCACCACCACAATGACGGCGGCGCCGATCAGAAGCGGTTTTCTCTTGATGGTTGGGAGTTTTCTCTTCATGGCGGGACAGCCTCCGGTCGCTACCGACTCAATGCCCGTTCGTTGTGCTGGGATCGCGACAAGAATACGGCCAAAACGCGGAATTGGTTACGGCCGACTTCGGGGAGGGTCCGGCCCAGGGCGCTTCTCCCGGACGCGCCATCGCGGGCCCCTGCCCGCCGCTCCGCGCCCCGGTGGCGGGCAAGGCACCCCTGCCCCGATTCCCTGCCGCCTTCGAGGCTCTTCCGAGGCAATCGGTTATGGGCGGTTGCGTCCTCGCGTTCAGGGGTTTGTCGGGAAGTTGCACGTATGGTTCATGTGAAACGTGGCTATGTTGAGGTCGGTCATGTCGACCTCACCGTCTCCGTCCAGATCCAGCCAGTAGTTGTAGACACCCGAACCCACGGCAGCCTGTATTGGATTCCGGTCGAGCGCGTTCACCAACTCACCTTGGTTGGGGACCGGCAACAAGCCATCCATGTGATCGAAGTTCTTGATGCGAAGGACATAGGAACCATTCGCGGAGCTCGACGTGAGCCGCCCGGAAATCTTCACCCCCGACACGAACACGGGCAGCTCCGAATCGTAGTGACCCCACTTTCGATTCGGATCGCGGACTCCTCCCGGACCCGCAAACGTGATGTACGTGACGCCGCTCGACGGGTCGGTCAAACCGAGAGTTTTCGAACCCCCCTACCGAACCACCACGAACCTCCCGATGTCGTGCCCGAGCTCGGTATCCACGGAAAAGAGATAGACCCCGCTCACGATCTTCTGACCGTTCCGCGAGATCAGGTTCCAGGGAACCGACCCACGACCCTCCGTCACGGGATCCTTGCCGTACTGGAGATCCACGGGAGGCTTCCCGTCGAATGGCACGTCTTTCACCAGATCTCCCGCGAGGGTGAAGATGTGAATCGTCCCCTTCGTGCGCGGCAAGTTCATGAACGTGATCTTCGTTCCGGAGGGATCCTCCTCACGTTGAATGAGATCCCATTCCGCGCCCCCCTTGTACGGGTTCGGCACGACGAAGACGTGTTTCTGATCATTCACCGAACTCCCTCGCGGGTAGACCACCTGGGCGTTCGACGCGCTCGGGTTCCCCTGTAGGATCGCGTCTTCCTCTTCTGTCGGCCCCGGGACCAGGGAGACCGGGACAATTGCGTAGAAATACGGAAAGCCGTTGAGCACGTGCGCGTCCACGTAGCTGTAGCGCCCCACCGCGAACAGCGTGTCGATCTCGGTGTGGCTCGAATCGTCGCGAACCTCGCGCCGGTTCGGATCCCACACGACGCGGATGGTGTTCGTGTTCACGATCGGAATCGAAGGATCGATCAACTCCGAGAGGGGCCTCGCGGAAGTGCCCTTCGGATTCAACCGCCATTCCCCAAGGAGCGCCCAGAGGTCGCGAGAGGGCGCGTTCGTTCCGAGAGGGCGGACCCATCCTGCCGCGCGGTAGATTCGATAACCGAGGAACCCTTTGAAGTTTCCGTGCTGGGCGTCCCGCACGAGCTCGCCAAAGTTGTTCCACTTGAGGGTGACCTTCCGATCGCCGGGAAAGTACCAGGCGGACGTGCGCGCCGAGCTCAGGTAATCGGAGACCTCACCCTGGCCGCTCTCGCCGGCGTAAAACGGCGCCGGCAATGGCGCGGCCGCCACCCAGTTCACCAGATGCTCCCGCCCGGCCTGACCCGTGTTCACGTCGCAGTCGAAGTCCACGTACGTGCAGGTCGGAGCGACGATCTGGATAGCCAGCGTGTCCTCGCTCGCGCAGTGGGCCCCGTCAGGAATCGTCCCAGCGAGGACGTCCGGGCACACGAACCTCCCGCCCTGCTGATACTGGCATGGCGCATCCGGGAACCACGGCGTCACGTCGCTGAACTGGGGAACGGTGTTCACGTCGGTGTGAAACCGGAGGCGGCAGAGCGAGGACTCGGGAATCGAATAGGTGAAGCCGCGCCCGCCGATCTGGGTGTTCTTGAGACAGGTCTCCTTGCCGCAGGAGCCCGTGAGGACGTTGCCGTCCAGGTCCGCGTAGAGCCCGTCGAATACCTGTTGCGCCCGGATCGCGTTGTCTACCAAGGTCCCGCCGCTCAAAGCCGGCCCTCGCCCCAGTCCCATCACCCACGCGACGGAAATCGTGAGCGATGAGTCGGGCAGGATGGATCGGAACGGCCCGGTCGCCATGATGAATCGATAGTCGAGCGGTCTCGCGGACCGGACCTGTCCCACGATGTCGGGGCTGAGCAAGGGCTGGGACATGAGCAAGTAGCGCTGCGCGTCGTTCCGGGGATCTCCTCCTGCCGGGAACGACGCCTCGCCGTAGAAGTACTTGAACGCGGTGATGCCGACCCGTCGCGGTGCCAGCACTCCGCTCGGGTCGGTCGTGTGGTTCAGGAACATGCACCCGAAGAATCCGGGCGCGTCGCCCCCCTTCGCGTCCGCGACGCGCGCCGGGTCATCGGGGTTGTCCCACATGTAGCCCATCTGAATCCGCCGCTTGACGAGTCCCCCGGTGGCCCCCACGTAGGAAACGGTCGAATCGAAGAGCGCGGCCTCGTCGTCCTTGTAGTAGCAATCGGGGCACTCGGCACGGCTTCCGATGTCCATGTCGGCGAAGATCGCGATGTAGACGTTCCGGAGCGCTCGGCCGCTTCGGTTGATGATCTTGTAGTCCATGCCGACGAAATCGCTCTGCCCGGGAGTCGACCACGCGTACGAGGTCTGCTGGATCTTGATCCCGAGGGGAACGTGCTCGGGACTCGAGGCACGAACCTGGTCCGTGTCGTCGACATATTCGCTGGCCAGCATCTGCTGGCCGATCGCGCTGTAGTCCTCGTCGCATCGGCCGTCCCCGTCATCGTCCTCGCCGTTCAGAAAGTCCTCGTCGATCAGGCCGTCGCCATCATCGTCCGCGTTCACATTGGCCGAGATGACCCGATTCCCGCCGGGCGCCCCTTCGTACGTCTCTCGCACGTCGGCGATCCTTTCTGGCGGAAGGGGGTCGCATGGACTTCGTGGACGGAATGTCGGCGCGAGCTCGAAGTCGGCCCTCGAAAATCCGATGGCCGTGCTGACGTGCGGAATCCCGGTCGCATCGAGCGCACCCACCCAGAGGCCGGCGGCGTACAGGTAGTCCTTCCCCGAGCCCGGAGGCCATTCGGCGCCCGGCACGTTCGAGAACATTCCGTAAGCCGGGGCGCCTGTCACGCCGTAATTGCTGATCTGGAGTTGCAGTTGGCCGACATTCTGGACGAATTTCCCATCGTTGCGGATCAGGAGGTGTGGATCCGGGCGGCCGGGCACGGCCGGCTCGAGGGGCAGAAACGCGCAGACGGAAGACCAGAGCGAGACGATGCCCAGGAGGCGAAGCGTGGATCTCATCCGACCATCCCCCGACAGTTTTCCGGCCCGAAATCGATCGAATGCAAAGGCGAGGAACGTCCGACCGGTGGGGGGTGCCGGCCACGGGAATCAGGTCACTCGGGGTCGTTTCCGGCTGTGAGGCATCGTCCAGGGAGAGCAGGGGGAGGAAGGAGGGGGGAGCAACTCTCGAAACGAATTTGCCGCGCCGCCGTCCCGTGTGTCAAGAAGGATTTCGGCCAAGCCGGGGCCCGGGGCCCTCAGATCACGGTCCACGCTTCTTGTCATGACGAATCGCCAGCAAGACAACGGAGCGTTTGGGGTTGATCAGCGAAATCGTCCCTTCCGGGCCGAGACTCGCTCCCTGCTTGATCAGGTCGATGACGTCGGCAACCTTGAGCGACGGGTCGATGGCATAGAGCTTCGCCGCGAGATTCGTCACCTGCGGAGCGGCCAGCGAAGTGCCCGAGACCGTCATGCGTTCCCCCCCGGGAATGCGAGCCTCGATCGACTTGCCATTGGCGTAAAGAACCACGGTCTTGCCGAAGCTCGTGAACTCGGTCGGGCGCCCGGACTGATCGACCGCACCCACCGTGAGCAGGTTGGGCAATTCCAGCGAGGGAGGAATCCCTTCCGAGAAGGTCGCGTCCTGATTCGTGTTTCCGGCCGCGGCGACGAACAGGATCTCGGGCGCGCTCTGGATGGCCAGAGTGAGCCCTCGCTTGATGATCGCGAAGCACTCGCGCGCGATCCGGGTGCTCGCTTCTTCCTCCATGGCCCCACCGACCGGGTCGAGCGGGACCGCGGCCACCGGCGGCGAGAGAACCCAGCTCATGTTCACGACGCGCACGCCGTGGGCCTTGCAGTACTGCACGATGAAGTAGGCGTTGAGCGCGACCTTGCGCCACCAGCTCATGTCCCGGAGAGGGGTTTCTCCGCGGTCGTCCCGGAAACTCTGCCGCACGACCAGGAGGCGCGCCGCGGGATTTCCAGCGACGGCGATGTCGGCTACCTCGGTTCCGTGCGTGTGGCTCATGATCCTCTTCTTTGCTCCGTCGAGGCCCAGGGAATCGCCCCCTCCCTCTGCGACGCCCTCTTTGAAGGCCCGCGCTTCCGGGCTATCCACGCCGGAGAAGAAATCCGCGGTTCCGCGGGCGCTCGCCCGTTCCCGCTCCAGCAACCTCGTGTCCTCGCCGTCGATTCGGTAAAGAAGCTCAGGCGTTCGCTCCCCGTCGTAGCGAAATCCGATGCCATTCACGTCGCCCACGAAGCCATTGCCGTCGTTGTCTCTGCCGTTCGGCCTTTCCCGGTTGTTGACGTAGAGGAGGCCCGGGAAGACCGAGGTGTCGACACCGGTGTCCCATACGGCCAGTACTACCGGTTTGAGCTTCGGGTCGCCCGTCAGCGTCACCGCGCGCGATCTCCAGATGTCCACCGGGAAAAACGCCGCCGCCGGACGCCCGGTCCGGTTCAGCGCGGCATAGTTCTCGAACGCCTGCATGAATTCATTCTTGACCGGGAGGATGAGCGTCAGAAGAACGCGTTCGAAGATCACTCGATCCGCAACGTCGAGAGGGATCGTGCCGCTCCTCGCGTCGGGTTCCGTCTGAGCGTGGATCCACGACGGGATGACGCGTTCGTTCGTGAGGTCGAGAAGCGCTCTGTGCCTCGCCACGGCCTGCCGCGCTTCCTCCCACGGGAGCTGGTTCAAGTACTGTTTCAAGCGATCCCGAAGCGCCTCCGCGAAGGCTTCACCCGACCCCGAGCCCGCGTCTTTGCGCGCTCCGGCGATGACCTCGCTGTAGAACGTGATGCCCAGGAGCCTCTCGTCGGCCTTCTCCTCGAGCTGACGAGCCGCCTTGACGTGTTCCAGCACCTCATCGTTGTTTCCCTCGAGCAGCGCAAGGTGCGCCAGGGTCGTGTGCAAGTTCTTGAGGGTTGTGTTGTCCTGGATGTCGTAATCCCTGAAGACTCCCTCGACGTGGGTGCGCACCGCCGCCGCCAGAGGCGCGAACGCCTCGGTCGAGGCCGCCAGGTCATCGGGATTCGCCGGCCCGTGGAAGTACAGACGCGGCAGATCGGCGGCGCGGGTGATTCGTTTCTTGGCCGCGGCCGAGGCGATGGTCTGTGGGGATGGAGCGAGAGCGAGAAGGATGACCAGCGCAGCCCACAGGAGGCGCGATAGGGACGATCTCGCCATACGCGGGCGATCTTAGCCTATGTGCCTGCCGTTTTGGAGCGTCCCGGCAAACGGCCGGGTGCGGGCGGTCTTGACGGAGAGCACGCGATACACTGAATAATTCTTGAATGCCGCGGTCAGAGACGAGCAAACTCAAGACCAGCAGCCGGATTCTTGCAGCGGGGGAGTCATGAATCGTTACACCCCGGTCAGCGCCATCTGCCTGATTCTCACAGCCGGCCTTTTACCCGGCCACTCCTTCGGGTCGGCCACACCTACTTCCCTGGGCCTCGGCTGGGGCTACAGCCAAGAGCTTGGCCCCCGCCTGACGGCAATCCCCTCCGCTTCTGCAACCTGGACCCTCAATCGTCACTTGTCCCTCCGTTCCAACATCACCTACCTGCACGAGAAAAACAGTCCTCCCGCGCATCGCTCCTACTTTGTGCCGCTTTCCCTTGGGCTCCGGCTCTACGCCGGCCAAAACCTGGAACGAACGCGTGGAATGTATCTCGACGCAGCGCCCGCCTTCTTCCTGTCGAAACTGGAAGACCCCTCAGGTGGATTCCTCTACAAGGCGCCGGTGGGATTCGAGGTGGGGACAGGCGTCCGTATGGCCGGATTCGATGGCTCGAGGATTGAGATAGGAATGAATTTCTACCATTCGCCGGCGGTCACCGCGAACACAGCGAACGTTGGACCGGACGAGCGAGGCGGAGGACGGGTGTCCTTGCACCAGGGTTTCGACTTGTTCGCGGTCCGACTCGCGATTGGATTCGGAGACTAGGCTCCACCCAGAGCAAACTTCACGCGGCGACGGTCACGCCCCGTCAATACCTCGGCACGGAGGGATCCACCGTCTCGGCCCAGGCATTGATGCCGCCGGTCAGGTTCTGCACCTTGCGAAACCCCGACTCGCGCAGAAGCTGAACGGCCTTGCGGCTGCGCGCTCCGGAGCGACAGTAGGCCACGATTTCGTCCGCGGTGTTGAGCTTTCCGAGCGAGTACGGGAGCGTGCCGAGCGGGATCAAGGCGGCGCCCTGGAGCCGCGAGATCTCCCACTCCTGCGGCTCGCGCACGTCCAGCAGGAAGATCTCCTCCCTACGATCGAACCTTTCTTGCAATTCCCGGGGCGTGATCTCGAACTCGCACGCGATCCCGGCGGAGTCCGCCTCCAGACCGCAGAAGGCCTCGTAGTCGATGAGCTTCCGGATGCTGGGGCTCGGGCCACAGATGGGGCATTGGGGATCCTTCCTCAGCTTGAGCGTGCGGAAGCTCATCGCCAAGGCATCGAACAAGAGGAGCCGCCCGACGAGCGGCGCGCCCTCGCCCAGGATCAGCTTGATGACCTCGGTGGCCTGGATCAGGCCAACGATCCCGGGCAGCACTCCGAGGACGCCTCCTTCGGCGCAGGAAGGGACGAGCCCCGCGGGAGGCGGCTCGGGGTAGAGACACCGATAGCACGGGCCGTCCTTCGTCGCGAAGACCGACGCCTGTCCCTCGAATCGGAAAATGCTTCCGTAGACGTTCGGCTTTCCGGCCAGGACGCACGCGTCGTTCACGAGGTACCGCGTCGGGAAGTTGTCCGTGCCGTCCGCGACGATGTCGTAGTCGCGGATGAGCTCGAGGGCATTCTCCGAGGTCAGCCGGGTCTCGTGGGTCTCCACATGGATGAGCGGATTCACGCCCCGGAGACGGTCGCGCGCGGATTCGAGCTTGGGCCGTCCGACGTCCGGCGTGCCGTGGATGATCTGCCGCTGGAGGTTCGACTCGTCGACCACGTCGAAATCGACGATGCCGATTCTTCCGACGCCCGCGGCGGCGAGATAGAGCGCGAGCGGCGAGCCGAGCCCGCCGGCTCCGATCAGGAGCACGCTCGCCTTCTTGAGCTTCACCTGACCCGCGAGCCCCACCTCGGGCATGATGAGATGTCTGCTGTAGCGCCGAATCTCCTCCTGCGATAGAGGAAGGGGGGATGCGGTCGTGGGTGTCGCGCCCGGTGGCGCGGCGCGCGGCCCCGCGGGCCCATTGGACCCCGTGCCTCCCGCGACCGAGGGGACGATGCTCACGACGTCCGTCTCCGTGAGCGGCGTGTCTCCTTTCTTCAAGTAGCGCACGTCCTCGTCGTTCACGTAGACGTTCACGAACGAGCGAAGCCTCCCATCCTCCGCGTAGAGATGTTTCTTGAGCTGGCCGTGCCGCTCGACGAGTCGACTCAGCGCGTCGCCGACCGTGCGCGCCTCGACCGCCACTTCACTCGCTCCGCCGACGTAGCTTCGGAGTGGGGTCGGGATCAGGATTTTCACGTGCATTCCAATTCCTCCGCGTCAAATCGGTCGCGCTCTTCCGTCAGCACCCATGATGTCAGGTCACTCGGTTGGCCGTGCTCCACCCTCAGGATCAGGTACGAATACCAGGGCCACGCGTGCTCGCGGTCGTACTCCGACGGCCGCGCCGGGTGATCGGGGTGGGAGTGGTAGATCCCCACCACATCGAGCCCATGAGCCTTCGCCCAGGCTTCCGCCTCCCGGTACGCCTCGGGCCCCACGTAGTAGCGGCGCTCGCGCGAGTCCGGGTTCCGGTTCTCGAACGACCGCGTCAGGGCCACGACCTTGCGCCCGCCGTCCGCCTGGCCCACCAGCGCGCCACAGCATTCCTCGGGATAGGCCTCGGCTCCCTGGGAGCGAATCTCGCCGAGCAGGTGGCCGGGAATGAGGATCACAGGGCCGCCTCCCAGAAGCGCTCGCTCAGGTAGCGGTCCGCGCCGTCGGGGAAGATCGTCACGACGCGCGGCGTCTCGCCCGCGCGGAGCGCCTCGGCCGCGACCTCGAGCGCGCAGTGAAGCGCGGCTCCGGAGGAGATCCCGACCATGAGCCCCTCCTCACGCGCCGCGCGGCGTACCATGTCGTAGGCCGCCTCGGTCGGAACCGTCCGGTTCTCGTCCGGGAACGATGGGTCGAAGATCGCAGGCACGATCGCGGTTTCCATGTGCTTCAGGCCCTCGAGCCCGTGGAAGGGTGAGTCGGGCTGGACCGCGACGATCCGAACGCCGGGAATCTGCTCGCGGAGCCTCCGCCCCACGCCCATCAGCGTCCCCGACGTGCCCAGGCCCGCGACGAAGTGCGTCACCCTTCCGCCGGTCTGCTCCAGAATTTCCACCGCGGTGGTGTTGTAGTGCGCCTTCCAGTTTGCGGGATTCGAGTACTGGTCCGGATAGAAGTACCGGTCTCCCTCGCGCGCCGCGATACGCCGTGCCTCGAGGATGGCGCCATCCGAGCCTTCTTGCGCGCTCGTGAGTCGCAGGTCGACTCCATACGCGCGAAGGATCCGGATCCGCTCGAGGCTCGCGTTCGCGGGAAGACATAGCCTGACGCGGTATCCCTTCGCGGCGCCGATCATCCCGTACGCGATCCCCGTGTTTCCCGATGTCGCGTCGAGAATCGCTCGATCGGGAGTGAGCGCGCCGCTCTGCTCGCCTTGGTGAATCATCGCGAGGGCGGCCCGGTCCTTGACCGAGCCGCCGGGGTTCTCCCACTCGGCCTTGGCGTAGATTTCCGCGCCAGGGAGACCCGCGACGACCTTGCGCAGCTTCACGAGCGATGTCCCGCCGATCAGGTTCAGTACGGACGCAGGACGGCGGTACCGACGCCGCTCGCGAAGCGGCTTCAGGGTGCGTCCCTGAAGCAGGGATCGAATCACGACGGGGACTCCGGATATGCGCCTGCCTTCACGGTGGATACTCTCCTTCGATGAGTCGGCGCCCCGCGTCCGGCGACGCCGCCTTCCATGGTCCATTGGTATCGGGAAACGAGCTTCGGGGGGAGCGGATCGGGCCTTGGCCGGTTCCCTAGGCCAGGCGGACCCGCCGACTACAGATACATCGGCCCGGAAGGGCGGGTGAGGTGACAGCCGTTAGACGGTTCGTAGACATACCCTTACGATGCCGGGAGGCGACGAATCGTGTGTCATTCGACTCTTCATGTGGGAAGGATCATACCATATACGCGCCGACTTTGGACGCGCCCACTTTTGAGAAGCGCCCAATTGAGAAGCGCCCAATCTTGATCCCCGCCGATTCGGCATCGCCGGTATCCCCTCGCGATCCCTGGAAAACAGTACTTCTACGTAGAAAGAGATGCTCGCATCCTCATGAACGCCCGTGTCAAACTTGAGTTTACCTGGCTGCTCACAATCCAACCCGATCGAGGAATGGCCTGCGTAAGCTCCGCATCGGAATACTGGATCTCGTCGCTAGGGCGCCGACGACCTCCCTGTACGCGCGAATCATGCACGCCAATCTGGCGAGCATCATGCCTCAGGCGATCGCCGTCTGGTGCGAGGAGGAGGGGCACGAGGTCCACCTCGTTTGCTACACCGGGTTCGAGGATGCTGCCAAGCTCATGCCGCATGACATCGACCTTCTCCTGGTGAGCGCATTCACCCAGGCGGCGCAGCTCTCCTACGCCATCAGCAACCGGTATCGCCGGAAGGGCGTTGTCACGGTTCTCGGCGGACCCCACGCGCGCTGCTATCCGGAGGACGCGCAGAAGTACTTCGATTACGTGCTGGGATTCACCGACAAGGAGACGCTCCGGACCGTGCTCGCGGAGTGCGAGCCGCAGCGCCCCGTGGGGGTCCACCTCGCAGCCAAGCGCCAGCCCGCCACACTGCCCGGCGTGCGGGAGCGTTGGAAATTCATAGAGCCGATCATCGCGAAGGCGCCCACCATCAAGATCGTGCCGATGATCGGAAGCCTCGGCTGCCCGTACACGTGCAGCTTCTGCATCGACTCGGTCGTCGAGTATCAGCCGCTGGGCTTCGACCAGATCCGGGAGGATCTCCGCTTCCTGCGCACCAAGTTGAAGCGGCCGCGCGTCGCCTGGCACGACCCGAACTTCGGTGTGCGATTCAATGATTACATGAACGTGATCGAGGACGCGGTCCCGCCGGGTAGCATCGATTTCCTCGCGGAAAGCAGCCTATCGCTTCTTTCCGAGCCCCACCTGGTCCGTCTCCGGAAGAACGGCTTCAAGGCGATTCTGCCTGGGATCGAATCGTGGTATTCGCTCGGCAACAAGGCGGGGACCGGGAGCAGCATGAAGGGCTCGGAGAAGGTGAAGCAGGTCTCCAAGCACGTGAACATGATCCTCCGCTACATCCCCTACGTGCAGACCAACTTCGTGCTGGGATTGGACGTCGACCAGGGGGCCGAGCCGTTCGAGCTCACGAAGCAGTTCGTGGACATGACCCCGGGAGCCTTCCCAGGCTATTCCCTGCTGACGGCATTCGGGCAAGCGGCCCCGCTGAATCTGACGTTACAGAGGGACGGCCGGGTCCTGGGATTCCCGTTCCATTTCCTCAACAACAATCACGCGATGAACGTGAAGCCCATGAACTACGCATGGCGGGACTTCTACGATTACGTGATCGATCTGACGAGGCATTCATTTTCCTGGCGGGCCATCTGGAATCGCTACCGGGCAATCGACGAGAAGATCCCGCGCTGGATGAATGTCGTCCGCGCGATCTCCACCGAGGGGTTCGGACGGCTCCGGTACCATCGGAGGGTGCGGCGCATGCTCGACGAAGACCCCTCGTTCCGCGGGTATTTCGAAGGCGAAAGCAGCTCGGTGCCTGCGTTCTACGTGAACCGGCTGAAGCGGGATCTCAGCTCCCATTGGGAGTACCTGCCCGAGGGCGCCCTGAGCCACGACCCGAATGCCTACCTCAACAAGGCCAAGGCGCCCGTTCCGCTCGCCCCCTCTCCGTCCCCCGCGCCGTAGCCTCCGGCAAATAGCGCTTTACTTCTCGAACGATGCGGTCGATACTGCTCTCGAGCAGTTGCCTGACGGTAGCACGTTGCGCAGAGATGCGAAGCATTGCCGCAGGAGCAATCGCCTGCGGCGTTTTTTGTATCCGGGAGGGGTCTCCCTTCCCGGCACCCGACCAATGAGGCCGGGTTGGCTGATCCGCAAGGATCGGTGAGTAGGGGCGAAACGCCCCAGTTCGCAAGGAGCAAAGAGTGGCTGTTGGAACCGTGAAGTGGTTTAACGAGTCGAAGGGTTTCGGATTCATCCAGCAGGAAGGCGGCGAAGACGTGTTCGTGCATTACTCTTCAATCTCCGGCGAGGGCTTCAAGACCCTGGCCGAGGGCGAACGTCTGGAGTTCGAGGTCGTGAAGGGGCCGAAGGGCCTCCAGGCGGCAAACGTCCGCAAGGCATAACCGGCTCGGCTTGAACCGGCCGTAGAAACGCGCGAGGCGGCGCCGAAAAGGTGCCGCCTCGTTCCGTTCCGGTCGCGCCGGCGCCGGTTGCCGACGCCCGGCAGCCCCGTCAGCGACGCCCGGCCGCTTGTGCCAAGACCGGATCGCCGATCACGACGCGCACCCGGTGCGTTACACCGTCGTCGCGTATGGGAACCGCCCCGGCATCGACCGGGACGCCGTCCAATTCCGCGCTCGATATCCCCCGGCACCTCTGCTGGGGATTTTCCACCGCGATCTCGTAGCGTGTATTTCCCAGACGCAGCACCACCGAGAATCCGGGCCACGCGAAGGGAATGCAGGGATTGACAGCGAAGGTGGAGCCGCGGCGCTCCAAACCCAAGATTGTCTCGAGGCCGGCTCGATACATCCAGCCCGCCGATCCCGTGTACCACGTCCAGCCGCCGCGGCCCGCGTGCGCGGGATGGGCGTACACGTCCGCCGCGACCACATAGGGTTCCACCTTGTAGCGCGCGAGGTCGGCCGGTGTGCGCGCGTGATTGATGGGATTGAGAAGGTGGAAGAGCTCGACCGCCTCGTCGCCGCTGCCGAGGCGGCCCACCGCCATCAATACCCAGAGGGCGGCATGGGTGTATTGACCGCCGTTCTCACGCACGCCTGGGATGTATCCCTTGATGTAGCCCGGATCGAGCGGGGATGAATCGAAGGGCGGAGTCAGGAGCAGGACGACGCGCGCGTCCCGGCGCACCAGATGGGTTCGCACCGAGTCCATGGCGCGCTCCATCCGCTGGGAGGGCGCTGCGCCGGACAGCACCGCCCAGGACTGCGCGATGGAGTCGATCCGGCACTCCTCGTTCTGCGCGGAGCCGAGGGGCGTGCCGTCGTCGAAGTATCCACGCCGGTACCAATCCCCGTCCCAGGCCTGCTCGAGGACGGTCGCGAGGCGGTTCAACTCGGTCCGGTAGCGGGCGGCACGGTCCCCGTCGCCGCGCTTCTCGGTCAAGACGGAGAAGTCCCTGAGAATCCTCGACAGGAACCAGCCCAGCCAGACGCTCTCCCCCCGCCCGTGGCGGCCGACCCGGTTCATGCCGTCGTTCCAGTCGCCGCTTCCGATCAGCGGAAGTCCGTGCGGTCCGGACGTCAGGCTCCGGTCGATGGCGCGGAGGCAGTGCTCGTAGATCGTCGCCACGTCGGTCGATGTGGACGGATGGCTGTAGAGCTCCTGCTGGTCAGGAGCGAGAACCGCCCCTTCCAGGAATGGCACGCGTTCGTCGAGCACCGCCGTGTCGCCGGTCGACTCGAGATAACGCGCGACCACGAACGGCAGCCACAGGAGGTCATCGGAGCAACGGGTCCGGACGCCCGCGCCCGAGTGGGCGTGCCACCAGTGCTGCACGTCCCCCTCGCGGAACTGACGCCCGGCGGCCCGGAGCAGGTGCTCGCGGTAGCTCCCCGGAGCCGCGAAGGTGAGCGCCATCGAATCTTGTAGTTGATCGCGGAATCCATACGCGCCGCCCGGCTGGTAGAAGGCGGTGCGCGCCTGCAAGCGGCTCGAGACCGTCTCGTAGAGAAGCCAGCGGTTCATCAGCAGGTCGAACGAGTCGTCGGGCGTGCGGACCTCGACCGCCCCGAGGATCCGATCCCAGGAGCGCTCGACCTCCCCGAGCGCCGCGAGCGCGGCGGGGACCGAGCCGTAGGCACGGACGAGCCTCAGAGCGTCGGCGCGGTCCTCGCCCTGGCCGAGCAGGAACACGATCTGGCGGGTCTCCCCGCGCGCGAGATCGAGGGCGATATGGAGCGCGGCACAGGGATCGAGCCCGGCACCAAAGGTATTGGACAGAACACTTCGACCGAGCGCGGCCGGCTGCGCCATCGTGCCGTTCCGGCCGAGGAACTCGAGCCGGTCCCCGGTCGCGGAGCGCAGCGGGCCGGCGTGCGCGAACGCGACCCTTCCCCGGAACGCTTGGTTGTATGGATTCTCGGCGAGCAGAGCCGAGGTGCCGGCGTCGGATTCGGTCCTCACGTGGATCTCCTCGCCGGCCCGCGGAGGGCAGATCCTCCACTCGTTGTAGCCGAAGACGCTCAGGCGGCGCGGCTGATCGGTCTGGTTCGCGATCGTGAGCAACGCGAATCGCAACGGTTCCGAGGAATGGACGAAGATCGCCAGCTCGTGGCGGATTCCGCCTTCGCGATGCACGTAGCGCGTCACGCCGGCGCCGTGGCGCACGATCCACCGGCTTCCGTGACTCCGCCGGCGCATCGGGCCGGGGGTCGCCCCCCACGCAGCGCCCGTTTCGTCGTCGCGCACGTAGATCGCCTCGCCGGTCGCCTCGGTCACCGGATCGTTGGCGAACGGGGTGAGTCGGTTCTCGCGGCTGTTCTCGGACCAGGTGTAGGAGGGCCCCGCGGCCGTCACGACGGATCCGAATCGCGGATTGGAGAGGACGTTTGCCCAGGGAAGCGGCGTCTCATCGGCTCCGTTCAACACGATCACGTATTCCTTCCCGTTCGGCGTGAAACCGCCGCGTCCGTTCCAGAAGGTGAGCTCGGGGAGGTCGATCTCAGGTGCGGCGTCGTGTTCGGATTCCGCGACGGGGAGTTCCGCGACCTCGAGCGCCGGAGGCCATTGGGGCTCGGTATACGGGCGATCGAGGTGATCCTCGAGGTCCCCGGCATCCCCGCTCAGCACGGCCCGCGCCACCGCGAGGAGCAGGAGTCGGTCGGGCTCGCTCATCCCGTCCCCGGTGAGCAGATACGCGCCGCCGGGGCGGTCTTTCCACGCGCCCCACGGTCCGCCTTCGAGGAGTCCGCCGAGCTGCTCGTGGATCTCGTTGCGATAGCCCACCGGATGCTCGTTCAAGATCACCACGTCCGCGCTCAAGCCCTTGAGTCTCCAGTAGTCCTGGGCGCGCAGCACCTGCCGCACGAGGGAAAGGTCGTCCGTGTCGATCACGCGGACGAGCAGGATCGGAAGGTCACCCGAGATGCCGTGACTCCAGAGACCGGATTGGCCGAGCACGTTGCGCGCGAGAACGTCGGGTGGAGCCCCGAGCGAGCGGTCGGTGTAGAAGACGCGCGAGGCGAGGCGCTCGTAGAGCTGGGCTTCCTCGATCGATATGCCGAGGTGACGAAGGGAGATCGAGAGCTGGGTCGCGGCCAGCGCGAAGGTGCGCGGCGCCGAGGTCGGATCCGCATACTTCATGCAGAGGGCGATCGCGGCATCGCGCTCCGCGGCCATCCCGGTCGCGAACGCGACCCGCGCGAACCCGCCCGGAGCGAGGCGGATCCGCTGCCTCAGGCTCAGGACCGGGTCGAGCGTGGCGCCCGTCGTGCCCGATAGGGGCCTGCCGTCGAGCGCGATCGGATCATCGGGCCCGCGGCCTCGTCCGAGGAAGCGCATGCGGTCGGTCTCCCATTCCACGGCGCTCTGGGCGCGGCCTTCCAGACTCAACACATGGATCGCCCACGCTCCGGGCTCCTCCGGCGATCGCTTCCGCCTCCCGCACAAGAGCGAAGCGGTCTCCGGACGGCACTCCGTCTCGAGGAAGAGTTTCCCGAAGACCGGGTGGGCGAGGTCCTCGGCCGGAGGCGCGAGCGCCACCTCGACGTAGCTCGTGATCTCGATCTCGCGCTGATGGGGACTCCGATTCGTCAGGGACAACCGCCGCACCTCGACGGCGTCCTCGGCGGAGACCGCGAACTCGAGCAGCGTGTCGATCTCCTCCGCGCGCTGCTGGATCACCGCCTTGTCGGCGAGGAACGTAGCGCGGTATTCGTTAGGCTCGCGTCGCATCGGCTGGAATGCCGCCGACCAGACGGCGCCGCTTCGCACGTCGCGCAGGTAGAGATACTGGCCGCCGGGGTCGCAGATCGCGTCCTCCCGCTGCCGCGTGACCGAGAGGTCGTTCCAGGCGCTGGCGCCGCCTCCCGCATTGGTGACGACCGATACGTAGCGGCCGTTCGAGAGGAAGGCCGCGTGCGGGTACCGCGTGTGGGGCGTACGGAACCGCCGTGGGGAGATCGGGAGAATCGGAGGGGCGATGCGCGTCACTTCGATCGGCCTGGGCCGGGTCAAGGGCACGAAGCGCGGCACCCTCTCCTGCAACAGAAGCTCGGTCGCCTGGATTCGCGCGTCGGCGTGGAAGCGCGACACCATCAGGTCGTTCAGCACCGCATTGGCGAGCGCGACGACGACCATCCCCTGGTGATGCGCGAAGAACGCCTCGACCCGCACGGGCCGGACGAGGCTGGGCGACGGCGCGCCCTCCGATGCCTTGGCGCTCTCACGCGGGGTGTAGTCGAGCGCCTCATAGAACCCGAACTCGCCCTCGGCGCCTTCACGTGCCAGGCGCCTGAAATTGGCGGCCGCCTCGACGGGATCCACCATCGCGGCGAGGGCCGTTGCGTACGGCGCGACCACAAGATCTTCCGCCAGCCCGCGCTTCAGCCCGAGCTCGGGCACGCCGAACGCCTTGTACTGGTAGGTCCCGTGCCGGTCCACGAGACTGAACGCGGACTCGGAGATTCCCCAGGGCACTCCTTGATGCCGCCCGTGCTGGACTTGCGCGCGAACGGCGGCGCCGCACGAATGATGAAGCAGCGTGTCCGGATAGCTCCGCATGATCAGGAGCGGCATGAGATATTCGAACATCGATCCGCTCCAGGAGACCAACGTCGGCATCCCGCTCACGCTGACGAGGCCGCGCCCCAGCTGGAACCAATGCTCCTGAGGGACATCCCCTTTTGCGATCGCGAAGAAGCTGGCCACGCGAGCTTCGGACGCAAGCAGATCGTAATACGAAGTGTCGAGACGCCCGGGGCCCTCCATGTCCGCGAGCCGAAAACCGATGGAGAAGATCCGGCGCTCGCGGTCGTAGAGAAAGGAGAAGTCCATGCGATTCGCCATCGCCTCCACGCGGTCGGCGAGGGCGGCGCGCCGGTTGTTCCCCAGAACCCGAGAGCTAGACTCGTGGGGAGCCCGCGCCAGTCGGAGGAGCGCGCCGGCCCAGAACGCGGTTTCCGCGGCTTCGGGCGCGTTCAGGCTGCCCAGGTCGGCCGACTCCAGCGCCCGCTCGAGAGAAGCCACCACCGAGGGCTCCCCCGAGGATTTCGCGAATCCTTCATGAAGCGCCCGCTCCAGAGCTTCCACTTCGCGGCGCGCGGGCGCGAGCCGCGCCTCCATCGAAGGATCGTGATCGGCGCTGGCGAGTGCCTCGAGGCCCTGGAGCACCAGCACGGAAGTGTCCTCGAGGGCGGCCAGACGATGGGCGTCCCGCGGATTCTCCTCGAGTCGCCGCACGCCCGCCCCGACCGCCAGGAGGGCTCCGGCGAGGTTGGCGCTGTCGACGGTCGACACGTAGCGGGGTTGGAGGGGCGCCAGGCTCTTGGTGTCGTACCAGTTCAATAAATGCCCTTCGTATTTCTCGAGCCCTTCGAGGGTCGTGAGCGTCCGGTCGATCCGGTCGAGGGTCTCGGGCGCGTCGATGAGGCCCAGGTCGTGCGCGGACAGCGTCGCGAGCAGGTACATCCCGATGTTGGTGGGCGACGTGCGATGCGCCACCACCCGCCCGGGCCTTTCTTGAAGGTTGTCCGGCGGGAGCCAGTGTTCCGCCTCGTCTACCAAGGTCTCGAAGTACCGCCAGGTGTCCCTTGCGACACGCCGGAAGTAGGCTCGATCGCGCGGGTCCAGAAGGACCGCCCGCGCCCGCGCCGGCCGGCTCAGCCAGAAGGCGACGAGAGGCGCGAACAACCAGAGAAGAAGCAGCGGCAGCGCCGTGCGGACCGCGCCTGGACGGACCGCGAGTAGGACCGTGAAGAGCGTGATCGCCGCCGCGGGGCTTGCCCACATCCCGTTCGCGAACGCGCGCAGGCCTTCGCGGCCGGACAACCCGGCGGAACGCGCGGCGCCCGCCGCGGCGGTCTCCCATTCGAGCATCTTCCGCTGCGTGAGAATGAGCCGCACCAGCGTGAGCCCGATCGCATGGACCATTTCGTAGGAGTGATAGGCGAGCAGGATGAGGTCGAGAAGCACCTGCGCCCCAGCGGTTTCCAGCTCCTCCCCCACGTCCCGGAGGAAGACACTGACCGGCTGATGCTCCGCCGGTCCTTGCAGGGCGCGCCATAGCTGCGGATAGATGGGGAAGCTGGACCCCGCGATCACCGCGAGCGTCCAGGCCCAGGGATTCCCCGGCAGCCACGTCCATGCGGAGGCGAGGAGCGCGAGCGTGCTGGGCGCCACGAGGCTTCGCCTCAGGTTGTCGAGGATCTTCCAGCGGCTGACCAGGGGGAGACGGTTCCGCTCGAGGCCGTGGCGCGTGGGCACCCAGGGGAAGAGCCAGGCGAGAATCTGCCAGTCCCCTCGAACCCAGCGGCGCTGGCGCCCCGCGTGGGCCAGCACGCTCGAAGGAAAGTCGTCCACCACCTCGACGTCGGAGACCAGCGCGGTCCGGGCGTAGATCCCCTCGAACAAATCGTGGGAGAGTAGCGCGTTTTCGGGGACACGCCCTTCCAGCGCTGCCATGAAGGCATCGACGTCATACAGCCCCTTCCCCGTGAAGATGCCCTCGTTGAACAGATCCTGATAGGTGTCCGAGACGGCGGTCGTGTAGGGATCGACGCCGGTATGGCCGGCGTAGACCCGCGCAAACAGCGACCCGGCGGCGCTCGACATGGTGACGCTCACCCGCGGCTGGAGAATCCCGTATCCGGACGTAACGCGACGGAGCTTGGGATCGAAATGGGGACGGTTGAGAGGATGCAGGATGATTCCGATGAGCTGCCTGGCCACGTCGCGAGGCAAGCGGGTGTCGGCGTCGAGGGTGATGACGTAGCGGATCTCCGCGAGAATCGAGCGGTCGCCCACCATGGTTTTGAACGACGTGCTCCCCGCGCCGCGAAGCAGCGCGTTGAACTCCTCGATCTTTCCGCGCTTTCGCTCCCAGCCCATCCACACGCCCTGACGTGGATTCCACTGTCGTGGCCTGTGGAAGAGATAGAACCGGTCTTCCCGGCCGTTTCCGTGACGGGCATTGAGCGCTTTGATCCCGGCAACCGCCGCGGCGAGAATCTCCTGGTCGTCGGGCCGCTCCGCCTCCATCGCATCCGGGAAATCCGTGAGGAGCGCGAAGTGGAGATGGGGATCCGCGTTCCCCAGCGCCTGCACTTCCAGATGCTCGATCTGTGCCCTGGTGCTCGCGACGCTCCCCAGAAGCGTGGGCACGACCACCATGGTGCGCGCCCCCTCCGGCACGTCGTTCTGGAGCTCGATCCTGGGCAGGCGCCGCGGCCGCGCGATGCGATGCACGCCCTTTTGTACGACCAGTATCGCGAGCTGGCTCGCGGGGATGAGGAGGAGCAGGCCGATCCACGGCAGGAGCGGCCCGGGAGCGCCCTGGCTTCGCGCGTAGACCACCCCCGCGCCGGCGCCGAGCGCCGTGAGGAACCCGATCGAGCCGAGGTACAGGGCTACGGCGTGCGCGAAGACGAAGCGACGGATCCGCTGCTTGAGCCGGGGGACGTAGGCCACGTCCACCTCGAACCCACGGCGGCCCCCGCCGATCAGGTGATACCCGATGTGCCCGCTCGGGTCGCCCGGATGCTTCTCCCCCACCTGCCGCGCGCTCTCGATCGCCCGCAACGCCACGCGCACCTGGGCCTCGCCGGTCGGCTCGGACAGCTCCTCGACCGCCTGCCGGTAACGATCCCTGCTCTGGAAGTCCATCTGACCGTAGATGCCGGCGGGATCGCGCTGGAGAACCTGCTCCATCAGGCTCACCCGCTCGATCGTGCGGTTCCAATCGATGGTGGAGACCAGTCGCAGCCCGGTGATCGAATTGCCCATGGAGGCTTGCCCCATGGTCTGCCGCTGGTGCTCGGCGCGCACGGCCTCGTCGACGCTGCGTCCGTTCGCGTTGAGCCGGCGCTCCAGCTCGATCCTCAACTCGGAAATCCGCGGACCGAGCTCGCGCATGTGCTGGACCAAGTGGACCACGAACGCGTTCGAAAGGTTCTCAGGGAGGGGCGGCAGCGGATCTCCGGATGCCGTCGACGCGAAACGCGTGAAATAGCGGTCCGCTTCCGCCTCGCCCGCGCGGCTCTCCATGATCTCGTCGGTGAGCCGCCTCAGATTCTCGATCAGGCTGAGCTTGAGCATGCTCGGCCACGCCCAAAGCTCCCCGAGCGTAAGCGGTGCCACCGTCTGGTAGGCGCTCACGAAGCGGGTCAGCCGGTGGAGATCGAAGCGGGCGTCGCTGTGTCGGATGAACTCGAGGGCCATGGCGTGGACACGTGCCGTGCCCGCCAGGTCGCGCAAGGCGAGCTTGGGAAGCTCGAGATAGTAGCGTTGCGGGAGGTTCTTGCGAACCTCGACGATTTCCGTCTCCACGAGGTGGAAGTTGTCGAGCAACCACTCCGCCGCCGGGGCGACGCCTTCTCCACGGCGCACGTCGGTCGCCAGGGCCTGATATGCCTTGCGCAGGACGCGGGCGTTCTCTTGAAGCCGGGGCAAGAAGCGGAGAGGGCGGTGACGGGGGTTGCGCGCGAGCGTATAGCTCGCCGCCAGAACGCGAGCGCGTTCCTCGAGATGCTCGACGCTGAGCAGCTCGCCGCGCAGAGGGCCCGTGTCCGGGCCCGGCCATTTACGGCTCGGATCTCGCCAGCTTCCGAAGACCCAGCTCGGACTCATTTAGGACGGTTCCCCTCCGGTGACGGAGCCTGCCATTGTGCCCCTACGGTACCGAAGGGCGCAACCATGATGGTAGTCTGGCCGCCCGAAGGGTGGGTCTTTGTCCCGGGAAATTAGGCAGAAGGAGGAGACAACCCGGCGATCCCGGCTACCGGGCGACGACGATCTTCAATGCCGATCTGAATGCTTCGCCCTCCGCCCGGATGAGATAGATCCCGGAGCCGACGCGGCGCCCGTCCGATTCTCGACCGTCCCAGGTCACGCGCCTTCCGGCGCCCGCCGCCGTGTGCCACCGCTTCACCAGCCGCCCCTGAACGTCGTAGACCGCGAACGTCCGCGAGCGGGCGATGCCTCCTCCGGCCGATACCTCCACCGGAAGCGCACCGGGAGCGGAGACGAGCCGGAGGGTTGGCAGCCCTGTCTGTTGCCCGATCGGCGCGACGAGGCGCAGGTCCGCGAACCCCCGGAAAATCTCCCCTGTCCTCAGCGATCCACTCACCTCGAGCCGGTTCGCTCCGAGGGAGACGAGAGGATCGAGCGCGCCCCGCGCGAACCGGACCGTCAGGTCGAGGGGACCGCTGCCGTTCACACCGCCCCACCTCGCATTCGTCGTGTCCGCGGGCACCGTCCCCCCGAGCCGCACGGTCGCGATGTCGATGTCCGAAACGGCGAAATTCGCGGTCTCCGGCCGGATCACCGCCGAGACCCAGCCCAAGCGGTTCTCGGTGTTGATGATCGCGGGATTGAGCGTGACCGTCGCGGCCTTGACAGGCGGCCACTCGAAGCGGAGCGCCCGGTAGCTCGCGACTCCGGGGTCGAACGTCAGCCTCGAGATGATCCTCCCGTCGGGCGCGACTTCAGTGAGCGTGGGGGTCGTGGCGCCCCAACCGATCAGCGTGTTCCCGTTGGAGAGGCGCTGGACGGAACCGAGCGCCCGACCGAAGGCGTCGGGAGTGAGCCGGTACTGCCAGACGAGCGTCGCCGTCCTCTGCGTCTCGTCGATCGCGTACTCAACCGCCCTCGAGAATTGCGGCACCCTGAAATTTCCGTTGTCGAATATCGTGATGTGTCCGTCGGGCAGGCGCCGGGCATCGTGCTGGTGGGAGAAAGGGATCGGATCGTTGAGAAACGTGAACTGATTGTTCTTGCCGCCCATCCTCCAGAGGATCTCGCCGGTCGTCCGGCTGATCTTCGTCACCTCGTTCATGTGCCGTGAGGAGAGGATGAGGTTCCCGTCGGGGTCGACGTCGATCGAGTTGCCGTGGACGTAGTCGACGACCGCCGTCGTCAGGCTGTGGAAGAGGACGTCCGTGATCTGGAAGTGGTCCCAGCTCCGCCACTGGAACACGACGTTCTTCGCCTGATCCAGCTCCTGGATGATCAGGCCGATCACGATGGCGTTCGACAGGCCTCCCAACGCGCTCAGATCGACGATCTGGGGGTCATAGCTCATCAGAACCGCGTGCCCATTCGGGAGGACGATCAGGTCATGATTGTCGGTCTTGTAGCCATTTCCGCAGCGGAAGCTGTCCACCACGGCGTAGCGGGCGTTCAGGGCGTAGTACCCCACCGCGGTCCCATCGAAATAGGTGAGCCGACCGTCCGGCTGCTTCTTGAAGTCGACGCCCACGCCCGTGAGCTTCCGGTAGAAGAAAGGGGCCCCGTCGTTCTCGAGAATCATCAAGTACGAAGGGATGCGGGGGCCACTGATGGCGAAGTGGAGATCGGTGAGAAACAGGCGCCCCGGTGCGGGCGTGCCGTCGAGCGCGGCCTGGATGGGGGGGAAATCGGACGGTAGCGACTCGGCCAGTGCCGCGCTCCGCAGACTCCCCTCGCGCACCCGCGGCGAAAGGGGGAGCGCCCGCTCGGGTCGAGGGTCCTCGTCGCCATCGGCAGGGATTGGGAAATCGCGCAGGGTCTCGCGCTCCAGGCCCGCGACCGAAAAGGTGAATTCGGACGGCGGAACAACCCCGCGGGCACTGGTTGTGAGGCCGGCATCGAGGCGGCACGTCACGACCTCGCCGGGCACGAACGGGACAACGGGCTGGAAGGTAAGAGTCTTGCCGTCGTCCGACAGCCGGAGCGATCCTTCGTGCAGCCCGGATGTCGATCCGCTGGCGATGAGGAGCGGGCCCCCGGCGATCGAGGCGCCGTCCACGATCCCACCCGGGCGGAGAATGATGTTCGTCTCGGGAAGAACCCCCGTGGAGCCGGGGAGCGGCGAGAGATACTCGAGTCCGGGTGGGCCCGCGCCCGCGGCCGCCGCGGCAAGGAGGAACGACGCCACGGCAACGGCTACGGCGTGCGCTCGAGTCATCGGAGCCATTGGGGCGATCCGTCCGAGTCTTTAAGCAAAAACATGCCGCCGCCCGAAACCCAAAAGCCCGACGATTGTAGCTCGGTCCGAACCGGTGCGGGGCTACGAAATTGCCGTCATCGCCTCGGCGACCATGCGAGCGCCACCTCGAAGACCGCTCCGGCGAGGCTGTTGCTCCCCGAGACCGCGTGGGCCGTCGCGATTTCGATGTCGACGCCAGAGAAGACCTGCGCTCCAACGGTCGCGCTGAGCTCGAGCACACGAGGGTTCGCGAGGCTTGGATCGAACGTGCTCATCGCGGAAGCGGTGACCCGGCCCAACGCGCGGCGTCCGCGCAGAACGCCACGCCACGAGTAGAAGCCGCCGGCGAATCGTCCACCGACCTCCCCGGAGTAGACAAGCTCGTCCTGGAAGTCTCCTCCTCGGCGCGTCCATCCAAGGTCGGCGGTCGCGTAGGCCCATCGGGCCGACGCGCCGACCAATCCGCGAAAGGTGACGTCCACCTTGCCGTTGCCGAGCGCTGGGTTCGCGCCGGCGGAATACGGGCCCGGGACCTTGACCTCGGCCGCGAGGCTCACCGGCGCGGGACTTCCCCGGATCCGGTATCGGCCCCCCAGGGTCACGTCGCCGAGGCCGCTCGTGGAATGCGCGGCTTCGGGGAGGAACCTCGAACGGACGAATGCGAACGGCTCCAGGAGCCGAAGGCGCTTGTAGGCGAGCGATCCGTACGGAGTGAATGAAGAGAGGAGTCCGTATTCCGCGTAAATCCGGATCTCCCGGGCGCGGTACTCGGTATCCTGCCGAGCGCTACCCTGCGCCTCCAGACCAACCCGGCTCCCGTTCTCGTCGAACCGGACGCGTGAGCTCTGCCACGCGAAAGCCGCCCGCCAGTAGCCTCGCCCCACGGGCTAGGTCCAGGCCCCGCCTCCGGCATCGGGCGGGAACCAACCGGCCAACACGAGGAGGAGGGTCGCGCAAACGAGGGAACCTATTTTACGGCGACCACCATGGAGTTCGGTCCGGCCAGGTGCTCCACCTGACAGTCGCGGAATCCGGCCTCCTTCATCCAGCCGATGCAGTCCGAGCCGGTGTAATCGAAGCCGCCCGGAGTCTCGATCAGCATGTTCAAGCTCATCAGCAGGCCGAAGGCGTTTTCCTTGCGGTCATCGTCGATGATCGTGTCGTAAGCGATGAGCGCGCCACCCGGCGACAGGGCGGCGTGGGCCTTGGCGAGGAGGGATTTTTTCTCTTCCAGATTCCAGTCGTGAAGGATGTGCCCCATCACCAGCACGTCGGCTCCGGGGAGCGGATCGCGGAAGAAGTCTCCCGGGATGAAACGGAGACGATCGGCGAGACCGTTCGCGCGGACGTATTCCTCGAAGACAGGCTGTACGGGAGGCAGATCGTACCCACCTCCGGTGAGGTGCCCGTGCCTCTGGGCCACGTGAACCGGAAGAGCGCCTTGCGCCGCTCCGATGTCGTAGAAGGTCCGGTAACGCTTCCAGGGGAACTTCTCTGCGATGGCCGCGGCGGACCCCAAGCTCACCCCGGTCATTGCCGTGAGAAACCCCTTCAGCCGATCGGGGTCAGCGTAGAGCTCCCCGAAGAAATCCTCGCTGCCCTTCGCCTCATTTTGCATCTTCCCGGTACGAAGCGCCTCGGTGAGGGAGCCCCAGAATGGATAGAGCCGCGCGTTGGCCATCTCCAGGAGGCCACCCACATACGTCGGCTTGTTGCGGTCGAGAAAGAGGGCCGTGTCCGGCGTATTTCGGTACTGACCGTCGCGCCGCTCGAGCATGCCCAGGGCTACCAGGGCGTCGAGGAAATCGCGGGCGCTTCGCGGATTGAGGCGCACCCGGTCCGCGAGCGATTTCCAATCGCCCGGACCTTTCGTGAGCTCCGTGAAGAGCCCGAGCTCGACCGCGCTGAGCAAGGTCTTCGATCCCCAGAAGCCGAGACCCAGCTGGAGGACGCCGTCCGGCGTCGGTGTGGCTGTGTTCCGCTGCGTTTCTTCGAGCGCCCGAACCATGGAGACACCTCGTTGTGAGAGCCGAGTGTCGGCGTTGAAGCGGCCGAATTATGCTGCAGCGGCGCCGGGGAACCTAGCGGATCGTCATCCGGTGAAGCGTGGTCACACCGAACGGTGACTCCGCATACCAGATGTGGGACCCCTCGACAGCGAGTCCGATCGGGTACCGCCCGGAGCCGGGCAGATCGCAGACGGATACCACTTCGCCGCTCGTGTCCACCTCGTAAAGCACCTTGAAGAACCACCCGAGGGTCCAGAAGTGCGCTCCGTCGAAGGCGAGCTGGTACGCGTCGGGAATCCCGACGTGGAAGCTGTCCGTCACTGCGCCGGTGCCATCGTAACGCATCAGGGCTACAGGGTCGCTCCGCAGAGACCAGGAGTGCGTACCGTCATGGGCGAGGCCATGCGGTCGATGCCAGACACGCACCGAGTCCGGAGTCCGGCCGGTGGCGTTGAACGCGAGCAGGTCCGCGACGTTGGTCGAACCCCCTGGGCCCATGATCGTGATCGGATAGACGCCCCAGAGCAGCGCACCGTCGTACATCAGCACGCTGCTCGTCCAGAGGGCCGCGGGTTCATGAACGATCGCGACCGTATCGACGATCGCGCCGTCCAGGTCCATCAACCAATAATAGCCGCCCGAGGTGCTGAGCCACACGCGGCTTCCATCGTACGCAATCGCGGTCACTCCAAAAGGAACGTCGTGCTTCACTTCTGTGTCAATGGTCCGCCGCGGCAACTCGCGGCACGAGAGACCGGCGTCGAGCGCGGGCGAATCGAGCGTCATCGTGCCCGACAGACTGCCGTTGGTGAGCACGCGGGCGCGCAAGGAGAAGACCGCGGGGTGAGGAGGCGTGTACGCGGGATTGACGGTCAGGAACATCGAGTCCGACCTCATGGTTCCGGCGACCGGCAGGTACGGCGCGTCCGAGCCGATGACGATCTCTCCGGTGAGCGCCGAGCCGGTCTGCGCGAGATTGAGTGCCATGTCGCCCTGCCCCGAGGCGCCGGTGTAGGAGCCGATCCAGGTGTGCTTCTGGGTGAGAGGGACGGCGACTTTGACCGGGTTGCTCCTGCCGCACCCCGCGGCCAGCAGGCCGAGCAGCGCAAGGAGGAGCGGGAGACGCATTTCGCGGAATCCTCTCCGGTCGGGAAGCTCTGGCGAGCGGTGGATCGGGCCCCGTGAGGGGGGGTAGGCGAAACCGCTCCAGCCTACGTCTCCATCGTACTACCGCGCCCCCATTCGCGGGTTCCCGCGAATTCCCGCGACCGCCCCCGCCGCTTTCCTCAGCTGCTCGAGGTAGCCTTGCTCCACACGATAGCCGAGAGTTTGGGCCCGCAACGCGTCGTGGAGGGCGCTCGTGTATTGATTGGATGCCGCGAACGCCTTGGATCGGAAGAAATAGGCGTGCCCGAAGTCCGGCTTGATTCTCAGCGCGCTTCCATAGTCTTCGATTGCGCCGGTGGCGTCCCCCAGACTGATCCTCCCGAGACCCCTGCAGAAGTAACCCCTGGCATCGCCGGGTTCCCAAGCGACGTAGGCGTTATAGCCTTCCATCGCTCGGTCGTACTTCCTCATTACAAGAAACGTGTTGGAGCGGTTGAGGTAGGCATCCGGGAAATCTCTTTTCAGCTCGATCGCCTGGTTGAAATCGGCGAGCGCCTGCTCGTACCTGCCCAGACTGGAGCGCACCGCCCCCCGACTATTCCATGCGTCGGCGATCGAGGGATCCAGACCTATGGCCCGGTCGAGATCGAAGAGCGCCCCTTCCCTGTTGCCCTTCAAATAGAGGAGGTTGCCCCTGTTGCAGAGGGCTCCCGCGTTATCGGGATCGAGAACGAGAGCCCGCTCCAGGTCGATCATGGCGCGCTCGTAGTCTCCCCGCTCCCTGTAGGTGATGGCCCTGTTCTTGTAAGCCAACCCAGCCGTGGGGTACTTGGCTATGACGTCGGTCCACAGCCGGACATTGTCCTCCCAGACCTCGCACCTTGCGCGCGCCGCGAATATCAGGATCACGCCGAATATGGAGAGCACCAGCGTGGCGGCCCTTCTGAGTCCGTGGCGCCGTGCGAGGGGAACGCGCATCAAATACCGATAGCCCAGCGCCAGAACGAAGCCGACACCAACATAGGAAAGATAGGTGTAGCGGTCCGCCATCATCGCGCGTCCCACCGGAATCACTTGCAGGACCAGAGCCACGTTCACGGAGTAGAAAAGAGCGCCGAACATCACTCCCCTCCCCTGACGCCGACTCCGATACACCCCTGCCGCGAGAATGCCGACCAGGAGCGGGGCAACCCAGAAGATCGGAGACAGGCCATGAGCCGCGGTGTCCGGATAGGGGTAGAAGGCCGACAGTTTCACAGGCACGAGCGCCTTGAAGAGGTACGCCAGGAGGCCATAACACGCGAACAGCACTCTCTCGTAGAACGGAAATGATACGAGGTCTCCGATCGCGCCTTTTGCCCTCTGAGCCGCGATCGCCATGAGACCGAACCCGAGCGACATGAGAAAGAAGGGGGTCTTTTCGAGCAGCATCCTCTTCAGAGACACCGCCCTCCTGGCGTAGTAGTCGATTGAGAGCAGCGCCAGGGGGAGCGTCACCGCCATTCCCTTCGATAGGAGCGAGAGGAGAAACAACCCCAGAGCGCCGCCGTAGGTCACGGCCTTCAACCGACCCCTTCTCAGCCACAGCGCGTAGCTGATGCACGCGCCGAGGTAGAACAGGACGTACAGCAGATCCTTGCGAGCCGACACCCAGGCCACCGATTCCACGTGGAGTGGGTGGATACCGAAGAAGACGGAGGTAATGATCGACATCTCCCGCGAGCCGGTCAGGAGAAAGATCAACCCGAACACGGCCAGGGTGTTGAGGACATGAACCACAACATTCGTGATGTGGTATCCCTTGGGGTTCAATCGCCAGAAATGGTAGTCAAGAGCAAGAGATGCCATGGTCAATGGGTGATAGTTGCCTTCGAAAAACGTGCTGAACGTGCCTTTGAGGCTCATCAACGAGAGATCGCGGATCTGGTGGTTCTCGGTTACATACAGGGGGTCGTCCCATTTCGTAAACCCATTGCCGATCGCCGGCGCGAACGCGAATATGGTCGCGAGCGCGACGACGGCCGGCGACCAGCGGACCGCGCTCCACGATGACGCGGTGCCGCGGAACGACGCCGCCCTCCGTTCCCGCGCCTTCTCTTTCGGCTTGCGCTTGTCCACGTCGGGTTATCGATACTCGGAGTGTCGTGCCACGATTCTCCAAGAGCCGCGCTCAGCGGCGCTCATCTCAGGATCACGACCCGGCGCATTTCGGCGGAGCGCCCGGCATCCAAGCGAAGAGAGTACACCCCCGACGCGACCTCGCGGCCGGCGGCATCGGCCCCGGACCAGAACGCGCGGTGCCAGCCGTCTGCGCGGCGGGTCAGTGTGCCAAAGCGTGCGCATCCCGCGAGTAGGCCCGCACGAACCGCAGCAAGCCTCGGTAATGGCCGCTGAATCCGAAAGCTTTCATCTCTTCGATCGCCTCATCGGCCGTCCAGCCGCACGCTTCCATCCGGTAGATCGCCGACATGACGCCCGTTCGGTCCTTTCCCCGACGGCAATGCATGAAGATCGGGTACCTGCTCGAATCCGAGACGACGGATAGAAAGAGGCGGACCTGTTCCCCGGTGGGGGGAGCCGCGCCGAAGAGGCCCGCGTGCATGGGAATCTCAACGTACTCCATTCCGGACCGGAGCACTTCGTAACGCTCGTCTCGGTTCGATCGAAAGCTGACGACTGTGCGGTAGCCCTTGTCGCGCAAGAATTGGATCCCCTCCTTCGTGGGCCGCCCGCCACGCGTCAGTCCGGATTGGATCTCCGCGAAGTTGGGGATCCCGACCCCATCGGGCACGGGAACCGCGAAATGCTTCCCCGTGCTGGTAGTGAGCGTCTCGAGAGCGCGTGCGTCGGCGGTGCGCGGCTGAGCCGCTGCCGCGGCGCCCGGGATGCGCATACGCTGACCCACCTCCAGAGGAACGATGGTGGAACCCATCGCCTGCACGAGCTCGGCGCGCCAACGCGCGCCGAGGCGCGCGCTCGGGCCGCTGTACGCTCCGTAATGCGATGGAATCACGATGGGCGCTCCGAGGTCTTCGATCGCGAGCAGCGCATCGGAGGAGTGAAGGTGCCGGCTCACATTGAGGAGGACGATGTCGGGCCGGTATTCCCTGCCGATGGCCGCGAAACCCGGAAAGTATTTCGTGTCGCCGCTGTAGTAGATCGTTGTCTTCGCGGTGTGAATCACATAGCCCAGGGCCCGGCCGTCGGCGCGCGCCTTCATCGCGTAGCGCCCACCAGGATGACACGCGGCAACGGCGGTGACCAAGCCGCCGGGGATTTGGTACTCACCCCCCGGCACCATGACGTGCGCGCGGATTCCGCGGCGCGAAAGATACTTCGCGGCCGGCCCAGGAGCGAGGATCACGGTCCTTGGGGAAAAGCGAGCGAGCGTCTTGGGATCGAGATGGTCTTGATGTGCGTGGGAAATGAGAATGAGCCGCGTCTGATCATAGGCCTCGGGCGGCGGGATCGGTATCAGCCGATGGCGCACGATCGCCCACCTGCCCGTGAAGACCGGATCGGTAACGATGCCAAAGCCATCGATATCGATGTAGGCGCACGCGTGGCCCCAAAAGGTGATCGCGTTCGCGGAAGGCTCTGGGTAGAGCACGGGGTCAACGCGGGGCCGAGTGTGAATCGCCGGAATGCACCCGGGAGCACACGCGATCACGGCCAGCAGAGCCAGGAACACCCGAGGTAGCATGTGTACCTTTCTACCCCGAAATCATGGCGATTCTCCCCCGCATCTTGCTGCCAATTCTCATCGTTACGCGCTTCGCGGAGTCGCGCGCGGCGTGGTTATCCAATTGACTCCCGCACCGATGGGGCGTTCAATGGCGGCCTCCCCAGGGTCAGGAGATGCCGGTCATGAACAGCGCGCCACGCGCATCGCTTCTCCTCTTTGTTCTATTGCTCTGTCTACTCCCTCCCAATCGCGCGACGGGCGAGCAGGGCCCGAGGGAGCAAGGCCTGGCGGTGAAACCGGCCATCGTGTCCGTTTCACCCTCTGCACCACCAACCCGGCCTCTTCCGATCGGGCAACCCAGCTACTACCGCTTCGAATGGGGTTCCCTCGGCGGATATGGTTTCCGATCGGAACACCCGACCTATCGCTTCTTCCTTGATTTGGATGGCAGGGTCGCCGCACCGCAATTCGGTCTGCTGGATGTCGGTTTCGAGGGCACCTACGGGCGGCTGGGTGATCGCACCCAGGGCTCCTTCGGCGCGTCCTTGAAATTGCTGAATGTCCACGGCGGCTTCGAGTACTACCTCGACGAGGGGAAACCCTACATCAAGCTCTCGCTCCAGGGCGCTCCTCGGCGGGGCGGAATCTTCGGGCGAGGTGATCGGTTGCGCATCGATTACACGCCTGCGCGCAGGGCTCTCGAAGCCGGGATCAAGATGCCGTTCCCATGGGCCAATTATCGGGCGACGCGACCGCGCAATGCCCACGTCGCGATGCCGCATGGCAAGCTTCCGAATCAGGCCACCGTCGATTCCTCGCTTTGGGCCGCGGACGAAATGGCGCGGTTGCGTCATTCGATGATCTGGGTCAACCGGCTGCTCACCCCGAACCTGACGCCAAAGAGCCTGACGAACCGCAAGGGACGGGCCGCTTTCGATGAGGAGGCGAAGGCGCTCGCGGAGCACCTTCGCGTGCCTGGGCATTCGTTCGCCGCTGAAGACTCGACCTATCACGCCTGCCTGCGTGGAGTCTTCGCGGCGGCCGCCGGGAACGACCCTGCGACCGGCGACGCGCTCGCATCGAGCGCCCGCGCGATCCTGCTCCGCCGCGTGATCGTGCCGTACAACCGCCTCCTCGGGCGCATCAAGCGGCCCGGGCAGCTGTCGGGCCTCCTCGCGCAGGCGAATGTGGAGTTCGATGCGGCGCTCGCGGGACCGACGTTCCGCCTCGCCGCGGCGCAGCAGACGGCGGCGCGCGAGGCATTTCGAGAGGTGCTGGCCCAGCTCGGCGACGTGGCTCGGGAGTCCCGCCGCCGCTGGCACTCCTGGCGGCTTGTCTGGATCCCCTTGAACTTCGGCCTCCGGCCCGACGAATACGATTCTCAGGCCGAGGTCAATGGCATCATCGGCGACCTGGTGGATCATCCCTTCTCTTCGACCAACAAGATTCGCTACATCTTCAATGACCAGTTCTTGCAAGAATTGCGGCAATCGATCCTCGAGACGCGCGCCTACCAGGTCCTCTGGATCCACGATTACAGTGGACGGAACGGCACGAAGGCGCCCGACCAGATCGCATGGGGACTCGCGGTGGACGGTTACCTCGAGGCATTCGTGCGGGCGATTCAGGCGATGGACCGCGGAGAGCGGGGCGACCTCCCCGAGTTTCTCATCCTCCTCGACGAGTTCTACTACCGCGGCAACGGCTCCGAAGCGGTGCTCTCTTTCTTGGAATCCCTCGGGACGGCCAACGCACCCGACCTCCCCGACGGAGCGCTCCGGACGCGCGTCCAGGCCGGCGTAGCGCGCTTACGCGCGGCTATCGCGGGCTCGAGCGCAATGCGCGCTCGGGGCGAGCGCTACGTGCGCCAGCGCGTCAAAGTCCAGGTGGTGATCACGCATCCCTACGATCCGACCTTCGTGGACGACATGGTCATGCGGGACCACACGAAACTCGCCTTCCGCGACGTATTCGAAGAGGACCCGACCTCAGGCGAGGCGTTCTTTACCGGGATGGGGATCGGCGAGCACTACGTCGGCCCCCACTGGGAGGACCGGACCCTCGCGGTCCGGGGCGCCGAGACCGTGCGCGTGAAGACCGCCGCGCGCGCGCTCCTGATGTCTCAGGGCATACGCCCCGACGAGCTCCCGGGCTTCCTGCGCGAGCGGGCCTACCCCGCGACGTTTGCTCAGACCTGCGACTCGTTGCGCGCCGCGGGGTGGACCGCGAACGTGCTCACCGTGACGAACGGCACGGGATTCCGCACCAAGTCAGCGACGGTGTTGAAGGCCACGATCTACAACCTGATGCAGCGCGGCGCGGTGCTCCTCGCGCCGGACTCGCTCTGGACGAGCGATTTCTGGGCGGCGATGTTCGTCTCCGCGGCCGTTCGGGGATGCCACGTCTTTCCGATCGCCCCGGCGCTGGAAAACGCTCCGAGCAGCGCCCTCTCGACGATGGGTGTCATGCACGAGACCATGTGGATGCTCTTCCGGTCCTCCGAGCTGCTCGCCGAAGCCATCCGGGCCTCAGGGGGAACCCTGCGCGTCGGCCTCTACACGAACCAGGTGGACGTGGGAGACATACGCTCGCTCGTCGGCCGTATGCTCGAGAAGGATTGGCGGAACGCGCCCCTGCGCGATCAAATCCACATTCATCCATCGGTCGTTCGGGTCCTGCGTGAGGAATACGCGCGGATGCAGGCGGATTCCGCGCACCCCGTGCATGCGATGCGCGTCGATCATCCGCACAAGCCGCACCTGCATCTCAAGGCCCAGTTCTTCGCGAACGAGGCGGCGCTGTCTCTTCTCGCGCGCGAAGAGTGGGCCGGCGTATTGACCCAGTATCTGGAGGCTCGCCGCCGGCAGGCATGCGGGACCGCCTCGGAGAAAGACGCGATCCGCCCCGAGCTGATCCGGGGATGCTTCGCGCGGGGCGCCCCGGCCGGGGCCGGGCTCCACTCTCAGGGCTCCGGCGGCGCGCTCGACGCATTCGAGCGAGGAGACGCCATCGCCATGTCCACGCTCGGATCCCACAATCAGGACAGGCGGAGCATGATGCTCGACGGTGAAGTGCTCACGGCGGTGGCGGGCGAGGACTGCCTCGCCGCCATGATCGACTTCGCGTTCTTGATGGAAACCGCGACATGGCCCGAAAAAGTCGAGGAGCTCGACGCCGCTTTTCCCCAAACGAGCAGCTTGCTCCGCAGACTGAGCCGTTGGCTGCGCGACTTTATCTAGCGATGTGTGGAAGCCGGGTATCCGGGCGTCAAGAAATCCGGGCCCGTGAAGGGGCGGGGGCCGGCGCGTCCAGTACCTCTCGCACGCGCTGGGTGAGAACGACGAGTGAAAAGGGCTTCTGTAGGTGCGGCGCCTCGGACTGAGGGAATTGGCCCGACGATAGAGTCTTGTCCGAGTACCCCGACATGTAGAGCCCCTTGCACCCAGGGTGCTCCCTACGGATTCGGCTGAGAAGCTCGGGACCGCTCATCCCCGGCATCACGATATCCGTGAGGACCAGGTGAATCCGACCGGGGCGCTTTCGGAGAATACCGAGCGCGTCCTGCCCATCTGTGGCCTCAAGCACCGTGTAGCCGACGGACTCCAGAACGTGCTGAACCAGCGTCCGCACCCTCGCATCGTCTTCAACGATCAGGATCGTCTCCGTGCCTCGCGCCTGGACGGCAGGAGCAGCCTGGCGGCGCTCCGCCTCGAGAGTGCTTTCCACCCTCGGAAGGTAGGCCCGGAACGTGGACCCGGAGCCCACCTCGCTGTAGACCCCGACGCTCCCACCCGACTGCCTGACGATTCCATAGACCGTCGAGAGCCCGAGGCCCGTTCCCTTTCCGACTTCCTTCGTGGTGAAGAACGGCTCGAAGATGCGCGCCTGAGTCTCGGCGGTCATTCCAGTGCCGTTGTCGCTGACTCCCAGCACGACGTACGGACCGGGAGAAGCCTCGATGTGCATCTGCCTGTAGGTTTCATCGACATCCGCGTTGGAAGTTTCCACCACCAGCCGCCCTCCCTCCGGCATGGCGTCACGCGCGTTGATCACCAGATTGAGGAGAACCTGCTCGATCTGTCCAGGATCGGCCTTGATCCGACCCAGATCCTTGCTCAGGGCCGTCACGAGCTCGATGTTCGCCGGAAGGAGGCGGCGCAGCATCCTCTCCGTGTCGGAGACGATCGCGTTCAGGTCGAGGATCTTGGGCTCGAGCACTTGCTGTCGGCTGAAAGCAAGGAGTTGCCTGGTCAGAGCAGCCGCGCGTTCCGAGGCTTTCAAGATCTCCTCCACGCGGCCGTACTGAGGGTCGCTCGAGCCAATCTGATCCATCACCATCTGGCTGTAGCCTCCGATCACAGTCAGTAGGTTATTGAAATCGTGGGCGACACCTCCCGCGAGGCTTCCCACCGCTTCCAGTTTCTGCGATTGGCGGAACTGTCCTTCCAGCAGCTTCAGATCCGTGACGTCGTGGAGCGCCACGACAGCGCCCAGGCTCCGACCATGAATGCCGGGGATCGGCTGTCCACTGGCCAGAACGTTCCGTGCCTGTCCGTCCGGCCGACGAATCAGAACCTCAACATCTCGGACTCGTTCACCGCGAAGCGCCCGGTAGAGTGGCTGGGCTTCCTTTTCCAACAATTGTTTGCCGTCGGGATGGTACAGATTGTAGTGCTCCGCCCATTGCTCCGGTGGGATGGCCGCTCCCGCCAGACCGACGATTTCGCGGGCCGCTCGGTTGAACAGGGTCAAGACACCGGCGGCATCACACGCCACGATGCCGGCATCCAAGCTCTCCAACATCGCGTTCACAAACCGCTGCCGGTTGGCCGCCGCCTCCGCGGCTTCGAGCCGCTTTCGGCGCACCGCGACGTCCTCGAGGGCGCGCCGCACCGCGGGACCAAGCCGTGAGAGGCGCTGCTTCAAGACATAGTCCGTCGCCCCCCGACGAAGGCTCTCGATGGCCGCCTCCTCCCCCAGGGTTCCGGAAACGAAAATGAACGGGAGGTTCGGTCTCTTTTCATGCACGAGCTCGAGCGCGGAGAAACCGTCGAAGTGCGGCAGCGCGTAGTCGGAGAGCACAAGCGCGACGCTATCCTGCGCGAGTGCCGCCTCGAAGTCCGCTTTCGAGTCTACCTGGACGAGGTCCAGCTCAATCCCTTCCGTCCCCAGCGTCTCACGAATCAGCTCACGATCAGCGGGATCGTCCTCGAGATGAAGGATCCGGTACCCAGCTCCGGGTTCCGTTTGGTCGTGCATCGAGTTCCCGCTCCCCGTGTGGTTCATTGGCGATCCGTCAGGCCGCCGAAGGCGACTGAAGTTTGTCCGGCGGCGGCTCGTTCAGCACAGCCCAGAAGAGGCCGAGGTTCTTGACGGCACCGATGAATTCTTCGAAGGCCACCGGCTTGACCACGAACGCGTTGACACCAAGCTGGTAGCTCCGGACGATATCGGATTCCTCCCGCGAGGACGTCAGCACCACGACGGGAACATTTCGGAATCGGGGATCCTTGCGCATACGCCCGAGGAGCTCCAGACCGTCCACTTTCGGCATCTTGAGGTCGAGAAGAACGACGGCCGGATTGCCTCCGTTTCGGCCCGCGAAGGTCCCCTCGTGGCAGAGGAAATCCCAGGCCTCCGCGCCATCTCTCACGACCACGACCTCATTGGCCAAGTGATTTTCGCCGAGGGCGGTCAATGTGAGCTCCGCGTCGTTCTCGTTGTCCTCCGCGAGCAGGATCCGCTTCAACATAGTCATGGGGGCACCTCCTTCTCACCTGGGAAGGGAAAAGTAGAATGTTGCGCCCTGGTCGACCGCTCCTTCGGCCCAGGTCCTTCCGCCGTGGCGGCTCACGATTCGATGCACGTTGGCAAGACCGATTCCGGTTCCTTCGAATTCGGCCGGCCCATGCAGCCGTTGAAACACTCCGAACAGTTTGTGCGCGTAGGTCGGGTCAAAACCGACACCGTTGTCCCGCACGGAAATGACGAATTCGCCGTTCTGGGGCTGGGCTCCGACCTCGATCCGCGCCGCCTCCCTCGGGCCCGAATACTTGAGGGCGTTCGAGAGCAGATTCGTCAGAACGAGGCGCAGCATGGAGGGATCGCCCTGTACGGTCGGGAGCGGGCCAAGCTTCCAGTCCACGTGTCGACCCTTCGCGTCCCCTTGGATCTCCTGGACTACGTCTTTCGTCAGCGCGGACAGGTCCACGGACGTCTTGCGCATCTCCGTCCGGCCCATGCGAGAGAACACGAGCAGATCGTCGATCAGGGCTCCCATCCTCCGCGCGGCGGTCGAGATCGTCGCGAGGTGCCGTCGCCCCTTCTCGTCGAGGGTCGCGGCCGCATGCTTGGCCAGCAATTCGACAAAGCCGTCGATGTGACGCAACGGAGCGCGGAGGTCGTGGGACACGGAGTAGGAGAATGCCTCCAGCTCCTTGTTGGCCGCCTCGAGCTCCGCCGTGCGCGCGACCACCCGCCGTTCCAGATCGGTATTGAGCTGCCGGATCTCCTTGTCCCGGTTCTGGATCTCACTCAACATCTCGTCGAATGCCCGCGCCAGGACGCCGACCTCGTCGTCTCCGAGAGCATTCGAGCGAACCGAGTAGTCCTTGCGCTCCGAAACGCTCTTGGCCACGGCGGCAAGTGTGAGGACCGGCTGTGCGATCCGGCGCTGCAGCCAGGTGGAGAGGGCATACGCGACGACGATCGAACCGAGGACCGCGAGGAGAACCACGATCGCATCGACGCGTATGCGATCGCTGAGGTCCTGCAATCCGGATTTGAGATAGAGCGTCCCGAGCCGTCGCCCGTCCTGGCCGACGGGCTGGGAAACGACCAGATCCGATTTCTCGAACCGATGGCCGATTGGGCCGGACGTGGCCGGGATCGCCCCGGGTGAGGCGTTTGCCGGATAGGTTGCGAACAATCGTCCCTGTGCGTCGTACAACGCGGCGGCGATCATGCGCGGGTCCGTCTTGAGAGCCTCGAGAACCTGACCCGCATCGTCGGGATTCTGGAACGCGAGAGCCGCCGTCGAGTTCGCCGCCAAGATGTTGGCGCGCGTGACGAGCGCCTGAACGAGGAGTCGGCGAAAGCTGACGACATCATGCGCGACGAAGACGGCGCCCACGAGCAACAGAACCGTGGTGCTCGTCAGCATCATCGCCGTGACCAGCTTGCGCCGGATGGTCGTGCGTGGCGCCATCATTCCTGCACCCGAAGAGGCCCGACGATCTCCGATTGTCGCAGGAGCTTGGAGCTGATCCTGAGCCTGGCAGCATTGGCGGCCGCGAGGTTGACCGCGAGCCGCAGACGCTTCTGCGTGATGACGAACCCAATGATCCCGGACCGCTGGGCGAAATCCTTTGTATCGCCCACCGTGAGGACGCTGCGGCGGTCGAGGTGGGAGAGAATGCTTTCCAAGCGGCGCGACTCGGAAGGGCTGATGAAGAGGATATGGCACGAGTCGACCTGGTCTACGTTTTGGAAGCGACGAACGAGCAGCCTGTGGCCGCGGACGGCTTCGTTTGCCACGATGTCGTCGAGGGTCTTGCCGAACGGGTCCTCGCCGAGGATGCCGATGGTGAGGGGCGTGTTCCTATCGGGTAGGGCCTCCGGAGGCCACTCCACGAACTGGGCGAAGTGAAACATGAATGCGGCCTTGAGATCGTATTCGTGCGTGGGCCTTGTCCCGGCGACGGAGGTCGCGGGGAGCAGGATGAGGAAGAGCGCGCGAATCAGGGCGCGGCGGGCTAGAAGAGACATGAGACCTTGCCGTAGATGCTTCGCCCAATCTCACGACGGGCGCTGGGCTTTCCGAACTCCGGATGCCTCGAATCGAAGAGCCCCTGTCCGACGACCGCCACCTCGGCGGACTTGACGGGCTTCCACGCCAGACGCGCATCGCAAACCGTGGTCGCGGAAATCTGTTGATTGGGAAGCTCATCGACGAAGCGCACGGACGCGTCCAGGGCCAGGGCGTGCGGCAGGTCGAGCGAGGACCGAATGTAGGCCTGGTGTCGAGGGGAATCCCCTTCTTGTTTCGCCTGCTGCGTGTCCGTGCTCGTGGGCTCGACATCGAGAATGAGCCTCAGGAACGTATAACCGGCGCTCAGGCGCCACATCCTGACAACCTGCCAGGCGGCCTCCGCCTCGACGCCGTACGTGCGGCCGTCAAGGCCATTGCCCAGGTAGAGAGGAGGCCCCGCTTCCAGGCTCCTCAGCTTGTCGTACACGTTGTAGTAGGCGGAGATCGAGGTCGTCAGCTCGCTCGTGGCCTGGCCCTTGTACCCGAGCTCGAAGGCATGGAGCACCTCGGATTCGAAGGTGGAGTCCCCCACCAGGAAGTAGGGCGGCTGTCCCGGCACGAATAGATCGCGGTCGATGCGCGACGGCGCTCGCACCGCCCGCGACACGGCCCCCCAGATCGTGTGCTCCGGCCCGGGCGTCCACGCGATGCGCGCGCCAGGCTGATACTCGAAGCCCGTATAGCTGTTGTGCTCGATTTTCGAGCCCACCGTCATGAAGAGCCGGTTCGCGGCCAGGGTGAGCTCGTCCTGAATGAAGCCTGTGTACAACTGATGGTCCACCCGCGGCGGAAGAAACGCCAAGGCCGCCGAATTGCGTGCGTCGTCGCTCGTCAGACGGTAGCCGACCCCCCACACCACGTCGTGTCGCGCGGCAGGGGCGAATCGGTGGTTCAGGTTGAGGTCGTAGCTCTCGAGCGTCTCGCCGAAGGTGGAGGGAAGGTCCCGCTTGGTGCGGTCATAGTAGATCTGCAACTGGAGATTCGAATGCTCCGAAAACCGCCTCGTCCACTTCGCCAGAGCGTTTAAGCCGGATAGCACCGCCGGGTCCGAGTTGCGCCGGTCGATGGAGCTGCCGTAGAGGTCCCCTTGAACCGTGACGCCCTCGGAGGTCGTGGGCGTCCAATCGGCACGAAAGCCTCCCTGGCGCATCCGAGAGGCATCGCCGGCTTCCTTGCCGTCGGGGAGAAGCGACGGCCCACGGTCATAATCCTTGGCGTAGACGCGGAAGAAGGTCCTTGGGCCGAACGTGCCGCCGTAGCGGGCGCCCCCAAACCCGCGTTCGACGTTGCCGGCGCCGCCGGTGACCAGAAATCCCTGCGTGTTGGCCGCGCTCTTCGAGATGATGTTGATGACCCCGTTGACCGCGTTGGCCCCCCAAACCGTGGCTCCGGGCCCCCGGATGACCTCGATCTGCTCGATGTCCTCGATCAACGCGTCCTGGACATCCCAGAAGACACCCGAATAGAGCGGCGTGTACACGCTTCGCCCGTCCATGAGCACGAGCAGCTTGTTCGCGACCGTGCCGTTGAACCCGCGCGCGGTGATCGCGTAGCTGCGCGAGTCGACACGTGCCACCTCGATACCCGGGATGTATCGCAAGGCTTCGGGAATACTGAGCACGCCCATTCGACGAAGATCATCGGCCGTAACCACATGGACGGCTGCCGCGGTCTTGGAGACCGGCTCCGGTTTGTTCGAGACCGAGGTGACCTCCAGTTCGAACAGTTCGTCCAGACTCAGTTGCTTGAGTGCTCTGGGAGCTTCCACAACCTGCTCCGTCTGCGCGGACGCAGGGGGTGGCGCGAGCAGGAGCATGGCGATGACGAGGCCGCGTGCGGGCCGGAAGAAGGCGCGAGGCCGCCCTTGAACGGGTCTCGCGGTCCGTGCATTTTGAAGAGAGCCCAAGGAACCTCCGTGGACGGTCCAGCATTCGAACGCGATGTGGCGAGGTAGCCGTCGGGAAGCCGCGTCAACGTGGTGCGAACAAGCGCAAGGTGGGCCACGCGGCTCCGATGGCAGCTGCGGCCTCGGGCCACTGCCGATCGACAACTTGGATAAATCGGCATCCACGGGGAGAACCATGAATAGATTCGAGCGATTGGTGTGGGGGGGATTGCAAAATACAAGTCCCGGGCGGAACGTATCCGGGGATCTACGGAATCGCGACGAACAGAGGCGGCTTACCCCAATTCCAGCTCGTAGAACCTCACGGAGCCCTTCCGGCGGACATACCCGAGGCCTTCGTAAAGCGCCCAGGCCGTCTGATTCTCGTCCGTCGTCTCGAGGGTCAACCTCTTCGCTCCCGTTTGAACGGCGTGCTGACGCGCGGCCTCCATGAGCGCCCGGCCCACTCCGTGTCCGCGAGCGGTTGCGATCACAAACAAATCATTCAGCACCCAGACTCGGCACGCTACCAGCGATGAGAAGGAGGGGTAGAGCTGCACGAAACCCAGCGCCTCCCTTGAGTCTTCCCCACCCGTCTCCGCGAGGAAGATCACACACTCGTCGGCCTGGAGGCGATCGCGAATGAATGCCACGGCGAGCCGGGGATCGGCAGGCTTATCGTAGAACTGACGATACAAATCGAAGAGAGGCGCGATGAGATCAACATCTCGTTCGCCGGTCCCGGCACGTCGTACGATGAATTCCATTGCTCGGACCGACTCCTCGGCGTGGCTAGCCCGTCCCCGTGCCGGCGGTGCGGCAGAGCGCGGCAGACCATGTTCCGTGGTCCGCGACCGCTCCCGATATGTAGAGCGCCCACGTGCCCGAGCCTTCACGTGTGACCGTGTTGAGCGTGCCCGAAGCGCTGAGCGTGCTGTCGCCGGCGCTGGATGAAAACCGTATCTGCTGTGGGTTTCCCGTGCCCGTCAGCGTGCCCGCCAATCGCATTGCCGTGGTTCCGCCCGAGTAGAAGGCGATTCCGAGAACACTCCCGCCCTGGATCATGAGGTTCGACCGTCCCAACACGCTCGCACCGGCGTTCTGGAAGGTGCCGCAATAGGAGCGGATGGTCGAAGTGCTGCCGACGGCGGCTGTCCATGCGCCCGGCCCATTCGGTCCTGCGTAGTCGCCCACGATCGCGGAACCGCTCGACCGACCCCGGACATCGTATCCGGAGCCGCCCGCGTGGATCGAGTCGGCGGTGGCATCGTAGCTCCCGGAGAGAAGGATGGCGCCGCCTCCGTTATCCGGACTCAGCGTCATCAACGCGTTCACCGCACTCACCGACCTGGGGGCCAAGTGGAAAGGCGCCGCGAGCGCAGGGCTCGAGACGGTGACCTGCGCCAAGCCGCCGTCGCCCCCGCCGGCGTAGATTCCGGTCAGCGTGGTGGAGCCGGAGTTCGGGTCGCCGGTTGGCACGAAGGACACGGTCTTATCCGAGGAGCAGCCGACGAGCAAGCAACAGAAGAGCGCGAGCGCAACGTGGGCCGCCAGCGACTCCGGGTGCGCCCTCATATCCTGCGTATCATCACCATCGGGTGCAAGATTACACCAGTACGGCGCACATCGTCACGGACTGACCCCGGCGGGACCGATCTGGGCGCAGGCCAGAGATTGTCCGGACCTCAGAGCCGGGACAGTCTGTAGCCGCCCCAGATGCCGAGCAGCCCGCCAATCCCCCCGAGCAAGACCGAGGAAAGCGACAGCCAGCCGGCGCCCCACAGCATTGGGGCGTAGCTTCCAAGGGTCGATCCGACCACAAGGCCGATCATGATCAGCGATTTCGAATTCATGGTCTCTTCGCCGCCATGGTAGCGCGTAGCAGGACAAGCATAGGACCCCGAACCGGATCGTTAAGAGCGCGATCGGACCTGCCGATACACCCGAGGGGCGGAGAATTCGGCGCATACGCCCCGGAAACGAGAGAGTAAATGGGAAAGAGCGATAGACTCGTTGCTTACGCTATTGGCATCCTCGCGCTGACCGCGATTCTGCTCAGCTGGATTTCACATTCACATTCCAGTCGCACCGGCCGGAAGCCCGAACCACCCACGCCCGTTGGCTCCCCGTGGACCCAGTCTTCACCTAGCCGAGCCGCCGTGCCCTCAACGAGTCAGGATTCGCCTTCACAGAGCACCGTTCTCACGACTCCCGAAGCCGCTCGACCTGCATATCAGCCTCCGCAACATCAGGCAGATGCACCTGCCGCCGATCCATCCCGGCCTCCCGACTTCTCCAGTTCCTCCCAGGAAGCGCCGGCACCACCGGACAGTGACCAGAACCCGTCGAAAGGTGAAAGCGCCTCACAACGCGTAGCGCGACGATTGAGGAGGCATTGATCCCGCGTCAACGAACGCGAACAGGGGACACGCGGGCGACGACTTTGTCCCCCACCGTATCGAGCACGACCCCTGACTCGCGTTGCAGCGTCGGTTCGAGCCGCGACCAGTCGTGCGCTGAGGTGGCGCACAGGGCCGCGCCTCCTCCCTCGAGATAGCGGTTGAGGCCCCCGGATCCTCTGACGATCGGCAACGGGTGGGGTGTGTAAAACGGCCGGGCGCGGCTCGAGAGGACCGTCACCGGACGTCGCGTGTAATAGAAAACCCCTCGGGCGAGCAGGGGCGAGGCCATGAGCGTTTCGGACGGGCGCAGCTCATCCAGGATCTCCCGGGAGAGCGCGCGCGTGGAGACGATCGCGTCCACGGACGGACCCGCCCAGGCCAGACACACCAGAATTAGGGCGACCGAGCTGGAGGCGCTCGCGGCAATCCACGCGAGCGAGATGCGTCGCGTCTGGAGGACGGCCGCCATCGTGAGGCACGCCGCCACGAGGCCGAGCGGCAATGCGAGGTCACGGTACGGCAGGATTCGCGGCGCGACCAGGAACGGGACCACCTGCGCGAGACTCAATCCCCCCATCGCCCACTTCTCTAGTCGGCCACGGCCATCGGCTTGGAGAAGCAAATCCAGGGCCCGCCCTAACAGCAGCGCGAGAGGCACGAAGAGGAAGAGCACGTAGCTGGGCAGCTTCGACTGCGCGAGCGTGAAAAAAACGAGGCAGAGCAGCCCCCAGGTTGCCAGGAAGCGCGCCGTGTCATCCCACATCACCCGCCTTCGGGCGCGACTCAGCAGGGCTGCAAGAACGGGCGTCCACGGAACGGACCCCGCGGCAAGCACCGCGAGGTAGTAGTAGGCGTGGTTGTTGCCGCGATGCTCCGCGTGGAAGAATCGTTCCACGTTTTCGTGGATGAAGAAAGCGTCGAAATAGGCCCTGCCGAACTTCTGGAGCATGATCCCATACCAGGGCGCCGCGATCGCTGCGAAAATCAAAAGCCCACCCACCAGCGGAAGGGGGCGGAGCGGCGGCCGATGCGCTCGCACGAGAAGCAGCGCAAGAATCGAGAGTGCGGGGAGGAGCATTCCGAGCGGGCCCTTTGTCAGCGCCGCGAGACCGCTCATCGCGCACGCCACAACGAACCACGAGCCGGGCCGACGCTCGCTGCGACTCGCGAGCCAAAGCGAGAAAACGGAGCCACAGACAAACGCCGCGAACACCATGTCGGTCAGCATCATCCGCGCCGACACGAAGAACTCCACGCTCGTCGCAAGCACCACGGATGTCAGGAACGCAGCGCGCTCATTGAGCACGCGCGCCGCGAACGCCCAGGTCATGAATACCAGCAACGTAGCGAAAAGAGCGGCGGGCGCCCGCGCGGCAAACTCATTGTCCCCAATCGTCCGGAACGAGGCCATGGAAAGCCAGTAGATGAAGATCGGCTTCTCGAACTGGGGTTGGTCGAAGATTCGCGGAGTGGCCCAATCGTGAGCCTGGAGCATTTCTCGGGACGACTGCGCGTAGAAGGGTTCATCCGGGTCGATGAGACCCAGGTAACCCAGGCGCCACCAAAAGGCGACGAAACAGAGCAAGAGCAGCGCGGCGACGCGAAGCCGCCGGCCTGTCAAGATTCCACCGCGGTGACGAGAGGTTCCCCTGAGCCGGCAGGGCTTGATTGCGAGAGCTGCCGCGTGGCCTGCGTGTGTCCGAAACCAAAGCTCAGCCACGGCCAACAGTCGAAGAGCCCCACGCTCCGTCGCAATGGCAGATCGAGCTTCGCCAGGCGGAAATCGGCGTGACGCAAGGCGGGGCTGGCGACACTCACGATTCGCCAGGCGCCGCACCTGCGCGTGGCCACCTCGCCGATCACGCCCGCGTCACCGGGACCGCGCAGGGGACGACACCCCGCACCGCGTGGGATCGTGACGCTCAGTGAATTCACCTCGCCGTCGCCCTGGGAAATCAGCTGGAGAGCGGGCCGGCCGAGCGCGACATGAAGGGTGTGCCGGACGGCGAAGGTCCACCGGCCACCCCTCGCCCGGAGAAGGCGCAACGGGTGCGCCGCGTGGTTCACGGCTGGCGCGAGGGGGCCGCACAAAAAGCCTTCGGGCTCGTCCGCGAAATGAAGCAGGAAGCGCCGGCGGAGCTTCAACTGCGAGGCGTGCAGAAGAATCGCCCTCCGCTTCGCCTCGCGCTCGGGTCTCGACAACATGCATACGCCATCGCGCCGGCCCGCGCGGCCAGGCACCGACGTATGGACGACATACGCGAACATGTGGGGGCGGCCATTCCACCGAGCCTGAGCCATCGCCAGCCGCGCCATGATCGCCGTGCCGCTATGATCGGGGTGCCGGTCCTCGAGCGACGGCATGAAGAGCACCGTCGGGTGCCATCCCACGATTTCCTCCGCAAGCCGCTGAACGGCGGCGTGCGTCCCGGCGAGGAGCGCTTCAGTAACGCGCTGGTCGGGGAATCCAAGAAATCGTGCGTCCGCGGGAGAGACACCCAGACATTCCAGCGCCTCGAGCGCCTCGCGACGCCGACGTATTCCCCAGCGAACCTGATCCTGCTCGGAGATGCGCCACCGCCATTCGGTGGCGCGCTGCGCCCAGGGATTGTTCTCGCCGTCGGTCAGGTACACCACCCGGACCTCGGCTCCAGCTGAGACCGCGATCTGGAGCACGCCTCCCGTCGCGACCGACTCGTCGTCCGGGTGTGGCGCGAGCACCATGACTCGATCCGTTGCGACCAGGCGCTGCCGAACGTCGATCAATCCGACCTCCACCGGGAAGCTTCGCGCACGAGACCCCGCTCGAGCGCGCCTGCCCAGACGACCTGGACGTGCCTCTCCCCCCCAAAACAGCAATAGGAGTGTGATCCCGGCCGCAGAAGCGCCGGTCCCCGATAGGTGACACCGTCGAGAGCTCCCCGGGCGGCCGCGCCATCGGCGATGACGGCAAATCGCTCCGTGTAGCTCACGTCGAATCTGCGCAGTCCGTCGTGAGAGCTGGAGCTGTCGCCGAGATCCTCCCCCAGCACTCGCAGGGCCCCGAGCGGCAGGAAATGCTCATTGAGAAACCGGCGTCCCTGGGGCGGGAAGAGCGTGTTGTCCGGCACGGCGAAGTGCGTTCGGGTCCGCACGAGATCGTCTGCGATCCCATCGCGAAGGAGGCCCATCGCGAGTCGCGATTCCGTGACGTCCTCGAGGACGTAGTAGTAGGGGCGCGGCCGGAACACGGTCTCTCCGTGGATATCCATGATCGGCTCGCCGGGCCGCGTGTCCCGCAGGACCTCCATGAGCGTCCGGTCCTCAGCCTGGTTCGAGTCGCGCCACGGAAGTTGTGCCTGGCACACCGCGACGAGGTCGATGGCGCACACCGCTGCCATGACGGGCACGCTTGCGCGCGCGAGCTTCAATCGCGGCGTCGCGCGCTCGAGTGTCGTGAAAACCCACTGCGTTCCCGCGACCGCGAGCAGGGCCACCAGCGGCGTCGACGGAAGAAAGTCCTGTTTCGTGATCAGAGGCCAGAATGCATAGACGAGAGCCAGGTAGAAGCCGGTCATGAGGAACACCAAGAGCTGGCGCGGGCGCGCGGATGTTCCGAGGATTCGCGTGAGGGCGATCGCAAATCCGGCCAACCCCAGGAACGCTGCAGGGAAGATCCACATCCGGTGGGAAGCTCCCCCCCAAAGTCCGAGGTTGGGCACGAGATTGTGGCCGACGGTGCAATAGAGAAGCGACCGGAGAGCGTGGAGGCGCCAAAACAAACCGACCACCAGCAGCGGGACGACGGCGCTCCCCACGACCAGCCACGCGACAGATCGCCACGATCCTACCAAAAAGGGGCCGCGTTTCTCACGCCGGAAGATAACACCCGTGAGCACCCCTGCCATCGCGAGGGCCACGATCAAGACTACCGTCTTGAGCGATGTCGCCAGCGTCATTCCCAGGAGCAGTCCCGCGAACCCGGCGCGCCGCTCGGTGAACGGTACGCGCAGGAGCACCGCGAGGGTCAACAACCAACCGGTCATCCACAGGATGTCGGCGCGAAATTCGGTGGAAGTGAGCAGAAAACTTGGCACAAACCCGGCCACCAGAGCCGCCCACAGGCCCACCCGCGCCGACCAAAGGGTCTCGCCGATCCGATAGGTCGCCCACAGCGATAGGGCGACGAACGGAAGCATCATCCAGCGAGCATAAAGAAGAAGGTCGGCACGCTCCCCGAATACGCCTACCAGGGGCGCCATCGCGAGGTGAAAGAGCGGAGCGTGGTTGTCGAAGAGGTCGCGGTACTGCACGATCCCTTGCGTCCAGCCCCAGACAACATGCAAATGTTGGGGCTCGTCGAAATCGGCGCGGTGATGCAGTGCGTACAGGACTCGGAGCGCGAGTTGAGCGATGACCGCCATCGAGAAAACGGCGCGTTCGCCCCAACCTGGTATGTCCGCTTCCGAGCGCACTTGATGGAGGATCTCCGCTATGGCTTACCAGATCCTGAACGGCCGGCTCCCCGGAACGGCCACTCGCGACGCATCGAGGCCCCAGCAGCTCTCGCTGCCGGGGCCCCGCACCACCGCTAAACGCCTCGCACGCCCGGGGTTCGTCCTGCGTTCTTCCCCCTGGATGTCGGCTTCTCCGCTACTACTTGGGCCCTACCACGGAGCAACGGTAGACCTCGTCGGTAGTCCGGATCGTAATCTCGCCGCTCCGCGCGGCATCCGCGACCTCGGTGGCCGAAGTCAATTGGCGGGGTGTGAAGCCGCTGCTGAACGTGATCTGGAATTCGCGCCAGAGTGGGTTGAACCCGTCACCCTGGATCGCATCGAGCACCGAGACAAAGGGTTGACCACCGGGCA
>Ga0137396_10000016_pt1 | contig 53583 bp, 34 predicted proteins | sample czc16metaG_FD_108284 | JGI IMG/M metagenome (GOLD analysis project Ga0137396, IMG submission 108284) | Vadose zone soil microbial communities from Angelo Coast Range Reserve, California, USA - czcobulk3.16 metaG | ecosystem: Environmental > Terrestrial > Soil > Vadose zone | place: USA...
ACGATGGTGGACCAACTCAGTTCGTTCGCCGCGGAAGTAACACGCGTCGCGCGAGAGGTCGGCACCGAAGGCAAGCTCGGCGGACAGGCAGATGTCCGCGGCGTTGCGGGTACGTGGAAGGATCTGACCGACTCGGTGAATTCGATGGCTGGCAACCTGACCGGTCAGGTGCGCAACATTGCTGAGGTTACAACTGCGGTCGCGAACGGCGACCTCTCGAAAAAGATCACGGTCGATGTTCGCGGAGAAATCCTCGAACTTAAAGACACGATCAACACGATGGTGGACCAGCTGCGATCGTTCGCGTCGGAAGTAACGCGCGTCGCCCGCGAAGTGGGATCGGATGGAGCGCTCGGCGGTCAGGCGCGAGTGGAAGGCGTTTCGGGAACCTGGAAAGATCTGACCGACTCGGTCAATTTCATGGCCAGCAACCTGACTGCGCAGGTCCGCAACATTGCCGCAGTCACGACCGCGGTTGCGACCGGCGACCTTTCGAAAAAAATCACGGTCGATGTTAAAGGCGAGATTCTCGAGCTGAAAAACACCGTTAACACGATGGTGGACCGGCTGAACTCGTTTGCGTCGGAAGTAACACGCGTCGCGCGCGAAGTCGGCACCGAAGGAAAACTCGGCGGACAAGCCGTGGTGCGCGGAGTTGCCGGCACGTGGAAAGATTTGACCGACTCGGTGAATTTCATGGCCGGTAACCTGACCGATCAAGTGCGCGGTATCGCCAAGGTTGTGACCGGAGTCGCAAACGGCGACCTGAAACAAAAGTTGCTTCTCGAAGCGAAAGGCGAAATCGCGGCGCTAGCGCACACGATCAACAGCATGATCGATACGCTGGCGACGTTCGCCGATCAGGTGACGACGGTCGCGCGCGAGGTAGGGGTCGAAGGAAAACTTGGCGGCCAGGCGAACGTGCCCGGTGCAGCCGGAACGTGGCGCGACTTGACCGATAACGTGAACCAGCTCGCCGGCAACCTTACGTCGCAGTTGCGCGCGATTGCCGATGTGGCGACGGCGGTAACGAAAGGCGACCTCACCCGATCGATTCAGGTCGCCGCCGAAGGCGAAGTCGCGTTCGTGAAAGACAACATCAACGAGATGATTCGTAATTTGCGAGACACGACATCTCGCAACAATGAACAGGACTGGTTGAAGACGAACCTGGCGAAGTTCAGTCGAATGTTGCAAGGGCAACGCGATTTGCTGGCGGTCGCGCGGATGATTCTTTCGGAGCTGGCCCCGGTAGTTTCGGCCCAACAAGGAGTTTTCTATATTATAGATGGCAACGGAAACGAACCCGAACTCAAGTTGCTCGCCAGCTACGCCTATCGCGATCGCAAAGGCGTTAACAGTCGCTTCAAACTTGGCGAAGGACTCGTGGGGCAAGCGGCGCTCGAGAAAGAACGCATTCTCCTTACCAACGTGCCGGATGATTATGTGAAGATCAGTTCCGGCCTTGGGGGAGCGGCGCCGCGGAACATCGTAGTTCTGCCGATATTGTTCGAAGGTCAGGTCAAAGCTGTAATGGAGCTTTCGTCCGCCGAACAATTCAATCCAACGCACCAGGCGTTTCTCGATCAACTGACGGAAAGCATTGGGATCGTACTCAACACGATTGAAGCGAACACGCGCACGGAAGATCTCCTGAAACAATCACAATCGCTCGCTGCCGAATTGCAAAGCCGGCAGGAAGAATTGCAGCAGACCAACCAGGAGTTGGAAGAAAAAGCGCGTCAGCTATTCGAGCAAAACGCCGAAGTGGAAAGAAAAAATCGGGAAGTCGAGCAAGCGCGGCAGGCACTCGAAGACAAAGCACGGCAACTTTCGCTCACCTCGCGTTACAAGAGCGAGTTTCTCGCGAACATGTCGCATGAATTGCGCACGCCGCTGAACAGCTTGCTCATCCTGGCCGAGCAATTATCAACCAATCCGGAAGGCAATTTGAGTTCGAAACAGGTCGAATTTGCCAGCACCATTCGCGATTCAGGTGTCGACCTTCTTAAGTTGATCAACGACATCCTCGATCTTTCCAAGGTCGAGTCCGGAACCGTTACGGTGGACGTCGGCGAAGTTCGGTTTCAGGAAATGCAGCAAAACCTGGAACGAACTTTTGGGCACATGGCAGAAAGCAAAGGCCTCACTTTCAAGATCGACATCGACGAGGAGCTGCCCTCCGCAATTTACACAGACGCCCAACGGCTCGATCAGGTTCTGAAGAATCTGCTCTCCAACGCGTTCAAGTTCACCGAACGCGGTTATGTCAAATTACGAGTGGCACCCGCGCCCGATGGTTGGAGCGCCGACCACCCCTCGCTTAAACGGGCAAAGGCCGTGTTCGCGTTGTCTGTCTCCGATAGCGGAATTGGAATTCCGGCGGACAAGCAGGCAACGATTTTCGAAGCGTTCCAACAGGCCGACGGGAGCACCAGTCGCCGTTATGGTGGCACGGGTCTGGGTTTGGCGATTAGTCGTGAACTTGCGCGCCTGCTTGGCGGCGAAATCAAGCTCGAAAGTCAAGAGGGCCACGGCAGTACCTTCACTTTATTTTTACCGGACGCTTACTCTTCCGGCGAAAAAGAGAAGGTCGGGGCGACAGCTGCTCCTGAGATCGCTGCGTTACCTGAACGCGACCGGACCGAACCGGTGATTTCCCCATTTACAAATGCCTCGATTCCCGATGATCGCTTTGGCATTCTGCCATCCGATAAGACGATCCTCATCGTAGAAGAAGATCGCGATCTTGCGCAGTGGCTTCTCGAGTCAGCTCACGAGGCGGGCTTCAAAGCAATCGTCACTCCGCAAGGACGCACGGCACCGGCATTGGTCCGTGAATACACGCCCATTGCAATTGCCGTCGACTTGCACTTGTCGGACATTGAAGGTGGCAAGCTCCTGGAACGAATAAAATCCGACCTTGCTACCAGGCATGTTCCGGTCATAGCCCTATCGGCGCCTGGTTCCGGTTTGCAGAACGCGTTGAAACACGGTGCAATCGCCGCGCTCGAAAAACCGATAGGATCCGCCGCGATCCGGGCAGTTTTCGCGAAGGCCGCCGGCATGGCTGCGGCAAAGACAAAGAAATTGCTCGTGATCGAAGACGACTCCGCTCAGCGCATTGCCATCCGGGAACTGGTTGGAAACGGATCGGTTGAGATGATTGAAGCGTCCTGCGCCGCGGAAGCGTTGGCCGCGCTTCGCGAGCATGAGTTTGGCTGCGTTATCCTTGACCTGATGTTGCCGGACATGTCGGGATTCAAACTGATTGAGCAAATCCGCGCCGAGCATCAGCAACTGCCGGTGATCATCTACACCGGGAAAGATTTGTCCCGAAAGGAAGAAGAGCAGCTCAACCGGCTCGCGCAAACGATCATCGTTAAGGACGTCCGCAGTCCGGAAAGGCTTTTCGATCAAACCGCATTATGGCTGCATCGGGATGTCTCGAAATTGCCGACGGACAAACGCGATCTCCTGCGCCGCCTGCATGATCCAAATGAAATCCTGGCCAGCAAGAAAATCCTCATCGTAGACGACGACATTCGAAACATCTTCGCCATGACCAGCCTACTGGAGCGTTACAAAATGAATGTCATCTCCGCCGAAACCGGCAAAGCGGGCATCGAAGCGCTCAAGAAAGAGCGCGACATTGATTTGGTGCTGATGGACATCATGCTGCCTGAAATGGATGGGTATGACACGATGCGCGCGATTCGTCAGATGTTCAGCTTCAACGAACTTCCGATCGTGGCGTTGACGGCCAAGGCGATGAAGGGGGACCGCGAAAAATGCATTGATGCCGGCGCGAGCGATTACATCGCCAAACCAGTCGAAACCGAAGAACTGCTCTCTCTTCTGCGCAATTGGTTGCTTCGGTGATGTCGGAGACCAAGACCAACAACAATTCTTCCGGAGACAAGGTGAGCATCCTGGTCGTGGACGATCGTGCCGACAAGCTCCTCGCTTACGAAGTGATGCTGGCTGAATTGAACCAGAATATCGTCTGCGTTGGATCAGGCAAAGAAGCGCTGCGCCGTCTCCTGCAGGAAGATTTCGCCGCGATCCTGCTGGACGTGAACATGCCGGGGATGGATGGCTTTGAGACTGCAGCATTGATCCGGCAACGACAGCGTTGCGAGACGACACCGATTATTTTCGTCAGCGCGATCAACGACACGGTGAACCATATTTCGCGCGGCTACTCTTTGGGAGCGGTCGATTATATTCTCACACCGGTTGTTCCGGATATTCTCAGAGCCAAGATTGCGGTCTTTGTCGATCTTTTCAAAAAGACCGAACAAATAAAACGGCAGGCGGAAGAACGAGAAAATTTGGTTCGGGAACAGGCGATTGCCGAGCATGCGCGCGCCGAAGCCGAGCGAGCGAGCGCGGCGAAAGACCGCTTTCTGGCGATGCTGAGCCACGAGTTGCGCACTCCCCTCACTCCCGTCCTGGCGTCCGTCTTTACGCTCGAGCATGAGAACAATGTTCCGGAAAGTATGCGCGAGTCGCTTCAGCTCATTCGCCGGAACGTCGAGCTGGAAGCGCGCCTAATCGACGATCTTCTCGATCTAACGCGGATCAGCAAAGGCAAGGTGCAACTTAGTTTTGAGATGGTTGATGCTCATACTCTCTTGCGCAACGCCCTGGAGATTTGCCAATCCGAAATCGAACAAAAACAACTCGAGCTCCGGACTGAGTTCGTGGCAAATAAAGTTTATCTCCAGGCGGATCCCGCCCGTCTCCAGCAGATCTTCTGGAATTTGATCAAGAACGCCGTCAAGTTTACGCCCAACGGCGGAAGGCTCCGCATTGGCACGACCAATGACGGCGAAGGACAATTTCGGGTGGAGGTCGAAGACTCGGGTTGCGGCATCGATTCCGAATTGCTGCCGAGAGTGTTTCACGCTTTCGAACAAGGCCGGCGCACTGAATTGGGCGGCCTCGGACTCGGTCTCGCGATCAGCAAGGCCCTGGTTGAAGCTCATCACGGTTCCATCAACGTCGAAAGTCAGGGCCGCGATCTGGGGGCGAAATTCACCACCCTTTTTCCAACTTGCGAAAGGGATGCGGTTCCAGAATCGACCCACGCGCCGCGCTCCACTTTGAAGCGCAGATCAGTCCGACTTCTTTTGGTGGAGGACCACGAGGACACAAATCGGTCCCTTACTCGCATGCTTCGCCGCCGCGGTTACGAGGTGCATCCGGCAAACGATGTTCGCTCCGCGCTCGATATCGCCGCCAGTAAACCGTTCGACGTCCTGGTCAGCGACATCGGATTACCCGACGGTAGCGGCATCGATCTACTCAAGGCATTACGCGCAAAAGGTGAAGTTTTTGGAATCGCCTTGTCCGGCTACGGAATGGAAGAGGACATTCGCCGAAGCCGCGATGTTGGTTTCTCCCATCATCTGATTAAACCGGTCGATTTAAACAAACTCGATTCGATCATCCAAACGGTGTCGCTACCTGGCCGACCGGATCCGGCCGGTTCAATTCCCGCCGGAGCAACCTAGCGATCCGCCATTTCTATTTTTCGTCGATGATTTTCCGATTCGCCTAACAAATCGACGCGATTTACGATGATCTGCCAAATATCAATGCCCATTGCCGCGTAGATCATCTTTAGCTCTAATCGCCTCGAAAATTACGATGGCGCGTTCGTCTAGTGGTTAGGACACGGCCCTCTCAAGGCCGGTGCACGGGTTTGATTCCCGTACGCGCTGCCAACTTCGTCCGTTCGGCGATTATTCGGATTGAAAGCATGTTCGAGTTACAATAGAGCTTCTGTCGGATGCATCGACTGGCCGCTATCATGCAACGCGACACGGTTGTCATGACGTTGGCGTCTTTCACTCTGATCGCGTGCTCTGTGGCGCGAGGCGGGGAAAAACGAGAGTCGATGACACGCATTGAATTTTCCTTTGAGGCTGATTTACTACGTAGCGCGCGACCAAAAACGATCTACGTGGCTGGCGACCGCTATGCGCGCATTGAGGAATTCGCGGACGCGACGTCTGGCGTGAAAAACCTGATTGTAGTTAGTGAGCCGGACATTTGGCTAGTCGATGCAGTACGCAAGACCGTTGGCCATGCAGTTAATCATGAAACTGACCCGACCGTGCATAATCCCATTTTAGGCCCTGATGGACCTGAGGAACTTTTCGCGTTAGAATATGGTCGTGAAGTCAGTTTTTTTGAAGAAGCGAACGCGAGCCGTCTCGCAGCTGAAGAATTGTATGGCAAGCGGTGCGACGTTCGAGAAATTATTGTCGCTGAGTATCGCTTGCGCCTATACGTCGATCCCCACCGGCGCACGCCTATTGCAATGAAGGCCTTTAAGGATGGCGAACTTCTATTTGGTCTACGTTATAGTAACTATCAAACGGATCTTCCATTCGACCTCTCTATATTTCGGCCGCCAAAAGGCTTAACACTAATTGAAGCCTCTGAATAACCCGTGACTTTGGCCGCCTACATTCTGGCAACCATTGCATTAATCGTCATCCTGTGTGCAACATCGGGCAGAAGCCCAAGAGATTCGCGCAAGCGGCAAGTTAACTCATATCCCGATTACCGGGATGAGAGGAGGTAATTGAAACTAGATTCGATCGTTACGAGCCCTCGAAATGTTTTGAAATCAACAACAGACCGAGCATAGAAGGCGGCCCACATCATCAAGAGTATTGCATGGCAGAAAGCGTCGCGGATCGACTTCGACGCGATTGTAAGTTCATCCTTTTCGTATTGAGCTTGGAGCTGCTTCAAAACAGCCCGACACTGCGACAACTTGAGCCGAATTTCGACGGAATCATTCGGTCCGACATCTGCCGCCAAACCGTCCAAGGTTGAACAGAACCGCTCTGAACTAAGCAGCATCTCAACTAAAATTGCTGTATCCTGTCTCAATTTAGGTAGCCTTGTTGCATTCATCACGGTAGTCGTTGCGCCGGTATCAGTCGCCAGCGCAACTAACACATTGCCGTCGAGCAACTACATTAGCCAAGGGTATCCGCCTCAGCTTCAATTCGTGCTACATCACTCGAATTAAACGGGCTGCGCCCGCGCGAGATCGGAAATCCTCGCTTGCTCTTGACCAAGCCAGATTCGTCCAGTCGAGTGGCATCATACGAACGCAATTGGGCGGTCAGAAAGCGCAATAACTCTTGTTTCTGCTCCGGTGGGAGCGTCGCGGCAGCAGCTTCGATGTCGGCCAAAGTCATCTTTTCGGCATTTTGACCGATAACCGAGCGTACGTCACACTGCAATTGCAGTGCCGCCGGGCATTCTACCTGTGAACAAGATCGCTGAGCGCTTAGGCTTCAGCGTAACCGCGCGGCGATACACCTCGTCACGATCCTTGCTGTGATGAAGGAGAGTTCCTTCAATGACTTCAAGTTTGTCATTAGTCTGAGGCTTTCCGATTAAGATCCATTCACCCTCAAACTGCTTTTCCATCTCTTCGACTTTCATGATTTGGACTTCACTCACAAGCCTTCTTTTTCCAAGGCGTCATGCGTATTTACAGCTTGTTTGAGCGTGATTTTGTTCCCTTGGCTGATCCGATCGAGCCGTTCTCCGAGCATTCGACGATATTCCGGATCACTGCGATGGATGAGAACGCCGAGATACGCGGCCGCGAAGAAGCGTTCTTCGTCGTTCATAGCCTCGATGGTTCGCTTGATTTCGGAGGTGCTCATTGTTTTCGAGTGTCTTGAGATTCCATCGCGTCTAACTCAGAAAACCGCTGGTCGGCGCGCTTGTCGCAATCCCGAAGAACGTCTGCTTGTGCTTCCAAATCGAAGACTGCGCCAACCACGCGCCGGCGTTCGGCGGGCGACAGCTTGGGAAGTTCAGCGATGATTTCTGAAGGGCTCATCGACGGCAGAATTCTATCAGTTAGGCGACTGGTTTTCAACCACGCCTCGCATCATTCGCCCAGCGGGAGGTGGGAGCGAGGAGATGGGAGTGAATCTCGGAAAGCATCTCGCGTAAACCGTAACGGAATTTCCAGTTTGGATAATCGCTTTGGAATTTGCGCACGTCGCTGATCCACCAGATGTGATCGCCGATGCGGTTGGCTTCTTCGTACTGCCACTTTAACTTTTTGCCGCTGATCTCTTCGCAAAGATCGATCGCTTCCAGGATCGAGCAATTGGCGAACCGGCTGCCGCCGATGTTGTAAACCTCGCCCGCGCGCGGCGCCCGAATAAATTCGGCAAATGCTTCTACCAGATCGAAGCTATGAATATTGTCGCGCACCTGTTTGCCTTTGTAACCAAAAACGCGATACGGACGACCGGTCACGGTGCAGATCACAAGATAAGAAAGGAATCCGTGCAGTTCTGTTCCGGCATGGGCCGGGCCGGTCAGACAACCGCCCCGAAACGAGACGGTCGGCATCCCGAAATAGCGGCCGTATTCCTGCACCAACAGATCGGCCGCGGCCTTGGAAGCGCCGAAAAGTGAATGTTTCGTGTGATCGATACTCATTGATTCCGAAATTCCCTGCTCGTACTCGTGACCGGGTTCAATCTCCCAGCGCTTCGGTAATTCCCGAAGCGGCAAACGATTCGGCGTGTCACCGTAAACTTTGTTGGTTGACGTGAAAATAAAGGGCGCTTCCGGACAAAATCTCCGCGCTGCTTCAAGGAGATTGAGTGTGCCGTTGGCATTTACGATAAAATCGGTTTGCGGATCGCGCGCCGCCCAATCGTGCGAAGGTTGTGAAGCTGTGTGCACGACCGCTTCAATTTTACCGGAGCATTTCTTGAATAGCTCCATAATGCCGCCGGCATCGCGGATGTCGATGTTGTGGTGATCGTAGCCGCGAACCTTCGCAATTAAATCGTCGCGCGTGTTTCCGGTCGAAGCTTCCGGTCCAAAAAATTGCGCGCGCATGTCGTTATCGATGCCCACTACGCGCGCTCCATCCTTCGCGAAGCGCCTCACCGCCTCAGATCCGATCAATCCGGCCGAGCCGGTGACGATGATCGTACGCATCAGGGAGAGTAGTTATTGGTTATCAGTTAATGGTTATACGGGCTGAAACCAAACAACGGATAACGATTAACCATTAACTAACTTTTTCGCGCCACGAAAAAGTTTCAGTGGTCGCCGTCAGGTTTGGCTTTTTCTTTCTCTGAAGGTTTTTCGTCCGCCGCCGCTGACGTTGCCTTTTGGTCTTTGTTCGGACCAGCGCCGGCCGCGTTTGCCGCTTTGGAGACTTTCGGATCTTTCTCGCTGCCAGCCGTATCGGCTTCCTGCTTTGCAGCTTTTGGATCTTTCGCGCCGGCTGCGTCCTCTTTTTTCGACGCCTTGGAATTCGCGTCACTCGCGGTATGCGGTTTCCCCAGCTTGTCGCCGGTCCAATCGATATCGACGTCCATGAGCGTTCCCTGGAACATTGGATCCTTCATGCTTTTGCTCGGCAGCTTTTTCGGATCGACTTCCTCCTTTTTCTCGCCTTTGGTGAGGTTCGGCTTGCCCGGCGTCAATGAATTGACAAGGTCCTCCGAGCTATTCTGGCTCTTGCCAAGAGAGGTTTTGCCGAGAGCCGATTGGCCATGGGCGAATGGAGCTAGGAGCAGCGAGCAAAAAGCCAGGAGCGGGAGTAGGAGCAGGGAGCGCATAGCTTGGAGCGTTGGGAGGTTCGTTATCCGTTACTAGTTATCGGTTATTAGCTAATAGTCAACGGAGATGGGAGCGGGGCGATCTCAAAAATTTCAACTTCTGGAGATGTAGAAATTTCCGAGAACGAGCACGTCCATTTCGGTGCGCAGAAAACAATCGAGCGCTTCTTCGGGAAAACAGACAACCGGTTCGTTTTCGTTGAAGGAGGTGTTGAGCACCACCGGGATGCCGGTGAGGTCGCGGAAATGTTCGATCAGCCTGTAATAACGCGGATTCGTCTCTTTGTGGACGGTCTGCAAACGCCCGGTTCCATCGACATGGATTACGGCCGGGATCATGTCGCGGTATTTCGCGCGAATCTGGAACACTTGCATCATGAATGGGACGTCGTCGTCCGTTTCAAACCATTCCGCGGCGGCTTCGCGCAAAATCGACGGCGCAAATGGCCGGAACGATTCGCGCCGTTTAATTTTCGCATTCAAAACGTCCTTGATTCCGGCATTGCGCGGATCGGCCAGAATCGAGCGGTTGCCCAACGCGCGAGGCCCCCACTCCATCCGACCTTGGAACCAGCCGACAATTTTACCGTCGGCGATCGCCTGAGCGGTGCGCTTGAGAAGCTCTTCCTCGTCCCCGATGTAGACAACGCTGCAACCGCTGTCCGCGAGCTCCTTTTTTTTCCAATCGATCAGCGCGTGAATTTCTTCCATGGTCGCTTCGGGACCGAGGTAGGCAGACATCAGAGGTCTGAGGTCAGAGGTCAGATTTTGCTGATCGCTGATTTCTGATTGGACAAAGGCGGCTGCGCCGATAGCGCCGCCGGCGTCGCCGGCCGCGGCCGGACAATACATTTTCTTGAACGGCGTTCGCCGATAAACTTTTCCGTTCGCAACCGAGTTCATCGCGCAACCGCCGGCGAGCGCGAGATTGTCGGAGGGATGCTGTTTGTGCAGCAACTGAAGCAAGGCGAAGAACGCTTTCTCGTAAGTCGCCTGGACCGAGCGCGCGATGTCCTTGTGTTTTTGCTCGATCGGTTCGTCCGGTTGGCGCGGCGGGCCAAGAAGATCGACCAGCGCGCGCCGATAAAGGGTGCCGACCGTCGGGGCGCAGTCGTTCCAGGTGTAGGAAACGTTTCCGATGTGGTGACGGAAAAATTTCAGATTCAACCGGAAACTGCCGTCCGGCCGAATCCGCACGACTTGGCGAAGGGGCTCGAGATAGTTCGGTTCGCCGTAAGGCGCGAGTCCCATCACTTTGTATTCGTCTCCGTAATGCGGGAAACCGAGAAACTGCGTCAGCGCGGAGTAAAAAATGCCCAACGAGTGCGGGAAATAAACGCGATTCTCGATCTTGACCTCGCCGCCTTCGCCGAACCCGAGCGCGGTGCTGGCGAAATCGCCGAAACCGTCGATCGAAATGCACGCCGCTTCACTGAAGCCGGAAACCAAATAAGCCGAAGCCAAATGCGCGAGGTGATGCTCGACGTAATGCATCTCGGCTTTGATCTCGATCGCGTAGCTTGCTTCGAGTCTCTCCTTCACCGATGCGGCGCTGCGGATATTTTTAACTTTTTGCGCCATTAATCTCGGATGCGGGAAGTGGGTCAGGACAAATCCGAGCCGGCGCAAATTGTTCACGCCCGGTTTGCGATTGATGGCGATGTGATCGACGTCCTCCAACCGTATTCTTGCTTCCTCCAGAACGTAATTGATCGCGCTGGTCGGCAGCCCGGCCCAATGCTTGATCCGGCGAAAGCGTTCCTCTTCCGCGGCCGCGACCAGATTCCCATCGACAAACAAGCAGGCGGCGGAATCGCCGTGATAAGCGTTAAGGCCCAAGATTTTCATGGGAAGAGGTCAGCGATCACAAGTCAGCAAAACAGCAAAAATGAAGCCGCCTTTATTCCGGAACGAGCGCGCTGATCCAACGCGCGCTTCATGCATTGATCTTTAGATCTTTGAAGACTTCATCGATGGGCCGTGTCGGTTCATTACGGCGTACGGCAATCGTTATTAGATCAATGATGTCTTCCAATAATTCCTGAATGAATTTTGCCGCGTTCATCTCTTCCAGACATCTTAACGGCGCTTCACTTCGATTCAACCTCGCGAGAAGGCGGTAAATTTTCGCGGTAGCGGAAAATAAGAAACGGTAACCTGAAAGCGCTCAGATAACGCGGACCGAAAAGGCGCGGTTGGCGGAGCAAGCGCAGAAACCAGCCGAGATAAAAACGGTCGGCCCACATCGGAATTGGCGGTTGATCGCCGGTCAAAAAACCAAGCGCCGCGCCGATGCAATGAATTGCAGGTCGCGCGCGGAGATTTTCTTTCAGGAAAAGGCCGAGCTTTTCCTGAACGCCGCCGCCGATCCCAACCACCACATGCTTTGCCGGCGAATGACTCCGATAGGGTTCGCAAGCCCCGATTATTTCGGGGTTGTCGATCTTCGCAATCAGCGCATCGTCGCGCACTCGCGCTCCATAGCGCGGCGCGACATAAAAATCCGCAGTGCCGGTTAGATTGACGGAGCGCAGCCACACGATCGTTTTTCCGTGCGCTTCTTCGCTGGGCACGATCCACAGCACGCGCTCTTCCGGATGCGCCGCCAGTCGCGCAATGAGTCGCTTTAAGAATTTCAAACCGGAGATTCTTTCAACGCTGCGCCCAGTGAAGATTTTCCAGAGCAACACCATCGCGCCGCTGTCGGCGATTGCCATGTCGGCAGAAGTAACAGCGCGCCGATAACCTTCATCTTCCGAAATTTTCACCAACGCCGGAGCAGCAGGAACGACAAGCAGGCCACCACTCGCCGACATGGTGTCAACGGCTTCATCAACCGTGCCGTTGAAGAAGTTGATGCCCAAGATTTGTTCGCTAGCGAACATCGTTATTCGTTAATAGTTATTCGTGATAGTTAGCCACGTTTGCTAGCATGGGAACATGAAAAAGGTTCCCCTCGTTAGAACGTTTGAAGAACTCGACGCAGGCTCGGAAACGACGATGACCGTGAGTGATGATCAGCCGCCGTGAGTGCGGCGTGAACTTTCGTGTTCTACTTCGGGTCAACTTTTCGCGGAAAAGTCTGCCGCAAGTTCGCCGAGATCGTTTGACTTCCGTATCTAAATCGAACGGCGCCATCTACGATGCTGGTTGCGCGCAGCGTGGCGCTTCCTTCCGGTGTCTCCAACGTGACCGAGGCGCCTTCGCCGATGATCCGCCCGTTGACCACGGCAACCGGAGCGCGACCAAGAGCGATCGAGCTAACATGCAACATGTCACTGGTAACGATTGGAGGCGGCGCGGCCGGCGCAAGCGAGGCCGGTAATCCAGCAGCCGACCACGCCACGCCGACCTGGCGATGAAGTTCCCGGATCAAATATCCGGAACCGCCGACGACGAAAGCGGTGAACAAAGTAACGCCCGCAAGAAAACTGACCTGACCGACGCTAATAAACGCGCTGAGACGTCCGCCTTTTGAGCGAGCAAGGAGAAGCATCCTGTTTACCTAGCGACTCCTGTGCCACTTATAGTCTACAATGCCAATTAATCTCGCCGCTGAACTATTTACGCGCGTAACGGAATGAGCGCCGGGTCTAGCGCGCGCCGTCCAGATTTCGAATTTCGAAATCCGAATTTCGACTTAGAGTTCTCGCCTTATGCCGTACAAAGACGTCGCTCCGCCAAATGGCGAAAAAATTACCCGAACCGAACGATTAAATGTGCCGGACAATCCGATCATTCCGTTCATCCGCGGCGATGGGACTGGCCCCGACATTTGGGCGGCAAGCCAGCGCGTGTTCGACGCCGCGGTCAACAAAGCGTTCGGCGGCAAAAAGAAAATTGCGTGGTTTGAAGTGTTCGCGGGACAGGCGGCCAAGGACAAGTTCGATTCCTGGCTGCCCGACGACACGGTCGAAGCGTTCCGCGAATATCTGGTCGGCATCAAAGGTCCGCTGACGACGCCGGTGGGCGGCGGCATTCGTTCGCTCAACGTCGCGCTTCGGCAACTTCTCGATCTTTTCGTTTGTTTGCGCCCGATCCAATATTTCAAAGGCGTCCCCTCGCCCGTCAAACATCCGGAGAAAGTGAACATGGTGATCTTCCGCGAAAACACGGAAGACATTTATGCCGGCATCGAGTACGCGGCGGGCACACCGGAGTCGCAAAAGATCCTCGATTTTTTCCAAAAAGAATTTCCGAAGGAATTCGACAAGATCCGATTCGGCACCCGCGAAAAGGCGGCGGAATTCTGGAAACAAGTCGGCGCGCCTGAAAAAGACAACGTGATGGTCGGACTGGGATTAAAACCGGTGAGCCGTTCCGGAAGTGTGCGCTTGATCCATAGCGCGATCAGTTACGCAATTCTCAATCAGCGCAAGAGCGTGACGCTCGTGCACAAGGGCAACATCATGAAGTTCACCGAGGGCGCATTTCGCGATTGGGGCTACGACGTCGCGAAAAATTACTTCGGCGCGGAAGAAATCGACGGCGGGCCGTGGTGCAAAATTCCAATGGCCAAACCGGGCGGCGGCCTTGTGATCAAGGACGCGATCGCCGACATCACCCTGCAACAAGTGCTGACACGCCCGGAAGATTTCGACGTGATCGCGACGTTGAACTTGAACGGCGATTATTTGAGCGACGCGCTGGCCGCGCAGGTGGGCGGGATCGGGATCGCGCCGGGCGGCAACATTAATTACATCACCGGTCACGCCGTGTTCGAAGCGACCCACGGGACGGCGCCGAAATATGCGAACCAGGACAAAGTGAATCCGGGCTCGGTGATTCTATCGGGCGAAATGATGTTCCGTTACATGGGCTGGACGGAAGCAGCCGATCTTATTCTAAAAGGATTGAAGGGCGCGATCGCAAGCAAACGCGTGACTTACGATTTCGCGCGGTTGATGGACGGCGCGACCGAGATCAAATGCAGCGAATTCGGTGACAATGTTATTCAGAACATGTGAGCTGGGGAGCGTGGAGCTTGGAGATCGCAGCGGATTGACCGTCGCTTGATTCGTTCGCGGACAACAGGTTAGCAATAAAAGATCGAGAACCCGATATTTCCGGTTGAACGCGGATTAAAGTTAGATAGGGTGGGCGACTTTTTATGCGCCCGATTTTGTTCCCCCGCCGAACCGCTCTTTTAATTTCCATTTTCACCGCACTTGCGGCGACGGAGATGCGCGCGCAAAGCACGCTCATTCCGCTGACCGCGCGCCGTGACATGGTCTTCGATCACGCCGGAAAACATTTGTACATCAGCACGTCGGATGGGTTGGTGCGGCGCTATGATTTGGCCACGAACCAGATCGACAACTCTTACAATCTCGGAGGATCACTTAACGGAGCGGACATTACCAGCGATGATGGCTTCCTGTTAGTTGCGCAGGAACAGATCGTAAATTCTCATGGAAAATTCCAGAAACCGAATCTGGCTACCGGTGGCATTACCGATATCGTTTATCCGGTCGAACCGTACTCTGGCGAGGCCGGTGGTTACTCAGTTGCCATTGCCGCGAGCGGGATTGCGCTGGTCACAACCGAAAGGCAACCTCAAACGTCCGGCGGCAACTCCTTTCCTCTTCGGGCAATCAACCTGACTTCTGACGCGATCACAGTTCGCAACGAGATCGCCGGTGTTTCCGACTCGACTTGGATCAATCACAGCGCTGATGGAGGGCTGCTTTATCTTTTCGCGGGTGGTCTGGTCACTTACAGCAGCCACACGGACGGATTTGGCCGGATAAACGGAGCCAAAGATTGGGGCAACACGGCGATTAACCGTGACCAAACACTGTTTGCGCGCGCGAACTATTATTATGGAGCCTCGATTGATTCGGCAGCTGGCCTGACTTTCCAGCACAGCTTTCGCGGGCTCAATGCCGGGGTCGCTTTCGATCCGACCCGCGACATTTTCTATGGCGTCGACAATATCAATGGCTGGATCATCGCGTTCGATTCGAACACCTATCAGGAGCTTTTCCGATTCGATGTTGGCGAAAACATCGACACTTCTCCGATTCCTCCAGGACCATTTGATACCGGCCGACTAGTCGCGAGTCCGGATGGACGTTATCTGGCCCTCAAGACGGCAAGCGGCGTGCGATTGTTTACGATTCCATCGCCGCCTTATCCGGGACCGGCCGTTGCTGACTATGGAGAGCCGAGAGGCATGGTGTTCGATCACGCAAGCCACTACCTTTACGTGACAACCACGACTGGATTCGTCCTCGGCTTCAATATCGCGACCACAAATCTGGATCGCGTGTACAACGTTGGTGGTTGGCTCTACGGCGTCGATATTGCGGCGGACGATTCGTTCGTCCTTGTGGCGCAAGCTTATCCAGGAATGAAGCAGGGCTCCGTCCAGAAAGTGGATCTGCCTACCGGCTCGATCACAAACTTCAATTACGATCGGATCGATGCCGAACGCGGCGCCTACGACCTTCACATTGCGGCGAACAATACCGCGTTCTTTTCAACGAGCGGAGACACCGTCCCGATTCGCCAAATCAATCTCCAGACTAACGAGCTTACGCCGCGAACAGTGCCGAACTCCAATTGGGGGACCATGGACGGCAGCGCGCAGATCCAGCGCAGCGCCGACGGGAATCTGCTCTACTTCCTTGATACGAACAGCTCCGCCGGAATCACTTTCAGTTACAACGCGAGCACGGACACGCTTACCGGCGTCGGCGACGTCAGGACATATTTCGACCTCACGAACGCGGCGGTGAACCGCGATGGCACACTCGCCGCGCTTCGTTATGCCGATTCGGTCGTCCTTCAAAGCGGCCCCGACTTTCACACCACACATTCTTTTGCGAATTTCACTGGCGGGGTCGCCTTCAATGCGAAGAAAGATGTACTCTATGCTTTGACCACGACGACGGACGAGATCGTGGCCTACGATACGAACACGGACGCAGAAGTGGGGCGCATGTGGGTTGGAGAAGATTTGCCCAGCACATTAGTTGGTCGGCTGTTCGGAGTGGGGAGTTTAGCCGCAAGCCCCGATGGCCGTTATCTCGCGCTTTTCAGTCCAACGGCGATTGTCCTTTTCGATTTGCAAAATCCGCCGCCGCCCCGGCCGAACTATACAATCTCTCTGAGCGCATCTCCGAGCAGCGGCGGAATCGTTGATGGCGGCGGCACTTTCCCGATCGGAACAAACATTGTCGCCAAGGCGACGCCGGCCACGGGCTACAACTTTGCCAACTGGACTGAGAACGGGCAGGTCGTCAGCACATCGCAATGGTACAGCTTCACTGCCTCGGCGAATCGGCAGTTGGTCGCCAACTTCGTCGCATTTCCAACACTTAGCATCGCTGCATCTCCGATAAAGGTAAGCAAAGGCGGCAGCGCCGTACTGACTGTTTCGGCCACAACGATGAATCCATCCCAGCCGGTTCTGGTGAATTATTATACCGCCGGCAGCGCCGTTCCTGGAACCGATTACACGCTGAGCGGTTCGATTAACCAGATTCAGATCACGATTCCGGCCGGGCAGTCCTCCGCCACGTTCAACTTAAACGTGATTACGACTAAGACTAAAGGGAGCGAACAGGCAATCGTCGTCCTAGGCGCTGGAGCTGGCTACAACGTGGCGCCTGTCGTCAAAAAGAAGAAGCCCAGCCAGGCGACCGTCACGATTCTAAACAAATAGCGCACCCCCAGAAGCAACGGGCACGTGATTGAGCACATGTGAGCATGCAGTGTGAGCTAACGCCCGCGGCCGATGCAGGATAGCCCCCGGCATTTTACGCTCGACAAATAAATTAGTTTTGTTCTAACCTCGACATCGTCTCGGGCGGTTTAGGGCCACGGGGATTCCTCTTGCGGCAACGCAGTTCACTCAATGAGGAATCCCATGAACACAAAAATTCGCTTCGCGGCTGTGGCCGCATTCTTTTTATCGGCTGTTCTCTTTCTGACGTTATCTATTCGAACGTCGCACCCGCCAGTTCTGGCCAAGAACGCGGCCACATTAAGAACAGCTTTCGCTCAGCTGCCGCTAAGTTTCGAAGCAAACGCAGGACAAACGGATTCGCAGGTGCGATATCTCGCGCGCGGGGCCGGCTACACGATTTTCCTGACGGCAAACGAGACCGTGCTCTCGCTGCAAGATCGACAGCATGAAAATGCGGTGATTCGACTGCATCTCAACGGCGCGAACGCGGCGGCGAAGATCGAGCCGATCGATCAGCTTCCGGGAAAGAGCAGTTACTTCATCGGAAATGATCCCAAAGAGTGGCGCACAGATGTGCCTCTGTTTTCCAAGGTGCGTTACGAGAACGTGTATCCCGGGATCGATGTCGTCTATCACGGGAGTCAAAGGCAATTGGAATATGATTTCGTCGTTGCACCCGGCGCCGATCCGAATGCGATCAAATTAGATTTTCAAGGCGCGGACAAGATCGACATCGACGATGCGGGCGATCTTCTGCTGCACGTTCGTGGCGGCGAGCTGTACTTGCGAAAACCGGTCGTCTATCAGGAAATCAACGGCGCGCGCCGGGAAGTAAAGGGAAATTACGTTCTGAAACAGAAATCACGCGTCGGATTTGAAGTAGCGAAGTACGACGCAAGCAAGGCGCTGGTTATCGATCCAGTCATTCTTTATTCGACTTATCTGGGAGGGGGCGGAAATGAAGATGGTTACGGGATCGCGGTGGACGCGCTCGGTGCCGCTTATGTCACCGGGCACACCAATTCCCTGAACTTCCCGACTATGAACGCCTATCAGGCGACCTTGGGTGACGATTCGGCCACGAGCGGAAATGGCGATGCCTTTGTCACCAAGTATGACGCGAACGGCGTTCTGGTTTACTCGACCTATCTGGGTGGCAGTTGTACCGACATCGGTTTTGGGATCGCGGTCAATGCAGCGGGCGAAGCTTACATCACGGGCACGACCGGTTCGGGGATCAATCCACAGAGCCAAATGCCGGATTGCAGTCCTCTTAACAATCCATTCAAGGAATTTCCACAGGTGCATGCTTTTCAGAATTACGCTGGATCCTCTGATGCCTTTGTCACAAAACTAAACGCGGCCGGGAACGATCTTATCTACTCGAGCTTTCTCGGCGGCGGTGGTTCTGAGTTTGGACGCGCGATTGCGGTGGACGCGCTCGGCAACGCCTATGTCACCGGTGATACAATTTCGAAGAGTCCGCAAACAACAAATTTCCCTACTACCCCGGGCGCATTCCAGACGTCCAATGCGGGAGGCGAGGACGCGTTTGTCTCAAAGATTACTTACGACCCGCTAACAAGCACGACTTCGCTTGCGTATTCGACTTATCTCGGCGGCGGCAGTCTTGATTCAGGACGTGGCATTACCGTGGACGCACTCGGGAATGCTTATGTAACTGGCACCACCGGATCTGGAGCTGTCGATGTTTGCAACAACCCCGATCCATTTGCGCAACCAGCCTTCCCAACCACGCCGAATGCCTATCAAACCGCGATGGCGCCGAGTCCAGTAAATCCCAATTGTGTCGGTCCATGTTGCTTAACTCCAAATATTTTCGATGCGTTTGTGTCGAAAATAAATCCAGCAGGCGGCGGCGCGAGCGATCTTGTTTATTCGACTTACCTTGGTGGCGAAACGCAAGCCGTGCAAAGCACTTCCGCGTTTGACGAAGGACACGCCATCGCGCTGGATAAAACCGGAAATGTTTACGTCACGGGAGAAACCGCCGCGGCGGATTTCCCGACGAAGAATGCTTTCCAACCTTCGTTTGGTGGTGGCGGTGCACCAGTCGGTGATGCTTTCATTACCAAACTTCAACTCAACAACACGGGCCCTAACGACTTGGTTTATTCAAGCTACCTAGGCAGCGGCGGCAGTCACTTCGAGGGCAACGGAATTGCGATCGATGCCTTTAACAATGCCTACGTAGGTGGAACGGGAAGCGGAGTAGCAATTGCCCCGCCCGCCGCCACTCCAACGCCTACGCCGCCTCCGGGACCAGGACTTGGTCCGCCAACTGCATACGGCGCATTCTTTGCCAAGATTGATCCGAGTCCTGCACTGCAAGGCATCTTCGCTGTTCCTGCCACCCAGAGCGGCTCGGGTATAGCGCTTGATCCATTAGCGGACGTCTATCTCACCGGCACTACTCCAGGCGGCCTGACGACTGTCAATGCCGCGCAACCAATATATGGCGGCTTTAATGACGCCTTCGTCATTAAACTCGGGCCGGACTGCGTAGTCCAGATAACGGAGTTCGCCTGGGAAGTCAGCACCGACGGAGGCAACATCTGGTTTCCCGTTACGCTGCCCAACACGAATTTTGGGTGCATATTCTGCACGCGCTTGTACCGCACGTTCGTCACAGGGGTGCCAAGCGCGGTGACGTTCAGGTTCGGGTCCGATAATGAGGCGCGGATGTTCGTCAATGGCACAGTCGTCTTCGACCAGTACTACATCGAGGGCGTTGACTGGTGCACGACGATGGCCTGCTGCTCGGAGTGCTGCAACACATTCACCACCTGTACCAACATCGTGAACAATCAAGCACCCTTCTACCTCAACGCGGCAGGGCTGGGGACATTTACAACTGGACTGAACGAGATCCGTTGGCAGGTGAACAACGAGACTGCCGGCAGTGGCTTCCATACACTGATGACAGTCGCTTTCGCCTGCACCCCTACTCCCACACCGACTCCGACTCCTACTCCGACTCCTACACCTACGCCAACTCCAACCCCGACACCAACACCTACTCCGACGCCAACTCCGACACCGACACCCACACCAACTCCTACACCAACTCCAACTCCGACACCAACTCCAACTCCGACACCAACTCCTACACCGACTCCAACACCCACTCCGACGCCTACACCTACGCCGACACCGACTCCAACACCCACTCCGACGCCTACTCCAACGCCAACTCCTACGCCTACTCCAACGCCAACTCCTCAGAATGGGAGCTTCGTTATTGGCGACGGAAACGCCACCGTTGGTCAACACGTCACATTCTGGGGCGCACAGTGGTCGAAACTAAACAAGCTTAGCGGCGGAGCCGCTCCGGCTGCATTCAAGGGCTTTGCCAACATGATAAACCCGAATCCACCAGCTTGCGGCGGCATGTGGAGCACCGATCCGGGCAACAGCCCGCCACCGCCGGCGACCGTTGCGCCGACAATTACCGTCATTGTGGCAAGTTCGATAACGAAATCGGGTTCGGTGATCTCCGGGAACGTTCCGAAAACCGTTACCGTTCAGACCGATCCCGGGTACGCTCCGAATCCCGGCCACGATGGAACTGGAACAGTCATTGCGGTGAACTGCCAAAGCGCACCGGCGCGAATCCCTTCCACCTCGACAACAACGACGACGAAAAAAGCGCGCAAGGCGCGATCGCGGTGACGCGATAAACAAGTGACGCAGGCCAGACGGGAATCGATTCGCCGAATCGAGCGCGTCTCCCATTAATGAAATTTGGATCAGACCAGCCACTGCTAAAGCTTCGGCTTGGCAGGCGGAGGTCGCCGATCTATTAAGAGCGACCACTTATGCGCAGACTTCTTGCATTCATCTTCTTTCTCACGCTCGCTGCCGGGAATTTGTTCGGACAAAAGCGGAACATCACTGAAAAAGATTTGTGGGACTTTGTTTGGATCGGTGATCCGCAGGTTTCGCCGGATGGATCGCGGGTTGCGTTCGTGCGCGCGACGGTGAACGAAAAGAAAGAAGGCTACAACACCTCGATCTGGTCAGTGCCGGCGACTGGCGCTGAAGAACCGCATCAATTGACGAAGGGCGATCACGATTCGACGCCGCGCTGGTCGCCCGATGGAAAATTTCTGCTCTTTGTTCGCGCGACCGAGAAGGATGGCAAACCCGAACCGGCGCAGTTGTCGATCTTACCAATGGCCGGCGGCGATTCTTTTTCGTTCACCGATTTGCCAAAAGGCGCGAGCAATCCGGTTTGGTCGCCAGACGGAAAAACAATTGCGTTTACCAGCGAGAGCAGCGCGGACGATTTGGCGAAGCAGGAAAAGAAAAAGAAAAAGGAAGAAGAATTGAAGAAAGCGGTGAGCGCCACTTCACCCGCGGTCTCGCCGGCCGCTTCAAAAACTCCAGGTGAGAAAAATACTGCGGCCAAGACCGGCTCCGACGACGCCGCGAAAAAAGCGGAGACCGAATCAGAACACGAGAGCGACGTGCGCGTAATTACGCGCGCGGTTTACCGCGAAGACAACGAAGGCTACACCGATCCGAAACATCCGGCGCACGTCTGGGCGATCCAGGCGCCACGCAATGCTGATGAAAAGGTGCAACCGAAGCAGCTGACATTTGGCCGCTTCGACGAAGGCAACATCGTCTGGTCGAAAGATGGAACGCAGATCTATTTTGTTTCGCTGCACGTGGACGAGCCGTACTACGAGCAACCGAAGAGCGAACTTTATTCGATTAGCGCCAACGGCGGCAACGCGACCAACCTGAACTTGATCGACATGGACTTGGGCGAGTTGTCGCTCAGTCCCGATGGCAAACAACTCGCGTTCGTCGCTTCCGTCACGCAGCCAGTGAGTTCTTATACCCAGCCGGACCTGTGGATTGTCGATCTTACGCCGCACGCCAAGCCGCGAAATTTGACCGACAAGTTCGATTTCGACGTCGGCAATGGGCCGTTCGGTGACAACGCCGCTCCGCGCGCGGGCGGACACAATCCCCCGATTTGGACGGCGGACGGAAAAAGTTTGATCGAAATTTACGGCAAAGAAGGGAAAGCGATCCTTGCCTCTTTCGACGCGGCGAGCGGCGCGGTCACCGATTTGGTAAGCGGCAATCAAGCCGTGCTTCGAGTTCGCGCTTCGAACAATACGTCCAGGCTCGTTTATACGATTTCCACGGCGACACGGGTAAACGATTTGTTTGTGTTGGATCGACAGTCAGCAAACGCGCAGCCGAAACAGCTGACCGATGTTAACAAGGAACTTTTTTCCAAACTGAATCTGACCGAGCCGGAAGAAATTTCTTACAAAAGTTTCGACGGCAAAACGATTCAGGCCTGGGTGCAGAAGCCGCCGGATTTCAATCCCGCAAAAAAATACCCGCTCATCCTCAACATTCATGGCGGACCGCACGCGGCTTACGGATATATTTTCGAGCACGAATTTCAGTGGATGGCGGCGAAAGGTTACGTGGTGCTGTTCCCGAATCCGCGCGGCAGCACGACCTACGGCCAGGATTTCGGCAATGTGATTCAGTACCATTATCCCGGCGACGACTTCAAAGATTTGATGGCCGGCGTGGATGAGGTGGTGCGACGCGGTTACATCGACGAAAAGAAACTCGGCGTGACTGGTGGAAGCGGCGGTGGATTGCTCACGAACTGGGTGGTCGGCCATACGACTCGTTTCGCTGCGGCGGTGGCACAGCGCGACATCGCGAGCTGGACGCATTGGTGGTACACGGCGGACTTCACTCTGTTTCAGCCGCTCTGGTTCAAGGGGCCACCGTTTGACCAGGAAGAGGACTTCAAGGCGCGTTCACCGATCACCTATATTAAAGAAGTGAAGACGCCGATGATGTTCATTTTGGGCGAGGCCGATCATCGCACACCGCCGGGAGCAGGTGGCGAGGAAATGTTCCGTGCGCTTAAGTTTCGGAAAGTTCCGACGGTGATGGTGCGCTTTCCCAATGAATCGCACGAGCTCTCGCGTTCCGGTCAGCCGTGGCATCGGGTCGAGAGATTGCAAAACATTGTCGGATGGTTCGATCATTGGTTACTCGGCGTGGCCAAACCGGAATACGAAGTCGCCCCGAAAGAAGAAGTCTCGATCAAGCGCGAAAGCACCGAGCAAAAGCCGGCCAAGCCGCCGAGATAAAGTCCGAGCCGGACTGGCGGTTGCGGGCGGTTCGGTAGCCGAGCTTATCCAAATTTTTGGAACGTTCCGCCGACCCCAAGGCTTTGGCGTGACAGGCAGAGAGGGTGGCCCCATTATTCTTAGCTATGGCTTCTTCGTCGCTCTGGCAGCGATTTCAGCAATATTTTTTGCGCTACGACGATCTCGGCTTCTCGATCGACATCAGCCGGATGAAGTTTCCGGACGATTTTTTCGACAAGATGCGCTCGAAGATCGACAAGGCGTTCGCGGCCATGCGCGACCTGGAGGCGGGCGGAATCGCGAACCCGGACGAGAAAAGAATGGTGGGCCATTATTGGCTTCGGAAACCGGCGCTGGCGCCCAATGCGGAGTTGCGCGCCGATATCGAAAAGACAAACGCGCAGATCAAGAAATTCGCAGCTGATGTCCAGTCAGGAAAAATTAAAGGCGGCCGCGGTGAAAAATTTAGGCACGTTCTCTCGATCGGAATTGGGGGCTCGGCGCTCGGCCCGCAATTCATTGCCGAAGCGCTCGGGACGGCGAAGGACCCATTGGACATTTATTTTTTCGACAACACCGATCCGGATGGATTCGATCGCGTGCTCGACAAGATCGACAACGAGCTCGCGCGCACGGTTGTCGTGGTCATTTCGAAATCGGGTGGAACGAAAGAAACGCGGAACGGAATGTTGGAGGCGGAAGCGCGCTTCAAAGCCGCCGGATTGGATTTTGCCAAACACGCGGTCGCAATCACCGGCGCCGGCAGCGATCTCGACAAGCTCGCGGAGAAAGATGGATGGCTCGCGCGCTTCCCGATGTGGGATTGGGTCGGCGGCCGCACTTCGGTGATGAGCACGGTCGGTTTGGTGCCGATGGCGCTGGAAGGTTTCGACATCGATAATTTCCTCGCCGGCGCGGCGGCGATGGACGAGCGAACGCGAGCAAACGATTTCCGCCAAAATGCCGCGATGCTGCTGGCGTTGATGTGGTTCTATGTTGGCAACGGTCGCGGCGAAAAAGACATGGTGGTGCTGCCCTACAAAGATCAGCTTTTGCTTTTCAGTCGATACCTTCAGCAACTGGTGATGGAGTCGTTAGGCAAAGAGAAAGATCTCGACGGCAAAACCGTCAATCAAGGGATCGCCGTTTACGGAAACAAAGGATCAACCGATCAACATGCTTACGTTCAACAACTACGCGACGGCGTTTTAAATTTTTTCCTGACGTTCATTGAAGTGGCGAAAGATCGACATCGTCCCGTATTCGAAGTGGAGCCCGGTGTTACGAGCGGCGATTATCTCCACGGCTTTCTCCGCGGCACGCGCGCGGCGCTTTATGAGAAAGGGCGTGAATCGATCACGGTGGGCATTCCTGACGCGAATGCATTTAACATTGGAGCGTTGATCGCGCTCTACGAACGAGCGGTCGGCTTCTACGCTTCACTGGTTAACATTAACGCTTATCATCAACCGGGCGTGGAAGCGGGAAAGAAGGCGGCGACGCGATTGTTGCAGTTGCAAAGCGAAGTGCGCGCAAAACTTTCGCCCGGCGCCGGAAAGACAGCGGAGGAAATCGCACGCGCAATCGACGCCGACCCGGAGGATGTCTTTCATGTTTTGCAACACCTTGCGAGCAACGATTCGCGTGTCCAGATTTCGAAAAGTGAAGAGGCGTCCGATGACAAGTTTTCCCTCGCGGAATAACATTTGCTCGATGTCGCCCTGAACTATGTCGAAGTCTTCTCAACCGGGAGGTGAGTCGCCGAGCGTGGCTTGGCCGGACATGGTGAAGTTTATCCGACAACTGAGTCACGATATCCGAAACAATTTGAACGCGGTCGAGCTGCAATCGGCTTATCTGGCCGAGCTGGCTGAAGAAGCGGAAATGAAGAACGAGATTCAGCGGCTGCGCGAAATGATCTCCGCAGTCGGAACCAATCTTCAGCGGCTGACGGCGGGGATCAGTCAGGTCAGCCCCACCGCCATTCCGTATCCAGCGGCGGATTTCATCGAGGACTTGAAACAAAAACTGTCGAAGGATCTCCCGGATAACGCGGCCAAGGTGACGTGGGATGTGCAATTAAATGATGAGGCGCTAGAAATCGATCCCCAGCTCGCTCAACAAGCTTTCCTCGAACTTTTCAGCAACGCTTTTCAACACGAACGCAATGTGAAATCGATCGCCGTGAAAACGTACATCGACAAAGATCGTTTCGTGTTTGAGCTGCGCGAACCAAAAGCGCGTTTCGAGTTATCAACCGAAAATTGGGGACACCAACCGCTCCGAAACGTGAGTCAGGGACATTACGGACTCGGCCTCAATCGCGCGCGTTCGATTGCGGAAGCGCACGGCGGCGATTTGCGAGCGGAGTACGATCGCAAAGCATCGACACTCGTGACTGTCGTGACGCTCCCAGCTTCCCCCGCTGAAGAATCTTAAGGGCGATGAAAGAGAGCCGGCGAATTCTGATCATCGACGACGAGCGACCGATTTTGCTCACACTCGAAGCGTTGCTCGGCCGTCACGGATTCGAGACGGAGACCGCCGCCACGGCTGCCGCCGGAATAAAAGCATTGAAAAACAAAGCGGCGTCGCTCGTTCTGCTCGACCTGCAATTGCCGGACGCGGAAGGACTGCAAATGCTCGATCAGATCAAGACCGAGCGGCCGGAGACGCAGGTGATCATCCTGACCGCGCACGACACGCTTAACAACGCGATCGAATCGATCAAGCGCGGCGCATATCACTTCATCAGCAAACCGTACGCGCCGGAGGAACTTCTTAGCTTGGTGGAAAAAGCGTTGGAAAAACAATCGCTTCTTCGTGAGACGCAAAAACTGCGGGAGAAGACCGAAGAGCTCGAAAAACGTTTGGAGATTGCGGAAACGCGCTTCACTCCCGTGTTCAAAAGCAAATCGATGCAGGAGATTGAGGAATTGGTTAACGCGATGGCCCCGTCGGAAGCGAACGTGTTGATCACTGGCGAGAGCGGCGTCGGCAAGGAGGTAATCGCGAACATGATTCATCATCGCAGCCGGCGGTCCGATCGGCCGATGGTGAAACTGAATTGCGCGGCGTTTCCGCAAACGATGATCGAGGGCGAGCTGTTCGGTTACGTCAAAGGCGCGTTCACCGGCGCGATGAACGATTTTCCGGGAATGATTTCAGAAGCAAACGAAAGCACGCTCTTTCTGGACGAGATTTCAGATATGCCGATCGACTTGCAGACGCGGTTCCTGCGCGTGCTGCAGGAGCGCGAATTTCGCCCTCTCGGAAGCACGCGCGTATTGAAGGCGAACTTCCGCGTGATCGCGGCAACGAATCGGCCAATTGCGCAGGCGTTGGCCGACAACCGATTGCGCTCGGATCTGTATTATCGCCTCAACACCTTCCAAATTGAAGTGCCGCCGTTACGCGAACGAAAGCAGGACATTCCGCCGCTGGTCACGTTTTTCGTAAAACAATTCGCGCAGCAACTCGGCAAGTCCGAGCCGGAGATTTCGCCGGAGGCATTTCAAAAGTTGCTCGATTACTCGTGGCCGGGGAACGTGCGCGAATTACAAAACGCGATGGAATACGCCGTTGTCTTGGCGCGGCAAAACACCGTCACCGTGAAAGAATTGCCGGGGGAATTGCAATTGCCGGCAGCATTGCAACAAATCGAACGGCGCGCTGTTCCTCAAGGCGTGCAAAGTCTGGATGACATGGAGCGAGTGACGATCCTGCAGGCGCTGGCGCAATGTCACGGGAACAAAAAGAAAGCGGCCGAGCTGCTCGGGATTCAACGGCCGACGCTTTACAACAAGCTCAAGCGTTACGCGATTGAGCTGTAATTGAATCTGTTCGACTGCGCTCAGGACAAGGTTTGGAATTTTTGGGGTTCGATTTTAGATTGAGCGGCGGTAGGACTGCGCAATCTAAGATCGACAATGGCGACCTCGCGACATCTTGAGAAAGTCCTGGCGCATGCTGAAGACCAGCTGGCCGTCGCCGGTAAACAGCGACCGACCGAAGTTCTCGCGACCTACAAAAAATTCCTCAAACTGGAGGAACATCGGCTTCGTCTGAGACATCAGGCCGGCGGTGGCGGCCGCGAAATCTGCGCGCGGCGTGGTGAACTGGTCGACGTAATTTTGCGACACGTTTTTACGGCCGCTGCCAACGCGGCTGGTCAATCAGAAACTTCTTTGGCGCTGATCGCGCTCGGCGGATACGGACGGGGCGAGCTCAACCCATTTAGCGACATCGACGTGATGCTGCTGCACGGAGACGCTGCCGGCAAAATTTCTCCCTACGTCGAGCAGATGGCCGAGCAAATCCTGTATTTGCTTTGGGACATCGGATTCAAAGTGGGTCATTCAACACGGTCGGTAAAAGAAGCGCTGGCCCAGGCCAACCGCGACATGCTCACGAAAACGGCAATGCTCGAATCGCGTTTCCTGGGCGGAGATCGCGAGCTTGCCGGCGAGTTTCGCGATCAATTTCGAACGAAATGCGTGACCGGCTCGGAGCGCGAGTACGCCGAACTACGAATGCGCGATCAGGAAGCGCGCCACCGCAAGTTTGGAGACAGCGTTTACATGCAGGAGCCAAATCTCAAGAGCGGCTGTGGCGGCCTGCGCGATTACCAAAATTTGCTCTGGATGTCGTATTTCAAAGAGGGCGCGCTGACTACAACTCACCTGGTCGGCAAGGATTGGCTGAGCGAATCGGACCAGCGCCGGATCGAGATGGCATATGACTTCCTGCTGCGATTGCGCACGGATTTGCATTACCTCTCCAAACGCGCGGCGGACACTCTTCATCTGAACTTGCAGGAGGAAATCGCGCGGCGGTTGCACTACCGGGAAAAGAATGGCCAGCGCGCGAGCGAAGCGCTGATGCGCGACTATTACAAACACACTCGAAACATTTTCCGTGTGACCGAACGCATCACCGAGCAGTTTGCCAGCGGCTACGCAACCAGCGGGACGCGTGCGCTCTTCAGCTTTTTACCTCTGCGGCTCGGCACCGAAACAAAATTGGGATCCTTTTTCGTTCGTCACGGACAGCTTCACACCGATCGGCGAGACCTCTTCAAGACCGATCCGTTAGAGATGATGACCGCGTTTCAACTCGCCCAGGAGCACAATGTCGATCTTAGCCCGGAGCTGGAAGACTTGCTCAGCCGCGCGCTCGGACAAGTCACGCGCACTTATTGTTACGCCAAATCGCCCCGCGAAATTTTCAAAGCAATGTTATCGAAAAAAGGCGAAGCCGGCCGCGCTTTGCGGCTGATGCACCGGGTCGATTTTCTCGGACGCTACATTCCCGAGTTTGGCAAACTGACCTGTCTGGTGCAGCACGAATTTTTCCATCGTTACACCGCAGACGAGCACACTCTGCTCTGCATCGACAAACTCGACGCGCTGATGCGTACAAACGATCAGAAGTTGATCGCGTATCGTCGTCTTTTCGAAAATTTAGAAGATCCGTTCGTGCTTTATCTCGCTTTGCTTCTGCACGACACCGGCCGAGCAGTCGGCGCGCGCCCGCACTCCGAAGCAAGTGCTCTTTTCGCACAAAGCGTGGCCAAACGTCTCCAGCTTTCCGCCGAGCAAAGGAAATCGCTTATTCTGCTGGTGGATCATCACGTAAGTCTCTCCAATATCGCGCAGCAACGAAATCTTGATGATCCAGCCACGATTGTGGAATTTGCGAACATCGTTCGGAATGAAAAGAATCTGCACGCGCTCATGTTATTGACGCTGGCCGATGGCCAAGGCACAAGCGGACAGAGTTGGTCGGATTGGAAGGAATCGCTCGTGTGGCAACTTTTTCACGCAACTTCGCAGTATCTGGCCGACCAAAAATCTTATCACGAGCAAACTAAAATTGAGCGGGAAAGCTTGGAAGCGGCCGTGGTCGCGCAGCTACCGTCCGATTTTGCGGACGAAATCGAAGCGCATTTCGAATTTATGCCGGACAATTATTTTCGGGCGTCCGAAGTGCCGGAAATTGTTCAGCATCTTAATCTGTTTCGATCGTTCTTCGAGAACGCCTCGGCCGGAAACGACCGCGCACTCGTGCCGGCGGCGAACTGGGAAGCATTTCCACAAGTCGGACACAGCATTGTTTCATTTTGCACATGGAACCGTCCACATCTCTTGGCGAAAATCGCGGGGTCGTTTTCGGTTGTTCCGCTCAATATCCTGAGCGCCGATATTTTCCCGCGCGAAGACCACACCATTCTCGCCGTCTTTCGTGTGTGCGACATGAAAGGTCGAGCCGTGACTGAGGCGCGTGATCGCGCTTTGGTGGAAAATACGCTGCGTCAGACGCTCGAAGTTGAGAGCTTTGAGTTTGCGCCATTGCTGGAGGAGGCGCGCCACAAGATCCAGTATCGCCGCCTCCAGGAACTGGAATTTCCGGCCGGGATTGCAATCGATAACAAGGCGCATCCCACTTACACTTTGGTCCAGATTGAAGCGCCGGATCGCGTCGGCCTGCTTTACGATTTGGTCACAGCGCTCGAACAGGAAGGAGCGTACATCGTTCTCTCACGCATCAGCACCCAGAAAGGCGCCGCGATTGACACTTTTTACATCAACGACAGCAGCAATCGCGGTAAAATCACGGATTCGCATCGAATCGCCGCGGTCCAGCGGCGTTTGCGTTCAGCGATTTTGGTTGGCCCTGCAAAATAAATTCACGGGCGGAATGAACTAGCGCGGACTGGTCGTCTGCTTATCGTCCCGAAATTCGAATGAACGCCCTCATTCTCGCCGCCGGATACGCGACACGGCTTTATCCGCTCACGTTGAATAAGGCGAAACCGCTCTTAGAAGTCGGCGGAAAACCGATCATTGAGTGGCTCTTGGACAACCTCGCTTCTGTTCCCGGTCTTGGGACGGTTTATATCGTGACGAATGACAAATTCGCCGGCGATTTTCAGAACTGGGCGAATGCCTACCAGGATCGACATCCGGAAATGAAGATCAAGATCATCAACGACGGATCAAAGAGCGACGATGATAAGCTGGGCGCGATCGCTGACATCAATCTCGTTTTGACCCGGGAGAATTTGACCAACGACGATTTGCTCATCATCGCCGGCGACAATTTGTTTCAACAACCGCTGACTGAATTCGTGAACGCGGCCAAGCGCTCGCAAGTGACCGTTGCCGTTCACGATGTCGGGAATCTCGAAGCCATGAAAAAATACGGGACTGTGACCGTGGACAAGAAGGGTGTGGTCACAAACTTCGAAGAGAAGCCAAAAGAACCGAAGAGCACGCTGGCCGCAGTCGCGCTCTATTATTACTCGCGCGAAGTGCTGCCGCTTTTCACGACTTATCTTGCCGCCGGCAATAATCCCGACCAACCCGGGCTGTTCTTGCAATGGCTCTACACTCGCAAACCGGTCAACACGTTCGAAATTAAAGGCCGCTGGCTGGACATCGGGAGCAAAGAAACCCTTGAGACTGCCGACAAGATTTTTGCCGCTACCAAAAGTAAGCTGTGACTATTGTCTTCCTTGCGAGGACATGATGAATGGTCCGGCGATGCGAACCGCGTCGATCAATCCGTGCTCTTTGCGCAGCTTCACCAACCAATCACGTTGGGTCACAGCGAGCGCTTGTGGCGCGTTCTTCGTTTTGTCCGCGGCGTCATAAAAATCGAGCATGATGTGCACGGTCGTTTCATCATTGATGGGCCAGAGTGTCATCAACAGATTTTGCGCGCCGGCTTGAACAAAACCGCGACGCAGTCCCATCACGCCTTCGCCCGCCCGTGCTTCGCCCCGGCCCGTATCACAAGCCGAAAGGACGACTAACCAAGTACTATCGAGCTTCAGACCGCCAACATCTTCGGCGGTTACAATGCCGTCGTTCTCGATCGGTGGCACTTCGCCTTTGGCCCACGCTTGCAATGTCCGTTGCGCTCCCGCTAACGCAAGACCACTTCGATGCATCGGATTTAACAATTTCCCCTTGGGAATTTCAGCGGCATTACGGACATCCTTCAGCATTCCCAAGTCGATCTCGGAAAGAAAGAATCCGTGAGTCGCTAAATGCAGAATCCGCGGTGCGTTAACTTTCCGAAGTCTTGCTTTCGTCGCGTTTGGACCGAGATAAGTTTCTGACTGCCAGCCCGATTTCTTTGCGCGAACTTCGAGTTCTGCTGCTTCCTTTTCGGTGCCGGGAAGGCTCGCCAGCGAAATTCCTTGTAAATCACGCATCTCGACGGAACGAAGTACAACGGTGGCTTTTTGATCGACTTGCTGAGCTGCTGCGATGCCTCCGAAATCGGGATTGGCGAACACCCGCATCGTTGTCTTCGGACCGGGCGGTATTTTTGTCTCTCTCAACAAATCCCGGCCGCTGGCCACATAGCGAACGGAGTACTTTTCACCGACAAAGCGATCCTCAGGGGTCAGGAGCGTCGCGAAGGAAACGAAGCTCAGTTCGGCATCGGGACTGATAATTACCGTGGCAGTACCGGCGGGAAGGAACTTCTCTATGGGCGCCCAGACTTGGTTATTGAGCGCCTCGAGAACGCCACTCAACGTCGCTTCATCAGTTTTTCCGCGAACAGATTTTTGATACAGCGCTACATTCTTTTCTATCTCAGTAGCGCCGCCGAGGGGAACCCAACCCGGCTCGCCTTTCGCACCGATCACGATGGCTCCGTAGCGCGGCTCGTACTTATCTTTCCCGAGGTAATGCGAATAGCGCAACAACTCGACCAATACCGATTGCTTTGGAAGAGCGGATTGAACCTGCTGTACTGTAACGCTCAGCGCTCGCCTCGCGCGGCCCAGGCCCGTGACTCGCCGGGCTAGGCTCCCTTCAAGTTGTTCCGCTTCCGAGGAGAGTTTTTCCTTTTCAGCATCGCGCTGTTGGCGGGCCGGTTCAGAGAGATCATTCGGAACCTCCATCAACAATTTAGTCAGCAACTGCTTGTCCGAGCGCAATTGCTCAATAATTTCACGCTGCCTCGGATCGCCACTGGCTTCCGCCACCAGCCGATCTTCCAGCAACGAGTCGAGCACCACCCCTTTTTGCCGAAGAACTATCTCCGCGAGCTCCGGGACGCTCCCCAAGGTGGCGGGCAAAGTGTAAGGCTTGGTTGTCTGCTGAAATGCCAAGCGCTGCTGCTCCGAGGTAAAGGACAAAATATTCGACAGATTTTTTTCTTGAGCCCGTCGAGCCCGCGCTGCCAACTGTAACGCTTCTTTGAGCTCACCCATGTCAGTATAAAGGAGCGCCAGAACGCTGAGGCTTGTTGCCGTGTAGGGGTGCTCCGGCCCGAGCGCTTTCTCATCGATCTTCAATGCGCGCTGATACAGCGGTTCCGCCTTGGCGTAGTCGCCCATTTTATCATAAAACAGCGCCAGATCGTTGAGGCTTAGCGCGGTGTTGGGATGTTCAGGCCCAAGCGCCTTTTCCCAAATTTTGAGCGCGCGTTGATAGAGCGGTTCCGCTTTAGCGTATTCGCCCATTTTATCATAAAGCTCCGCCAGATTGTCGAGGCACAGCGCGGTATTGGGGTGTTCAGGCCCAAGCGCCTTTTCCCAGATTCTTAGCGCGCGTTGATAGAGCGGTTCCGCTTTGGCGTATTCGCCCATTTGAGCATAAGACATCGCTACACCGTTGAGGCTCATCGCGGTGTCAGGGTGTTCGGGCCCAAGCGCCTTTTCCCAGATTTTAAGCGTGCGTTGGTAGAACGGTTCCGCCTTGGCGTAGTCGCCCATTTCATAATAAAGCGCGGCCAGATTGTTGAGGGCCGCGGCGGTATCGGGGTGTTCGGGCCCAAGCGCCTTTTCCCAGATTCTTAACGCGCGCTGATAGAGCGGTTCTGCCTTGGCGTAGTCGCCCATGTCAGAATAAAGCCCCGCCAGACCGTTGAGGCTTTTCGCGGTGTCGGGGTGTTCGGGCCCAAGCGCCTTTTCCCAGATTCTTAGCGCGCGTTGATAGAGCGGTTCTGCCTTGGCATAGTTCCCCATTTCAACATAAAGCACGGCCAGATTGTAGAGGCTTTTTGCTGTGTCGGGGTGTTCGGGCCCAAGCGCTTTTTCGCGGATTTTTAGCGCGCGTTTATGAAAGGGCTCCGCCTTGGCATGGTCGCCCATGTCATCATAAAGCAGCGCTAGACTGTAGAGGCTTGTAGCGGTGTCGGGATGTTCGTGGCCGAGTAATTTTTCGCGAATCTTGAGCGCGCGTTGAAGAAGCGGCTCCGCCTTCGTGTAGTCGCCCATCCCGCGATAAAGCAGCGCCAGATTGTTAAGGCTCTCTGCGGTGTCGGGATGTTCAAGGCCGAGCGCTTTTTCGCGGATATTAAACCCGCGCTCAAGGAGCGGTTCGGCTTTAGCATACTCCCCGTTCTTGCGATAAAGCTCCCCTAGCTTGTTGCAACTCGCCGCCGCCTCTGCCCCGTCAGGGCCCGCGATGTTCTCGACTAACTTAAGACGTTCCTCCGCAATCGGAATCGCCTCTTTGTATTTACCGGCGTGATCCAGTTCTTCGATCTTCTGCTGGAGCGACGAAAGTTTGGCTTGATCAGTTTGACTGGGATCCGCTGCAACGACGGGTTCTGGCAAAGAGACAAACGCGATTAAAAGCATCCCTGCCTGTAGTCCGTGCCTTTGAAGCGCACGCATAGACAAGCTCATTTTCAGTTCAATCCTTGAGTCGAACTCGAGGCTGGAACCATTTCGGAGCTGTGTCGACGCAATTCCCGCTTAAGGCTTGCCCTGCGAGGACATGATGAATGGCCCCGCGAGGCGAACCGCGTCGATTAGTCCGTGCTCTTTGCGGAGCTTCACCAGCCAATCTCGCTGCGTGTCGGCAAGAGCTTGCGGCGCATTACTGCTTTTGAAAGCAGCGTCATAAAAATCGAGCATGATCTGCACGGTCGTTTGATCGCTGATTGGCCAGAGCGTCATCAAGAGATTCTGCGCGCCGGCTTGAACAAAACCGCGACGGAGGCCCATTACACCTTCTCCAGCGCGCGCTTCCCCGCCGCCCGTATCGCAAGCGGAAAGGACGACTAGCCACGTACTATCGAGCTTCAGACCGCCAACATCTTCGGCGGTTACAATGCCGTCGTTCTCGATCGGTGGCACTTCTCCTTTTGCCCACGCTTGCAATGTCTGTTGCGCGCCAGCAAGGGCGAGACCGCTGCGATGCATCGGGTTCACTAGTTTACCTTTGGGAATTTCCTGGCCGGATTGCAGAGGATCGATTGTTTTCCCAACATCAATTTCCGGCAGAAAGAATCCGTGAGTCGCCAAATGCAGAATCCGCGGCGAATTAACTTCCCGAAGTTCCGCTTTGGTCGCGTTTAGACCGAGATAAGTCTGTGGCTGCCAGCCTGATTTCTTTGCGCGGGCTTCGAGTTTCGCTGCTTCCTTTTCGGTACCGGGAAGGCTCGGCAGCGAAATTCCTTGTAAATCACGCATCTCGACGGAACGCAGCGCAACTGTGTTGCTCTGTTCCAAGCGCGGACCCGCTGCGATGCCTCCGAAATCGGGATTCGCGAACACCCGCATCGTCGTCTTTGAGCCTGCGGTCGGTTTCGCGTCTCTCAACAAATCACGGCCGCTCGCAACGTAGCGGATGGAATATTTTTCGCCGAGGAATCGGTCGTCGGGAGCGAGCAAGGTTGCAAAAGAGACAAAGCTTAACTCAGCGTCAGGGCTCACGATGATTATCTTTGTGTCGTTAGGCAGGACCTTTTCGATCGGCATCCATAGTTGATCGTGCAGGGCGCGCAACACGCCGCTTAACGTCGCTTCGTCGGTCGTTCCGCGGACCGATTTTTGATAGAGGCGGATGTTCTTTTCTATCTCAGCGACGGCACCAAGTGGAACCCATTGAGGTTCGCGATTTCCTCCAATGACGATGGCGCCGTAGCGCGACTCCTCCTTGTCTTTGCCCGTATAATGCGCATAGCGCACCAGCTCTACGAGCGTCGCTTGTTTCGGAAGGGCGCCCTTGACCTGCTCGACTGTCACAGCCAGCGCCCGTCTCCCGCGCCCAAGTCCCGTCGTGTAGCGTGCAAGGTTCGCTTCGAGCTGCTCGATCTGGGACGAAAGTTTTTCTTTTTCATTCTCGCGCTGGCGGCGTGCCTCTTCAGAAAAATCGGATGGCACTTCGATTACTAATTGCGTCATGCGCTGCTTGGCCAGGTGCACTTGTTCAATAATCGCGCGTTGTTTCGGGTCGCCACTGGCTTCTGCGACCAGCCGGTCTTCCAGCAGCGAGTCCAGCACTACGCCCTTCTCTCGAAGTACTGTTTCGGCCAGATCGCCAGCACTCCCCAGCGTGCCAAATAATTTGTATGGCTTGGTGGTTTGTTGAAAGGCCAGGCGTTGTCGCTCTGAGGTGAAAGATAAAATATCGGAGAGATGTTTTTGCTGCGCGCGGCCGGCCTGGAGAGCGAATTCGTGCGCTTCTTTGAGCTTGCCTTGCTCGATTTTAAGTTGAGCAAGGCGGTCGAGGTCGATTCCGGTGGTTTCATGGTTCTGCCCCAAAACGCGCGTGTCGATTTGAAATGCGCGCTGCATGAGCGATTCAGCCGTCGCGTAATCGCCCGCGTCTTCCAGGAGCAATGCTTGATCCCTCAGCGATTGCGCGGTTAGTGGGTGATTAGGTCCGAGCGCTTTCTCTCTGATCTCCTGTGCGCGCTGATAAAGCGGTTTGGCTTTCGCGTAATCGCCTATGCGAACATAAAGCAGCGCCAGATTGCCGAGGCTCTGTGCGGTGTCGGGATGCTCCGGGCCGAGCGCTTTCTCGCGGATTTTGAGTGCGCGCTGAAGAAGCGGTTCGGCTTTCGCGTAATCGCCCATGGACCGATGCAGCCACCCCAGATTGTTGAGGGCCCTAGCGGTCAGTTGATGCTCAGGCTCAAGCGTCTTTGCATAAATTTCTAGCGACCGCTCCAGCAGCGGCTTGGCTTTCACGTAATCGCCGATCTGCAAATAAAAGTATCCGACGTTCATCACGGAGGTACCCGTATCCGGCGTATCGTGGCCAAGGGTTTTTTCGCGGATTTCCAAGGCGCGGCGAATGAGGCGTTCGGCTTTTTCGAACTCACCCGTGTCGCCGTACAGCCCTGCGAGATTATCCAGACTGAGCGCCACGTTGGGATCGTCCGGGCCGAGCGATTTCTCGCGGATATCGAGAGCGCGCAGATAGAGTGGCTCGGCTTTGGCATACTCGCCTCGCATCCAGTAAAGAACGCCGAGATTGTTGAGTGAGCCCGTCACAAAAAGGTGTTCAGGCGAAAGCGCTTTCTCACTGATTTGCAGGGCACGCTTGAAGAGCGGCTCGGCATGTTCGAAGTCGCCCGCTTCGTAATAGAGTCCCGCCCTGTTGTTGACGCTTTCGGCCGTATCAGGGTGATCGGGGCCGAGCACTTTTTCCCGAATCTTTAGTGCGCGTTCGCAAATTGGGGTTGCCTTCGCGGGCTTTCCCATCGCGCGATAAACTTCCGCCTGGGTGCTAAGGCAGGAAGCTGTTTTCGGGTGCTCGGGGCCGAGCGCCTTCTCGCAAACTTTGCACGCGTGGTCCGCCAGTGGCTCGGCTTTCGCATATTCGCCCATGTTGACGTAAAGCAGCGCCAGATTGCTGAGTGTTACTCCAGTGATCGAATGATCGGGTCCGAGAGTTTTCTCGAAAATAGCCAACGCGCGGCGATAGAGCGGCTCCGCTTTGGCGAATTCTCCCGCGTTGCCGGACAACAAACCGACACCGAGCACACTTTCCGCGGTCTCGGGATGATCGGGGCCAAGGACTTTCTCGCGAATTTTCAATGCGCGCTCGTAGAGCGCCTTCGCCTCCGCATCATGTCCCCAGAGTTGAGCGATATCCGCCAGCATTTGAAGACTGGCGGCTGTTTCCGCACGCTCAGGTCCGAAAAGTTGCTCGCGAGTTTTCAACCCGCGTTCCGCCAGCTGCTTCGCCTTTTCAAAATTCGCCTTCTGCGCATAGAGACCGGCAAGCTTCGTCAGACTTTCGGCCGTTTCAGCGTGTGCCGGCCCGAGCGTTTTCTCGCGAATCTGGAGCGAGCGCTGGGAGAGCGTTTCTGCCTGGATGTAATTGCCTGTCGACTCATAAATCTCAGCGAGCGTGGCCAGCGCGGCGGCAGTTTCCGGATGTTCGGGCCCGAGTATTTTTTTCCTGATCTTCAAGGCCTGTTCGCAAAGCGCCCGAGCCTTTCCGTAATTGCCCTTTTTGTGATAGAGCTCCGCGAGTTTGCTGAGGCTCGTCGCCGTGCTCGGGTCGCCGGCCCCAAAAATTTTCTCTGACAACTCCCGATGTTCCTCCGCGATCGGAACCCCTTCGCTGTACTTGCCGGCGTGCTCCACTTCCTCGATTTTTTGTTGCAGTGACTTCAGCCGCGCCCGGTCAGCCTCGCTCGGACCGGCTGCCACCACGAGATAGGAAAAGGAGAGAAAAACGGTGAGCAATGCGCATCTCGCTCCATGCCTTCGAAGCGCGCACGCCAAGACACCCGTTTTCAAATCACTCCCCACATCGAGCCGAGAATAGAATTAGTTGAAACGCTGTCGACGCAATTCCGGCTTAAGGCTTGCCTTGCGAAGACATGATGAAGGGGCCGGCGAGTCGAACAGCTTCGAGTAATCCGCGTTCTTTGCGCAACTTCACGAGCCAATCGCGTTGAACATCAGCCAATGCTTGCGGTGCGTTGCCGTTTTTCAACGCCGCATCATAAAAATCGAGCATGATTTGCACAGTCGTTTGATCGCTGATTGGCCAGAGCGTCATTAACAAATTTTGAGCGCCGGCTTGAATGAAGCCGCGGCGCAAGCCCATTACACCTTCACCTGCACGTGCTTCGCCTGAGCCGGTCTCGCACGCTGAAAGAACAACCAGCCAAGTACGATCGAGCTTTAGCCCGCCGACTTCCTCGGCCGTAACAACACCGTTGTTTTCGATTGGTGGAACTTCGCCACGACCCCATGCTTGCAGAGTTGTCTGCGCTCCAGCTAACGCTAGTCCGCTCCGGTGCATCGGATTCACAAGTTTGCCTTTTGGAATTTCCTGGCCGCGCTGCAAGGGATCGACTGATTTACCCAAATCAATTTCCGGCAAAAAGAAACCGTGCGTAGCGAGATGCAGGATCCGCGGGGAATTAACTTGTCTCAGCTCCGCTTTGGTGGCGTTCGGTCCTAAAAACACTTTAGCTGAACTTCCAAATCGTTTTTGCAGCGCTTCAGCTTCTAGTTTGGTCCCCGGAAGCGGCGGCAGCGAAATACTTTGGAGATCCCGCATTTCTATTGAACGTAGAGCGAGTGTTGTCCCGCGATTCCAATCTGGTGATGCCGGCTTACTACCAAAATCGGGATTGGCGTACACATTTGTTTGCGAATTGTTTGCGGTTTTAAATTCGCGCAGCAGATCACGCCCGCTTGCCACATAGCGAATGGAATACTTTTCGCCGACGAACCGATCATCCGAAGTTAAGAGTGTCGCGAACGAAACGAAACTCAGCTCAGCGTCAGGACTGATGATGGCTGTGCTCGTTCCGGCCGGAAGTACCTTTTCAATTGGCGCCCAGACTTGGTCGTGCAATGAGCGCAAAACATTGCTCAGTGTTGCTTCATCGGTTTGTCCGCGCGCCGACTTTTGGTAGAGCTGAACGAGATTGTCGATCTTGTCCGCGTTTCCAAGAGCGATCCATTTTGGTTCGCCTTTTGAGGCAATTGCGATCGCGCCATATCGAGGCTCCGATTTGTTTTTACCGACGTAATGATTGTAGCGGAATAGTTCGATCAACACGTTATTCTTGGTCAGCGCCGCTTGCACTTGTGCAACCGTTACGTTGAGAGCGCGCCGCGCTTTTCCGAGCCCTGCAAATTCACGCGCAAGCCCGGCCTCCAGTTTCTCCACCCGTTTCTGTAGCTCCTGCTTCTCCGCCTCTCGCCGCTTAGTTGCTGTTTCGGAGACATCTTTAGGAATTTCCAAGAGTAACTGCATGGCCTTTCGTTTGGCGGCGCGAACCTCATCGATGACCTCGCGCTGTTTCGGATCCTGGCTCGCTTCTGCGACGAGTCGGTCTTCCAGTAACGAGTCGAGTACGACGCCCTTGTAACGCAGGACAACTTCGGCTAGATCGAATGCGCGGCCCAAAGTCGCGAGGAGTCTGTAGGGATCGACTTTCTTTGCGAATGCCAACCGCTGGTGCTCGGAAGTAAAAGAAAGCATATCAGCTAGTTGCTTTTGTTCGGATTTGCCAGCGCGCAATGCGAGCTCGATCGCTTCGGGCGTCTTGACTGTATCGATGTATAAACATGCAAGGAGCTTAAGGGGTTTCGTGGTGTCGGGATGGTCGAGGCCGAGAGTCTTCTCAGAGATTCTGAGCGCGCGCTGAAGCAGCGGTTCAGCCTTGAGGTAGTCGCCCATGTCTTTATAAAGGGCCCCCAGGTTGTGGAGATCCCTTGAAGTATTTGGATTCTCTGGCCCAAGGACTTTTTCATCAACCTTCACAGCGCGCTGAAGGAATGGCTCAGCCTTGCGATAGTCGCCCATTCCGCGATAACAGAAGCCCAGATTGTTGAGATCTGTCGCAGTATAGGGATGCTCGGGTCCGACTGTTTTCTCATCGACTTCCAGCGCTCGCTGAAGCAGCGGCTCCGCCTTGGCATAATCGCCCATTTCTAAATAAAAAGCGGCGAGATTGTTGGTCGCGGCCCCCGTGATTGGATGGTCGGGACCAAGGCCATTTTCAAGGATCTTCAAACTGCGCTGGTAGAACGGTTCGGCTTTGGCGTAGTCGCCCATGTCATCATAGAGCATGGCCAATTCATTTACACTCGTCGCCAGATCCAGCGCGGTAGGCCCCGCTTTTTCCCGATTGCTCAAACCGCGCTCCAAAAAAGGCGCAGCTTTCCCGTAGTCACCCATCCTTCTATAAAGGACCCCTAGATTGTTAACCATGGGCCAAACGTTACGGTGATCAGGGCCAAACGCGCTTTCTGCGGTTGTCAGGGCACGCTTGAAGAGTGGCTCCGCTTTCGCGAAATCGCTCTTATTTAGATACACCATTGCCAAGTCGTTGAGGCTGTCTGCCGTGGCGGCATGGCCGAGCCCAAGACGTGTTTCGCGTATTCCTAGGGCGCGTTGATGAAGAGTCTCCGCTTCGCCGAACTGGGCCAATTGGCGATATATCTCAGCCAGGTGGTGGAGGCTTGCGGCCGTGTCGGGATGTTCGGGACCAAGAACCTTCTCATCGATCTTTAAAGCGCGCTCATTGAGCGGTTGAGCCTTCGCGAAGTCACCGGTATTAGCATAAAGAAATGCCAGGTTGTTGAGAGATTCTGCTGTGTCGGGATGTTCGGGACCAAGAGTCTTCTCATTAATCTTTAATGCGCGCTGAAATAGCGATTCAGCCTTGGCGGAATCTCCACTGGCACTGTAAACGGCTGCGCAGTGGTTCAGGATTTTTGCCGTATTGGAATGATCGGGTCCAAATGCCTTCTCCGCGATGGCCAAAGCTCGCTCCCCGAGTGCCGCGGCCTTTGTAAAGTTGCCGAGGATTAGGTACAACTGCGCGAGGTTATCGAGGCTTTCGGCTGTATGCGGGTCGTCAGGCCCTAGGACTTTTTCGCGTATTTCAAGTCCACGCTCGCAGAGCGGTTTAGCTTTGGAATACTCGCCGTTCTTTCGATAAAGCTCGCCTAGCTTGTCGCAGCTCGCCGCAGTCTCTGGGCTGTCGGCCCCCGCTGTCTTCTCGATTAACCGTAGATGTTCTTCCGCTATTGGAATCGCTTCGCGGTAATGACCCGCGCGGTCCAATTCTTCGATTTTCTGCTCGCGCGAGGAGAGTTTGGCTTGCTCTTCCGGGACGGGATTCGCGGCACCAGTCGGTTGCAGAAAGCAGACAAAAATTACGAGAGACAAACCCACGCAACATCGCAATCGAATGGCACGCCGGCAGATGTTCGTTTTCAAATCAAGCCTCTCAGGCGCCTAGGCTATCAGGATTTTAAACTCGACTCCAAGCGTTTCGTGATTGAATGCTTAGCGGGTTATGGGACGCATCTCGGTTATCCTCTACTGGGGCGCAGTGTTTGTGTTTGTCGCTTCGCTCGCGCCGCGCGCTCGCGCGGAAAGTTACGCGCGCGTCTGCGCTACAACGGTTGATTCCCAATCAAACGAGGTTCCGCTCGCCGACACCTCTGCGCCGGGCGCGGGAGAGAAACTTGTTGTCCATTTGGACGCGAGCACTCAATGCGTCGCATTAATTCTTCCATTGGTCGAAAAAGGATCGCACCTGGCAAATGGCTGGCGGCCCCAAATAGTAGGACTCCCCGAATGGGAAGAAAGTAAATTGCCCGCTCCACCGGCAGTCTGGAATTGGAACAAGGGCGCCGATCCTTTTGAGCTTTGGATTTTTTTCTTTAAACGCGATGCGGCCGGCCTCGACGAAATTCAGAAACTTGTCGCAGCCATGCAGAGCCAGACCTTGGATGAGAGAGTTCTGACCCAGCAGACGCGAAGGTTGTGCGAAAAACTTAGTGCCCGGATGACTGGCAAACAGCCGATCATCCCAGGAGCGAAAGCGGGCACTGCACTGGTAGGCGGGACAGTACGGAGTACGGAATTTCCGTGGCGCGACTATGCGCAGAAGGTCGTTCTGAACGACGCGTTCGAAGGCGCGCTCGTGGTGCGTCATGGCCGTTGAGGCCGCAAAACAAGTTTGGTGGGCGAGACCCTGGCCACTGCATCTAACGCTTTGCGGCCTCGCCGTCGCCGTTATCCTAAGTTTCGGTAACCCTCTCGAAACCCAAGAGCTGCAGTGGTTCGGTCAGTGCCTGCGATGGCGATTTGCCGCCGGCTTGGCGCCGCCTGTCGAGCGGTCAATTGTTCATCTCAACATCGATCAGGATGACCTCAAAAATCTCTCCTCGCTCGAGACCGAATACGCGACAGCGGCTCGCATAGTTCGCGAAGCTTCTACGCTCGGCGCAAGCATAATCGCATTCGATATTGTGTTCGCACGCGCAAATCGAGAAACGGCGCAGCCATTGCTCGACGCAATTGACGAACATAAGAACGTCGTTCTTGCCGAGGCATTAAATGCCGCCCCCGGCGAAGCCGAGCCATCAGTGCTCGTACGTTCATTTCCATCTAAAGATCCGCCTCCGGCTCCGGGCGGACTGATTAATCTTTCAGCGGACGCCGACGGTGTAATCCGTCATTACGATCTAATTCATCCGACCAAGGACGGCTATGAGCCCTCACTCGCTCTCGCGGCTCATCTGGCTTCGCTTGGACTAGATTGGAAAAGAGACGTGTCGTTTCCCAATGCACACACGGTCGAATGGCAGGAACTTTCGTCCGCAGATTTTGTCACGATGATTCCGCGTCGCGTGCCGGTCGGTCCCGTATTGCTCAATATCCGCTGTCCCTGGGCAGTCGAGTCGGGACCAGCGGCTTTTGATTATATGAACTTGCGGCAGCTCGACGCGCTCTTCGAGAAAGCAAGCGCAGGGACAAGCATGAAGCCCCTCGCGAACAAGATACTTTTTGTCGGATACGTCGCGATCGGACAAGGCGACTTGGGCGCGACTGTATTTGGGCCTCACGAACCGCTGGTTTATCTGCATTCAACAGCTCTCGATGATTTGATGCAATCACGGTGGCTGATGCGGACAAGTCGAGGAGCGGACGCGCTTTGGCTTCTTTCCGTCCTTTTTCTCTTACTGGGCGCTCGCTCGTGCCGATATAAATGGGCGTTAACCGTTTGGTGGGCAGTTGGAATTTTATTTGTGCTCGGCACTAGCGGCGCTGCGTTGCTGCGATTGAATTTGGTTCCGCCTGCGATGGTAACCGTGACTCTGTGGAGTCTCGCGACCATGCTGGAGATTGGCCGACGCCACACCAATGAGTTGATCGAACGACAGCGGTTGCGAAACGCGATGAGTCTCTATTTTTCGCCGCGCGTTCTGAATGATGTACTGGCGAATCCCGGCCGGCTCGAGCCAAAGCGGATGGAAATCACGGTGCTTCTTACGGATCTGCGCAACTCAACTGCACTTGCCGAGCTGCTTGGCACGGAAGGCATGCTAAATCTTCTAAATAGAGTCTTCGCAATACAAAACAGTGCGGTTTTTGCTGAAGATGGCAGCATGGAAAAACCTGTCGGCGATCAGTTCCTCGCGTATTGGGGCGCGCCTGATCCGCAACCGGATGCAGCCGATCGCGGGCTGCGCGCTGCGATGGTTTTGATCGAACGAATGCATGATCTTCGAGAAATGCTCGAGTCGACGGTTAAGGATCTATTCGGCTACGGGCTGGCGTTGCACGCCGGGGAGGCGTTGATTGCAAACATTGGGTCAGCTCAATTTTTCCATTATGGCCCAGTTGGTGATCTAATGAATGCAACAGCGCGGGTTGAATCATTGACCAAATATTACGGTGTTCTGCCTCTTGCTACGCGCGAGTTTTGTAAGCAGCTAGGTCGGGCGCCCGACGCGCGTATGCTCGACCGGGTCGTTGTGAAAGGGAAAAGAGTTCCGTTGGAATTGTTCGAGCTGCGGCACAAATTCAGCGCGGAAAACTTCCTGGAAATCGCCAAGGATTACGGCGAAGCCTTCGCACTCTACCAGGGAGGAGAGTTTTCGGAGGCGGAGACGCGATTCCGCGCGATCTGCAATTACGACATACCTAGCGCGGTACTTGCTCAGAGATGCGCGAAATTCGCTGCGCATCCGCCCGAGAAGTGGGACGGGATTTTTGTAATGGAAAGCAAGTAGATTCGTTGATCACAGCGCCCGTCGAACAAATCTGTCGATCTTATTTCAAACGGCCTTCGTCGAATTCGATCAGATCAAAGTAGGTGCGGATATCTTTGCGCCCGGCGCCGCCGGATTGTTTCAGGAAATGGCTGAAGCGGGCTTTTTTGGCGGCGGTGTCGGGATGCCGTAAGATCATCGCCTGATTCCAATGATCAACTTCGTCGGCTGAATGCTTCACGCTATTTTGCTGCACCCAGCTCAAAATGGCGTCGTCTTTTTCCAAACGATGAACCGCCTCTTCGAAAACATCGCCGTCGAGCTTGAGAAAACTGAGGAGATGTTTGTCGAAGCCGACCGTCTTGTAGTTGTAACCGTCGAGCAGTCCTTTGCGCTGCAGCCTGGCCTTGTCGATCAAGCGCGGGAGATGAACGTAGCCGCCGAGCTTTTCGTACGGACTGCGCGGGTGCAGTCTTCGCATGGGAGAAGATTATGTCGCGTGCAACGGCTGGGCCGCGCCTAGCGGCACCTCTGACTCAGACTTCTTCTCGGCTGCTTTCGCTTCGGGCAATAGCTCGCCTTGAGTGAGATTGGCCTGACCGATGGCAAGCTGCCCAGTAAACATTCCGCCCTTCTCGATCGCGATTGATTTGGCGGTCACGTTACCATCCAGGGTGCCGGTCTTGTGGATTGTCACGGACCCGGTGGCAATGATTTCACCCGACATCCGCCCCTTGATGCCGATGTTCGTCACCCTGACGCGCCGGAAACATTGGATGTCGGACTTCCGCTCAACCGTCATGTGTTGCGCGCCGATGCGGCCGGGAATTTTTCCAACCAGGTTAATCGTCATCGACTCCTCGCACTCAAGATTGCCGCGGAGTTTCCCTTCGATGATCGCCGAGCTGCAAATCACGCTGGTGCTGCTGAGCTCGCCCTTAGTGGTCAAGTGCACGTCGCCGCGAGTGCGAATCGTTCGGCTGAAGCTGGTCGTGATTTTGTAATCGCGCAGATCGATGTGCGCGCTGCAGCCCGGGCAATTGGTCGAGGTCGCCGCATCGCTGACTTCATGCTTGCGTTTGCATTCGAAACAGGAGACGAGCCGATTGCGCTGACGACTCCAGATCGCTTCAAGCTTTTTGTGTAGCGGCAACTCCGCCTCAGGGGTTCCCGGCTTGGGGGCAGAAGGCGAAAATGAATGTCCGCACTGCCGGCAAATCGTCGACTTCGCCGCCACATATTCCATCTGCTTAAAGCCACAGTGCGGGCATTCCACACTGGCCTTGGCAGGCGACGACTTGATCACTAGTTCAGAAGGCGAAGGTCAAAATCTTAACCGCGAGCCGCGAAGGCAGGCTTGGCTGAGTCTTCGTGGCGAACAACTTCTGGCCGGCTGCTGGATGATGCCGCTTTAACACTCATCCCGCTGGAAACTTCCGACTTCCCGATAAAGGTGGCGCCTTCTTCGATAATGAGGCGGGCCGCCTTCAAATCTCCCTGGAGCGTGCATTTCGATTTCAATTCGCAACGTTCGCTCACGGTAATGTTCCCCTGCACCTTGCCGTAAATTGTGATCGACTTCGTTTTTACTTCCGCGCGGATGTCTGCGTTCTCGCCGACTGTCAACGCCCCATCGGAATTAATTTCGCCTTCGACTTTGCCATCGATCAAAAGCTCCTTTTGGAACTTGATCGTGCCTTTGATTTCGACGTCGCTGGAAAGGACGTCTTTGCCAGAATGTTCAGCCATAAACTTTTTGTAATCCGTTGTTGATGTTTTCGGTTGTTCGCCGTAGGCGGGTCGGTTGGAATCTTCACCCCCCGAACTCAGCGACCCTTCTCCGATCGACGAGATCGTCTTCTGCGGGATGAATTTTTTCAACACGCGTTATATTGTAATGGTTATTCACATTGTCAACGGGTTCGAGGCAGAAAAGCCAAGTTTTTTACAATTTATTAGCAAAACGGAACAATTTTGCGGTTTGGTTCTGGCCCGAAAGAACCAAATACGGCGGCGCCTGCCCTGGCGTCCGGTCGAGAATGCGACCGATCGCGTGATCGGGAACACTCGTGCCGAGCAGGTCGGCTGAATTTTGGGCGACCCGCTCCCAGTCGTAGGCTAAAACCCAGTCCACCCGCCGATTACGGAGGATTTCACGTCCACCGAGGAAGTCTGTCACCACGAAAAAGCGCGCACTGTCGGCGATGCCATCCAACGCTTCATGCGAACTGCCAGCGACCCCGGGTTGGTGCGACCAATAGGAAATCGACGGGGACAACCACCACGGCGCAAGAAACGCGTGCGTTCGCTCCGATCGAATCGTCATCGCCAATTCTAGCAACTGTCTTGATTCGTTTTGGCGCTCGATTTGAGCGGCAAGCGCCGCTTCGTTCGGCCAAATCCGCGCGTCCCACAATTCGAGAACCGGTAACATCGACAACACAAACGCGGCCCAGACTGCCACGCGCGATTTGATCGGCGCCATCAGATCCGGCAGCGCGATCACGAAGACCAGCACGAAAAAGTAGCTCCAACGCGCCTGCCAGACCGTTAGCAGAAACGTCGCGACAAGTAAGACCACAATAAAACTTGGCGGCGGGATTCGTTTGCGAAACGAATACCAAATTAAAATCGGCGCAATGGCGATGATGTAACCCGCCCAAGCGAACCAAATTCGATTCAAGGGTGAGACCTGCGCCAGCTCGCCAATCGTGCGCGCCCAATTGTTGAACAACGGACTCGATTGAAAGATCGCGAACGCCGGAAGGCGCCGTTCAACGAGCAACGCAATCGCGATGATCGCTGCAAAAACAATCCAACCGATTCGCCGGTTTCGAGCGACGAGTAGATGTCGATCTTTCGTCAGGCCGACCAAGAGAACGAGGATGAACAAAACAAGCGGTTCGTAAAACGAAACCCAAAGCGCAAGACTCCATGCGATCCCGTTGGCGACGCTCCAACCTGTCGACAGTTCATCTCGCAAACTCCACTCGGCGCAGACGCCGATCGTGACGAGCACGATGAGCAACGATTGATGGTCCGGCCGACCCAGCTCGGTTCCGTGAACGAGGATCGGACTGATCGCGTAGAGCAGCAGCATGATCCAGCGGTAACGAAGTTTCATTCGACGCGACCACCCCCAAAGGAACCAGCCGGCGAGCAGCGCGAGAAATGGCGAGACAACTGCGCCAGCCAAATCGATTGGGTGCGCTGTGAATGGCTTCAGCAAGATCGACAGTGAGACTATCAGGTAATCGAGTGGCGCGGTTGTGTGCGGTGTTGTTCCTACCGGAAAGTTTTCGAAATCATGATGGCGAATAATTAGCCCGGGATGTTCGGCGCATATTCGCACCCGCGTCATCCGCGCGTAGCAATCGGCGTCGGTGAAATAAATATTTCCGGCGACGAAAACGTCCCGATAATTCGCGCACCGCGTTGCGAGAACGAGTGCGCTCAGGATCGCGAGTTCGATGATGAGAAGGATGCGCCGAACCACGCCCTATCCCAAATCCGCAATCGGAAATCCGCAATCCGAAATTCAAAGTGGGCCCGCCTGGATTCGAACCAGGGACCAAGGGATTATGAGTCCCCTGCTCTACCGCTGAGCTACAGGCCCGGTTAGCGGCAGTAAAACATGCAGAACGTAAAATCGCCAATCCTGATCCGAGGTTTGCGCAGTGTGCTCCAACCATAATTCCGCACTTTCCGCTTTCCCCGGCGAAGGCAATCCGTTTACGCTCTCGGAGACGCAATAGAACTGTTCCCGATGCCCAACCAGCCGCCCGCCATTCAGACGTTTCAGATGCCGCGGATGCCGCGCATTCCGGTGCGGTCGATCGCCGGTATTGCCGCAATCATTTTCCTGATCATCCTGACGTGGACATCTTATTATACAGTGCAGGCGGAATCCGAAGCCGTCGTTCTCCGTTTTGGGAAATTTTTGAAAACCGTCGAGCCCGGCCTGCACTTCAAACTCCCCCTCGGCATCGACCAAGTCACCGTATTGCCAACGCGCCGGCAGCTGAAGCTTGAGTTCGGCTTCGTCACTTCCGGTTACACAAATCCCGATCAACCGGGGAAAGATGTGCAAGAAGAAAGGTCGATGGTTACAGGCGATTTAAACGCCGCGCTCGTGGAATGGGTCGTGCAATATCGCATCGAGGATCCCAAACAGTATTTATTCGACGTCCGCAATCCCGCCCAAACCTTGCGCGATTTATCGGAAGCCGCCATGCGCGAAGTGATCGGTGACCGCACGGTGGATGAAGTCATTACGATCGGCCGGCAAGACATCGAGGTCTCGGCGCTGGCGCGGATGCAGGAACTGGCGAAACGCTACGCGCTCGGCGTCCGGGTCGATCAGGTGCAGTTGAAGAACGTCAACCCTCCGGCGGAGGTCCAGGCGTCCTTTAACGAAGTCAACAAAGCGCAACAGGACCGGGAGAACGCCATCAACATCGCGAACGGCGATTACAATCAGGCGGTGCCGAGAGCGAGGGGCGAGGCCGACCAGGCGATTCGCGGCGCTGAAGGCTATCGTTTCAAGCGCGTGAATGAAGCGGAGGGCGACGTCGCGTCATTCAACGCCATGCTCGGGCAATATGTGAAGGCGCCAGAAATCACCCGCACTCGGCTTTATCTCGAGACGATGGGCGACGTCCTCCCGGCGGTCGGAGAAAAAATTATCATCGATGATACGATGCGAAATCTGCTGCCAATTTTGCCGCTCAACAAAGGATTGGAGAAGAGATGAACGCACGCGGCTGCCTCACCCTTTTCTCGATCGTGTTCGCGTTCGTCCTTCTGCGAATTTTCCTCGGATGCTTCTTCGCCGTTTATCAAACGGAACAGGTGATCGTCACCCAATTCGGCAAACCGATCGGTGAACCAATCACAGACCCCGGATTGCACCTCAAGCTTCCCGTCATTCAAGAGATCAACCGGATCGATAAACGATTTCTGGAATGGGACGGCTTGCCGGTTGCCATTCCCACGCGGGACAAGACTTATATTCACGTCGACACCTTTGCCCGCTGGCGAATCAGCGATGCCAAGACCTTTTTCGTCCGACTCCGCGACGAACGAAGCGCTCAATCGCGTTTGGAAGACATTCTTGGCAGCGAAACGCGCAACGCCGTGGCCAAGCACGATTTGATCGAGATCGTTCGCACTGACAAGGACCGCAAACCTCTGCGCGACGAAAATTTGAAAAACGTCCCGACCGGTTTGGGAACGATTGGGGTGCTCCCGTCTATTCAGTACGGCCGATTGAAAATCGAAGACGAAATCAAGTCAAAGGCCGCGGGCAAATTGGCGGAGTTCGGCATCAACCTGCTCGATGTCCGGCTCAAGCGAGTAAATTACAATCCGGACGTGCTCGATCGAATCTATCAGCGAATGATCAGCGAACGCCGGCAAATCGCGCAGCGGTTTCGCTCGGAAGGCGAAGGGGAAGCAGCCCGCATCGCTGGACAAAAAGAACGCGACTTGAATGAAATCCAATCCACCGCCTACCGGCAGGTGCAACAGATCCGCGGCGAAGCGGACGGAAAAGCGACCGAGATTTATGCGCACGCTTACACCCAGAATCCGCAAGCCGCTGAATTCTACAATTTCCTCAAGAGCATGGACACCTATCGAAAAGTCCTAACCAGGGATTCGACGCTCGTCTTTTCCACCGACAGCGATCTTTTCGGTTTGCTAAAACGCGCCAGCGCAAAGCCGCAAACGTTGCCGCCGGCGCGCTAACCGAACGCTTCGAGCTCAGGGCTGCTCTAACCGGCTCTCCTAAAACTTCCGGACCTGAGCTACCGGCAAAATTTTTCTGCCGCGGACACGACCGATAATCTCCCAAATGCGATTCCGTATTGAAACTGTTTCAATTATGAATGTTACCCCTCGCTTCACAAAAACGTTCCTGGCTGTATTTGTTGCCGGACTGATCGCCACCACTTCGGCCCAGTCCCAGAACGACATGCGGCCAGCGCTGGTCGGTAACGGACCCAAGTCGCTCGTCAATTTGATCAATACGAAACACGTCATGGAACGCAGTGTACAACACGGTGCGCTGTTCTTTTATGCCAGCGTTGATCCTAACGGATTTCCCTCTTATTCGAAGGTTTGGGGAATGACCAAGGAAACGGAGCCTTTACGCGACGAACTGCGACAAAAGCTTTCCCAAGCGCGTTTCGTTCCTGCGATTTACCAACATCGACCGGTTTTCGCCGGATTCTATGGAACGCTGGCTTTCAGTGTGGTTGACGGCAAGCCGCATCTAAGAATTTTCGCCAACCAGGAATTATCTGAACTCCAAAAGGAGACGGATTTTATCGCTCCGCAGCCATTGACGATACCGGGCCACATTTATGATTTCACCAAGGTGAAGGAGCCGTTCGGTCCCTGGATGAACGAAGACAAACCCGGCGTGGCCGATATGAGTCTTACTATCGATGCCTCAGGTCATCTAAAAGACGTCCGCGTCGAAAACATCGCGCCTCCTGAAAAGCAACAATACGCTAATGCCGCGGTCGCCATCTTCCGCGAGCGCGTCTACTTGCCTGCCTATCGCAACGGCAAACCGGTTGACTCCACGACGCACGCTAAGTTCTACTTTGTGCCGGCGTTTTATCGGCTTCAGTAGAACTTCTTGTTCCGAGCGCGGCTCAGTCTTTCGCTTCGAGCAATTCGGCAATCGTTTCTTCCAGCTTGGCGGCTGAGACCGGTTTCTTGAGATAGGCATCGCCGCAAACCGAGAGCGCGGCTTCTTGTTCTTCGTCGCTGGCGTAGGCGGAATAATAAAGCACGGGAACCTTCGGCTGCAGCTGATGGATCTCTTGGCACAAGTCGATCCCGCTGCCATCCGGAAGTCGCACGTCCAATATGCAGAGGTCGAACTTGAATTGTTTGGCAAGCTCCAGCGCCTCCGCGTTCGTTCCGGCTGTCGCCACGACGTAGCCAAAGTCGCGCAGTGAAGCCGAGATCAGTAGTCGAATGTCCGGATCGTCATCGACATGAAGAACGTGGGCTTTTACGGTGTTGTCTTTCTCAGCAGCCATTTGGATCAGAAGTTATGCGTCTTCATGCAAACGTTCGGCAAGATAACCATCAAAATCAGGACTGTCCGGCTTGCGCAGTACATGCTTAATCCAAGCCGCTCGCTCAAAGGATTGCAAATGCAAATCCCAAACGCAAACTGACGAGTCCGCCGGTTTTGCCGGCGCTAACTTGTCGGGATCGTTGTCTCGCGAAAGAAAAACGCGATGGAACAATTCGTTCTCGTTCCCCCAAAAATCGACAAAGACAAAGGCGGCGTCGCGGCCGTCATGGACGCCGATGAATCCGGCTCCGTAATTGTTTACTGTTTCTTTCGACAATTGTTCGCGAGCGATCTTTTTTGCCGCTGCTAACAAACCCGCTCGCGGCAATTCCCCGCCACAGGCAATTCCATAAAGTTTCATTCGCCAATCGCCTGTAGTCAGCAGATCGATGAAACGAAAAGCGCGCGGTGCGTACGGTTGCATCGTTAGATCGACATCTTCCTCGTCACTGCGCGGGCAAAATCTTTCCGCTGACTTCGCCAAAGCCAACGCGGTAGCCATCGCCCTGACACCAGCCGGTGATCGCGAGAGTGTCCCCATCTTCGAGCCACTTGCGCATTTCGCCGTCCGGCAATTTCAACGGATTCGCGCCACGCCAGGTCAACTCGAGCATACAGCCGCGCGATTCTTCGGTTTCGCCGCTGATCGTTCCACTCGCGAGTAAATCGCCCGGCTGGAGATTGCATCCGCCAACGGCGTGATGCGCGAGCTGCTGCGAAACGCTCCAGTAGAGATTTTGAAAATTCGTCCGCGTAATGGTGTGCGCCGATTTCAGCTTCGTTGTTTGCAATTTCGCTTCGAGTTGAATGTCGAAAGTGAAATCATTTTTCGCGCGCAGATACGGTAACGGCTCGGGATCCTGTCGCGGCAGCGGTTTTCGAAATGTTTCCAGGGCTTCCATCGTCACGACCCACGGCGAAATGCTCGTGCAAAAGTTCTTGGCCAGCAAGGGACCGAGCGGCTGATATTCCCACGCTTGAATGTCCCGTGCGCTCCAATCGTTCATTAACACGAAACCAAAAATGTGATCGAACGCCTGATCGATTGGCACCGGTTGGCCTAACGAATTGCCCGGGCCAATCAAAAACGCCATCTCGAGCTCGTAATCCAAGCTCTTGGTTGGGCCGAACACGGGCGCTGCCGCATCCGGCGGTCTAACTTGCCCCTGCGGCCGCCGCACATCTGTTCCGCTCACGACCACCGAGCTGGCGCGGCCGTGATACGCCACCGGCAACCATTTCCAATTTGGCATGAGCGCATTCTCCGGACCGCGCAACATCGTTCCGACATTGTGGGCGTGATGATAGGAGGAATAAAAATCGGTGTAGTTCCCGATTTTCACCGGCAGCTGCATCACAACATCAGCTTGCCGATGGAAAACGCGCTCACGCAGTTTCTTGTCGTCGCGCAACGTGGGCGTGTCAGCCGTGAGAAGCTTTTGTAAAATCTCGCGGACCTTCCGCCAGGCTGGTCTGCCGAGCGCGAGAAATTCATTCAACGAATCGCGCGTTGTAGCTGCCGCCGTCCCTGGCGGCAGATCTTTAAAAAGCCCGGCGCGTTCCAGCGCAGTAAGATCGACAACGTGATCGCCGAGCGCGACACCGACGCGCGCCGGACCATCGCGCCGTTTGAAAACGCCGAACGGAAGGTTCTCCAGCGGAAAATGCGAATCGCTCGAAACATCGACGAAAGATTTGAGCGCCATCAGAAAAGAAAGTCTAACGCGCGCAAATCTTCGCGCGGTTCGTCAAAACTGCAGCTCCCGAAAGAAGTCACGAATTTTCGGCGCGCTTTGATTCGATCAAGTGTGACTTCCCAGTCGCGCCAAGCAAACACGGTGTCGTGAAATTCGAACGAATTTGGATGTTGGTCCTCGAGCATCTCAATCAGTTGGGTTTCGCCCCAATGATGCTCGGCGGACAACACGCCGGCGCCGAGCACATTCAAAAATCCGTGCATCTCAGTTTTTACTTCATCGCGAAATTGCCGGACCGGATGATGCAATCCGGCCGTGAATTTAATTGGGACGTGGTCTTTCGTTGATGCCAACAATGCGCGTGCGATCTGCACCGAGCCCGGAAACGCGTCCACCGTCACGCCGCCGGTGCGCAATTTGTAGCCAAACGCCGGTTGCTTCGCGCGGGCGAGCAAGGCAATTGTTTGTTCTGCTGACTCGGCCGGTGTTTCCCAAAACGTTTGCAGTTTCAAATCGGCGAGCAGAGTTGCCGCCTCATTCAATTTCGCAAGATCG
>Ga0137396_10000019_pt1 | contig 49593 bp, 42 predicted proteins | sample czc16metaG_FD_108284 | JGI IMG/M metagenome (GOLD analysis project Ga0137396, IMG submission 108284) | Vadose zone soil microbial communities from Angelo Coast Range Reserve, California, USA - czcobulk3.16 metaG | ecosystem: Environmental > Terrestrial > Soil > Vadose zone | place: USA...
AGTCGGCAGCAATATACACGCTGGCACTCAAAAAGCGAAACAAAATATGAGGGTTAGACGAAACAGGGCTTGGCAGGGAAGAACAGGTCCGAGTGGCAACATTTTGGAGAATCAATATAACTTTGTTATTATCAACAAGTTGCGGGAAGCTATCCGGCATCCACAAAAATATCTTCTCCGCGAACCTCCACAGCGTAGCAATCCACACCGACCGTGGGGTTCTGCCCGACCTTGCCGGTGGTCACGTCGTACTGCCATCCGTGCCAAGGGCAGGTCACGATCTTCCCGTCCATGACGCCTTGACCGAGCGGCCCGCCCCGGTGGAGGCAGGTATTGTTGATGGCATAGAACTTGCCACCGACATTGGCCAGCGCAATGGCTTTGCCCTCAATCTGAAACTCCCGGATCGTTCCCGGCGTGATTTCATTGGTCTTTGCTGCTCTCGCAAACGCCATTTTCTCTTGTCTCCCGGCTATGAGCCTCGTGTGGCCCCGGTGTTAAACTCGCTCGCTCGCCTTGCTAATTTCTATTTTCCCTTTTCCATTCCCTATCGCGGTTGCGGCGTCTGCGCGACCATCACTCCCTTTTTGAACTCTTCCACCATCTGGGGCTTCAAGCGCACCTCCGTGGGCCGCTTCGCCAGCGTCATCTGGTCGATCTTGTCCTGCAGCTTCAACAGCGCGAAGAAAAGGCCCTCCGGCCGCGGCGGGCATCCCACAACGTATACATCTACTGGTACGATACGATCCACGCCTTGCAAAACCGAATACGCATTAAACGGTCCACCCACACTGGAACATGCTCCCATGGAAATACACCACTTCGGGTCCGGCATCTGTTCCCATACACGCTTCAGCACTGGCGCCATCTTTAGCGTCACCGTTCCGGCCACGATCATTAGGTCCGCCTGGCGCGGCGAAGGCCGGAACACTTCCGCTCCAAACCTCGCCATATCAAAGCGCGAAGTCGTTGAAGCAATCATCTCAATGGCGCAACACGCCAGCCCGAATGTCAGCGGCCAAATAGCGCTCTTGCGCGCCCAGTTGAAAACGTAGTCCACCGACGTAATCATGAAGTTTTTTTCGAAGCGTTGATCCAGTACGCCCATTGGTCGGTCCTTCCCTAATGACGCTGAGTATATTCACCGTAACGGTCGGAGTCAAAACTTCTCTGAAGCATCGCGGCCCAAGTTAGGCGTTTCCGCTTCACTTCGATTTTGCGGCGAGTTTTTCAAACTTCTCAGAAAGAGTCTTCCAATAGCTTGCCGGCCGGAGGCGCTGGAGAATGTCAATTTGATACGCATCCGTGCCGATCAGAATGCGCGGCTCGCCGCGTTCCACGCCGCGCAAGATTCGCTCCGCAGCCTTCTCAGGCGGAGTCCGCGCCAATCGTTCGAATCGCTCGATATTTTCTTCGCGCTTGGACGCCGAGGCGCCGGCGCCGATCGGTGACCGCCGAGCGATGGGTGTTTTAATGCCGCCGGGATGGACACAGGAAACGCCCACGTTGCTGCCCTCGAGTTCGTGGCGCAAAGCCTCCGTGAATCCACGCACCGCAAATTTGCTGGCCGCGTAGGGCGCCTGTCCCGCCGGAGCGATGATCCCGAATACGCTCGAAAGGTTCACGATGTGTGCGCGCTTTTCCCGCTTCAGTATGGGCAAAAAATAATTTGTGCCGTACACCGTGCCCCAGAAATTGATGTTCATCAGCCAGCGAAAATCATCCAGGGAAATTTCCGCGAAATCGCCGTGCAGCGAAACGCCCGCGTTGTTGATGAGCAGTGTAACGCGACCATGTCTCCTGGCGACATCCTCCGCGAACGACCGCACGCCAGCCTCATCGGCAACGTCAAGCATGTGCGTGGTAACCAGAGCGCTCTTCTTCTCCAACGATTGCGCCGTTTCCAGCAGCCCCGCCTCGTCAATGTCCGCGAGTGCCAGCGCCGACCCCGCTCCTGCCAGTTGCTGTGCCAGCGCGCGTCCGATGCCGGAGCCTGCTCCGGTCACCACGGCTACTCCATCGCTCAGAAATGACATTGGAACCTCGACGCTTGAATCGGCAACCTAGGCTGGCCCAAAAGAGTGCGGCCAAAGGCACTCATATCACAGTTCGAACGATGTCACCACAATGAGGGGATACCCGGGATTAGGAGACCAGAATTCCAGAGGATTCGATTTTGATCTGGTTGCGGCCGGCACGCTTCGCGCAATAGAGCGCCTTATCCGCCTGATGCACCAGCAAGGAGAATTCCGGAGGCTCTTTGCCCTGGAATCCACAAGCACCGAAACTCGCAGTGACCGCCATGTTTTCGCCGTCAAAAGAAAACTTTTTCGAGGCAAAACGCTCGCGGAGGCGTTCGACAGCCGTTTTGATATCGCTTTGGCCGACATGCGACAGTACCAGCAGAAATTCATCGCCGCCCATTCGCCCGCTGATATCCGATGCCCGCGTATATTCTTTGAGGATCGCGGCAAATTCCTTCAACACCTGATCGCCAGCATCGTGGCCATAGCTATCGTTGATATTCTTGAAGGAGTCCAGGTCCGCGTGGACCACCCACAGGGGATAGCCATGCCGCGCCGCGCCACGCAGTTGCCGCTCGCCCCACTCTTCGATCGCACGGCGGTTTGGCAAGCCCGTGAGCGGGTCTGTGTGCGCCATTTCCTTGAGCTGTTTGTTCTTGGCGTCGATTTCGCGGTGCAGGCCGATGATGCGGCGCCCCACTCCGATGCGCGCCAGCAGTTCACCGCGATCAAAGGGCTTTGTCAGGTAGTCGTCCGCTCCTGAAGAAAGTCCTTTTATGATGTCTTCCTTCTCCGTCATGCTGGTTAGCAAAATGATGTAGGTGTAGGAGCCGGTAGATTCTGCGCGGATTCGTTCGCAAAGCTCGGGTCCCGAGGAATCCGGCAGCATCCAGTCGGTGATCACGATCGCCGTCCGGTGCTCCTTGAAGAGCTGCAGCGCTTCTTTTCCATCTTCCGCGAATAGCAGCGAATACGAGTCGCCCGCAAGCGCGTGCTCGAGGAGCTTCCGCGAAAAAGGAGAATCCTCTACTACCAGAACAGGCAATTTGGGCGGGGCTTCAGTCATGCACTCTCGCAACGCAACCCAACCGTTCTGGAAAACTTAGATAGCCCAAGGGAAGGGATAACGTGGGCTTAATGTTAGCAGCGCTCCCCGCGACAAAACCTGTGGCATCGACATTTGGTACAAAACAGTTACCTGTCCCAGGCTACTTTGTTCCGTGAATCAAGAGCGCGCCTTCGGACTTGAACGCGCGGAGATGCGCCGCGTCGTGGAACCAGCGGCCGGTATAGACATCCGGCGAGGGTGACGAATCAACGATGCGCTCGTACGCTACGTTCGTGAAACCTGCGACCCGGAATTGTTCTGACCATTCCTCGGCGGACAGCAGATTCGTTTTCACTGCAAGCAGATCACCCCACTGATGGCAATGCGGATTGTCGCGGTAATAGTTAATGAGAATCCATGCCGAGCCGCCATCAGTGAGAACACGAAAAATATCTTTGAGGCCCGCCGCGGGGTCGGGCCAGTAATAGGAAGATTCCACGGAAATCACGTGCGAGAAAAAGTGCGGTTGCCAGGGTATTTGCGCAACTTCTCCCGCGACAAACATTAGATTGCCGAAATCCACGCTGCTGCGCCGCGCGTGACGGATCATTTCGTCCGAAATATCCATCCCCACGACGCGCCCTTCGGGCACCAATTTCGACAGCCGTCGCGACAGCCAGCCCGCCCCGCACCCCACGTCGAGGACATTGTCTGTCGGAGCGAGCCGCATTTTCTCCAGCACTGGCAGCGTGATAGGCAGGTGATCCTGCTCCATCCCTTCGCCGCGTCCCGCTTCCGCCCAGCGGTTAAATTCTTCCCGGAGAGTTTCTTCAGATTGGGATTTTGTCACTCGTCAACCCAGGGTCCGTTAAACGGCTCTGCCACACGTACCGCAGAAATGCGCTCCCGAGGGCGAAAGCGCACCGCACTGGCTACAAAACCGCCCGGCGCTGACCGGAACCATTCTGACGGGAATGTACGTCTCCGTGGAGCAGGCCCAGATCAAGGCAACGAACCAGCCGATGACGGTCCAGCCGAGAAACAGGTTCACGAGAAAAATACCCATAAAATCGGCCTTGTGCCGCGCAAGTATCGTCGGGAGGAAATACATAATCGCGGAGAGAAACAGAAAAGTCATGTTTTCACCCCTTTCCGCACTAGCTCGACTTGAAGGTCCCTACCCCAAGGTACGCGGGAACTCCCAGGATTGTTCCCCCGTTGAACTCCATAATTCGTCAGACGCCCTGCACCTTGGCCAAAAGCTCGACGAATTTTTGCTTCCGCTCGGTCTGGTCGTGTCCGCCTTCAGCGTCGGCCATTTGCGTGATGTTCATGGAGCAGAATTTTGGCCCGCACATCGAGCAGAACTTGGCTTCTTTGTAGAAGTCGTCGGGAAGGTTTTCGTCGTGCATGGCCTTAGCGGTCGGAGGATCGAGGGACAACTCAAACTGTTTGTTCCAGTCGAACAGGAAGCGGGCGTAGCTGAGTGCATCGTCGCGGTCGCGCGCGCCTGGGCGGTGCCGGGCCACATCAGCGGCGTGGGCAGCAATTTTGTATGCGATCACGCCCTGCTTCACGTCTTCCGGGTTCGGCAAGCCGAGGTGCTCTTTCGGCGTCACGTAACACAGCATCGAAGCTCCGTGCCAGCCGATCATGGCCGCGCCGATGGCGCTGGTGATGTGGTCGTAGCCCGGCGCAATGTCGATTACCAGCGGCCCCAAGGTGTAGAACGGCGCTTCGTGGCACCATTCCATCTCTTTGTCCACTTGCTCCTTGATCTTGTCCAGCGGGACGTGTCCAGGGCCTTCGATCATCACCTGGACATCGTGCTCCCAGGCTTTTTCCGTCAGCTCGCCGAGCACTTTCAACTCCGCGAACTGCGCTTCGTCGCTCGCATCCGCGATGCAACCCGGCCGCAAGCCGTCGCCAAACGAAAAACTCACGTCGTGCTTTTTGAAAATCTTGCAGATGTCTTCGATGTTCTCGTAAAGAAAGTTTTGCTTCTTGTGATGTTCCATCCAATGGGCCATCAGCGAGCCGCCGCGGCTTACGATCCCTGTAATCCGCTTGCGCACCAAGGGCACATGCTCGCGTAGCACGCCGGCGTGAATGGTCATGTAATCGACGCCTTGCTCGGCTTGCTCTTCGATCACTTCCAGCATCAGCCCGATGGTCAAGTCTTCAGGCCGCCGCACCCGCGAAATCGCCTCGTACACCGGAACGGTGCCCACGGGCACCGGAGACGCATCGATTATGGCTTTGCGAATCACGGGTATGTCTCCACCGGTCGAAAGGTCCATCACCGTATCTGCGCCGTAATGCACGGCATGATGCAGCTTCTTTAATTCTTCGTCGATATTTGAGCTGGTAGAAGAATTTCCGATGTTCGCATTAATTTTGCACTTGCTCGCGATGCCGATGGCCATGGGTTCGAGGTTGCGGTGATTCACGTTCGCGGGAACGATCATCCGCCCGCGCGCCACTTCACTGCGAATCAGCTCGGGCTCCAGTTTCTCGCGCTTGGCGATGTACTCCATCTCCTCCGTGATCACGCCCTGCCGCGCCAGATGCATCTGCGAAACGTTTCTGTTGCCGTTCGCTGCGGCAGCAGCCGCTTCCCGCTTTTCAATCCAGCTATCGCGCACTCCCATAAAACCCCCTCAGAAACCGCGAGCCCTATCTCGCGACAAAAAATTTGTTAGAAATCGCGGCCCCACAGCTTGAACTAGAATTATGGCACCTGCGGATGGGCGCGGCAACTTCGCGCTGCAGGTCCTAAAGCTGCGCGAAGAGCAGCGGCTAAGCCGAATCGCACTTGCACAGCGCGGAAGCGTCGAGTTCGCGGCAACACGTGTACCCGCTGAGGGCCATTGTTAAATCCAGATCGGCGGCTAGATTCAGCAAAACGTCACGAATGCCCTCTTCGCCCGCTACGGCGAGGCCCCACATGTAGGACCGGCCAATCAGCACGGCGCGCGCTCCCAGTGCCAGCGCTTTGAAAATATCTGCACCGCGGCGAATCCCGCTGTCGAACAGTACCGGCACGCGCCCTTTCACTTCACGTACCACACTCGGGAGCGCATCCAGGGCGCCGATTCCGCCGTCCACTTGGCGCCCGCCGTGATTGGAAACGATGATGGCGTCCACGCCAGCGTCCAGCGCTCGCGCCGCATCGTTCGCATGCAAAATTCCCTTCAGAATGATCGGTACGCGCGTGTGCTGCCGCAAAAAGCGGATGTCCTTCCAAGTGAGCGCCGGATTCGAGAACAGCGTCCCCCACAGTTGAATCGCGGCCATGGGATTCTGCTCCGGCGGCTGCTCCAGCAGCCCGCGAAAAACCGGGTCGCTGAAGTAATTTGCAAGCCCCTGCCCGAGCATGAATGGCAAATAGCCGTGATGAAGGTCGCGCTCGCGCCAGCCCAGCGAATGCGTGTCCAGCGTTACGACCAGCGCCGAATATCCCGCGCGCTCCGCGCGTTGTAACATGCTGGCCGTCAACTCCTGATTTTTTCCCCAATACAATTGGAACCATCGCGGCGACTCCGCCACTTTCGCCGCCGATTGCGCGACGTCTTCGATTGTACGGCTGGACATCGTGCTCAACACAAACGGCAATGCCACCGACGCGGCCGCCCGCGCACTCGCCACGTCGGCATCTTTATGAACAATTTCCTGCACGCCGACAGGGCCAAGCAGAATGGGCGCAGGCAACAGCTCGCCAAGAACTTCCACGCTTAAGTCGCGCTTTGTAACATCCCGAAGCATCCGCGGCACGATTCGCCAACGGTAGAACGCTTCGCGGTTCGCGCGCATGGTGTCTTCCCCGCCCGCGCCACCGGCAACGTAGTCGTAAGCGCGTGGCGTAAGAATTTCCTTCGCCTTGGCCTCCAGCAAATGCAGCGGTACCGGAACGGATGGTTTTCCGCCCACGAGACCCTGCGCATAAAGTTGCAGCTCCCGCTCCGGACCAGTCGGCATCGCCTGCGGCTTCTTTGAATCGCTCATGGCGCGGCAGGATTATACATGGGAGCGAACTGGCGATCGGAGACAGGGCGTTCGCATAGCAGAAATTGTACTTGACATATGGCGAAATAAAAGCGAATACTGCAAGGCGCCCCGCCCGCTGTTCCGATCGCAGAACGAGAGCGGCCGCAAGAAAATGAGACTGAATATTGGCAACCTTGGTCCCATCGGTACCTGACAAGAACCTACCCATAGAGGAGCCTGACCGCTTCTTCGAGGCCCTGCTTTGCCACTGGGGCTACGAGTCGTTCCGCCCGGGCCAGGAGAACATCGTCCGGAGTATCGCGGCAGGACGCGATGCTTGCATCGTCATGCCCACTGGCGGGGGTAAATCGCTGTGCTACCAATTGCCGGCAGTACTCGACGCGCAACGCACGGTGGTGGTGGTCTCCCCGCTGATCGCGCTGATGCAGGACCAAGTGGCGCAACTCGAGCAAATGGGCATCCCCGCTGGTTTCCTGAATAGTTCGCTTTCGAGCGAGCAGCGGAGCGCCGTCCTTCGCCACGCAAGCGGGGGCCACTATCGGCTGCTCTACCTTTCGCCCGAGCGTATCGCCCTGGATGGCACGCCGGCGTGGCTTGGGCGCGTGCCGGTTTCTTTCTTCGCCATCGACGAGGCGCATTGCATCTCCGAATGGGGTCACGACTTCCGGCCTGAGTATCGCCAGCTCAGCCGCTTGCGTGAACTTTTTCCCGATCGCCCTATTGCCGCGTTCACCGCCAGCGCCACGCAGCGGGTTCGCCATGACATCATCGAGCAGCTTCGCTTGCGCGAGCCGTACAAACACATCGCCAGCTTTCGCCGTCCCAATCTGCGCTACATCGTTCGGCAGTGTGACGCGAAAACGCAAGATGAATGGCTGCTGCGTGCCGTGAAGCAAGTCTCGGACGGGAGCATCGTCGTCTACTCTCCGACAGTCGCGCGCGTGGGAGACACAGTCGATTTCCTGGAGGAAAACGGCGTGCCTGCCATCGGCTATCACGGCCAGATGGAAAGCGCCGCGCGGCGCGAGAACCAGGAAAAATGGATGGCCGATGAAGTGCGCGTCATGGTCGGCACCATGGCCTTCGGCCTGGGCATCAACAAAGCTGCTGTGCGCGCGGTGATTCATCTCTCGCTGCCGAAGAGTGTCGAGCAGTATTACCAGGAAGCGGGCCGAGCCGGCCGAGATGCGCTGCCTGCCGATTGCTTCTTGTTCTGGCAAAAAAAAGATACGGGCTTACACGCGTTTTTTATCGGCAAGATCGAAGACCCTTCCGAGAAGGAGCGCGCCTGGCAGCGCTACCATGAAGTCGAGCGTTTCGTGCAATCCACGGAGTGCCGGCAACGCCACGTCTGCCGCCACTTCGGCGAAGCTCCCAAGTGGGAAGCCTGCGGCAACTGCGATGTTTGCGCGGCGGTGCCAGACTGGCTGGAAACCGGGCTGCAATCGCCACGAAGAAGGCGCGACGCGACCCGCAAGCCGCAGTCGACAGTCTCTACGGCACGGCCGGCAGAGGCACGTCCTGCCATGGCGACCGTAACTGCCTCGGGCGACATCGAGTTGAAGGAATACCTGCGCGAGTGGCGGCGCAATACAGCCAAACAAATGGGCATTGGAGCATCCAGCGTAATGTGGGATACGACTTTGGATGAGCTTTGTCACGTGAAGCCCAGAGATTTGCAGTCTCTGGGACGAGTGCCGGGGTTTGGGGAAAAGAAAACTAGAGTCTTTGGTCAGCAAATCCTTGACGCCTTGCGCCATTTCCGCGACGGCGACCGCGCCAGCAATGAGGGCAAAGCAAGAGCATCTTCCCCTGCCAAAGAAACCTTGCGCTTGCTCGAAGAAGGGCACACGTTTGCCGAGATTGCTCAGATTCGCCAGAGAACGCTGCGCGCCGTCGTCTCCTTGGTGGCCGATCTCATCGAGCGGGGCGACACCGAATTTCAGCCCAACTGGTTAGCCCCCGAACGGTACGAGCAGATCGCCGCCGCCTGCCGGCAGCTGGGAATGGACCGCCTCAAGCCGCTCAAGGAAGCGCTACCACTCGAAATCCCTTATGAAGAGATCCGTCTGGTAATAGCCGATCTCCGCTCCGAAACAACCTCCACAGAGCCTTGATCGCCACTTCTCGTGGCTTTGGCACGGACAAGCATTCCTAAGGGCGGTCTACGCGAGTCTTATCATTTCCGTTCTTACACTTTGACAATCAACGCTAGAGGGACTTCGCGCATCTAAATTAAAGATAGCTACCAGCCTGAAGCGTGCCCGGCCCGCGAACGAGAGGCGTTTCCATGAGAAGTTTTGCACGACGGCTGGGCGCGAGCCTTCTTTCTTCCCTGCTGATCTATGTTCCCGGTGTGCCCGTGGCGAACGCTCCGGTGAAAACGCAGGCGCCAAGGACTGCGCAACATGCGCGGCAGCAAACCAAACCGCCAGTCAATTGGCGCCCGGTTAGAGCCGGCCAGCGGCCCAATCGCATGAGGAGCGGGGCTAAAGGAACTTGATGTGGCGGAGGTTCTTGTTGACGACAAATACGCGGGTGTTGTTGCTTTTAGGGTCGGCGAGAAACATGAAAAAACCGGATTTCTGCGGGTGATACGCTTCCGTCGCTCCGATAAGCGTTTCTCCATCGCTGAAAGCGGCTTCGATCTTGCGGCCGCGCTTTAAGAGTTCGGGAAGCACATCGTCCTGATACTCGCGATTGCCGGCGAAGTCCTTCACAAAAAAGATGGCCTTTAGGTCCTTCATTTTGACTTCCACGGCGTCCTGTTTTCGGGAATTTTCCTGGGGAAAAACTGAACGCATCCCGGAGCGCGAAAAAATTGTAGACGTAGCCCCTCACGCGGCGCCCATCGAGAAACGCAACGACCACTTTGTTGGCCTGAGTTGGAGGATTAGGAGTGCCGGCCATGCGCTGGTGTCTTTCTGATTTCGCGAAGGATAGCCGCTTGCGAGGCTTCTCTCATTCTTGCTGGAAAGGGCTACAGATGCAAAAGGGAATGCGATACCCTTTGCCGGACAAGCACGGGGCCCTCGGAGGAGAGTCTGACCGCGAGTTCGATCGAAGAGAACAAGAGACGGAGTCCAATCCGCAAGGCCGCGTTGCTTCCGTTCGTGTTCGTGATGTATGCGTACGCGACGGGCGGGTCGTTCGGCCTCGAGGACATGGTGACGACCAGCGGGCCGGGGCTGACGCTGCTGTACCAGTTGTTCATCCCGTTTTTCTGGTGCATTCCGGTGTCGCTGGTGGCGGCGGAGCTGACCACGGCGATTCCCGTTGAAGGAGGATTCTATCGCTGGGTGCGCGCGGGCTTCGGCGACTTCTGGGGATTCCAAGCCGGCTGGTGGAATTGGAGCGCGTCGTTCCTGCTGGGCAGCTCGTACGGCGTTTTGACGGCGGACTACTTCACGAATTACCTTTCGTTCTACTTCACGATTCCCGGGTGGATGCACTACCTCATCGCGGTGGCGGTGATTGCGTTGATCGGGTACATCAACGTGCGCGGCATCCAAATGGTGGGCAGGGTCGCAACGATTCTGGAAATTTCCATTTTAGCGCCCATCGTGGTGATGTGCGTGATCGCGGCAACGAAGTGGCACCACAATCCGTTTTCGCCGCTGGTGCCGCCGCACGTGCCGCGGTTTCAAGTTTTCGGGGCGGGGCTGGCGCTGGGCTTGTGGCTTTACTCGGGCTACGAGCAAGTCTCGAGCGTGGCGGAAGAAGTGGAGAATCCCCAGCGCAGCTATCCTATCGCGCTCGCGATAGTCATTCCGCTTTCGATCGCCACGTATTTTCTGCCGACAATGTTCTCGCTCGCGGCGCTCGGCGATTGGCAGAAGTGGCACACAGGATATTTTTCCGCTGCGGCAGCGTTAATTGGTGGGCCCTGGCTGGGTCTTGCGATGGCCGTTGCGGCGATGATCACGAATCTCTCACTGCTGAACGCCACGGTGCTGACCAGCACGCGCATGCCGTCTACGATGGCGGAGGACGGTTACCTATCACCGGTGCTCGCGGCCCGGCATCCGCGCTACGGCACGCCGTGGATCGCCATCATCGCGTCCTGCATGATTTATGCGCTACTGGCGCAGAAAACGCTGGTGCAGCTTTTGACCATCTACATCTGGCTGCGCATTGGCGTCACAATCTTGACGGTGCTGGCGTCGTGGCGGCTGCGCAAGACGCAGCCGGATTTGGCGCGGCCGTTCCGTATTCCTTGGGGCCGCGCGGGATTGCTCTACGTCATCATCGCGCCGCTGGCGATGAGTGTGGTGGCGCTGGTGGGGAGCGATCCGTTCGCGCGAAAGTGGGGGCCGGTGCCGGTGCTATTGGGGCCGGTGATGTATTTTTTCTTACGTTTAGTCCGAGGAGAGAAGATGGCGGCCTGACCCTTCGGCGAAGCTCAGGGCGAGAGACCGGCGCTACGCGAACAAATCGAGGATGCGGTACCAGGCGCCAGCGAGAGGGAGCGCCCAAGTGTTGCCGCTGCGCAGACCGAGTGGGGCGGCGGAAAACTTGATGCCGTCGAAGGGAATGTCATTAGGGTCGCCACAAATGAGGCCGGCAAGCTTTGCGCCAAACCAAGTGGCCGCGGCAACGCCATGGCCGGCAAAACCCGCGGCAAAATACATGCCGTCAAGCTTTCCCGCATGCGGCATGACATCGAGAGTGAAATCGAGCGTGCCGCCCCAGACGAATTCTACTTTGGTGTCGCGCAGTTGCGGGTAAACCTTAATTATACCGCGGCGGAGGATTTCGGCGCTCTGACGCACGGTGTTTTCTGTTTCCGGGAAGAAGGCGGCGCGGCCTCCGAAGAGCATGCGATTGTCAGGCGTGAGGCGGTAGTAGTAGAGGAAGTGTTTGGAGTCGTAGATCATGCGGTTGCGCGGGCTGAGCTCGCGCGCGAGGTCACTGGGCAAGACTTCGGTGGCGATGATGTAGGAGCCGATGGGAATGATTTTTTTTTGCAGCGCGGGAGTGGCTTCGGTGGTGTAGGCGCCGCTGGCGAGAACCACTTCGCGCGCAGTGATGGGGCCCCTTGAAGTTTGCACGCGGAATTTGCCTGCGCCGTTATTTTTCTCGCGGTTGACGGATGTGACGCGCGTGTGATCGAAAAGGCACGCTCCTCCACGCTGCACTGCAAGCGCGAGACCGGCAACGTAGCGCGCGGGATTCAGACCGGCGCTAGTTTCGTCGACCATGCCGCCAAAATAAATGTCCGAGCCAATTTCGGCGCGCAATTCGTTTTTAGGAATGATGCGCAGCTCGTGATTGAATTCACTTTTGATGAGCGCGGCGGATTCTTCGTAGTCATCGAAGTGCGCCTGCTTGCAAGCCACTTCGAGGTGACCGCAGCGCGAAAAGCTGCAGTCGATGTTTTCTTCGCGGACGATGTGCTCGAGGCAATCGATGGATTCAAGAGAAGAAGCGTACATTTTGCGCACGGTTTCCCGGCCATAGCGCTTGATCAACGTGGGCACGGGGAGCTTCATGCCCGTGAGGACCATGCCGCCATTGCGCGAGCTGGCGCCCCAACCGAAGGTTTCGGCTTCGAGGACGGCAACTTTCACGCCGCGTTTCGCGAGCGCGCGCGCAGCGGAAAGACCGCAGAAGCCGCCGCCGACAACGACAACGTCGATGCTATCCGGCAAATCGCGTTGTGATTGCGCCGGCGGCGCGATTACGGTGTCGAGCCAGTAGTTTTTTTCTTTGATTGTCATGGTGTGAGAAATCGAACGCGAGGAATCTTAACATTCATCCGCTCTCGCAGGAATGCATCGAGGAACCAACAAGGGGAGAGGAGAGTCAGAAGAAAAGAGATTCCTGGTGGAATATGAAAAGGAAGACGGCAGAGAACAACGAATCTCTGCCGTCTGCGTTACTTCGATGCGAGAAAGTAAAAGTTCTTGCCGGTCTACTCTTCGTCGCCGTCGAGGCCGTCGACGGGAGTGAGGGTGCCAAAGAGGCCGTCGGCTTCGTTGTTGATGCCGGCGGTGAAAAACAAAGTGTTCGCAGGGCCCGCGGTCGCGTCATTACCGAAGGTAAGCGACCACAAACCGTCGATGGTTACGAGCGAGTCGTCGGAGTTCCTTACCCAACCGATGAATTTGTGGGTGAAACCATTGAACGCCGCGATCCATCCGCTGCGGAAATTGCCGACGAGAATGGCGTTGCTGAATTCACCGAAATCACGCGTAGTCCAGACGACTCCCCAGGGGGCATTCATCCAGGGACCATGTTGAAGATGGCCGACGTGATTGCCATTGGGAGAGAAGAGCTCGACGAAGCCAAAACCATCGCCGCCCACGGGATCGTGGCGGAGAGCATCCTGCTTAGCGTAGGTGACAAAGAGCGTACCGCCAATGTTCTGAACGTTAAAGGGCGCAAAGCCATCTGGAATTTCCTCGGCATGGAAGGCTTCTTCTCCCAAGCTCACGCGCTTGAAGTTGGTGTCATAGACTTCGACTTTGGCGGAGCGGAAATTGCTGACATAGAGAAACTTTTTGCCTGCAATTTCCGCGGAGGTGGCGCCTTTGTAGACCGCGCCATGCTCTGAGCCGTTATCGGAGTTGTCGACGACGAGCACGGCATTCTGACCGCCGGCCCAGCCGGAGATCGTGCCATCTTCGGTCGCGAAAATGAAGATAGCGGATTTACCGGGAGCAACGAAAAAATCCGAGGGGCTGCCATTGAAGACTACGCCTGTAGGGGTCGACAGCGTTCCCGCCGGGGAACCCTTGGGAGGCGGAACTGTGACAGTGCCAGTGCCGTTGATTGGAATTATGGCGCCAGCTCCCGTGTACAGAGTGGAAGTGCCAGAGTTGTTGTTGCCGACCCACCAAGGGCTTCCAGGGCGGGTGGGAGTAGTGGAGGAGCGCGTGAGACCCCAGGGATTCTTCAGATTGGGGTCGAACGTGGGAGCCATACTCGCGATGTCGGAGACGAGGTTCGTTTGTTTGTAATGTTGCGCTGGCGTTACAGAGGGGAGCAAGAAAAGCGAAAGAGCCACTACCGGAAGAGACTTCCAGGACTTACTTTTGGACAGCATTTGAGAATCCTTCCAAAGCGAGATTTTCGATGCGAAACACGTCCCACGCGTTCGCGAACGAGCCTCCGCCCGGCTGGACCAACTAACGTTGGATGCAGGCTGGCTACCAACGGGCACAACATTCCGGCGTGGCGCTTTGAAGATTGAGAACAAGCGACTTGTAGCTGGAAGAGAAGATTACGAACAGCCGGTATTCTGAAAATTGAATCCAGAACACTAGAAGGATACGAAAGTCTGGAGATTCTGATTCTCCGTCGCCGGGGAGCGTACACGAAAATTGATTTCCGGCGACGGGTCCGAGCTAGACAGTACGGAGGATAATCAAGCTGATTTCAGGAGGAACACCGAGGCGCACCGGGGCACCGACGGTACCAAGGCCTCGGTTCACGTAGATGTGGGCCATCGGAACCGAAGCAGAGGCGAAGAGCGATGGGCTGAAAGCCCGGGTGACGGAAGCGCCCGAAGCAGCACGCTCATTGGGGGCAGGGGCGAAAAGGGGGCGCTGGTACAGGCCGGCTATGTAATCGGTGATGAAGCGCGCGGGGCTGAGGCGATGGTCGAGGATTTCGACCTGGATCTGTCCACCGTGGGTGTGGCCAGCAAGGGAAAGCTCAATGCCAAGCTCCGCGGCGCGATTGAAGGTGTTGGGATTGTGTGAAAGAAGAATGTTGGGCATGTCGCGGCGAACGAGGGTCTCGACAAACGCGAGAGTCTGTTGGCGCTGGCCGCGGGGAGTGCGCTCGCGCTGGTAATCGACGCCGAGAAGATTGAAGGAGGCGCCCCTGAAAGTAATTGGCGCGTTTTCCTGGCGCAGCATTTTCATGCCTGCCTGAGCGTAGAGATAGGCGGCTTCGTCCTCGGCGCGCGCGTAAATTTCATGGTTGCCGTTGCAGCCCCAGGTACCGAGGGGAGCGTGAAGGCGGCGAACCTCTTCGACGCAATCGGCGATGGAGTCACCACTGCCGGTAATGAGATCGCCGGTGACCACGGCGAGGTCGGCGCCGAGATTATTAGCCATATCCACGGCGCGGCGAACCTGCGAGCGGGACATATAGCCGCTGAGGTGGATGTCGCTGATTTGGACGATCTTCAGGCCATCGAGAGCGGCAGGCAAATTGTGGATGGGAATTTCGATGCGGCGGACTTGGTAGTTGAGGCGCTCGGCGGCGAAACCATACATGGCACCGAGAAATGGGGCGGCGCCGGCAGCGGCGGTGGCGGCGCGGAAGAAGTAACGGCGGCCCGGATCGGCAACAGTCTCGGCCAGTTCGGGCGTGGACTGCGCGGCGTTTTGCTGCGGGGCGGTTTTTATCGTCGTCGTGGCATGCAGCCAGCGCCAGAGTCGTTCCAGCCCGTGGACCGTCTTGACGGCTAGAAACGCAAACAAGGCGCTGAAGAACCACAGGCCGGTGATAACGGTCATTAGAGAGCTTTGGCGGGCGAAACCTCCGCGACCGAAAAACAGACCTTGCGACATGGTAATCATGGTAATAATGACCAAGAGGAGTAGGACGACGTAAGCAAGCCTGGCGCTAACGCGGAGGGTCACCCGGCCCCAATGGGAGGTAACGCGCCAAAGAGCGCGATACCAGAAGCGCTGCGAAAGATAAAGCAGCGTCAAGATGCTCAAACCAATTGCGATGCGCAGCAGCAGAAAGCCCCAATTCACGATGTCAGTGCCCCTAAGTGTAAAATACAAGTTTACCATGCGGGGTTGAGGAATATCGCATGACCGGGAGGGCTTTACTGCGTAAGATGAACCCCCGCAGAAAGGCCAAGTACCGCAGTGCGGTTCGATGGTGATCGTGGTTTGTTGATCGGGGCCAGTCGGGGGAAACGCTTGGCGGAGTGGCGCGTCTGAAGGAAAGAACGTCCGGCGTTCGGGCGTAACGGAGGAGAGAAAAATGAAGAAGCTAAAGTGGGTGGCAGGGTTGGCTTTGGCTATGGGGATGGCGGTGCTGCCAGCGGTAGCGCAAGAGGCGGCGAAGAAGGAGCCGCCGAAACCGGCGCCAAGCCCTTCGCAGGCAGTGCTGGAACAGTGGAACGACATCGGGCGGAAGCTGATCATGATTGCCGAGGACTTGCCCGAGGACAAGTACGACTATAAGCCAAATCCGGATTCACGGACTTTCCGAGCAGTGCTGTTGCACGTCTCGGCGTCCATGTATTACTTCACGGATTTCGCACTGGGGCAGAAGCCGCGCTATGCGGATGATCCCAAGCCCGCAGACCTGAAAATCAACAACAAGGCGGACTTGATTGCGTTCGTAAAGAAGTGCGTGCAGGATGGCGCGGATGCGATCAAAGCGAAGGGTGACAAAGGATTGAATGAAGCAGTGAATGACGGCAGCCCGCATCTGGACCGGCTCTATGACCTGGCATATGGGCTGATCGAGCATTCCGGGGAGCACTACGGCAACCTGGTGGTGTATTACCGGGCCAATGGGATGGTGCCGCCGGAGTCGAGGCCGAAGAAGTAATGGCGTAAAGGAAGTTAAGGAAAAAAAGTGAGTTGGCGGGCGCGGTGCGAGCATCGCGCCCGTTTTTTTTTGCCTGCGTGCCATGGCGATCGTCGCCACAGTTAAAGCTGAGATCCCTACCTTCTTCGGAAACTTAGGAAGTAGCGGCGCTGACGATGCCGTTTTCCAGCAGGGCGATCAGTTGGGCGGGATCGCTGGTTGGGGGGAAACAGGTTTGTCCGGAGCAGACAACCGCCAAGGCTTTGCCGATGGGGAGATGGGGAAGAGTCTCTTTGAGAGCGCCTGCGAGATGAAGTTGGGGAGTTTGGGGGGTGACGCGGAGAACGGATTTGCCGAAGCGAAAGGCGCGGTGGGCGGCGGCTTCGAGGGCTTGTGCGGCGGAATCGTTGGCGGGGCCAGTGATGACAACCTGTATCGGATGATGGGCGAAGAGCGTGGCGGCTAGGCCGTAAGTGGCGGCGAAGAGGCCGTATTGCGGGGCGATGCCGGCGAAAGCTTCAAGTGTTTTCTTGGCGAAGGCGTGGTAGCGATCATCGCCGGTGAAAGCGTGCATGCGAATGAGGGCGATGGCGGCGACGGAATTGGCGCTGGGCGTGGGCGAATCCTGAAAGGGCTTGCGGCGGACGTCGAGGCCGCCCATGGGGGCGGCGTCAGAGGGGCGATCGAAGAAGCCGCCACCTTCGGCGTCACCGTAGCGGGCGATGGCGAGGTCAAGGGTTTTTTGCGCGGCATTGAAATAGCGCGGGTCGAGAGTGGTTTCGTAGGCGTCGAGGAGCGCGAGGACACCGAAAACTTGGTCGTCGAGAGAGCCTTCGAGGGCGGGGCCGCCGACGCGGTGGCCGAAGCCGCGAGATTCGCTCCAGGCTTCTTTCAACATGCGGTCGAGGGTTTTCAGGGCAAATGAACGGCATTCACCACCAATTCGATCATCAATCAGTGTGCGAGAAGCTTCGAGATATGCGGAGACAAACATCGCGTTCCATGAGACGTACATCGTTTTGTCGACAAAGGGAGTGGGACGTTCGCGGCGTGCTTTCATCATCTTGGCTTCCGCGTTCAATTTTATCGTGACGATATCATCCGCATTGCGCCCCAATGTTTGCGCAATTTCCTCAAAACCTCGTGAGATCCAAAGCACGTTCTTGGCGGGATTGTGGTGCATTTCGCCGTGGGCCTCGACGTCGTAGTAGAGTTCGATAACGCGCGATTCCTCCGGCGTCATTACGCTACGCGCTTCATCAAGCGTCCACGTGAAATAATCGCCGTCATCGTCGAGCGAAAAATCGGCATCCTGACTGGCGTAAAATCCACCCTTTTCTTGGTCTGACAGGACTTCGTTGACCCAAAGAACAATTCTCTCCGCAACTTCTGAGAATGCACCCTCCCAATCATGTTTCGAGCTTATCTGCGAAGCGTGGAGATAATTTTTCAGGAGTTCGGAATTGTCGTAGGACATTTTTTCGAAGTGGGGGACGAGCCAGCGTTCATCGACGGAGTAGCGATGGAAGCCGCCGGCTAGCTGGTCGTAGACGCCGCCGCGGGCCATTTTCTCGAGAGTAGTTTCGGCCATAGCAAGGAGATGCTTTTCTTTGGTCTGCTGGTAACGCTCGAGGATGAGGTCAATGGCGGAGGAGTGCGGGAATTTCGGAGCGCGGCCAAAGCCGCCGTTCTTGATATCAAAAAGCTGAGTCATGGACTTGATCTGCGCGTCGACGACACCGAAGTCGAAATCGGCGCGGGCGCCAGTGAAAACTTCGGCTTGCGAGACGGCGTCGGCGAGGGAGTTGGCGGCGCGTTCAAGCTCTGCGCGCTTGCTGCGGTAGGAATCGGAGACAGCGAGAAGAATGCGGCGGAATCCCGGGCGGCCCATCTGGTCTTCGGGCGGGAAATAAGTGCCACCGAAAAAAGGCTTTCCGTCGGAAAGAAGAAAACCGGTGAGCGGCCAGCCGCCCTGGCCGGAAATGGCGCTAACGGCGGATTGGTAGCGAGAATCTACGTCGGGGCGCTCGTCGCGATCGACTTTCACGGCCACGAAGTGTTCATTGATGATTTTGGCGATTTCGGCGTTTTCGTAGCTCTCGCGATCGATGACGTGGCACCAGTGGCACCAGACGGCGCCGATATCGAGGAGGATGGGTTTGTCTTCGGATTTGGCGCGGGCGAAAGCGGCGTCACCCCATTCGTGCCAGTCGACGGGCTGGTGCGCAGCGGAGCGCAGGTAGGGGCTGGCGGAGTCTTTCAGGCGGTTTTCAGGATGGTCGGTCAAAGTCGCTCACAGTTTTGAGTTGGCGAACAGCATGTAGTTGAGATCCCGAATTCCGTAAACTCGTTCGGAGCGCAAAAAGCGCTCTTAGGATGTCACCGAAAGGAAAGCGCCGGGCTAAAGTCCGGCCTCTACGCCAACGCGTAAAGACCAAAGCTACTGAATCTTGTCGCCGGGGCCGAGGTCGCGCGGGTCGAGCGGTTTGCGGCTGGCGAAGCCTTCGTCCTGGCGATGGTAAAAGCGGATGCGGTCCTCGCCAAGCTTCCAGCAGAGATAAACGTCCTGCTGGTTGATGACGGCCGGGAAATCGAGGAGGCCCACGTCGAGGTCCTTGATGAGGCATCCCGTTTCGAGAATGCGGTTCAGTGCGGACTTGAGCGTCTCGGCAATCTGGTTGTGCTGCATGCGCACGGCAGCGAGTTTCTCGTAGGGCACGATCACGCCGCCCATCATCATGATCCGGGCGGCGACGGCCGCGAGTTCGTTTTCCAAGCCGGAAAGTTTTTTGCGGGAATCCATGGCCTCGACGAGGAAGGGTTCCAGTTCCTGGCGGGTGCGCTCCGCTTCGGTCAGCGTGAAGAGGCGCTGCGGTGGTTCTGGAGATTCGTCTTGTTCCTGATCGTCGTCTTCGTCAGCCATTCTGATTCCGTTCTGGGGACAACTTTGCGACTGGAAAAGAGGACAGACTTCCCTTCGCAAAGCTCAGGGCAAAAAGTCTGTCCTAACGTGATGCTAGCGCAAAGCGAGCATGCGGTCGAGAGCAACTCGCGCGTGGTGGCGAGTGCGTTCGTCAACGGAAATGCAGTTGACGACGTTGCCCTCGCCGAGATTCTCAAGAGCCCAAAGGAGATGCTGAGGGGTGATGCGAAACATAGTTGTGCAAACGCAAACGCTGGGATCGAGCGAGATGACTCTGTGGTTTTTGAGTTCCTTGCTAAGGCGGTTGACAAGGTGAATTTCCGTGCCAACGGCCCACTCGGTGCCAGCAGGCGAAGACTGAATAGCCTTGATGATGCCCTCGGTCGAGCCGATTTGGTCGGCAGACTGTGCGACCTCGAAGCGGCATTCGGGATGGGCGATAACGCGAATGCCAGGATGCTCGCGGCGGACGCGCTCGACTTGCTGCGGGGTGAAGCGCTGGTGCACGGAGCAGTAGCCCTTCCAGAGGATGATGCGCGCGCCGTGGATCGCTTCCGGAGTGTTTCCGCCAAACTCTTGGTAGGGATCCCAGACGATCATTTGCTTGAGCGGGATGCCCATACGATAGCCGGTGTTGCGGCCGAGGTGCTCGTCGGGGAGGAAGAGCACTTTTTCGCCGCTTTCAAAGGCCCATTTCATGACTTCGGCGGCGTTGGAACTGGTGCAGACCGAGCCGCCATGCTCACCGGTAAAGGATTTGATGGCCGCGGTGGAATTCATGTAGGTCACGGGGATGATCTTGCGAGAATCGAGAAGAGAAGAAAGCTCGCTCCAGCAGGCTTCCACTTGGCCGATGTCGGCCATATCGGCCATGGAGCAGCCGGCGTTGAGGTCGGGCAGAATGACGGTTTGGTGCTCGCGGCGGAGGATATCGGCGCTTTCGGCCATAAAGTGCACGCCGCAGAAAACTATGTAGCGTCCCTCGGCCTGAGAAGCCTGGAAGGATAGTTTCAGAGAGTCGCCACGGAAATCAGCGAACTTGATGACTTCGTCGCGCTGGTAGTGATGGCCCAGGATCACGACGTCACGGTGCAGGCGGGCTTTGGCGGCGGCGATGCGGTCATCGAGGGCATGGTCGGGGACTAGGAGGTAGGAATCGAAGTCACAGCCGACACCGGCTTCGATTTCCGGCGCGTGGAGAGTCGGCGGCTGGTGTGCGCCGATGAGGGTGCTGCTATCCGAAATGGATACTAGGTTGCCCATGGGGGTATTCTGTCTGCTCAGAGGTTGATGCTAAGTGGTCCCTGGTCCCTGCTGGGAAGCTTCATTTTCTCATATTTGAGCCAATTTTCCACTACCCGCCAATGAATACCATCGTGCGCGAGGGGGGTATGAAACCCGGCTCATTGATTCGATGCCCCTCCTCTTTTTCCGTGACAATCGAACGGATGTAGGTGACCAAATCCTCGTCGGAGGCCCCTTCGCGAAGCAGTGACCTCAGGTCATGGTCGTCCTTGCTGAACAGGCAGGTGCGGAGCTTGCCATCGGCGGTCAGCCGGATGCGGGAGCAATGGCCGCAAAAGGGCTGGGTCACCGGGGCGATCAGGCCGATTTCACCAGGTGCGCCATCGGCAAAGCGGTATTTGCGAGCGGTTTCGCTGTGCTCGTGGGGGATTTGTTCGAGCGGCCAGCGGGCGTGTATTCGTTGGTGAACTTCCGCGGCCGGAACAACCAGGCTGCGTGTCCAGTGGCGATCGGCATCGAGGGGCATAAATTCAATAAAGCGCATGATGACGCCGGTTTCGCGGGCATAAGAGGCAAAGGCCTCGACTTCGTCGTCGTTGATGCCGCGAACAAGAACGGCGTTGACTTTGGCGGGAGCTAAGCGCGATTTCTGGGCGGTGGCGATGCTGTGCATTACAGTGGAGAAGGACTTGGTTCTGGTGATGCGCTGGAATTTATCAGGATCGAGGGAATCGAGGCTGATATTGATGCGGCGAAGGCCAGCAGCGATGAGCCGGTCGCAGCGCTCGGCCAGCAAGTGGCCGTTGGTGGTCATGGAGAGGTCTTCGACGCCGAGAGCATGGAGACGCGCTATGTAGTCCTCGACGCCGTCGCGGACGAGCGGCTCGCCGCCGGTGATGCGGATTTTGCGGATGCCCAGGCTCAGGAAGATCTTGGCCAGACGGTCAAGCTCGGGCCAAGAGAGGATTTCGTCGTGGTCGCGATAGTTTTCGGGGTCGGCGGAGCGGCAATAGACACAACGAAAGTTGCAGCGGTCCGTGATGGAGATGCGCAGGTCAGTAATCTGGCGGCCGAATTTGTCGTGAAGGGTCATGGTTGGCCGTGCTTGTTGGATGCGGCTCCTCGCTCCATGGACGCACTTGAGATGTAAAACTAAATCGCCCGATCCAGTGCTGAGAATCGGGCGCTCACCGAAAATGTGCGCATTTTCGGTGGACCGCTCCTTTCCAAGCACGGGAGGCTCAAACGTTTCCGCCCAAACCCTCAGCCCGATCGCTTCTCAGGGCATCGCCCCAGCAGCCGTGGGTTATCTCTCCCGTAGGCGGTAGAGGTCGGAGTTACAACCATAGTCTACGCCGCCCGACTAAGGTACGCAATTGGGGTGCATGGAAGCCACGGGGCTAAGGACGTCCCTCCGGATTGTGATAGAGTTTTGGCCACGCCATGCGGATCTTCGTTCTAGGGGCTGGAGCGACCGGCTCTCTTCTCGCGCAATTGCTGGAGCGGCAAGGACATACGGTCTGGTGCGGAGACCGTGATCCGGAGCGCGCGCGGCGCTTCCTGGGCAAAAAGAGCACGATTGCAGTAACAGAAGTGAACGCGCGAAACCTGCGCGGAATCGTGAGAGCAGCGAAGAGCTGCCAGTTGGTCGTCAATGCTTCGGCGTCGGTTTTTAATGAAATTGTCCTGCGGGCCGCGTTACGGCTGCGCTCCCACTACGTTGATCTAAGTTCGCACCTGACTCGCAATCCTTTCAAGTCCGAACAGTTCCGCTACGTGAAAAAATTCGAAGAGAAAAACCGCGTGGCGCTGATCAATACGGGAGCAGCACCTGGACTGACCAATTTGCTTGTGAAACGAGCCGCGGAATTGGTGGACGAAGTCCAGACCGTGCACATCCGCCTGTATGAAAGCAGCGAGAGCGACGATCCTATCTCTCAGTGGTCGCCGGAGGTATCGTTCGACGAGGCGGTCTCGCACCCACGCATCTATCGCGATAGGAAGTTTCGGCTAGGCAAGCGGTTTTCGGAGATCGAAAAATTCCGCTTCCCAGAACCCATTGGGACCGCGCGCGTCGTGCTCGCCGCACAGGACGAGGTGGCCACGCTGCCGCATTTCATTCCGATGCGGGAGCTCGATGTAAAGATCGGCGGAAACGAAATTGACCGGCTGCGACGCTGGCATAGGCTGGGGAAACTCACAAAGTCGCGCGGGCTGCTACGGCGTCATTTCCCGCCAACATCGTCACCGCGCATGATCGCCAAACTCATTCGCAAGGGGATTCTGCAGAACGCGCGGTTCGCCGCCACCGTGCTGGTTATCGGGATAAAACGCGGCAGGAAAATGGATCTTCGTCTGCTAATCCGCAGCGACTGCATGTTCCCCACATTGTTTCAGATTCGACGGCAGGGGAAATTTACGACACCGGTGGCCTACGCGACGGCACATATTGCCGCACTTTTCATCAAATTCTTCCCGCGCGAGCTTGCGGGCGTTTTTGCGCCCGAGATGCTGCCAGCTGAAACCCGCAGGGCCATTCTCGCCGGAATCCGCAACAACAGCATCCGGGTCACGCACAAGACAACCCTAGTGAGACAAAACAGTGAGGACGAGGAAGAATTCTAGCCCAGCAGCCGCGCTTTGCCGAAGAGCACAGCGCGGCTGCCTGGACCGCGTGGAACCAAGGATCAGTCCGCGGAAGCGGGCTTCGCATTTCCAGAATAGTGGATGGTGATCAGGAACCCATTCGTCCCGTCGTAGGAAAACTTGTGGCCGTCTCCTTCAAAAGCTTCGTGCTTGCTCTTCCACATGCGGAAGCCTTCGTTGGATTGCGCCCCCCAGTACTTCAAATTGTGTATGACGACTTCGTGGCTGGAATTATCGCCCTTAACGCGTTCAAGAATGACTTCGCCTTTGCCGTCGTTCATCTTGGCGTGCGCCATGCCAGTTTTTGAATCGACGTTCCATGAAAACGCCGCGGTCTGCACGGCCTTCTTCTGCCATGGAATCGGATAGAGCTGCCCAAGGATGTCGCCAAGCGCGGCTTGTTGTTCCTTGGTAACGCTGGGATCGAAGTTCACGACCAGCCAGGAATCTTTGCCGGTGCTCCAATCGCTGCCCAGATCGGAGCCGATCCAAACCTTTGCGCCATCCAGCTTGACGTCCTTGTAATTGCCTTTATCCACTTTGAGGACGAGGTTGGCACGGCAGAAGTGCTCATCCGCATGGTGTTCACCCATGGCCATGTGGTTGGTGGAATGATCGTTGAAGTAGCAGGGACAGAACATGTCGCAGCTACAAGCTTCGATGTAGGTGGCGGTCATGTCAAAGTCGGTTTTGGAAGTTTTCTCCTGTGCGGAAGACGTGAAGTAGATAAGGCAAGCGGCAAGCGCAAAGAGAGGAAGCCCCAGGATTCGAGACATACGTGGCATTTTTCCCTCCAGTGAAAGTGTGTTATGAAAGGCCCAACCAAAGTTGGGATGAGTCTACCTCCGAGACTCAGCGGCGACAAGCCCTTTGCTGCGTTAGCCTCAGCAACAGCGATTGGGCTTCGAATAACGGCGGTTGAGCTGTTCGACGTAGAACTCAGCCGGTGTGAGGGTGCGGCTCGAACCGGAGTGCGTGACGGCTGAACGAAGATACCCTTCGTAGGCTGCATCACCGCACCATTCGCGGAGGCCGCGCCAGAAGCGGCGCCCGAGCTGGCGGAGGAAGCGGAAGGCGGTCTTGGCGGCACTGCGCATCAGTCGTCTCCGTGGGCAGTGCCGGAATAGTCCGCGGCCCAACGCGTGGCAATGTAGGGCGATTCGTGAAGCACGGGCTCTTCGCGACGGCTCAGAATCGAGTACCAGTGCGCCAGCGCTTCGACGATGAGAACGAGGATCATAACGGCAAGAACCCCAGTAACGGCGGCATCCAAGCGCTGATTGAAGATGAGACGCTGCGTCTCGGCAATCTTCTCGGCGGGAATTTTTCCATCCGCGATTTGCTTGGCCAAGTCTTTGGCGTTGGCGAGAAAACCTAGGCGTGGATTGGCATCGAAGATTTTCTGGTAGCTCGCGGCCATGGTAATGGTGACGAGCCACGTCATCGGAAGCAGAGTCACCCAGATCCAGCGGAGCCGACCCATTTTCATGAGGATCGTGGTGGCCACGACGAGCGCGACTACCGCAAGCAGTTGGTTCGAGATGCCGAAAAGCGGCCAGAGAGAATTGATGCCGCCGAGCGGATCGACAACCCCTTGATAGAGAAAGTAGCCCCAGAGCGCGACGATGATGGCGCTGGAGACAAGAACGCCAGGCATCCAGCCGGTGCGCCCGAAGGGCTTCCAGACGCGACCACCTAGGTCCTGCACCATAAAGCGCCCGACGCGCGTGCCCGCGTCGAGCACGGTAAGAATGAAAAGCGCTTCAAACATGATCGCGAAGTGATACCAGATGCTGAGCAGGCGCTCGCCTCCGATAGTGCTCGAAAAGATTTGCGCCATGCCCACCGCCAGCGAAGGCGCGCCACCAGCGCGGTTCCAAAGCGTGATTTCACCGACCTTGTGAGCGAGATCGGCCATGGTTTGAGCATGAAGCGGATAGCCCCAGCCGCTGATCGTTGCGGCAGCAGCGTCCCCGGTGTTCCCAACAATACTGGGCGGGCTATTGATAGCGAAATAGACGCCGGGAGGCATCGCGCACGCGGCGACCATGGCCATTACGCCGACAAATGATTCGAGCAGCATCGCTCCATAGCCAATGAAGCGCGCATGGCTTTCGCGAAGAATCATCTTCGGCGTGGTGCCTGAAGAGATCAGCGAGTGAAATCCGCTAATCGCGCCGCACGCAATGGTAATGAAACAAAATGGGAAAATCTTTCCGGCAAAGACCGGACCGGTGCCGTCGATAAAGCGAGTGAGCGGCGGCATCAAGACTTGTGGCCGGACAAACAGGATGCCTGCCGCAAGTGAAAAAATGGCGCCGGCTTTGATGAACGCGCTGAGATAGTCACGCGGGGCCAGCAGCAACCAAACCGGCAAGGCAGACGCCGCGAAGCCGTACGCAATGATGGCGAAGGCGAGCGCCACACCGCTTAGGGTGAACACGCGAGACCAAGAGGGAGAGTCGGCCACCCACTGGCCTGCGACGACTACAAAAAGAACGAGCGCGACTCCCATCACCGAAGCTTCCAGGACGCGGCCCGGCCGGACGAAGCGAAGATACAGTCCTAGAAGAATCGCGATAGGGATGGTCATGGCCAATGTAAAAGTGGCCCACGGTGACGACTTCAGGGCGTTCACGACGACTAGGCCGATGACCGCGAGAAGAATCGTCATGATCGCCAGCACGGCCAGTTGAGCGATGAAGCCACCTCGTTCACTGACTTCTTCACGGGCCATTTGGCCGAGGGATTTTCCGTCGCGCCGAATCGAACAAAAGAGAATGATAAAATCCTGTACGCAGCCCGCGAACGCCGCGCCGGCAATCAGCCAAAGCGTGCCGGGCAAGTAGCCGAATTGCGCGGCAAGAGTTGGACCGACTAGCGGGCCAGGGCCTGCGATAGCGGCGAAATGGTGGCCGAAGAGAACCCATTTGTTTGTAGGGACGAAGTCGCGGCCATCGTCGTGGCGCTCGCTGGGAGTAGCGCGTGTGTCATCGAGCGCGAGAACTTTGGCGGCGACAAAAGCGGAATAGAGCCGGTACGCCACCAAATAACAGCAGACCGCAGCCACGACAAACCACGTCGCATTGAGCGGCTCGCCGCGATCGAAAGCGATCTTGGCGAACGCTCCGGCGCCAAGCAGGGCGATGCCGAGCCAAATGACGATGCCGAATAGGCGCTTCATTTTGCCGGATTCGCGGTCATGCTGGATTTGATGAACAGCGCAATGTCCGCTTTGAGCTTGGTGAGAGACGGCGGGTGAACGTACATCATGTGGCCAGCCTCGTAATAGGCTCCGCTCAGATGGCCGCGCAGCGTTGGGTCAAGGCCGAGATGATCGAAAGTGTAGTCCGCGGCAAAAAACGGCGTGGCCAGATCGTAGTAACCTTTGGCGACAAAGACGTGTAGAAACGGATTTTGCGTCATGGCGCTACGCAGGGTCTCTGCGACGTTAACGTAGCGATTTTCATAGGGCGCGTAATTCCATGGACGCACACGTCCGGTGAGCACTTCGTAGGGCAAGTCGCTATCAAATTTGAGGTCGTTGCGCACGTAGTCATTCAGCATGCCCGAATACGGACCGATAATGGCCGCGATGCTGGGGTCAAACTCAGGCCGTTCGCCGGCGGCATCGCGATCGATGCCCGTGAAGCGTGCATCGATGCGGCCGATGGTGCGGCGCTCGCTGCGCAGGAGTTCCTTCGTGAAGCGCTGGATTTCGATGCGCAGGTTGGTGCGGTCGATGTAATCCGGCGAAAGTCCGGTGAGACGCGAGATCTTTTGTATGATTTCCGCTCGGCGTGCGGTAGGTAGAGCATCCCCCGTCATGAGAGCGTCCGCATATTCTCCAACAGCAAACTTGCGCGATTCCTCGACGGCCTTTTGGACATCCCCACCCTGCAAATCCGCGGGGAGTTTCTTGTGATACCAAGCGATGGCCGTGTAGGTCGGCAAATAGAGGATATACGGCAGGTCATTGCCAGTGTCGAACTCCGCCGTCTCGAAATTCAGAATCGCCGAGATCAAGACGATGCCGTTGAGGTACATGCCGTAGCGCTGCTGGAGATAGCCGGAAAGGCCAGCAGCGCGCGTAGTGCCGTAGCTTTCGCCAGCCAGGAATTTCGGCGACGACCAGCGTTTGTTGCGCGTGGCATAGAGCCGGATGAAATCCGCGACGGACTCAACGTCTTCGGTGATGCCGTGAAATTGTTTCGGCGCTTCTCCAGGAACGGCGCGGCTGTACCCAGTCGAGACGGGATCAATGAAGACGAGGTCGCTGATGTCCAGTAGCGACAGGTTGTTGTCCACCAGTTTGTACGGCGGCGGCAGGAGCGTGCCCGCATCGCCCATTTGCACGCGCCGCGGACCAAACAAGCCAAGATGCAGCCACACGGAGGCGGAACCTGGGCCGCCGTTGAAGCTGAAGGTGAGCGGGCGCTGGCTCGCGTCACTAACGTCATCTTTGGTATAGGCGACGTAAAAAATACTGGCCTTGGGCGTGCCGTCTTCCAACTTCAGGAGAATGGTGCCGGCCGTGGCGGTGTATTTGATCTCCTGCCCACCAATTTTCAATGAATGTTTGGTCTGAACGATTTTTTCTTCAGGAACTAGTGGCTTCTTTTCGTCCTTTGGTTTTTCCGCCGCTTTATCCGGCGCTGGCGGCGGTTGCTGCTGGGCAACACTCAGATTCATCCCAAAAAGAAATAACGTGGCGGCGCTCAAGCATCGAAATGGTGACTTCATAAAAGGCGGAGCTCCTTCTCAACCTTCGCAAAATACAAAACTGTGACGTGCGGCATCGTATGCGAGAGTAGGGGCAGCGTCAATCGTTTGGAGTGCTGTGGCGAGGCTGACAGCCTCTTTCGATTTCTTTTGCATCGAGCGCATTCGCGGATACAATGCGGCCCTCGGATGGAACGAGCGTTCAAAGGAGCGCCGCATGCGCCGCGTTAAGTTGCCGGTCGTTATTTCATTGCTCGCCGTCGCGTCAATGTTGCTCATTCCGGCTTTCGGCGTCGCGCAGCAAAAAACCGAATTGCCGCACCCGAAGACGCTTCCGGAATTACAGCAAGCGATGAAGGAGGTGATCGACAAGGAACATGTTCCCGGAGCAGGCGTGTCGCTGGTGGCGAATGGCGAGGTTCTCTGGTGCGGCGGAATCGGCGAGGCGGACATCGCCGCCAAGCGCGCGGTCAATTGCGACACGGAATTTCGCGTAGGATCCATCAGCAAGACTTTCGTCGCGCTGGCTCTTCTGAAATTGCAGGAAGACGCAAGAATCAATCTTTACGCACGGTTGCAGGATGTCGCGCCGGAAATCCCCTTCAAGAATCGCTGGGAGGCGACCCATCCGGTCCGCATCGTGAACCTGCTCGAACACACCGCGGGCTTCGACGACATGGAGCCGAGCGAAGTCTACAATGTGCATGATCGCTACGATTTTCCTCTTCTCGACGTATTCAAGCGATTTAGGAAACCCCAGTTGGTGCGCTGGCCTCCGGGAACACGCATGTCGTATTCGAATCCCGGTAATGCGATTGCTGGCTATTTGATCGAGAAAACCACCGGGAAACCTTTCGATCAGTACATTCGCGAAGCGTTTCTGCGTCCGATGGGCATGGAGCATGCTGACTACCCCTTCACCGAGGCAAATAAGGCTCTCCTCGCAACGGCGTATGAAGGCAGTCCGCCGAAACCTTCCGGTTATCCCTTCATCTATTTGCGGCCGGCAGGAGATCTGAAAGCCTCGCCGGGAGAATTGGCGAAGCTCGTGCAATTTCTTCTACGCCGCGGCAAGGCGGGAGATACGCAACTGGTCAATACCGAATCCATCTTGCGCATGGAAGCGCCGGAAACCACGCTGGCCGCGAAAAATGGCCTTCGGCTGGGCTACGGTCTCTGCAATTATTCGAGCGTCGAAGGCGGCGTGGTGACGCACGGCCATGACGGTGGAATTGACGGCTTCATTTCTTCGTATCGCTACATGCCGGAACAGAACTGGGGTTACGTTATTCTGCTGAACAGCGACAATTCCCAGCAAGCGCTCGAGGGCCTGAATCACCTGGCCATTGATTTTCTTTCCAAGGATTTTGTCAAACCTCAGCAGCCTGTGATGGCCCTGTCAGCGAAAGCGTTGAAGGAATACGCGGGCTATTACGCGCCACGCGCGCCGCGGAGCCAATTGTTTGCTTTCGTGGATGACTTGACGGGCGGAACGCGCATTCGCGTCATCAACGGCAAGCTGACGCGCTCCGGACTATTCGGCCAGCCCGAAACGATTTTCTACGTCGGCAAGACCCTGTTTCGCGGCGAGAAGGAACCCGAGGGCACGACTGTTTTTTTTGCGACCGGACGTGGGGATATGGCCGTCGCGGGCAGTGGACTCGACGGAATTGGCTACAGCGAGCGGAGCAGCCTTGCCTTTCCTTTCATGCGCATCGCGATGCTTGCTCTTTGCCTGTTTTTTATGCTGTCTTCCCTGCCTTACGCACTCGTTTGGCTTTTCCTGAAACTCGTGGGCTTCATGAAGGATGTGCGCCACCTTTCGGTTCGCGTGGTGCCGCTGGTTGCGACGCTAGCGCTCCTCATCGTGCCCCTCTGCTTCATGAGACTCGGTGGCGCGCAATTCGGCTCATTCAACCTCTGGACCGCGGGGATTTTCCTCGGAACATTCTTCTTCCCGATTCTGTCGGTGGTCGGATTCGTTCTGGTGCTCCGTGTTCCGAAAGAGGAAATCCACCGCGCCGTGAAGATTCATTCTCTGCTGGTTTCCTCCGCCTGCTGCGTGCTCACAGGCTTTCTCTTATCGTGGCATCTGCTCGCGCTACGATTGTGGGCGCCTTGAGGCCGCAATCAGGACGAACGGACAACAATATAGTTAAGGTTAATCTTGTCAACAGAGATGGTTCCGGCCTGGCGCATGATGGTGCGCAGTTCCCGTTGCAGGATTTCCAGAACGGCTTCAACACCTGCCTGGCCAAAAGCTCCCAGCCCCCAGGATTGCGGTCTTCCGATTCCTACCGCCACAGCGCCTAGCGCCAGCGCTTTGAAAACGTCCGTGCCGCGCCGCACACCGCCGTCCACGATTACCGGCACCTTGCCCGCCACGGCGTCGAGAACTTCCGGCAGGCTTTCGATTGTCGGGCGCAATGTGTCTTCCGCACGACCGCCGTGATTCGAAACGATCAGTCCGTCCACGCCATGCTCGACTGCCAGCTGTGCGTCCTCGCGGGTGACAATACCCTTGATGAGCAATTTGACCGTCACGGTATCGCGCAGCCGTTTCACAAAATCCCAATTCGCGTTCGTGGGGTATAGATTGGTCACCTTCGAAACGTCTACCCCGTTGAACATCGGTTTTCGGGCCACGAAGCTGGCGAAACCTGCCGTCGACGCGCTCGTCCCCGGCTTTCCTCGCGCGAAGGGAGAATACCCTCCATGGCACATGGAGCATTCCCTCTTGTCCACGCGCTGAGAGCGGAAAAGAGTTTCGCGGTTGCTGCCGTCGTGCAGATCAACGGTTAGGACGATTGCGGGCGCACCCGCCGCCTCGGCGCGCTTAACAATAGCCTGGCAAACTTCCCAAACGTTGGTCGGATAAAGTTGCTGCCATACCGGCCCACCCCGCGCAGCGATGGCGTCTTCGATTGACGTCGTGGCGGCGGTCGACAGCAACATCAGATGGCCCTTGGTCCGCGCCGCTCGCGCCACACCCAGCTCACCATCGGCGTGAAAGGCTCTTTGGCCTCCTATAGGTGACAGCACAATCGGCGTGTCCCACTTGGTGCCAAAGATAGTCCGGGATATGTCGACATTTGTGACATCCACCAGGCGGCGCGAGCGGATTTGAATGTGCGAATATCCGTCGCGATTCGCACGCACCGTTCCATCGTTGTCCACTCCGGTCGCTAGATAGCCGAAGTGCGCAGGAGGCAGTGCTTTGCGCGCCGCCGGCTCAAAATCCATCACATTGAGGGCCTGATCGGGCGATGTAATCACTTCATCGCTTTGCTGAAAATTCTCGAGCCAACCGAGAAACTTTCCCTCCGTCACTTCTCCCACCGCGAGAAGATTCCTTAGCGAGTTCGAGAGCAAGTGAGAACCCGCGAAAACCGGGCTCGCCGCCAGCATTCGCAAGAATTTTCTTCGGGTCTTGCTCAACTCGAGGTCGTGGTTCATCGGCTCTCTCCGTTGTGATTGCCGCTTATTCCGGCAATGAAGTGAAGCGCAGCAGCGAATAAAGATCGCGAAAAACCTTAGCCGCTTCGCGCGGAAAGGACGTACGCATGGCCGCAGATGGGGAGACCTTACGCCGAACGATCCACGCTTGGATTTTCTTCCAATCGTCAGCAGAAACCGGCCAACCAGAGTGTTTTGTCCACTCTCCCTTCACCGTCTTGTACCAATAGCTCTCGTAGCGGCGGCCGAGGCGCGCCTTTTGCTTTGCGACCCAGCGAGAATCTGCTATCACGCGCGGTTCGGCAATCAGCGCAATCGTGGACTCCCTCCGCTTCCCGCCCGAATAGATGCGGAAGCCCGCCGTGACTGTGTCCGTTGTGAGGCCCACATAGAGCTGGCCGGTTTCCCGCTTGGCCGGCGGGGGAACGGAAAACTTCAAGTACATGTGCGTTTTGTAAAGCGTCTTGTCCTTCGCAAAACGGATGTCCCGGTTGATCCGCGAAAAATTCGCCCCCGTACGGCCGGAGGTGTCAAAGCGCGAATCGAGCTCCAGCACCGCTGGCGCAAGTCCTTCCAGCAAGCGCCGGAAAGGTTGAATCAAAACAGCCTGATACCGGTCACGGTTTGCCTCCATCCACTCCTTGTGGTTGTGGCGGCCAAGATCTTTGAGAAACTTGAATGTTTCGGGAGTGAAGATGGGTTTTGCAGGAGCCATGGAATGCCTCGGTCATTTCTCTTACTCGACTGAGTGGCGACCCTCAGCCTACACGATTCCCAATTAAGGTCAATTCAACGACCCGACGATCCAGTAGGACAGACATTCGTGTGTGTCTTCTATCTAGGAGCAAGGATCGGCGCAGAGGACAGGCAAGAATGCCTGTCCTACCAGATTGGCACTTGCCGCGAGCAACTCGCGCCAGTTAGTCTGCATGAATGAGCAACTTTACTCCCACCGAAAGAACGAAAGTCCGCCGCAAGCCCGAGCGCGGCACCTACGACCGCGAATTGATTTACGGCATTCTTGATGAAGCCTTCGTTTGCCACGTCGCATTTATCGTGGACGGCCAGCCCTTCCTCGTGCCAACGAACTATGTCCGAGTCGGTGACAGACTGTTCCTTCACGGCTCCACGGCGAGCCGCCTGATGAAAACGCTGTCGAGCGGTGCGCCATTTTGCTTGAGCGTGACGCTGCTCGACGGCATTGTATGCTCCCCCTCGGCGACGGGCCATTCCGTCAACTATCGCTCCGTCGTGGTGATGGGCAACGCCCAACCGGTTGAAGGCGAAGCTGCGAAGCTGGCGGCCATGCGCGACTTCGTCGAATACGTCATTCGTGGCCGCTGGGCTACGGTGCGGCCACCGACCGAGCAGGAATTGAAGGGCACCATGGTGCTTTCTGTTCCCCTCGTTGAAGCTTCGGCCAAAGTGCGCACCGGCTTTGCGGTGAATGAAGATGAAGACTACGCGGCGCCGGCGTGGACAGGCGTGATTCCGATGCAATGGTCGTCGCTAGCGCCGGTGCCCGACCCGCGCGGCAACCCTGCTATTGCTCCACCGACGAACATCCAGAAATATTCGCGGCCACAGTAATCAGTACATTTTGAAGACACTGACGCGTGAGGAAGCGCAGCAAAGAAAGGGAACGAAATTTTACTTCTTGCTGCTGGAGCCTGCGAACGCGGTGGCCACGCCAAGCGAAATCAGCATTCCGCCGGAGACATAACGCTGCGTGCGCATCCAATGTGTGCTCCGGCTCAAGCGGCGCGCCACGGTTCCGGCGAACAAGGCCCAGAGACTGTCGCTCGTGACTCCCATGACTGCGAATAGCGTCCCAAGGAAAAGAATTTGCAACGCCACCGGTCCGCGCGAAGAATCCACGAATTGCGGAAGGAATGCGAAGAAAAAAAGCGCGGTCTTCGGATTCAGGACATTGACGATGACGCCTTGGCCAAAGACGCGGCTTAACTTCGCGCGCGGAGCCTCCTCTGACAGGTCGAGGGACTCTACCCCGCGCAGTTTTTGCACCCCGAGATAGATCAGATACGTCGCGCCGAGATACTTCACGGCCGCTAATGCCCCAGTCGAGGACATCAGCAAGGCGGACAATCCCACCGCTGCGGCTGCGACATGGACGAGGGTACCCACGCCAATGCCCAGCGCGGAAACCAAACCGGCGCTCCTGCCCAGTCCGATACTGCGGCTGGTAACGTAGAGCACGGCAGGACCGGGTATGGCCAGCAGCACCATGGCTGCGCTAATAAAGAGCAGAAGAGACGAATGATTGGGGATCATAGCTGTTGAGACGAGCGTTTCAGGCGGCGGTGAGCAGGACCGGTTCGCCGCGGGTGATTACGATGGTGTGCTCGTAGTGCGCGGAGAGGCTCCCGTCCGCTGTGCGATAGGTCCAGCCATCCTTGTCCAGCATAACGTTCCCGGTGCCTGCGGCGACGATCGGCTCGATAGTGATGACTAGGCCCTCGGTCAGTTTGTGCTGCGCTGAAATATCGGGGTAATTGGGCACCGCAGGCGGCTCGTGAATCGTGCGCCCGATGCCGTGTCCCCCAAGCTCCTTGACAACTTGAAAGCCGCGGCGGCGCACTTCGCGCTCGACGGATCGGCCGATGTCTTTGGTTCGATTTCCTATCCGCGCCGCGCTAAGCGCTTGCCGGAACGCTCGTTCCGCGCAATGCGCCAGTTCCCGCGCTTTCGCGTTTGGCTTGGCTGGAAGCACTTCGATGCTCACCGCTGAATCAGTATGGTAGCCATCTTTCTCGGCGGTCAGGTCAAGCTTCACCAAATCGCCAGGCCGAATCACGCGATCCCCAGGAATCCCATGCACCACCTCGTCGTTGACGCTGATGCATACGTCACCAGGAAATCCGTAGACCATCGGCGGCGAAGACCGGGCGCCGTTCTCCGCAAGCACGCGCGAGCCAATCTCGCAAAGTTCCGCGGTCGTCACGCCCGCGCGCACTTCCGCAGCCATGGCGCGCAATGCTTTGCCCACAATTATTCCGCAAGCGCGCAGCTTCTCAAATTGTTCTGGACTATTGATGGACATAAATTATGAACGCCAGGATTGGTCGCGCGAGGATCGAAATTCAATGATGCCCGCCACCTCCGTCGAACCCACCGTGGTCGCCCACGTGGAAATCGCCAGAGACGTGCCCAGTGGCATCACCACCCTGATGCCCGGCATCGTGACCATGCCCGTGTTGGTGGGAACAATCAGGACCTTCCGGTAGATCAAATACAGCATCGTCGAGTGCTGCTTTTTGCCCCGAACGCATCGATTGAATTGAGCGCCAGTTGGAACGGAGGCCGGGCCAAGCAGAACCCACCACCAAGACCACAAGAACAATGAAAGCGAGCGAGAGAATGTCCATACTAACCTAGTTGCAGCCGCAACCACCGCCGCAGCAACTGCCGCCTCCGCCCGAGAATCCGCCGGATGATTTGGCAGAAGTGCCGTTGCTCGACCCATTCGCCGCGCTGAACACCGAAAGCTGAATCGCGTTCCGCTTCCCTGCGCACTTCGGGCAGGCAATCTCCTGCGTCTTGTTCAGCACAATTTTCTCAAAGTGCGTCTGGCAATCCTCACAGATGTATTCGTAAATCGGCATGGTTAGGACCTTTAGAAATATGAATCATTATAGCAGGCCAACTGAGAACAGGTAGCCTAGGCAAGTTGTTGAAGGTCGTTTGCCAATGAAGTCGTAGACCGTGGTGATTATCGATGCCCTGTGCCCACGGCACATAGCTAGTAGATGGAACCCATGAAAATAATAAAGCAGACGCAAAGCGGAGCGCTAATTGTCCAGAGAAGCAGCGGCAGCCATAATTTGCCTTTGCCTACAGCTAGTGTGAGACCAGCTAGCAACCAGGTGGTGAGGGCCACTCGATTGGAAATAATCCATCCACGTGCTGCCTGAGATACAAACGAAGCTCCGTTCGGGTTGTAGTTCGAATAGATGAAGGCACAAATTAAGAGCAAAGACAGGGTTGCTAACAGAAGACTCGCAATTTGGAGTTTTTCTCGCGTAGTCGCGCTCGCACCCTGTCCACTCTGTCTTGTAGAACCGCGCCAAGCCCAAATCAAGCAAGCTGCGGGAATCCCCATGTACATCAAAAGCAACCCGAGGTTTTGCAATTGCATGAGTGTTTCCCCAAAAAGCAAACGGCCCCTCTCAAGGGACCGTTTGGAAAGTGCGAGTTGGTCGGATACCGCTGTATGAATTAGTCGCCGGCGACGGCTTCTGCAGCCTTCTCGTCCGTTTTGGCGGTGGCGCCGTTGCCATTGGCATGACCGTTTCCATTGCCATTGGCTGGAGCGATGATGACCGGCTTGCCCGCATTGGCGAAATTAGCAGGCACCGCCTTGGCGATGTCGCTGACGGTGCCAATCTGCACCACCGTCGGTTGAGGCTTCTTCAGCACCAGTTCTTCGTAGATCGCGCGAACCTTGGCTTGCTCTTCGTAAGCCTTCTTGCGGCGAGCACGCTCCTCTTCGGCCGCGGTCACGGGAATGTCGTGCTCCAGGTGGCGAACACGCGCCGCATCTTCAGCGTCAATTTTCAGCGAATGCTCAAAGCTCTGCAGGTTGACGGTCTTGCCCTTGGCATAGATTTCATGCTTCCCGTGGTTCTTGTACCACTCGGCCACCGTCGCGTTCTTGTGCATGTTCTCGATGATCTGCCGCCAGCCCACGCCGGTGTTGTACGCGCAGAAGCTGATCTCGCCCTGCTGCGTCGCGTAGGGGATGATGCACATTTCGGTGCGGCGGAAATCGTAGTTGAACAAATCCTGGAACCACATCCCCGCGATGAACAGGAAGTTCCAGGGATCGCTCTGGCGGCGCTTCATGGCGTCTTCATATGTGCGCTCCGGAGAAGTGCGTCCGTACTTCGTTTCGGACTTCTTCGTCAGCGCCCAGGTCTTGTCAAATTTCTTGAAGAGGTCGTACAGCTTGAGCCCCTTCGGCCCCTGGAACGGGTGATAGTTCTTCAAGAGGGCCATGGCCATCATGAAGTTCGAAAAATTCTTGCCGCGAGCCGCGTCGGTAATCGCGGTCACGTCCTTCGTGAGCTGCTCGGCATCCAGGAAGCGCGGAACGGGAGCCCATTCCTTCGTTTCCTTGTTGATCATCAGCGCCGTGCCCACGCCGCAGTTCGGGTGGCAGCCGCAGGAGAGTGAGCCCCAGTTCGACTCTTGCCCCTTGACCATGTCCGAGAATCCGGCAAACGTGCTGATGAACGAAATCGGGAACCAGTCGCGCGTCGGCTCGACTTTGCCCACCTGGCTGCTGACATCCTTCGCCAGATGCGAAAGCGTGTAGCGCTGCCGCAGGCGGCGCTCTGGAGTGATGTCTTCGTCGCGACCGGTGAACGAAACCGGCTGGAAGCTCACGAAAGCGATCTTCTTGGGATTCTCCATCGCGAACTTCACGATGGTGCCGACCTGATCGTTGTTCACGTTATTGACGATGGTCACCACCAGCACGATCTCGATGCCCGCCTCGTGCATGTTCTCGATGGCGCGCAGCTTCACATCGAACAGGTTGCCGATCTGCCGGTGGCTGTTAGCGTCGTTGCCGATGCCGTCAAATTGCAGGTAGGCATAACGCATGCCCGCCTCGAACGCCTTCTTGCAGAACTCCTTGCTCTTGGCGAACTCGATGCCGTTGGTCGCCGCCTGCACGCTGTTGTAGCCAATCTTGCGCGCATACGCGACCGCATCAAAGAAATACGGGCTCATGGTCGGCTCGCCGCCGCTGAACTGCACCGACATCTGCCGCCGCGGCTTGATCTTCAGCGCGTTGTCCAGGATTTCCTTGATCTCTTCCCAGCCCAGCTCGTGGACGTAGCCAACCTGGTTGGCGTCCATGAAGCAGGGATCGCACATCATGTTGCAGCGGTTCGTCAGGTCGACGGTCAGCACCGACCCGCGGCCATAGCGCACCGTCGAGGAGCCGTGCTTATGGAGGTCTTCGTCGTTATGCGCCGGAATGTCGCGGCCGGGGAACTGCTTTTCGATCCATTCCAGGAACTTCGCGTCGACGGCCATCATGTCTTCGTAATGGCCATGGAGCGGACAGTCTTTCACCATCCAGACCTGGCCATCGCGCTCGATGATCTGCGCCTTGATCTCTCCGACCTTTTCGTGCATTAGGTCGCGCCAATCCTTTTTACCGGCGATGATCGCCTCGCGCGCTTCTTTGACGCACGCGGGACACAGAGAATCCGTCTGCCTCGGGAAGCCCAGCGTCGGCTTGGTCTTTTCCCAGGACTTCAACAGTGGCTTATCCGACCACTTCGGCGTTACCGAAGGATTGGGATTGCGCTTGTTGAAGTACTGGATGGTGTTAAATGTAATTCCAGCTGCCTTGCAAACTACCCAATCAAACGTCCTTGCGAGTTGCGTGCCTACTTGATTCGGCATAAACCTCTATCCTCCACTTTCAAAAATGCCTGCTAGTTAGCCTTAAGCTAGTTCGAGCCCATTCAATCGTCGGAGCCACGCCCAAACGACTGCCCCAGGGCTCACTTTGTGTGCCTAAAGACCGTACCACGAACACCAGGTACTTCCAATAAGCCTTTAGACTCCTATAGTTTGACTGTTCCCCGGGGTGGACGCCAGCAGGTTGTGCCGAATGGTTATCTTTGAGGGTTAAACGGCAATATGAGGCATTAAACGGCGATTTCCGGATTCCCAAAAGGGGGTTATTAGTAGTACGAATGGGCTATGACTTTGCCCTTCGGCGGGGGTTCCTGCCGAATCCCTGCCGAATGTGCCTATTCGTTCAGCGCAGGCCGAAGAACCGCGATCACAAAGTGTGCAAAATTCGAAGCGCCTTCATCCAATTGCAGCCAACGCACCACGCAGTGCTCTGCGAGATACTTCGCAACCCGCGCTTCCTGAATTCCTAAGTGTTGTGCGAGCTGCGGCTTGATCGACTCCGACCCACGGCCCCTCGATCCACCACGCAACAAGTTGCCGATGGCGATGCGCAGGGTCTGGCAAGCTTCCACATAGTAATAGCTCGTCAAGTCCGAGTCCGTCAGGACAAATACACCCGGTCCCGCTGGAGCACGATCCGCCTCCTCCAGTTTTGCGGGCGGGCAGGTCATCAATCTGCGGAACTGCATTTCCAGCAGTGAAATCCGGGAAGATAGTCCGGGATCGCCATAGCGTCCCTTCACGCTGGCTCCGCTCGGCTCTCCGATCGGCTCGACTGGCAGGCTGGGGAGCGCACGGCTGTGCGTCACTCGAGGAGGAGTCGGCTCGGCCGATTCATCGAATACCGCCGGAGGTAATCCGCGTCGCGGCGCAGGCGCCTCCGCTAAGTGCTGACCCGTAGTGGCCACCTCCTCCTTGCCGTTACTGCCCTTTCGCCGGTTCCGGCCCCCCCGGCGTCCCCGCCGACGGCCTTTTCTCTCAGTCGCGGACGTGCTCACCGAACCTTCTACTACTTGCTGAATCTCGCTGCTTACCGCCACCGAAGATTCGAGCGCTTCGGGATTCTGTTCGAACGGTAAACCCGGCTCTGGTGTCGAAACCGCAGGCGGCGTCAACACAAACTCTCCTGTTGGCAAAGGCCCGGCGTCCAGAGGAATCTCGCCCGGCGCGCCTCCAAGCCGTACCGCGGCTTCCTGCGCTTTGACTTTCCAATCCGACCGGCGGAATCTCTCCGCTGCAGCGGAATACCATTTTGCGGCATCGGCATTTTGCCCGGAAGTTTCAAAATATTTCGCGAGTTCGAACGCCACCATGGCGTCTCGCGTTTTTTGGTAGAGATTTGATAGCTGCCCCGCGGGATCTTTGCTGGTGCGCGCGCGGCGGATGCGGGCGGTAATCTGTTTCCAGTCGGTCATCTTTTCCTGCATTGTAACAGCGGAACGCCTGATCGGCCAGCAAACTCCGCGGGCCGCAAGGACACGTGACTCTTTAAGTTCAAGAACTGTTTATCGATTGACGCCATAGAGTTTACTCAGTATTCTGCGGCTAGCCCTCTTGGAGGCATTTAATGACGCGACTGCGCGTCGACCGTCCTACGGTCGCCAGAAAGTTCGACCGTCTTACAGTCGCCAGAATAGCCAACCGTCTTACCGTCACCGGCAGCATGAACCGCTTTGCGGTCACCAGTCTCAGGGACTGCATTTCCGTTGCGAAAGGCATCCTTGCCCTGCTCGTGTCATTTTCGCTCCTGAGCACGCCTGTTTGGGCCGCTCCTGCTTCTTCCCTCGGTACCGTCGTTTATGCTGATCGCGCCCACGTCGGCGCGGCGCAAGCATCCGTTGGCGCAACCATTTTCGCTGGCGACAGACTCAGCACCGACCAGTCCGGCAGCGTCCAGGTCCGCGCCAGTGCCGCGCGGTTGCTTCTTTCCAGCTCAAGTATCGCCACTTTTTCCCAGGATGACGCTAGCCCGGCCGCAACACTGACTTTCGGCTCCGCGACTTTCTCGACCGCCAATTCGAAAGCTTTCGCCCTGCACGTGGGTTCGGCGGTGATTCGGCCAAATACCGATCAGGCCACCGTCGGACGCGTTACCGTACTGACTCCCAAGGAATTGATCGTCAGGAGCACTCGCGGCTCGTTGAGTATCGCCGTCGAAGACGATGTGCGCGAGATTCCGGAGGGCGTCGCTTATCGCGTCGTTCTCGACCCCAACGCTGCCGACCCGCAGGGGCCGCGTGGTGCGGGCTCCAAAGGGATTGGTGGACCACCGATTAAAGCCGCCAAGAGCAAGTTCATGTGGTACGTCATCGGCGCCACCGCCGTGATCACTTATATCGCATTCAAGGAAGTGTTCGAAAGCCCCGACCGTCCGTAGTCAACATCGTTCCTCAAACTTTCTCCGCTGTTGCCATTAGAAATGATTTGCGCGTTTGGAAGGTGTGAGCCTGTCCGCGAATCAACAATGCTAGTGCGCGATTAACGTTGATTGGCTCGCAATGCACTGCCACGCGCCCTTTTGCTTGATCCATACGTTCGTGAAACGTCCACGCCTCTGAAACGGTTTGCCCTTCTCCACGCCCTTGTCCCTATAAATACCGGTGCTCACGGCCACGTTATCGTTGTACAGCTGCACCTTTACCCCTTCATTGTTGATCTGCTCGGAGGTGACTGCTGCGCTCTTGATGCTCTCCAGCAACTGCTGCTTGTTGCTCAGGGTGCCGTCATAGTCCACGTACACCAGTTTGTCGGCCAGCAGACCCGCGAGCGCCGCGGCATCCTTGTTTTGCTCGGCCTGGTCCCAGGCTGATTCCAGCGCGATAATTCTTCCTTCCTCGCCGCTCGGCTTCACGGATTCCTGTCTACTTCCCATTGCCGCCCAAGCACTCACGAACACGCACAGTGCCGCCATCACCTTCATAGCAGAGCCTCCTTATCAAGGATCAGAAAGGGATATGGGCCATTGAGCGACAAGATTCTAGGAAATCTTGAGGGATTACAACACTTTCTTGCTTTCAGCCAGGAAGTACCCCGCTGCCGGGGGAACTTTGTCTATGGTTTTCTCAAATACCGCCCCGACTTTTCGATGAACTCGGAACCTCTTGTGGCAAACGAGTGCGTCATGGGCCACACCACCTGTGTTCGCTCTGCCGTGGTTACGGCGCTCAGCCCATCTAGTAAAATCGCCCAGGGCTTGGCGATTGCTTGTCCGACCGCACCTACCAGTCCCAGCGGCGGCAGCCTCGCTCTTAAGCCTTGTAACCCTCGAGGGGCCGCCAGATCGTGCTCCAGTTGCTACGGCTTGCACGCAAAGTTCTGCGGCGGAGAAAGAGCTGTCAGCGTTCCGGTGTTGGGGTAGCTGTAAGCGCCGTCCAGTGCGCTGGATGGAGATTGGAACTCAAACCACTGGAGCAAGGCCTCGTTCTGGGGGTGGTACGTCATTCCGTTCAGCGTAATCGGGAAGACAGCGTTCGGAAGTCCTTCGATGACATCGCCAACCTCCAGATTGTCCTGGCAGTTTCCATTCGGCGCCAGCCAAAAGGGTGTTACGTTGTGGATTCCATCGACACCCACGAAAGGATCGTTAAAGGTCTCGGAGAGTTCGTGGCTAAGCGCCGTCACGTCCTGGAAACCTCCATTGAAGATTCCCGGACTGATCCAGCTGGAATAGTTCACCACGTAAAGCCTCAGCAGATTGCCATTGCTCGGAACGCCCGGCTCGAGATCAAGTGTGTGAAAGCCCAGGATGCAGCAATGGTGCACCGGGTCGTTTTGCGTGTAGAGATAGGTATTGGGAAACAGAAACGTGGAGATGTCCTTGGTGGTGATGTCCCCGGCATTTTCCGCTGATCCCACCGCGGTGCTGTTATCGAACGGAAAAGTGGACGGGAATAGTTCGTTGACGAAGGTGTTGGCATCCACAAGTACAAACAAACAGCAACTTCCGTCGGCTTTGAGGGCAAACCGGTAAGTACCTCGGATCAGCACCATGGTTCGGGTTGCTTTCACGCTCGGATTTAGCGCCGTGTGCCAGTTAGGCCTCATCCTGTCGGCAAATTCCGCCCGCTGCACGGCATCCGTGAACTGTGTCGGAACATCGCTGCTCGTGTAGGGAGAGTTTTGGAAAACCGGTGACATGACCGTGGGCTGGACAAAAGGTGTCACATCGTAGAAGAGCCGATGCCCATTCACGAATCGGGGCGTGCCGTCGGCATTGCGCAAATCCACAGAGACAGGCACGATCGGAGCGTTGAATACCGTGGTGCCCCCAAGCTCCGGCGGATTTCCCACCATACTGTAATACCAGACGTGCTGCGGGTTGCCGTTAGGATCGATGCCTTCCACTGTGAAATGCTTGTTCCAGTTGGCGACAGAATCGATTCCCGCGAGACCGAAACGCGCGTGGTCCTGGCCATTCATATGGCCACGCGGCGGGGTCGTCGGGTGCAGGGAATGCGCGTTCGAGACCGCATCCGGGGAAACCTGGTCGTCCTCTTGTGCGAATACGCCGCCCGGTAATGCAAGGGCAAATATCAGGAGCAGCAAAGCTGGGCCAAATCTTTTCACGGGACACACCTTTCCAGGACTCTCTTTTTTGCTAGGGGACGGGGGAACTTAGTAGCACGCCCATCCAGATTCTGTCAAGACGCATGCCCTAGTAGCGCTTATTCACAACCCCGCGATCACCTCGATCTCCACCAGCGCGTCCTTCGGCAGCCGTGACACCTGCACCGTCGACCGCGCTGGCGGCGCCTGCGTGAAATACCTCGCGTACACTTCGTTCATGGCCGCAAACTCGTTCATGTCCTTCAGAAAAACCGTCGTCTTCACCACATGATTCATATTCGAGCCGGCCGCCTCCAGTATCCCCTTCACGTTTTCGAGCACTCGTTCCGTCTGCTGGCGAATGTCCGCTCCCGTCAACTCCCCGGACTTTGGGTCCAGCGCCACCTGCCCCGAGACGTACAGAAATCCATTCGTCCGGATGGCCTGTGAATACGGTCCGATGGGTTTTGGGCCCCGATCGGTCAGAATCACGTCTCTCATGGTGCTGTCTCCTTTTCAGATTGGGCCGTCGCCGCGGCTGGTTCTTGGTAGCGCGCGCGAAACTCTTCCGGCACTCCCGGGCGCTTCATCCATATCCTTACAAACTCAACGGTTTTCGCGTGCGTCTCTGCGTCAAAGGAGGCGATCAGGTCGCTCAGTTCGAAGTCTCTCGCCTTGCGAGCATACAACATGTGGTTGATCGCCTTTCGAAACACTTCCTTCCCATAGCGGTCTTGCAATGCATAAAAGAATAGAAAACTTTTCGCTCGCACTACGGTTGCGCCTTCCGGCCCGCGCGCTTCGGCTTTCTCAGGGATAATTCTTAGAGCGCGGCGAATCGTTTCCGTACGGGTGTCCGATCCCAGTGCGGCTTCCCGCCCAATCGCTGCGGCGAAGGCCGGAAGTGCGGATAGGGGAGGTTCCTGTTCGTAGAACCCTGGGTTGTGCGCGTACCCCAGCCAGCTTGCGGCCAATGACGGAGTGGCGGCGGCCACGAGTTTCGGCATGCCCCCGCTGAGGTCCACCATCAAAGTATCCGGCGAAACCGTTTCGGCAGAAAGAGGCTCCTTCTCCTCCCCCAGCAGCTCCGCCGTCGTGGCATTCAGATTCGTGAAACATCCAGCCGTGATGGGACACTCCACAATCCAAGTTGTGTAAGTGTCTTTGCTGCGCGCCCCAAACGCGGACTCGTACGCTCCCATTGTTCGAGCCAGCGCCTCGCTCGCGCCGTGCAACCCCGCAGCGTCCTGCGCCCGGCGTGCCCACAAAATGATCTTTTCTTTGCCCCCCGCGATTTGTGCGGAGGTGTAGCGTCCCGCAATCACAAACGGATAATGGTCATTCGAACCTTGAGACGCGAGAACGATCATTTCTCCATCTCGGTGCGAACTTTTCCCCTGCTTCCCGCTGGTGTGTACCAGAAATCCTTCCGGCACCTGCACTCTCAAATCCCATTTTTTCGGCGGCACCCCGCCGGTGGCAAAGAGGCCTCGCGCGGGCAGCAATTCCGGACTCCACCCTTCCGCCGGAAGAAAAAATGCCTCGCTGGAAAAACTCAAGGCCGTCTCGCCTGCGGTCGCTGGCAAATACTCGATGGAGAGACGCAGAGTATGGCGTGCCGACATCGTCCACGGCTGAGGAAGAGGAATCACCGTGTTTCGCGGGTGTTCGGTCGAGATCCGTGTCGTGACTGCAGTTGCGTCCCATATTGCGCGGGGCTCGTCAAAATGAAAACGCCGCCGCCCCGGCAATCGCAACTCGAGTTCGTTGAGCGGCTGATTGCCGGTATTCTTCAGCGAATACTCCGCCTCCATTCGAATGCGCGGCTCCGGAGCCGCAACGAACTGCACGCTGATCTGCTGTTTCTCTATGGTGTAGCCCGAGCCAAGCGGCGCAACACATCCGCTTGCCAGTGCAGTAGCCGCTCCCGGCGCCATCACCAATAGCCAACGCGCATGAAATCGAACTTGCAAAACAACTTGATTGTATCGGGGAAAAGTCAGAAGAAAAAGCGGTCCACTATTTTTCCAACCCGCTGCTGCGTTCCAATTTGGCGAGGCTCGCCGGTTTCAGAAAACTTCGGAAGATGCGGATTGGCGGCGCCGCGTTATCTGCGTCGGCCGTGAACCCGCTGGAATCCGGTCCCGGAATGATTGCGCGTGGCTTCGCGAAACGCCGCTTCTTTATCTGCCTGCGCATCGGTCATGCCCTGATTGATGCGCTCGAGAATCTGTTTTTCCGTGAGCCCGGTGTTTTTCAGACGGCCGATTTCCGCGCTGCCCATGGTGCGCTGGCCCCTTAATCTGCGGTGCAAAATCAAATCGACGGCGGAATCGGAGAGCCCCACCAGCCGCAACATCACGGCATCGCCGCTGATGCTATCTAGCTGATCCGTTTTCGCGATTTCCAGGATTACCGGCTCGCTGTATCCCGCTCGCGCGAGGTTAATTGCGGAATCGGCGCTCGCAAACTGATGCTGGTGCTGGTGCGCCCCGCCAATCAGAGTTACGCAAGCATCGTCGGAAATTCCCGCTTGTTTAAGTTTTACGAGTTGCCCAACTTCCACGTCGGCGGTGTTCAAGGCTTTCAGTTGCTCGACGTTGCTGGACCACATCCCCGCCTGGTCGAGCGGGCGATAATCCGTGAGCGGATGTTTGTCGCATCCGCTCGTCCGGAGGAGGACTACAAACCCGAGAAGCATGAGCTTAGACCGCATGATTTCATTGTAGCGGGGATAACGTGGAAGGCCGGAAAGTGTGCTGTGCGGGATACCCGTACGGAAGGACAGGGTACAGAAAACGAGCGAATCGCCAGGAAGAAAAAAGAAATCTTGAGTGGTGGCGCATTTTGCGCGGTGCAAATAGCCGTCGAGAAAAACAAACTTTCGGCATCGGCTACTCTTGCAAAATGAGAATTGTGTGCGGCGATCACTTCAGTGGCTGGGCTGGTAGACGCGCTCGACGCCAAAAACGCCTGAGATTTTTTTAATATTGACGAGGATGGTTTCGAGCTGGCGTTTATCGGCGATTTCGAGGTTGGCGTCAATGCGCGCGTTGGTGCGGTCAGGGCGGCTCTCGAGATTATGAATGTTGGAACCAGCTCCGCTGATGACGGCAGTGATTTCGGCGAGAAGACCGGCGCGGTCGCGTGCGCGGATGGTTAGCTGGACGGGAAACTTGGCTTCGGAGCCGCCGCCCCACTCGACGGCGATGCGGCGTTCGGTCTGGTACATAAGATTCTGCACGTTGGGACACTGGCGAGTGTGGACGGCGACTCCACGTCCTCGCGTGATGTAGCCGACAATTTCGTCGCCGGGAATGGGGTTGCAGCACTTGGCACGGTAAACAAGCAGGTCGTCGTGACCTTTTACAACGAGGGGAGCTTCGCCGAAGCCCAGCATGCGCTTTACTGTTTTTACGAGGGTAGGCTTGGCATCGATGGTTTCGGTCTCGGCAACTTTTTCCGGCTCACCGAGAAGGCGTGTGAGGACCTGGCGGGCGGAATACTTTCCGAAACCGACCGCGGCGTAAAGATCCTCAACTTTGGAAAGACCATAATCGGAGACGAGTTTGAGGACGTCGGCTTCGGGAATTTTCTTCAGGCTGCGGCCGAAGTGACGCGCTTCGTTTTCGAGCAGGCGCTTGCCCATTTCGGTGGCTTCTTCGCGCTCCTGCTCGTTGATCCAATGGCGGATTTTGCTTTTCGCCGAGGATGACTTAACGAAGCTGAGCCAATCGCGGCTGGGGTGGTGGCCCTTCTGAGTGAGGATTTCGACGACGTCGCCGCTGGAGATTTCATGGCGCAGAGCAACCATCTGGCCGTTCACTTTTGCGCCGACGCATTGGTGGCCGACTTCGGTGTGGACCATATAAGCAAAATCGACGGGCGTGGCGCCGCGCGGAAGCTCGAGCACGCGGCCTTTCGGCGTGAATGCGTAAACCTCGACAGGCGCAAGATCCACTTTCAGCGTGGAAAGAAATTCGCCTGGTTCCTGAAGCTCCTGGGACCATTCGATGAGTTGGCGCATCCAGGTGATGCGCTGGTCGTCATCTTCCGTAGTTGGCTTACCGGATTTGTATTTCCAATGCGCGGCAACGCCTTCTTCCGCGATGCGATGCATTTCTTGCGTGCGGATTTGCACCTCGAAGGGCTGGCTGCTGTGGAGAACGGTGGTATGCAGCGATTGATAGAGATTGGGGCGGGCAATGGCAATGTAGTCCTTGAAGCGGCCGGGGACCGGGCGCCAGATGTGATGGACTACGCCGAGCGCCGCATAACAGTTGCGCTCTGAATCAGTAATGACGCGCACAGCGAGGAGATCGTAGACTTGGCCGAGACCAATTTCCTGGCGCACGATCTTGCGATGCACAGAGTACAAACCTTTTACGCGAGATTCGAGTTCGGCGGGAATGCCGGCTTCGACGAGTCTGGTCTGGATGGTGGCCTGAACTTCCTCGAGAAATTTCTTGTGAGCAGGCGCCTTATCGCTGATTTCTTTTTGCAAGGCGAAGAAAGCTTCCGGCTCGAGATAGCGGAAGGCCAGGTCTTCGAGTTCACCGCGCACCACGCTCATTCCGAGGCGCAGTGAGATAGGCGCGTAAATGTCCAGCGTTTCGCGCGAGATGCGCTGCTGCTTTTCGGGATCGAGATATTCGAGAGTACGCATGTTGTGCAAGCGGTCGGCGAGCTTGACGAGAACAACGCGCACGTCGTTCACCATGGCGAGCAGCATCTTGCGGACGTTTTCGGCCTGGCGCGCTTCGGGAGCCATCATCTTGAGGCGGCCGATTTTGGTTACGCCTTCGACGAGATGGGCGACATCGGCGCCGAAGCGCTCTTCGATGCGGGAGACGGGATACTCGGTGTCTTCGATGGCGTCATGGAGAATCGCGGCGGTGAGCGTGGTGGCGTCGAGCCGCATGTCCGCGAGGATGTGCGCGACTTCGAGGAGATGGGACAAGTAAGGGTCGCCGGAGCTGCGGAACTGGTCATGGTGCCGCTCGGTGGCGATTTCGTAAGCGCGGCGGAGCATCCAGGGATCTTCGGAAGGGCGGTTCTTGCGGAGCTTTTCGAGCAGTTCCTCGAAACGAGCGTCGAGCTGGCGAGCGGCGCGGTCGCGGTTGAAGGTCAGGGGGACTTTGTCAGGAGACGGCATGGTTTAGTTTACGCCCGAAAGGGCGCCTCCGGCGAGCGGGGCATAAGCGGTGACAATGATGATAGAAGAGGAGGTAAGTGTGCGGCCTCCACCCCGTGTTTTTTCATAAGTGTTCATTCTAAAGGGAGTTGAAGTTCTTTGTTTTGATACACTTTTGCAAATGTTGATTCTAAAGGGACTTATACTGCACAAAAACTGTGCAGAATAGGCCGGTTTTCGATTGAGGAAATGGACGCCAGCATGCCCGCGGTCTGCGCGCAAGCAGTGCGCGAACTCGCTGCAGTAAAGGCTTAGAGGAATCGTGTAGGAAGAAAAGAGATGGCCAGGTCTCGGAGAGGAGTTCTTGCCTAGAAGGTCGGAACCTTCCAGAGGAGATCGCGACAGGTCGGTCGACTCGCAATGCTTGCTCAGGACGCGCATCCTTGACGGATGCGCGGGGCGCGGGCCGATCGAAGTGGCTGACGTCCAGTTCATACAAGAGTGTAGCATGTCCACCGCTAACTGTCAATAAATATTATTATATAGGTATCATTCGAATGGAGTTGGAAGATGTCGAAAAGACTGGGGATTAAGGGTTTTGACGAGGGGAGTTCGGGAGTTAAGCTTTCCACGTTATGAGGATTTGGGGGCGGCAAATTCGACTTTCGGCGTCAGACCTGAGCAACCACCTGGCCTGCCGGCACTTGACCACGCTGGAGTTGCAAGTAGCGCGAGGCGCGCGCACGGCGCCGGATTGGGCTGCGCCGGACCTGAAGGTGATTCAGGAATTGGGGCTGCGGCATGAAAAGGCGTATCTCGCTCACCTGGCTGCTCAAGGGCTCACAGTCGAGAATCTGGGTCATATCGATCACAAAGAAGAAGAGCGGCTATTGGCGGAAACGCTGGAGCTGATGGAGCGAGGCGCGGAAGTGATCGCGCAAGGGGCCTTGAGCGACGGGGAATGGTTTGGGCGGCCGGACGTGCTGCGACGGGTTGCGAAGCCAAGCAAGCGGTGGGCGTGGTCGTACGAAGTGGCCGACACGAAGCTGGCGCGAGAAACGAAAGCCACGACGATTCTGCAACTGTCGCTGTATTCGGATTTGCTGGCGAAAATTCAGGGGACGCTGCCGGAGTTTTTGTGGGTAGTACCTCCGGGGGAGGGGTACGCGGGCGAAAAATATCCGGTGCTGGAGTACGCGGCGTATTACCGGCATGTAAAGGACAAGCTGGTTCGTGCCATCGGTGGCGGACCGCCTCGGAAAGTAGTCCCTACGCCTGAAACGTATCCAGAGCCGGTGGAGCATTGCAATGTGTGCCGATGGTTTCGAGAGTGCGACACGAAGCGGCGGGCGGATGATCACTTGTCGCTGGTGGCGGGGATTCGGCGTCAACAGCGAGATCAATTTGAAACGTGGAATGCGGAGACGATGGAGAAACTAGCGGTGCTGCCGATTCCGCTGAAGGAAAGGCCGAAGCATGGGTCGAAAGCGGGATATGAACGCGTGCGGGAGCAGGCGCGGGTGCAGGTGGAAGGGCGGACAGAAAAGAAGCTGAAACATGAGCTGCTTTTGCCGGTGGCGGAAGGAATGGGATTTTGCCGGCTGCCGGAGCCTACGGCGGACGATGTGTTCGTGGATTTGGAAGGCGATCCGTTTGTGGGGGAGCAAGGACTGCAATATTTGTTTGGATTTGTGCTTCAAAACGCTGGCGGAGAGTGGAGTTACGAGAAGAAATGGGCTTTGAATCGTGAGCAGGAGAAAAAAGGATTTGAGTGGCTGGTGGATGAAATCATGCAGCGACGGGCGGCGAATCCGAAGATGCATGTGTACCACTTCGGAGCGTACGAGCCGGGAGCGTTGAAGCGATTGATGGGAATGTA